>Ga0070698_100008311_pt1 | contig 11223 bp, 11 predicted proteins | sample KBSK1502metaG_FD_65477 | JGI IMG/M metagenome (GOLD analysis project Ga0070698, IMG submission 65477) | Corn, switchgrass and miscanthus rhizosphere microbial communities from Kellogg Biological Station, Michigan, USA - KBS K1-50-2 metaG | ecosystem: Host-associated > Plants > Roots >...
CCCCAGCAGCAGGCGGTCGTTGTACCAGTTCGGATCGTAGACCCCGTCGGCGTCGGCCAGCAGCGCCCCGGCCAGCGAGCACAGCTCGATCAGCTGATGCCAGTCCCGGCCCGCACGGGCCAGCCGCGACATCTCCAGGCCCAGCACCAGCCCCACGTGCCCCATCGTGAGCTCCGCGACCAGCCGCGCGAACCCCGGCCGCTCGGCCGCGCCGGCCGCCGACCGCCCCAGGTCCTCATCGATCACCACCACCCGGGAAGCCGGCCAGCCCAGCGCGGCCGCCCGCTCGGCCAGCCCGTACTGCAGCCGCGTCGACTCGCCGTGGTCGGCGACCTGCTGGCGCGAGGACTGCCGGACGTAGACGACCGCCAGCCGGTCACGGTGCCAGCCCCGGACCTTGCCGCCATCGTGCTCACCTGCCAGCACCGTGCTCACCCCCGTTCGCTTCCGCCGCCAGCCCGGCCGAGACCGCCAGCCGCTCCAGGAGCATGCCCAGCAGTCCCAGGATGTCGTTCCGGTTCGCCTCCGGAAACGACCTCCACAGCTCCCCGTCCGGAACACTTGCCACCATCTGGGGAAGATGCCCGCACCGCCCGCGACGCCCCGTCTCCCGCGAGATCGCGCGCTCGCAGCTTCCCGGCCCATTCGACCAGCCGGAGCAGGCCCTCCCTGCCGATAACCGGCGGCGTGCTGACACTCGCTTGTCCAACGACGCATGCACTATGGCAAACCGACTGAATCGGTGTGGGCGAACTTGAAGAGATCCCTGGCCAACCTGGCTAAACGCGACATCGGCCAGCTGACCGCGCTGGTGAAGACCCGGCTCAGGCGGATGCAGTACCGCCCCGGCCTCCTCAACGGCTTCCTCGCCAGAACCAGACTCGACCTCACACCCTTCTGCGACCCGTGTTGCCCTGGTCTCACCGAGGCCATCTGCGGCCTGCCGCGATCTACGATTCGGTGGTGGACATCGAAGAGCGCCTGCTCCGCTTTTCTCCGCAGGCGGCACTTCACGCATGGCGGCTGTTCCGATTGCGCACTGAGGGAAAGCGCCTGGTCCTGTCCGCGCCCATGTATCACGACGACACGACCGGGCTTACGCCACTGTGGCCCTGTCTGGAGGCGGAGGCGACCTGCCACAAGGAACATCCGGCGCCGTCGGCGGGATGCAGGTGCGGCATCTACGGCGTGGTCGCCGGGACGCTCGATTCGCTTCCCGGCTACCTGCGCGACACCGCCTACGAGCACGATCCGTGGGCCTATGCCGAGATCGCCTGCTACGGGCGTGTCTTCGTGGACATGCGAGGCGTCAGGGCCGAGCATGCCAGGCTGGTGCGCATCGCCCTGCCCGGCAGCGGCTGGCCTGGCCAGACCTCGCCCGGTGAAGCTTCACGGATGCTCCGCGAGCGCTACGGCGTGCCAGTCGGCGGAGCCGAATGCGTCCCGCAGTGGCTGACCGCAAACGTGCGCCCCGGTGGACCGCCACCCGACAGTGAAAGCCTCCACCTCGATCTCGCGCGGCTGGACCTGGCCCGTTGCTCTGACCTGCGGGTCTCTGGCTCGCGGCGAGGGAATCCGCGCACTAGGCAAGCCGGAGCCGTAAGGCGGCCTGATGCCCATGCGCGGACGGTGAAGACCGGGCTAGGCGGGACGGGGGCGACGATCTCGCCCGTCTTGTTCGTCGCTTCATGGCTGCAGGCCAGGTTGCCGGCCGGTTTCGGGGAGCCTGCCTGCGCGCCGTACCGTCATGGGCATGACGGCGCGTCCGGTCCCCGCCTGGCCGACCCCGGAGCGGGTCGTGGTGGTCGGCTGTGCTGGCAGCGGAAAGACGACGCTGGCGCGCTCGATCGCGGCGCGACTGGACGCGCGGCACATCGAACGCGACGCGCTCGGTGATGACGAGGCTCCCGGCTTCGCCGTCCTGGTCGCGGCCGCCGTCGAGGCCGCCGGCCGGCGATGGGTGTTCGACGGTGCGCCCTACAACGCTGAGGCGCTGGTGTATCCGCACGCCGACGCCCTCGTCGCCTTGGACTATCCGCGCCGGGTCGTATGGCGCCGCGTGGTGGCTCGTTCTCTTCGGCTCTGGCTTACCCGCCGGGCCGACGGAGCGCACACCTCCACCTCCCCGCCCTGGAAGTGGTGGACGCCTACCCACCCGGTGCGCTGGGCTGCGCAGACGCACGCCGCGCGGCACACGGAGATCGCCGCGCTCCTTGACCGGCCAGAAGTTGCCCACATGCAGCGATTCCGGTTCACCTCTCCGCGCCAGACCGCGACATGGCTCACCAGCCTGCACCGCTGAACCAGATGGGAAAGATGACCCTTCGCGGCGCGCAAATCTGCGCGCTCATCGAGCCAAGTCAGGCCCTGACCAGCACAGCCCCCGCTGCCGAACGCGGAGACACAAGTTTGTAACCTCCGTAATTGAAAATCGTTAGTAACGGGGATGGGGTGGGCGGGGCTGGGATGCGGAAAACGTGGATCGACTGGTCCTTTGCCCGGATCCGGTGATGGTGTTCCGGCTTGGCCTTGTCCGAGACCATGACCACCTGGTCAGGTGCTATCCAGGACACTCCCTCGGCCGTCCCGTACACGATGTTGCCATCAGCATCCCTCGGTAGCGCGTATACGGTGCCCGCGCCCTCGATCCGCCAGTCGTCCGGCCGCACGCAGCCGAGCCACAGCGCCGAGGAAACCTGGGATATCACCGCGACCCGGTCGCCGGTCAGCGTGATGCCGCTGTAGTCCTCGAACAGCACCGTTTCGGGGAGCCGGATCGTGGCCACGCGGTCCCAGTTGCGGCGGCCGCGCCGGAACACCTGGATCCGACCGCCTCCAGGGATACGGCCCTCCGCGCCTCCCTTGCACCTATTGCCCTCACACAGCGCGAGCAGGTATGTCTGCCCCTCCCGGTGCACGCACGTCAGGCCTTCCAGGCCCTTATTCGGCCGGTCAAGCGGGAAGTCCAGCCAGGAGCTGCCGATATAGCGGAAGTCGGCGTCGTACTCCTGCACCGCGGCCATGAACTTCGAGCGGCCGCGGCGCAGCGATTCGATCAGCACGTAGAAGCGGCCAGACAGTGGGTCGTGCGCGATGTCCTCGAAGCCGCGGCGGTGGCCTTTCTCCTGCACGATCACGTGATTGCCGCTGGCCGCCCTGGCGAGCTCGGGCCCGATGCAGGCGATGTGCGGCAGGTTGTCGAAGATGACGTAGAACAGCCCGTCCTTGGCAAGCACGCCGCTGGCTTCCAGCCTCGCGTAGAGCGAGTCCTCGAGGATGTCGAGAATCTTCGCTTCCCTCACCAGCTCGAGCTGCCTCATCGCGGTGTGCGCGGCACCCATGGCGCTGCCTGCTCACATCGTCGGCGGCAGCGGTTCCATCGTGGCCGGGAAACTCGCCGGGTCGACGGCGCGCGGCATCTCCTTCCGCAGCTGCTCCAGCTGCTGGCGTGCGCTGTCGTGCCGCATGCGGACGTAATGGATGATGCCCTCGGCCTTTTCCTGCCCGTGCCTGAGTTCGTTCTGCTTGCAGCCGCTGAGGTAGACCTCGTCGTTGGTGAATTGGCGGCCGGTGAACGGCTGGCCGTAGGGGGTCGCCGACTCCAGGTAAGCGGCCTGACATACGCGGCCCCACAGGCCGTCGCCGGAGTCGGCCGCGATCTGCTGGCCGAACGCGTCCGGGTTGAACTCGGTATCGAGCAGGCATTCAAGGTAATCCAGGTAATACTGACGGTAGTCGCGGTTGCGCAGCAGGTTCTGCACCAGTGGTATGCGGGAAGTCGCATGCTCCCGCCAGTAGTGTCTGGTGTTGCTCGGCCAGTCGAGGATGTCGGTGTACTGCCATTTCGTGCCGAAGTAGTCGATACCCAGGCAGTTGTCGTAATCCCACGGGACGAACGTGAAGTAGGGGGCGCCCATGAAGTCGTCCGCGGCGCCCAAGCGCCCGGAGTTGTAGAGGTAGTAGTTAGAGGGGGTCGCGTAGTAGTTGTCCCAGCTGCCGAGCAGCAAGTTGACCGCGGCCCACCTGAGGAAGGCGCGGGCATTCATGATGCCATCGACCGACTCGCGGAACGCGTCGGTGCCGAAGCGCTCGTCTCCGCCCTCGATCCGCGTACCGCTGATCGTCCTGATGAACTGCGCCAGGTCATCGTAGCTGTTGGCGCCAGGGTCATCCTCGTTTGTCTTGAGTCGGTAGGTGCGGTAGTCGTCGTCGGCCTTGTAGTACTGCCGCCCGCTGTCATCGCCGTCAGGACCGGTACGGTGTTCCAGCGTTGCGCACCCGACGTCACCGCAGTACGCCTTGTACAGGTTGCCGCGGTGGTTGCCGCTGAAGTGATCCTCAAGGAACCGCTTGTCGACCTGCTCGATAACGGAGAACAGGCCGTAGTAGGTCGTGTCCAACGCGAGCCTGGCGTAGGTGTGCCGCGCCGCGGGAACGCCCGCGTGCCGGAACAGGCGCCAGGCCAGCGCCTCCCGCATCTGCGAGGGATCGTTGTACATCGACTTGAGATTGACGCACCTCATCCCGGCGAGGTGACCGGCGCCGTGCTCGAGGGTTACCTTCCAGGATTTCTTCGGCGCGTGCAGAGTCCGGTTGCCGCTGTTGACGAGGGAGAAGCTCGGCGTCCCGAACGCGACGCCTTCGGCGCCCGGACCGGGAATGTGCCGGTCGCTGGCCGGGTCGGTCCGCCATACATCCAGCCGCGCGCCGTGCGGCGCTTCCGCCTTGCTCGTCCGCACAGCAGGCTGCTGCGGGAAGCCCGTAACGTGGAACATGTACATGTCGGCGGAAAAGAACTCGTCCTTGGCGTGTGCTGTCCGCGTGGGCTCGCTGGTCTCGTTCATGCGTTCTCCCGGGATGCCCGGCTTTGGTCTCGTGCAGCACGTGGTGCTGTCTTGTGCGGATCTCTACCCGGTCGCAGGCGGCCGTTATCGTCCTGTTCCACGAGCGCCGCTGCCCGCCAGGCTGCGGGGCTCGATCTCATAATTTTCCGGTGAAACCACGTCGCACCCTCTTGACAAAAATATGTAAGTACAGTCAACTAACAAAAACCTTCCCTGGGCAGCCAGCGTCAGACGCCCAGCTCATCGAACAGAGAAGAGACCCCCTGATGGACAAGAAGTTCGCGAGACGCATCTGCGGTGGCGCCGCTCTCGCGGTCGCTGGCACGCTGGCTCTGGCCGCGTGCAGCAGCGGCGGCGGCTCGTCGTCCGGTGGCAGCGGTGCGACCACCCTCAAGCTCGTGGTCGCCGACTACGGCACCGGCCCGAGCAATGCCAGCGCCAAGTACTGGGACGGCATCGTCGCCGCCTTCGAGCAGGCTCACCCGGACATCAAGGTCAACGTCACCTCGATCGCCTGGACCAACTTCGACCAGCAGGTCCAGACGATGATCCAGAACAAGCAGTACCCGGACATCACCGAGGGCGACTACTTCTCCAACTACGCCCAGGACGGCCTGCTCTACTCCGCCTCGGACGTGCTGTCGGACCCGGGCAACCTGCTGCAGACGTTCAAGCAGCAGGGGACCTACAACGGCGTCCAGTACGGCATGCCGTTCACTACCTCGAGCCGCACGCTCTTCTACAACAAGAAGCTGTTCGCGCAGGCGGGCATCACTTCCGCGCCGCAGACCTGGGCCGACGTCCAGACCGACGCCGCGAAGATCACCAAGATGGGCGACGTCGGCTTCGGCCTCCCGCTCGGTGCCGAGGAGGCTCAGGCCGAGTCGCTGCTGTGGATGCTCGGTGACGGCGGCGGCTACCAGACCGGCGGCAAGTACACCATCAACAGCGCGCCGAATGTCGCGGCCTTCACGTTCCTCAAGGGCCTAGTCTCGGCGAAAGACACCGAGCCCAACCCGGGCACCGTCAACCGCACCGACCTGTGGCAGCAATTCGCGCAGGGCAAGATCGGCATGATCAACGGCTCGCCGGCTCTCATCCCGATCATCCAGTCGGCTGGCGTCCTGCAGGCTTCCGACTGGACCTCGGTGCCGATTGCGGGCAAGAATGGCCCGCTAACCGACACCCTCGGCGTCTGCGACAACGTCGCGGCGTTCAAGCCGAATGGCCACGAGGCCCAGGTCAAGGAGTTCCTGGACTTCGCCTACCAGGACAAGTACCAGCTCGCCTTCGACAAGGAGTACGACCTGCTCCCCGCGACGACCACCGCGACGAAGGCACTGTCCTCCGACGCGGTCTTCGCGCCGTTCCTCACCGCGCTGCCCAACTCGGTGCAGTACCCGAGCAACACCACCTGGGCGACCGTGAAGTCCAAGATCCAGCAGACGATCGGTCTTGCGGTCACCGGCAGCCCGATGACGGAACTGTCGCAGCTGCAGCAGATGGCCACCACGTCGGCCAGCTGAGATAGTTCGGCTGATCGATCTCCGCGGGACCCGGCGTCCCTCCCGCCGGGTCCCGCGGCCCTACCCCCAGAGGAAGATCTCGATGCCCGCCGCCCTACGCCGCCTGGCGCCATTGCTGTGGCTCAGCCCCGCCCTCGCGCTCATCGGCGTGGTCGTGCTCTGGCCGGTCGTGGTCATGGTGCAGTCGTCGTTCCAGCAGATCGGCGGCGAAGGCTTCGTCGTCGGCTACAACGGCACCACCAACTACCACAACCTCTTCCACGAGCCCGACTTCGTCTCCGTCCTGCTGCGCACCGTGGTCTGGGTCGTGGTCGTCGTGGCCGTGACCGTGCTTCTCTCGCTCGGCCTGGCCCAGCTCCTCCACCAGAAGTTCCCCGGCCGCCGGCTGACCCGGTGGGCGCTCATCATCCCGTGGGCCGCTTCGGTGATGATGACCGCGCTGATCTTCAAGTGGGCGCTCGACCCGAACGTCGGCGTCATCAACGTGATCCTGCACCACATCGGCGTGGTCAAGCAGTACGGCTCCAACCAGGCGGACTGGCTCGGCAACCCGACCAGCGCGCTGGCCTGGATGATGGCCGTCGCGATCTTCGTATCGCTGCCGTTCACCACCTACGCCATCCTGTCCGGCTTGCAAGGGATCCCCGGCGATGTGTACGAGGCGGCCCAGATCGACGGCGCGACCTCCTGGCGGTCCTACCTCGGGGTCACGCTGCCGCTGCTGCGGCCGGCCATCCTGGTCGCGACGCTCATCAACGTCATCAACGTCTTCAACTCCTTTCCGATCATCTGGGAGATGACCCGCGGGGGGCCGGGCTACGAGACCTCCACGTCCACCATCTACATGATCGACCTCAAGCAGAGCGACGTCGGCCAGGCGGCGTCCATGTCGGTCTTCAACTTCCTGCTGGTCATTGTCATCGTCCTCGTCTACCTGTCCACCACCCGCTGGAAGGAGCAGGTCGACCAGTGATCACCACGACCAAGCCCGCACCCCGGCTCGACACCGCGGGCCGGACGGCGCCGCGGAAGCGGCGGCCGCTGCGCACCTGGGTTATCGCCGTCGCGGCTTACGTCATCGCCGTCATCTTCCTGCTGCCGTACCTCGAGATGCTCGTGATGGCCCTGCGGCCGAACAACGAACTCGGCCTGGCTACCATCCTCCCGAAGCACTGGACCTTCTCGAACTTCACCACCCTGTGGTCAAGCGGCCTGGGCGGCAGCATCGGAACCAGCCTGGAGATCGCCGCCGGCGCCACCGTCATCGTGCTGCTTGTCGCCCTGCCGGCCGCCTACTGCAGCGCGCGCCGCCGGTTCCGCGGCCGCGTCGCCTTCCTGCTGCTCGTGCTGGCGACCCAGATGTTCCAGCCGGCCGCCATGCTGGTCGGCATCCAGCGCGAGTTCTCCGACTTCGGCCTGCCCCCGACGCTGTCGCTGATCGTCGTCAACGCCGCCTTCAACCTCGCCTTCGCGGTCTGGATACTTACCGCCTTCTTCGCCTCGATCCCCGTCGAACTTGAGGAGGCGGCCATGGTCGACGGTCTCGGGCGGGTCGGTGCCCTGACCCGGATCACGCTGCCGCTGGCCGCGCCGGGCATCGTGACCGCCCTGATCTTCACCTTCATCGCGGCGTGGAACGAGTTCTTGGTCGCCCTCACGCTCAGCCTCGGGCAGGCCCCGTCGCAGCAGCCGCTGACGGTAGCGATCAACAACTACATCGGGGAGTACTCTGTCGACTGGGGGCACCTCTTCGCGGCTGGCCTGGTCGCCACGGTACCGGTCATCATCCTGTTCGCCTTCATCGAGAGGCGTGTCGTGAGCGGCCTGACAGCGGGAGCGGTTAAGTGAACAAGGCCGGAGTCCGTCCCCGCCCGCTGCGCCCGATGGGAAAGCTGCTCGCCGAGGACACCAGACGCCACCACCGTTCGCTCATCCTCCAGCACCTCTTCGCGGAAGGCCCGGCTTCCCGCGCTGACCTCGCCAGGGCCACCGGCCTCACCCGGGTGACCGTCTCCGACCTGGTTGGCGCGCTCATCGCCGACGGCCTGCTCGGCGAGCTCGGCTCGCCGGTCGAGAACAAGGTGGGCAAGCCGCCGACCTTCGTCGGCCTGCTCGCCGACGCCGTCCACATCCTGGCCCTCGACCTCTCACCCGACGACCGGATGACGGGAGCGGTGGTCAACCTATTCGGACATGTCAAAGCCCGCGCCGAGGTGCCGCTCGAGGGCGCCTGCGGCGGCGAGGAGGCGGTCCGCCTCGCCGCGGGCCTGGCGGAGCAGTTGCGCGACACCGCCGACCGGCCAGTGCTCGGCATCGGCGTCGGCACGCCCGGCGTGGTCGACGGACGCGGCGTGGTGCTTGACGCGCACAACCTCCACTGGGCCGGGGTCGACTTGACCGGCATCCTCCGTCGTCGGCTCGACCTGCCCGTCTACGTCGCCAACGACGCCAACACGGCGGTCCTCGCCGAGTACACCTTCGGCGGGACTACGGCGGCGGATCTGATGCTGCTGCGGATCGGGACCGGCGTCGGTGCCGGACTTGTCGTCGGCGGCGCGCTCGTCCAGGGGCACGGCTGGGCCGCCGGCGAGATCGGCCACGTCGTCGTCGACCCAGGTGGCGTGCGCTGCGCCTGCGGCAAGACCGGCTGTCTGGAGACCGTGGTTGCCGTCCCGCACCTGCGGCACGGCGACCGCCCGCTCGCGTCCGTCGGCACCGTGCTCGGCGAGGCGCTCGCCCCGGTAGTCGCCTCACTCAACCTGCACGAGGTCGTGCTCGCGGGACCGCCCGACCTGCTCGACGGCGAGCTGCGCGAGGCTCTCGACGCGACGATCCGCGAGCGAGTGATGGCCGCCTCGGCGGCTGACCTGGTCGTGCGCATGTCGCCGCTCGGAGACGACGTCGTGCTGATCGGCGCCGCGGTCCTAGTGCTCTCCGGTGAGCTAGGCGTCTCGTGAACAATGGCATGCGGGTCGGCCTCGACATCGGAGCGACCAAGGTACTCGGCGCGGTCATTGAGGCTGATGGCACCGTCGTCGCGCAGTCAAGGCAGAAGACCCTGCCGGGCGCCGACGGGATCCTCGACACCGCGACCACCGTGCTCGATAGCCTCGCCATCGCGCTCGACGGTGTCCTGCCGTCGCACATCGGCATCGGGATCCCGGGGATCGTCGACCGGCACCGTGGCACCGTCAGTCACGCGGTCAACCTCGGCCTCGGCGGCGACTGGTTCCCGCTGGCTGGCCGGCTGGCCGACCGCACCGGCGCCACCGTCGTGGTCGAGAACGACCTCAACGCGGCCACCTGGGGCGCCCATGTGCTCAGCGGCGCCGACGACCTGGCCTACCTCAGCCTTGGCACCGGCCTGGCGGCCGGCTTCGTTCTGTCGGGAACGCTGCGGCGTGGCGTCCACGGCGCGGCTGGCGAGATCGGTCACGTGCCGGTGGATCCGGGTGGCGCGCTCTGCTCGTGCGGGCAGCGTGGCTGCCTGGAGCTGAGGGCGTCAGGTTCCGCCTTGTCCGCCGCCTGGTCGGCCGCGGGGGAGGCGCCCCCGGCCGTGACCCTCTTCGCCGCGGCTGCTACGGGAAACCCCGCAGCGATCGCGGCCCGTGACCGCTTCGCAGCGGGGGTAGCAGACGCGGTCCGGATGCTCGGCCTGACGGTCGACCCGGCCGTGATCATCGTCGGCGGCGGCGTCGCCCATGTGGGCGAGCCGCTGCTTGCGGCGGTCACCGCGGCGCTGCGCGCCCAGGCCGCTACGTCGCCGTTCCTCGCCGCCCTCGACCTGGCCAGCCGGACAAGGCTGCTGCCGGACCAGGCGCCCGTCGGCGCGATCGGTGCCGCCCTGATCGGGAACGCTGGATGAGCCCCCTGCGGATCATGGAGAGAAGCAACTGATGGAGGTCGTGCCGCTCGGATCGGCCGGCGAGATCGCCGCGGTTGCGGCTGGCATCGTCGAGGCGGTCGCCCGCCGCAAGCCCGCAGCGGTCCTTGGGCTGGCCACGGGGTCGACGCCGCTCCCGACCTACCGCGAACTGCTCCGCCGCCACGAGGCCGCTGTCGGACCGTCTTACGACGCCGTGATCTGTTTCAACCTCGACGAATACGTCGGTCTGCCCGCAGGGCACGCGCAAAGTTACCGGGCGACCATCGCCCGCGAGCTGACCGATGGTCTGGGCATCAGCCCTGACAGGGTCAACGGCCCGGACCCCAGCTCCGACGACCTGCCGACCGCGGGGGAGCGCTACGAGGCGCTGATCGCAGCAGCCGGCGGTATTGACGTGCAACTGCTCGGCATCGGCTCCGACGGCCACCTGGCTTTCAATGAGCCCGGATCATCGCTGGCCAGCCGTACCCGGATCAAGACGCTCACCGCGCAGACGCGGAAGGACAACGCGCGCTTCTTCGGCTCGCTCGATGAGGTGCCAACCCACGTGCTGACGCAGGGGCTCGGAACCATCCTTGAGGCTCGTCACCTGCTGCTCATCGCAACCGGCGAGACCAAAGCCGACGCGACCGCGGCCGCCGTGGAGGGTCCGGTCTCGGCGTGGTGCCCGGCATCCGTCCTGCAGCTTCACCCGCGTGTCACGGTGCTGCTCGACCCGGCCGCGGCGTCCCGCCTTAAGCGCCTCGCCCACTACCGCGAGGTGTACTCCGCCAAGCCTGCCTGGCAGGGGCTCTAGGGCACGGCCATCAACGTCGGCTGTCGTCGATGGCAGACACGAAAACATACGCAAGGGAGTTCCTCCATGGCACAGATCGTCCTGGATCATGTGGACAAGGTGTACGCGGGCGGCGTGAAGGCGCTGGATGACTTGAGTCTTGAGGTGCGGGAGGGCGAGTTCATGGTGCTC
>Ga0070698_100008312_pt1 | contig 11222 bp, 12 predicted proteins | sample KBSK1502metaG_FD_65477 | JGI IMG/M metagenome (GOLD analysis project Ga0070698, IMG submission 65477) | Corn, switchgrass and miscanthus rhizosphere microbial communities from Kellogg Biological Station, Michigan, USA - KBS K1-50-2 metaG | ecosystem: Host-associated > Plants > Roots >...
CAATGCCGCGGGGCGGGTCCGGAGGGTGGGCGCCCCGCTCGATTAAGGCGGGAGCTAATAGGGCCGCTCTTTGCCGCTGTCGATGGTCTCGGGCAGGGCAAAGCGTCGCGCCTCCCCTGATCCTGGTGAGCACACATCACCACGAAGACACGAAGCGCACCAAGAACCGCAGCGCTCGCGTCTTCGTGCCCTTCGTGCCTTCGTGGTAAAGCGTTTGTCTCGCGGCGTCGTTGTAAAATCGACTCAGAGCGGCAGGAGCCCGTCGCTCAGGAAGCGAAGTTCCTGCTCCGGCCGCTTGTCGTATTTCTCCCAGCCCGGGAAACCGCCCCAGCGGAACGCGATGCGCAGATAGTCGACAAAACTCGTTTTGTGCGGCTCGCCGTCGAGCGGCGCGTCGGCGCCGGCATTCGGCAGTTCGATCGTGTAGCCGTAATCGAGCTGCTCGTCCTGCACCGTGAGGCGCGCTTTTGCCTGCGCGTCCCAGCCGATGACCGGCTCCATCGTGCCGGGCTCGTCGCCCGCCTCGGCCGCCTCGAGCCAGCCCTCGCTCTCGAAGGCGAAATGGTCCGAGAGCACGGTCAGCGGGTCGGCATAGATGCCGGGGAAATCACCGTCCTCCCAGAAGCACAATGCCGGATGCGCGCCGCACAGATTGACGTCGCCGACCTGCTCGATCCAGGCGCGCAACGACAGCGGCAGCACCATGCCGTGCTTTTCGAGATTGCGCACCAGCGCCATGTCCTCCTTGGCGGCCGGTGCGAACACGACCGGGTCCTGCAGATGATCGGTGATCCCGGCCTTGCTCGCCGCCGCTTGCTCGCGCTGCAGCCGCACCTCCTCCTGTCGCCGCTCCAGTCCCGGCACGAGCCCGCTGAGCTTCAATAGCCGCTCGCGGGCCGCCTCGGCATGCCGTCCCATGCCGCCCGGAATGTGCGACAGATCGATCTGCAGCGCGTCCTGCACCGCCTCCTGGATCGACCGGAATTGGATCATCTGACCGCCGAATGCCATGCGAAGCGGTTGCGGCCCGGTCGGTCCCTGATGGCCGTTCCAGAATCGATAGCCGAGCTTGTCGAGCCGGCGGACGATCAGTTCGACATTGTGGCGGGCGCGCCGCATCGTCTCGCGCGCCACCGCCCACGCGTCCTCGGCGTGCGGCTTGTCGCGAACGCTCGGGCCGAGCGCCAGCATCTCGGCCCAGACCTTCTCATGCTCGCCCGCCAGGTAGCGGCGCAGCAGCGGGCCGGGTTCGGCGGTTGTGGTCATCGGCTCCCCCATCAAATCGGTGGCGCCTATCTCCGCCCGGTATTGCCAAGGAAACGTTAATTCGCCGGGTGCCGGACCGATTTCGGTCACCGGCTACCGGGATGCTCGCTTGCCGAGAGCCCGCCGCTTTCCCTTGAAATCGCCGCATCGCCGCGCCATATGTTCTCTATTCGTTCACCGGGTCGTAGCAGGGGAGGGAGCAGCGGAAATTTTGCTGCAGACGGATCGAGGGCGAAGGGGAGGGTGGTCCGCTTCGCCGCGGAAACCTTGAGCTTGGCGGCAGGCGACACAACCGTCACGCGAAGTTTTGCTGCAGATTCCTTGCAGATGCAGCAAACCAACCGCGCTCGCTCAACCGATGATTGCGAGCATCCCTACCGGATCAGTCCCGCGGCAGGTCAGGCGCCGGTCGCGTCCTTGACGCATTTCTTCGTGAAGCTGGTCTTGGCGGCCCCGTGCAGCTTTTTGTCCGCCGCGGCGGTGTCGCAGGAGGCCTGCGCGTCCCTCTGGCATTTGCCCATGAAGCTCGTCAGGGCGGCGCCCGCCAGCTTCTTTTCGGCCGCGGCCTCCTTGCAGCTCGGCCCCGCCGCCAGCGCGCTCGCCGCATAGAGCGACAGCGCGACACTCATCGCAATCATCCGCATGGCTTTGCCTCTCCGCCTGAGATCGCGCTCGACGCACCCTCCCTTCGCCGAACGCGATCCGCCCCGCCGCGATCCCTGGAATCGCGCGCTACGTCGATTTGCCGATCCACTTCTGCAATTCGGCGAGCGGCACCTTGCGTCCGTGCAGCGGCAGGATCTGGTCGACCGCCAGCTTCAGCCGCTCGATGTTGTCGTAGAGGTTCACATTGGTCGGGTTCGGGGTCGAGGGCGGCGGCGCGTTGGGCGCGCCCGGCGTGTAGGCGTCCGCCTCGATCAGCAATTTTTCCTTCGGCAGATACGCCATGATCAGCCCGTCGCCATGCGGCGTCCCCTGGATTAGGTGCAGCTCGACCGTGCGGGTCCCGTCGGTCAACACGCGCTTGTCCTGCATCCCTTCGACGGCCGGCTTCTTGCCGGATTGCGCCAGCTTGTCGGGATTGACTTTGCGCGGCGCGGCGAGGGTCTGCTCGAAAAACGCCTTGCTGGTGTCGTGGGTGACGATCGTGGCGCCCTCGGCGGCAAACGCGCCGAGCCCGCCGGCATGGTCGAAATGGTGGTGCGTGTTGACGACGTATTTGATCGGCTTGTTCGGCACCAGCTTCTTGACCTCGGCGATCACCGCGCCGGAGCGGGCATCGTCCTGCGGCCCTTCGACCACCACCAGATGATCGCTCATCTCGATCAGCACGCTGTGATGAGTGCCGCCGCTCAGGTACCACACGCCGTCGGCGACCTTGTCGGCCTCGACCTTGATGCTGGCCTGGCGGATGTTGTCCGGCGCCTGGATATCGGCCGGCAAATTGGCCTTCACCTCGCTGATCGTCAGGTCGAGCGTCGGGTGGCCGCCCTGTTTCTGCGCGATCCTGGTCGGGAATTGCACCCCGCCGAAATCCTTGTAATCGGCGTAGGTGGTTTCGGTCAGCATGTCGCCGAGCACCGGGTTGGTGTTCCACGACTCGACCTTCTCGACCAGGTTGCGGTCGTTGACGGTGGCCTTGATGTTGAGCTGCCCCGGCACCGTCAGCGCGATCACCGTCGCCTTCTTGCCGCCGTCGGTCTGCGTCTGAACAGTGGCGTTGTGCTTGACCGCCGCCTTGATGACCCCGTGCGGGGTGACCCACAGCTGATGCAGCCGATCGCCCACCGCTGCCAGGGCCGGCGTGACCGGGTTCTGCTCGGTCTGGCTCCAGGCATGCGTGCCGCTGACCGCCTGCATCTGGCGCTGCTCGCCGGTCATCGGGATCCCGCCGCCGCCGCGCGCCGTGGGATCGGCCTGGCTGCGGACGAACTCGTCACGCATCGCCGGGGTCTCGTAGTCGATCGTGCGGGTATAGGTCTTCAGGTTGAAGCGCGGCCACGGCGCCGCCGGGTTCACGTTCTGGCCGACGAAGAAATAGGCGCCGCTGCCGGTGTATTGCAGCGATTTGACGTCGCCCATGGCCTTGGTCACGCCATCGAGCACCGCCTTGGAATCCTGGCCATAGCCGGGCCAAGGCGTCAACGCCACGGCGGCGAGCACCAATGTGAGCTTTTTCCACATGGCTTCCTCCCGTTCCGATGTGCCGGGCTTGGCCCGGTCGCCTCCGATTTCTCGGGGCTTATGGGCGCGATTGTCCGCCGCTTTCCGGTACGGCGCAACGCCCGCCGGCGGCTAAAAGGCGGCGATCACGCAATTGCGAACGGCGGTCTTAGGCTTCGGAACGATCCGCGATGCGGCGTTTCAATACCCCATGTGCTTGTCGATCTCCTGCAACAGCCCGCCGCCCTTCTCGATGCTGCGGATGTTGGCGGCGATCTCGGTCACCAGCTGCGCCACGGTCGGGCGCCGCGCGACATGCGGCATCACCGTCACCTTCGGGTGCGCCCACAGCGGGTTGTCGGGCGGCAGCGGCTCGGGCCACAGCGCGTCGAGCGCGGCATAGGAGAGCTGTCCCGAATCGAGCGCCGCGATCAGATCCTTCTCGACGACATGCTTGCCGCGCCCGACATTGATGACCATCGCGCCCTTCGGCATCATCGCGAAGGTGCGGGCGCAGAAGATGCCCTCGGTCTCGCGCGTTAGCGGCAGCAGGCAGACCGCGATGTCGGTCTGGTTCAGGAACGTCTCGAGCTGGTCCGCGCCGTGAAAGATCGGGATCTCCTCACCCGCGCGCGGCGAGCGCACCCAGGCCGACACCGGGAAGCCGAGCGATTTCAGCACCAGCGCCGGCGCCTTCGCCATCAGCCCGAGACCGAGAAAGCCGACCCGCCGCTCCTCGGGCCGCGCGATCCGGGTGCGGCGCCATTCGCGGTTGGCCTGCGCCTGCTGATAGCCCGGCATGTCGCGGTGAAACCGCAGCACATGCATGACGACGTATTCGGTCATCATCGGATCGCCGCCCGACGGCTCGATCTTGCCGAGCGGCGCCTTCGGCAGACGGGGATGGTCGACAAACGCCTCGACCCCGGCCGAACGGCTGAACATCGCCTTCAGATTCGGCAGATCCGGCAGCGCGCCGAAATCGGGGCGGATAAAGGCGAGGTATTCGATATCCGCGACGTTGCCGGCCTCCGGCCAGATGCGGATCTCCATATCGGGGAGCTGCGCCGCGAAGGTGTCGCGCCACGCCTGCGCGTTACCGATTTGCTTGTCGAGATTGACGATCAGCAGCGCCATCTTCCCTCCTGCGGCTTTGTCCCGCGCTTGCATAGCAGCGTCGGGGGCAAAAGCGCAGCCCATTCCGCCGGCCCGATTAAACGCGATTTCATTTCCAGGCGAGCGGGGCGCGCCAAGCCGGGCTCCAGATCACTCCTCAACAGCCGTCAAATCGGCGGTGATCGGAAGGAGTGGTGAGCATGAAAAGCATCAGCATCGCAAGCCGTCTGGGTGTTGCGGTCGCCGCGCTCGTGGCGGTCCTGGCAGTCGCCCAACCCGGCCCCGCTCTGGCGCGCGGCGGTGGAGGCGGCGGCGGTGGTGGCCACGGCGGCGGGGGTGGCGGCGGCCATGGTGGCGGGTTCGGTGGTGGCATGGGCGGCGGCTTCCACGGCGGCGGCATGGGCGGCTTCCATGGCGGCGGGTTCAGCGGCGGCGGCTTCCATGGCGGCGCCGGTTTCGGCGCCGGCGGCATGGGCGGATTTCGCGGCGGCGGGTTTCACGAAGGCGGGTTTCACGGCGCGCGTTTCGGCGACCGTGACCACTTCCGGAACCGCGGGTTCGGCGGCTGGTGGGGCGGCGGGCTCGGATGGGGCTACGATTCCGATTATTACGACTATCCCGGTTACTATTACGGCTATCCGGGTTACTACGGCTCTTACGGCTACTCGCAGCCCTATGCATCGCAATATTGGTACTACTGCCAATATCCGGCGGGCTACTACCCGTATGTCAGCCAGTGCAGCACCAACTGGCAGCCGGTACCGGCCGGCTGATCGGCTGGGCAACGCTGTCGTGGCCGCGGACGAGATTCCGAACCTGCCGCATGTCGATGTGGAAACGATCGGGCATTTCGCTCTGGCCAAGATCAAGGAAGCGGTTCTCGCCGTGACCGGTGCGTGACGGCGACCCGCGCCCCAAGCCTGCCGCGCGGCGAGTCGGCGCAGCCTTTGCCGCCGGAGGAGTTTGAATGACGGAACCGGCGAACACTGCATTCAAGCTCGGCGCTCGGTCGATCGGCGCGCTCGCGGTCATCGCGCTCGTGATCGGCGCCGGCGCGGCCGCCTTCGCCTACACGGCGGGATGGCTCAGCCCGGACCGGCTGACCCCGACGAAAATGGTCGACGCGCTGAGCCGGCGGGGCGGCGATCCGCTCGGCCATCGCCGGAACCATGCCAAAGGCATCTGCTTCACCGGGGAATTCAAGGCGAACGGCGCCGGTGCGCGTCTTTCCACCGCGCCGATGCTCGCGGCCGGGCGTTACCCGGTGATCGGACGGTTTGCCATCGCGGTCGGTGATCCGGGCGCGCCGGACGCCACCGGCCGGGTGCGCAGCATGGCGGTGCGCATCGTGGCGCCCCACGGCGAGGAGTGGCGCAGCGGTATGAACGACATGCCGGTCTTCGTCGTGTCGACAGCGCGGGCCTTCTACGAATTGACTCTCGCCCAGGATATCGACCCGGCGACCGGTGAGCCGAACCCGGCCGCCCTGCAGTCCTTCATCGGCGCGCACCCGGAGAGCCGGCCCTTCTTCGAATGGGCCAAGACCGCGTCGTGGACCACGAGCTACGCAGACCAGACCTACAATAGCTTGAACGCGTTCCGCTTCGTCGATGCCGCGGGAGAGAGCCATCTCGTGCGCTGGTCGATGCAAGCCACCGAGCCGCCGCATGAGGTGCCGGGTGCCGCGCTGGCCGGGCTCGGCCCCGATTTTCTGGCGGCGGATCTGAAGCAGCGGCTCGCGCAGGGGGCGCTCAGCTGGCACCTCATGGTGACGCTGGCGGCGCCGGGCGACTCGTCGGATGACGCCACGAAGGCCTGGCCCTCCGACCGCGAGAAAATCGATGTCGGCATGCTCGTCAGCAGGCGCAGGACGAAGCCGACGGGCCGTGCCGTGACTACAACTATGATCCGACAATCCTGCCGCCCGGTATTCGGCCCTCCGACGACCCGCTGCTGGCCGCACGCTCCTCGGCCTACGCGGAATCATTCGATCTGCGCAGCGCGGAAGCCGCTGATTATCCAAGAACGCCACCCTCTCCGGGAGGCGCGCGATGACGCGGCGCGGCGAACGCTTTACGCCGGTGCAGCGGGTCCTCCATTGGCTGATGGCAGTAATGGTTCTGGCGATGCTGTTCATCGGCATCGGCATGGTCTCGACGCTGCAACCGCGCTTCCTGGTGCTGATCGCGATCCACAAGCCGCTGGGGATCGCCATCCTGCTCCTCGCATTGCTGCGCCTCGGCGTGCGATTACGGCGCGGCGCGCCGCCGCTCCCGGCGGATCTGCCCTGGTGGCAGACAGCCGGCGCCAAGGCATCGCATGTCCTCCTCTACACGCTGCTGATCGTGATGCCGCTGGTGGGCTGGTCGATGTTGTCGGCCGGCGGCTACCCGATCATGCTCTACGGGACGATCTACCTGCCGCAGATCATGCCGCATAGCGACGCGCTCTACGCGGTGCTGCGCAGCGCCCATACATGGCTCGCCTACCTGTTCTCCGCGACGATCCTGCTGCACATCGCGGCAGCGCTGTTTCATGCCTTGGTACGCCGTGACGGCGTATTCCCAAGCATGGCGTCGTGGCGCGCTTGATCATCCGGCGAAGGAAACGTGAACAGCGTTTACAATTTGTCGCAATCTATTACATGCCGTGCGCGCTTGGTTTCGGCACATTCAGGTCGCCTGCTCTGTGACTTATCTCTGCCCGCCGCTCTCCGAAAGCCTGGATGGCCTGCATCCTTCTCGTCGAAGACGACGCAAACGTCCGTTTGCTGCTGGAGCACGTGCTGCGCGGCGAAGGTCATGACGTCGATCCCGTGGCCACCATGCAGCAGGCGCTGTCGCGTCTCCAGCAGCGCGGCTACGATCTCGTCGTGGCCGACGGCAAGCTGCCGGACGGCACCGGGATGACGGTGGGCGACGCGGCAACCGCCGAGGGCGTCAAGACGCTGATCATCACCGGCTTCGCGCTGCAGCTGCCGCGCGAGGAGCTGATGCGCTTCGATTATCTGCTGAAGCCGGTCCGCCCGGCCGAATTGATCAAAGCGATCGACCGCAAGCTGGCCTCCGCCGCGCCGCCGGCGCCGGCGCCGCAGTAGGCCCGGGCGAGCGCGGCCTTTCCCGCCTGGCCTGCCGCGCCGGCGACACCGCCGTGATATAAGGGTCCGTTTCCCGGTGGAGCGACCCATGCCAAAAGCACTGACTGACGCGCAGATCGCGCAATATCGTGAGCAGGGCTTTCTGTCGCCGGTCCGGGTCATGAGTGAGGCCGAGGCGCTCGCTCTCCGGGCCAAGCTCGAGACAATCGAAGACGCCATGGGCGGCCCGCTGCGCGGCGATCTGCGCCACAAGACGCATCTGCTGTTCCCGTTCCTCGCCGAGCTGGTGCGCCATCCGCAGATCCTCGACGCGATCGAGGATCTGCTCGGCCGCGACATCCTGTGCTGGAGCAGCAATTTCTTTATCAAGGAGGCGGCCGACCCGGCCTTCGTGTCGTGGCACCAGGATTCGACCTATTGGGGCCTCTCCGCGCCGGATGTCGCGACCGCCTGGGTGGCCTTGACCCCAAGTACCGCCGAGAACGGCGCGATGGCGATGGTCCCCGGCAGCCACCGTTTCGACCAGATGCCGCATCGCGATACCTTTCACCGCCACAATTTGCTGACCCGCGGCCAGGAGATCGCGGTCGAGGTCGATGAGGCAAAAGCCGTCGTGCTGAATTTGCTCCCTGGCGAGATGTCGCTGCATCACGTCCGCACCGTGCACGGCTCGGCGCCCAACCCGACCCTCGACCGCCGCATCGGCTTCGCGATCCGCTACATCCCGACCCGCCTCCGTCAGCTCGAAGGCGAGGACAGCGCGACCCTGGTGCGTGGCGGCGATCGTTTCCATCATTTCGCGCACGAGCCGCGGCCGAAGATCGACATGGATCCCGAGATGCTCGCCTTGCACCGGGAAATCGCCGAACGCAACGCAAAGATCCTGTATCGCGGCACCGGCGTCACCAGCTTCAACGACCCGGTCGCAATCCGCGGCTGAGCGAGTCAAGCGGTCATTGCGAGCGAAGCGCGGCAATCTCCCGCCGCAGAGCGCGCCATGATGAGGATTGCTTCGTCGCTGCGCGTCCCGCAATGACGCCTAGGGAGGCGACAAATGCTTGAAACGACGATTGCCGGCAGCCTGCCGAAGCCGTCCTGGCTGGCCGAGCCGCGCAAATTGTGGCCGGCATGGCGCCTTGAGGGCGAGGCGCTCGCCGAGGGCAAGCGCGACGCGACATTGCTCGCCCTGAAGATTCAGGAGGATGCTGGCATCGGCATCGTCAGCGATGGCGAGCAATCGCGGCAGCATTTCGTGCACGGTTTCCTGGAAGGGATCGACGGCATCGACTTCGCCCGCCGCGTGCCGATGGGCATCCGCAACAACCGCTACGAGGCGATGGTGCCGACCGTCACCGCCCCGCTCCGCCGCAAGGGGCCAGTGCATGCCGAGGAAGCGCGGATCGCGCGAGCGCACACGACACGGGCGCTCAAATTCACCCTGCCCGGCCCGATGACGATCGTCGACACGATTGCTGACGCGCATTACGGCGACCGCGTCGCCATGGCGATGGCTTTCGCAGACGTGCTGAACGAGGAGGCGCGCGAGCTCGAAGCGATCGGGGTCGATGTGATCCAGTTCGACGAGCCCGCCTTCAACGTCTATCTCGATGAGGTCACCGGCTGGGGCATCGCCGCGCTGCACCGCGCGATTGACGGGCTCGCCCGCAAGACCGCGGTGCACATCTGCTACGGCTACGGCATCCCGGCCAATATCGAATGGAAGGCGACGCTCGGCGCCGAGTGGCGGCAATACGAGGAGATCTTCCCGGCGCTGGCGGCGAGCCGGATCGACCAGGTCTCGCTCGAATGCGCCCATTCGCATGTACCGCTTGAATTGCTGGCATTGCTGGCGGGCAAGGATGTGCTGGTCGGCGCGATCGATGTCGCCAGCGATCAGATCGAAACCGCGAGCGAGGTCGCCGCGACGATCGAGCAGGCGCTGCGTTTCGTCCCGGCCGAGCGGCTTTACCCCTGCACCAATTGCGGCATGGCACCTTTGGACCGCACCCTCGCCGCGCGGAAGCTCGCCGCGCTCTCCGCCGGCGCCGCCCTCGTCAAAGGCAAAACAGCCTGAACCATCACTGCTTCCGGTTTGAAGATCGCCGGGACGCCGGAGTTTGTGGGCAGGAGCGGCGTCCGCCGAACATCAGGCCGAGAGGGCGGTCCTTTCGGCGGGCCGCTGGGCCGCCGGGGGCGTGTTCGGGCGGCCGAGCAGGCGGCCGATCAGACCGCCAGCCAATTGGCCCGCTAGCACGCCGGGGAACAGGTACTCGAAATAGATCTCTTCGTAGCCGGAGGGCCCAACCTGGCCGAGTTGGATGATGTGGAAGTCGAGCTGGTCCGTGCGGAGATAGAGCACGCCGACGCCAAGCGCTGCTGCCCCGAAAGTCAGCGCGCCGAGTACCATGCCGACAACCACCGGGAGAGCGCTGATCGGCCGGGCGGCGCGGGATTGTGCGAGGCCGTTTCGCCAGCGGCGCATCAGGAACCCGGCGGCGCACCAGCAGAGCGGTGGAACGAAGGCCAATGGCTCCAGCGACCAATCGGGCTGCGCGTCCGGCATCTCGATCAGCATGACCTCCGCCTCGGAGAGCACCTCGACCGCGATGCCGCCGAGCAGCACCTGCCACCAGCGGCGGGCGAACCAGCCGATCGCGAAGCTCGGCACGAAGATGAACGGGCTCGCCAGCCCGCTGATCAGCTGGAGGATGATGCCGAAGATCATCGTGAGGTTCCCGGGGCGTGGCTAGACAACGCGACGTCGTTGTTGCTTTTCCGGCTCACCGGGGTCACCAACAAGCAATCGCGGCGGGAGAGGGTAGCGTGCAGACACGAACATTCGTCATGTTCCTGGCCGGGGCGATCATCGGCTTTTTCGTCGTCTGGTATTACGTCGATCTGTTCGGACTGTTCAATTACCGGTCGAGCCACGGGGTGGGCCTCGCGGTCGGCGCGGTCGGCGCGATCGTCCTCGGCATCATAAGCGCGTTCTTCATCCGCGCCGTCGCGATATTCGCGGCCGCGACGGTGATCGGCTATCTCGTCCTCGTATTCGGCTGGATCACCTACGCGCATATTTTCGACATCGCCGACCGCGAGGGCGGCAAGGGCATGGCGATGATCTTCATTGTCGGGCCCGCTGCGGGCGCGATCATCGGGCTGATCGCCGCGAGCTTGTTGTCCCGCCGCGGCATGCCGAATGACGGTCCTGCGCCCCCGTCTACGCTCGTCAGAGGGTGAACCGGCTGATCAGGCTCCGGTGGCGATGATGAACATGCGGCGGAACGGGAACAGGGTCCTGCCGTCGTCGCGCCGCGGATAGGCGGCGTCGACCAGCGCCGTGTAGCAGGCCTCGAAAGCGCTGCGCTGCGGCTCGTCGAGCGCGCCGAGCAAGGGCGAGAGCCAGGTTGATTTGGTGTATTCCTTGACCGCGTGCTCGCCGTCGAGCACCTGCAGGTATTCGGTCTCCCACATGTCGAGCTTGGCGGCGAGCGGCGCCAGGAGGTTGTAGTAGAAATCCGGCGGCTCGACCGGCGCAGGCCGCAACAGCGGCTCCAGCCTGGCGCGCCACGGCCCCATC
>Ga0070698_100008315_pt1 | contig 11220 bp, 11 predicted proteins | sample KBSK1502metaG_FD_65477 | JGI IMG/M metagenome (GOLD analysis project Ga0070698, IMG submission 65477) | Corn, switchgrass and miscanthus rhizosphere microbial communities from Kellogg Biological Station, Michigan, USA - KBS K1-50-2 metaG | ecosystem: Host-associated > Plants > Roots >...
GGCAGCTACCTGTCTTCTCATGATCCTCGGGAAATTCTCGGTCTGGGACCGGCATCCAAGATTGACTCACTCGAGATTCGCTGGCCCGCTCCATCGACGCGCGTCGAGCACTTCTCAGGTCTGGCTGTAGACCGCTACATCGACATCATCGAAGGAAAAGGGATTTCCTAGGAGGATTCCCTTACCCTTTCGATGAACATCATTGCGAACCCGACTACCTACGCGGCACCTGCTCCTGTTGCCAGCCCGAGCTTCGACGGGGTAAGCGGCGAGGCAGCCAGCGACGCACCGAGCGGCAATAAGCACCGTACGTCTCGCCAAACGTGGAGCGGAGATGCGGTTCCTCGTAGGCGATGACAAAGAGATGAGCCGATAAGAGCCAGGGCAGAGCGAAGAGCAGAATTATGGGCGACTGTTCGTACAGGCCGAAGCCAAAGAGTACAACGAAACCACCGATATACATGGGATTGCGCACGAACCTGTACGGACCAGCGGCAACGAACTTCCGCGGTGGGTCGAATGGTGCCGGCGTGCCTTCCCCGCGGGTGACGAACGTCGCCACACAGGCGAATGCGAGAACTCCCCCGGCGGTCATCAGCGCGATGCCCAAAGGGGGCGTCCAACCGGGCAACGCGATCGCAGAAGCGATGTCATAGCGGTGGTGCAGGCTTAGGGCGACCCAGACCCACAGAAAGATGAATCCGGTGCCAAAGATTGTGGCGCGAAGCGCGATGAATAACGTTTTCATGGCTTGGCCTTTCTGGAAGTCAGCAATTCCTTTGTCAGTCGCCGTTGAGTCCAATGCTTGGCTTCCGATAGGTATTACTGCCCGAAGCGGCACTCGGTTACACTTATTGTCCTGACTACTCCGCTCTGGCCTTCGTGCCCACCAACAGCGGAGCTCCGCACGATGTCATACAGACCCGATTTGAAGCTTGTCATCTACTTGTAAGTGATCGGTGATTCGCAGCGCCCCGCGGTCGGGAGGCGTGCCAGGCACTTTGGAATCACTGTTTCGGCCACTCGAAGGGAAAGAGCATACCCGCGCCTGCGGGCGTCATTTTTCCGCCCACCAGTTCGACCGCATGCGCCAACACCGGATCGCGTCTGGATGCGAGGTCTACGGCACTCGGCACAAGTAGTTCATCTGGCATCACGCCAACTTTTTCCAGACTTTTCCCGTCGGTCATGATGAGATCCGCGTCCGTAATCGAGGCACCATACGGCACTATGGTATCGAGCCCGATACTGTATGGGTAATGCCGCGATTCCATAACTGCGCCAGCTGATCTATCGCCAACCACGGTTCCGCGTTTCTCGATTTGCACGACCCGCGCAAGAATTTCGGAGGCTGAGGCGGACCTGCTATCTACCAGGACGACGAGCTTCCCTGTAAAGGCGTTCTTGCCCCGGGACTTCGCTATCTGCGGTTTAGAGTCGTCCCGCGTTACGCGGTCGCAGACCTTCACGTCGCGGTCAAACAAATTGCCCAAGAACTCCTTTAGGGTAAGCACGACCCCTCCTGGGTTGCCGCGGAGGTCCATAATCAGCGCCTTGTGGCGACGGGCCCTTTTCATAACGTCGTCCACTTCTGACTCGGTAAACGCGAATCCGGGGAATTTCAGGACCATTACGTCGTCCTCCGTTTCGAGATAACGCATCCGGTCACTCTCTTCCTGGCTTTCAATCTCTCGAATGTAATCCCAGATACCGCCTCCGGTGAGGTCTCTCACCCTCTGAAGCTGCCGCATCGCTGCAACCACTTCCACGTCCTTCTGTTGTCCGTCGGGGGAAAGCAGGGAAACGCGCAAAGCTGGCTGCGGGCGCAGTACGTTGAAAACAAAGTTCATTTTCCACAGGTTGTCCCGCCTGGGCGCAAAACCGTTGATGGCCAACACTTCATCGCCCGCCTTTACACCTTTCTTCTCCGCATCGCTCTGTGGCCGCACTCCGACGACAAAGCACTTTTCTTGAATGATCGCGATCTGCCAGCCGTAATCGTGCTTGTATGATCTGGGTGGCGGAACGAAGAACGTATGCGAATCGTTAAGCACGTCGAGCGCGGCGGCCACCTCAGAGAGCCCACGATTGAGGGAGGCTGCATTTGCGATCCTCTCCCGGAAGTTCTTGACATTCGCATCCCAGTCGACCCCATGAAGTTTTGGGTCGTAATAGTGCTTCTTGACGTCGCCCGAAATCGTAGCCAGCATCGTCATAACTTGATCTTTCTCGTATTTCGAGATTTTCTGTTGCGGCTGCTGAGCGCTAGCGGAATCATGAGCGGACAAGAGAAAGAGCACAGCAAGGAGCACACGCCGACTGGGTTTACTGAAGTTCATTTCCAAACCTCCAATGGGATCCCTAAGGCGCCCTCGCGCAACCTTTCGCTGCGTGGACCAGTAGGAACGAACGCCGCACCCACCGTATAGAGTTATGTAATTGACCCTACCCGCATTCGTCAATACTTCCTCTGTGTACGTTGCCTCTGGCGAACACAGCCCGTATCGTCGCCTGCTTGCGGGTGGTGAGGTCGGACACTTTCGCCGTCGCGACCAGGGGACCCGTCAAACGAATGGGATGGTTCACGCACAGAACCTGACAAACCAAGGGAATAGGAACTATGCCCAAGCCATTCTCTGGAGCTGGGAGTCCTAAGGGCTACGCCAACGAGACCGCATCTTGACACCGACCTCTGTCCGTCCTACCTTCATTCCACAAAAGTCGGAAGTCGTGTTTCCCTCCTGCTCCACACGATTTCCGCTATGGAGGACCTCATGCCGATTAGCCTCGCTTCCCTTTCGCTGGTCGATTCCCCAGTAGCGCTCGAAGAAGGCCGTAAGATTCTCGAACGCGATGATTATGTCTGTCGGTATTGTGGTTTGGACGGACGCTCTAGCTTTGAAAACGCGCTGGTCATGCGTGTCGATTTCGTGGTTCCGCGCGCTCACAAAGGAAAGAAGAATCCCAGCAATCTCGTGGCTTGCTGCACCCCCTGTAACACCATCAAAGGCACGCGCGTCTACGCCAGCTTCGACGAAGCGAAATCTTATGTCCTCGCGCGCCGTGAAGAGCTTCGCAAAGCCTGGCAAGATAAGACCGCGCGCCCCAAGGCCAAATCCGCCGGGGCCTAGTCCACGCATCATCGATGCTGCGCTTCGTGCCGACTTGAGAGCGACCAGCCGATCGAGAGCGAACGACGCGTCCGGCTGATTGACGAATTGCAGATTGCGTCCGAGGAGTGCGTCGAGAGGGTTTCGACGGGCGCGCCTGACACTGAGACCGAGGGGCTAGACACCCCAAAGTCGCGACGGCTGAAAGCTGTTCCGAAGGCGGACGAGGCGCGATGACTCCTTGCCAGAGAGGCCTACGACTCTTCTCTAGCGAGTGAAGCAGCACTGCGAAGGGGAAGACGTAAACCGAATGCGTGTCTGCGAGGAGTGCGAGGCTATCGCTCGGGAACTCGGCAAGGCGTATGCCGACGCATGGACATCCTGCGACCAAGCATCCCGAGACGCTTGGACTGCGAGGTATAGCCTGATTGGCGGAACAGAAGAGGACGCAGAGCGAGCCGAAGCGTTGGTTCCCGCGGCGCGATTTCGACACCCTTTGAGGATTAACCGTGCGCTACACAGGAAGTTTGCGCACGAGGCGCGGTCTGCACACAAGGTAAGTTGGGAAGGCTGACGCCAACTACGCTTCTCCACGAAAGACCAACGGTCTAAAGCGCCCACTCCGCTAATCTTGCACGAATCGAGAAAAACGAATGCCGCCTAGGGGTGGCGTGTAGCTAGCCTTAACCTACGACCAATCGGATTCACCGACGTCGGGCATTTCGCGGCCACCGGCCCGACGGTGCTATGTCGGCATTCTGACGAATTTCTCAGCACTACAACGCCCACCTGCCGCCACACCATGGCTCCCGCGGGTAACTGCTTGGGTTTTAAAAGGCTACAGTTACTCTGACGATGCGCAGCTTTTGGAACACAGGGTGCCTCAAGATCTGCAGCGACGCAAGATCATGGCAATGGCGAATCTGACGGAATTGGAGTGCCGGCATTTGAAGGCACAAAGTTCGGATAAGGGGCTCGCGATGGTGGATCGAGCGCATTCCGTTCTTCTTTGGCGTAAAGAGCACTCTCTGCTCTCCGTCGACGACCTGGCACAAATGGCATCCCTGCACCTGAAACGAGTGGAAACATTCGTGGGTTCGGCTTGATTGAACCGACGGCCAGCACTCGGTCCGGACCTCTGTTTCACCGCTCATCACTCGAGCGCCTGCGCCGCATCACGCGACTGCGCCGCGATCTCGGAATCAATCTGGCCGGTATCGCCGCAGTTCTAGACATGCGCGAACGCATCGAGAGTTTGCAAAAAGAAGTGGCACGCTTGCGAGGTCGACTTCAGCGTGCGGAGTACACCGGAGTTGACTGAAGACATCCCAATGCTCAGCACGCAACGTACGCTACTGCGGAAGAACCTAAGATTTACGACCCACCCCGTCCGGAAAGGTTGGTATGAATGGCAACGCGAAATTTGGGCCTACTACGCAGCGGTACAGGTGGAAGAACAATGGTCCCTGGCGGCTGCACACACCTTAAACTTGCTTGGCCTTGATGCCGATGGTTTGCGAGGCTACCGTTCCCGAAGAACTATCGACCGGTTCTGCGGATTTCACGGTATTCGACATCGCGGATTTTTCGAGTCCGGACGCGCGTCTGAGAATCTTTCATCTCGGCCACACCATCAGACGCGAGATCAGTCTTCCGATCACGCCGGAGGAGCGGCTCAAATACTCCGTGAGTCAGCTCCGGTGAATCCTTGCAGGACAGGGATTGTGAGGAGGCGCTCTTTGTTAACAGAATTTCTTCTGAAGTACTATTGACTTGCATTGCTGTGGATAGGCACGCTCTGCGTCCCAGCCAACGAAGCGAAGTGGCGTACCAATGCCTGCACACATGAGCGTTCTAGATTGGGCAGAGCGAAATTTTGCGTTTGCATGCGACGGCTTCATTTCGTAGAGTTTCCGTCGCAAGTTAACTGCCCTGTAGTCTTTAGGAAGTGTGTAACTCATAAAGGAAATAGGCTTGCTAAGCAAGCTTGGCGAAGCCTTGCGACGGATTTCCTGACAGTGGCCCCCGCCCTCCCCAGTTCCCTGGGAATTGTTCTGCTCTTTGCGGTCGCTTTTCAAGCCTGATCGAGCTGTACCTAACTCATAGTTCGCGCAGGATCTCGACGTTCGGTCGCCCCGGAGGCCATTCTTGCATATCCTACCTAGGTTATCGTCCAGGTGGTTCGCCGCTTATACAGCGCCGCGTCACGAAAAAAGAGTCACCGCGCGGCTCCAGGACCGCAATGTGGAGGCTTTCTTGCCTCTGTACCGGGCGATCCGGCACTGGAGCAATAGAACGCGAGTCAGTCTGGAGCTACCGTTGTTTCCCTGCTATGTCTTTGTTCGAATCGCGCCGCAAGATCATGGCAGTGTGCTTTCGACTCCGGGGATCTTCTCCCTGGTTGGTTCCAAGCAGGAACCCTGGCCCATATCCGATTTCGAGATGGAGACTTTACGGTCGGGGTTAGATCAGACCGATCCTGAGCCGCATGAGTACCTCGTTGAGGGAGAACGACTGCGAATACGATCGGGGCCGCTAACCGGCCTGGAAGGCGTGCTGCTTCGGAGGAAGAATACTTTCCGGGTTGTTCTGACACTCGATCAGATTGGGCGGAGTTTTTCCGTGGAGGTAAACACCGAGGATGTGCAGCCTGTTTGTGCAAAATCTCCCGCGCTCGTATCAACAGAGCGTTCCATGGGTGTTATTGAGCGCTATAGCTCATAAGCAGGAGCCGAGGGAGCACGATCCGGAAACGGAATGGGAGTATGGCATGCAAAAGAGTGCGCTAAAACCAGTTCTGGCTCGCCGTTCCTACGGGTTCACTCTTGTCCTGTCATTGCTACCATTCTTGCCCGCCCCAGCTCGCTCACAGGCGCAAACGGCCAAGCCGTCTGCAATTGCGCTCCATGCAGCTGAATCGAACACGAGTTTGCCGATTCATCCGTGGCAGTCGAACAACTACATCATCGGACCCGAGGATGTTCTGAACGTAGATATTCTGGACGTCACGGAGCTTTCCCATGAATACCGGGTGAGCAACGACGGGACAATTTACGTGGCGATTCTTCCTGGTCCAATCAGCGCCGCCGGGCTAACGCTTCCACAATTTACGACGGCATTGTCAAAAGAACTGCAAAGCACCGGAATGGTTGCCGACCCTCACCTAACCGTAACCGTCAGTGAGTCCAGATCCCATTCGATTGGGATTACTGGGGCCGTGAGGAAGCCGCAAATCTATCCAGTGTTCAGCCAAACAACGCTCCTTGACGCGTTTTCGCAAGCGGAAGGCTTGGCAGACGATGCCAGCAGCGTCGCTATTGTTCACCGGGGCGATATTGCAGTTCATGCTTTGGGGCTGGACAAACAAAAGGACGCGGCGCAAGAACAGAACGACGCCTTTCGGACTGTAACCGTTGACCTGAAAGGGTTGATGGAGAACAAAGATGCAAACCTAAATGTTGTTCTCTATCCGGGAGACCGGATCACCGTGCCGCGCGCGGGCATTGTCTACGTGCTGGGTGCGGTGAACAAGCCGGGAGGTTTCACCATGAAATCCAACAGCCACGGGATTACGGTCGTACAAGCGGTCGCCCTCGCGGAGGATACAAAGTCCACATCTGTGCCAAAGCACGCGGTCATCATCCGCAACGATCCAGAAGCGCCCGAGGGGCATAAACAAATTCCCGTCGACTTAAAGAAGATCATGCGGGGGAAGGCTCCAGATCCGATGCTGCAAGCCGAGGATATTCTCTTCGTGCCGGATAGCGCCGCCAAGCGGACGCTCCACCGCGGCGCCGAAGCCGCTCTGCAGGTCACAAGCGGCGTACTGATCTACAGTTCGCGTTTCTGATTTTCTGTTGGTTTTGGGGGCTATTGTTGCGCCTTCTGCTCCCACAACTGCAATACGCTTAGGAAGCGCTGAAAGGCAAGAGTGAGCGCACCCACACGTCAACTAGTTCCGAGCTGGCTCTCGAGTGGGGAGCCAGAAACCCTGTGGCGGTCTGGCTACGCAGACGGGGTAAATGGCCCCTCCATGTTCGTTTCCTCGGTGGGCGTCTGGTACGTCTTGTCAAAGCGTCGCTGGACGATTATCGGAGTGACGCTCTTGCTGACCACCATCGCTGCAATTGCCTCGTATCTGATGCCACCCGTTTTTAGGGCAACGACACGCCTAGAGATCGAACCTGAAACTCCGTTGCTGCAATCCATGAATGATGTTTACCAACGAACCGATGCCGATGATGTTTTCATGCAGACGCAGATCCAAGTCCTGAAGAGTGAAAACCTCGCCTGGCAAACAATTGAACAACTGGACCTGGCCAAGGGTCTCGGTGTCCTTCCTCCCGGGCAACTGGACAAAGAGCAGACCGAGAAGCACAAGATCAAGTTCATTGCGGCATTTGCGAAACACTTGAAAGTGGAAGTAGTGCCAAAGACGCGCATGCTCACTGCTTCCTACGAAAGCTCCGACCCGCAATTGGCCGCTCAGGTGGTGAACGCTTTCGTGAACAACTATCTCGACTACAACTTTCGACAAAAGTACGAGGCGATCCGGCGCTCGGGTTGGATGGAGCAGCAACTCAGTGAAATGAAGGCCAATGTTGAGAAGTCACAGCAGGCTCTGGTTTCCTATGAGCAGGATAATCGGATTGTTAACACCAGTGACAAACAGGACGTCCTCGGGCAGATGCTCGGGGATCTCAGCCGCGATCTCACCACTGCCCAGAGCACCACCATAGAGAAAAAGTCTCAGTATCTTCAGCTGGCGCAAAACCGCAGTGAAATGGCGAAGTTGGCCCATGACGATCTTCTTCAGAAGCTCGAAGTGAGGGCAGCGGAACTGAAAGAAGAGCACACACAAATAGCGGCACAGTACGGCCCGAACTACCCGAAGGCCACGCGGTTGCAAAAGCAAATTGACGAAAACGAGATAGAAATCGAAAAAGAACAAGACCGCGTTTTGGAACGAGTCCGCACCGACTACGCGGTCGCGCTCAACCACGAGAAACTTGCGGCGACGGCGGTTGCGCGGCAAAAGGATGAGGTTGGTAAGCAGAATCAATTAATGGTGAAACAGAATCTTCTGAAACACGAGTTCGAGACAAACCAGCAGATTTACCAGAGTCTGCTCGCGCGCGTTAAGGATACAACGATTACCGCAGGTCTGCGTTCGACGAACATCCATCTGGTAGACGGCGCCCTTCCACCGAGCGTGCCCGTGTCGCCTAGAAAGCGTTTGAATATTGCCGTCGCGTTTTGCGCCGGTCTGTTCCTGGGCATTATGGGCGCATTCGGTCGCGACAGGCTGGACTCCTCGGTCAAAACAGTAGGAGAGGCAGAAGGGTTGGTGGTTGCACCGGCGCTGGGAGTGATTCCCTATACGCATAGCTTGCACTGGGGCACAGGCAAGACGCGCAAGTTGCTTGGTGAGCAAGAATTGGCCGCGGCCTTGTCTCGCTTCCCTCGCTCTCCTTTATCCGAAGCTTTTCGAGCGCTGGGGACTGCCGTGTCGACGCCCTCAAATCCATGGAAACTTCTGCTGGTCACGAGCGCTCAGCAGGGGGAAGGAAAGACTATAACTGCTCTGAATCTGGCGCATGCCCTGGCGCAACGCAAAGGACCGGTACTAATCGTGGACGGCGACATGAGAAAGGGAGGGATGTCGAAAGTCCTTGGCATCCGGAACCGGTCCGGTCTTAGCACCGTACTGTGGGGTGAAGAGGATGTTTCACAAGCGCTACAACAGAGCGCCCTAGAGCCGAATCTTTGGCTACTTCCCTCGGGACCGGTCCCGGAAGATCCGGTGAGACTACTTTCCTCCGACCGGCTGGTTTCCCTGCTAAAGGTGGTGGGAGCACGCTTCCAGCATGTGATTATCGATTCCCCGCCTGTCCTCGCGGTGACGGATGCCACGATTCTCTCGACCTTCGTGAATGGGGTATTGCTGATTGTGGCCAGTGGAACCACGCCCAAGCAAGGGCTAGTGCGAACGCGCCGAATCCTAGCAACAGCCGGAGCACGAGTCGTCGGCATGGTGGTAACAAATCTCGACTCGGACTCGGCGGGCTATAAATATTACGGTTATCCTGAATGAGGGATGCCGCAATTCATCAAAGTTCAGCCAAAAGCAGCGAGTGACAAAAAGACCGTGGCGATAGCGGCCTAGCGCCAGTGAACCGCCCGGAGACTCCGAACTCGCTCTCCAGGCCAGCAGAAATATCAGCGCAATGCTCATCGAAGAGTGCCTGTTTCTCTTCGCCTGCAGGTAGATTCTCCGGAAACAACAATGTCCACGGCCCAGGCAACACCACCAGGACTTCACCCCGCGGGGATGCCACAGCCCACGATCGGCTTGCACCGGTCGGGCGCGATTCCTCAGACTTCGAAGCGCCTTGCCTCGAGAAAAAGCACCCAGGCGGTGCTCTTTGGAACGATAGATTTCGTTCTTGTTTGGATCGGGGCCATTACTTCCCTCTCTCTACGGCTTGATGCGGGCGCCATCACTCACGGCCTTCTTCTCGAGAGGAATGCGGGATTCTTGCTGATACTGTCAATCCTGGTGGTTCTGTTCTGTCACACCCAACAGCTGTATGAGTTTCCGGTTCGCACCTTTCTGAACGAGGCTGGAGCGGTTGCCAAGGCTGTCGGCCTGGCGACCATGGCGCTGTGCGCTTCGATCTATCTTTCCAGGCAGGAAGTGGTGTCGCGTGTAGCCCTCGGGATTACGGTAGTCCTTTCGCTGGTCTTGTTGGTGGCATGGCGTTATCTGAGGCGCCAGCGGATGCTCCAGAGAATAGCAGCTGGCCAATGCTGTCATAATGTATTGATTTTGGGCTGGAATCAACGAGCAGAAGCTCTCGAACGATATTTTGAGGAATACAAGCTGCCCGGCTACGTCATCAAAGGATTTCTGGACCGTCGCCATGCACCGCGGCATTCAAATGTGAACGGCCCCGAGACATTAGGGTCTGGCAAAAAACCCATTGGCGTTGCGCATCAGCTTTCCGACGTGGTGCGCGCCCAGTTTATTGATGAGATCTTAGTCTTCCTTCCAGAGGATCGGGACAGGGTCAAGGAACTCATTGTGGAGACTCGAAGGCTCGGAATCAACCTTCGGATTGTTCCCGATTCCTACGACGGATTGGCATCAGAGACTCCCATCGAATACATTGGACCGTATCCCGCGATCCAAGTACATGAAAAGCCCACGCCGCTTTTGCCGCTCATTCTAAAGCGAACCACGGATGTAGTAGGGTCGTCCCTGGCGCTTCTGTTTTCACTACCGTTGTCGGTGGCAATCGCGCTTGCCATCCTGTTGGATTCGCCGGGCCCAATTCTCTACCGTTCCGACCGCGTGGGAAGAAAGGGGAGCATATTCACCTGCTACAAATTTAGAACCATGGTAGCGAACGCAGAAGCCTTAGGGGACAAACTTCGTGAGTTCAATGAACGCAGCGGCGTGTTATTCAAGATGGCCAACGATCCGCGCATCACTCCTGTCGGGCGAATCCTCCGCAAATACAGCCTGGATGAGATCCCTCAATTCTGGAACGTCCTCGCTGGGGATATGAGCCTGGTTGGTCCTCGCCCGCCGATTCCCGGTGAGTATCGGCAGTACGAATTGGAGGACCTAAAACGCCTGCATGTCGCACCGGGAATCACCGGGTTGTGGCAGGTGGAAGCGCGCACCGATCCTTCGTTTGAGAGCTATATCAATCTAGATAAACATTATGTAGACAACTGGAGTGTGTGGATGGACTTGAAGATACTAATAAAAACGATCGGCGTGGTGGTCGCCGGCACAGGACAATAGAGTTTGCCTCGCCAATCCCTCACGGAGCACCCAAAAGTGCAAACCACGGTGGTGAGCTTTGATCCCCCCTTCGCTGCACCAGATGCAGGTGCCAGCGAAATTGCACGGCCTGCACGCAAGCGTTGGTTTTCTCTGCTGGTTAAGTTCACGTCCGTCCAGGTCATCGTCCAATTTCTAGGGTTTCTGGCGGGCATCGTGATCGTGCGCGCGCTGCCCAAACACGAGTATGCGTTCTATACCATCGGAAACACAATGTTGGCCAGCATTCTATTACTCGCCGACAGCGGGATCAGCAGT
>Ga0070698_100008317_pt1 | contig 11217 bp, 9 predicted proteins | sample KBSK1502metaG_FD_65477 | JGI IMG/M metagenome (GOLD analysis project Ga0070698, IMG submission 65477) | Corn, switchgrass and miscanthus rhizosphere microbial communities from Kellogg Biological Station, Michigan, USA - KBS K1-50-2 metaG | ecosystem: Host-associated > Plants > Roots >...
GCCGAAAGCCGTTTCGACAGGCAAAGGCCACCGCCGGCGGGCACGGTGGCCGTTGCTGTGTGTCGTCTTCGGATGCGCTCGACGTCAGCGGGTGCGCAGACGGCGACTCGCGAGCACCACCCCGGCACCGATGAGCAGGAGCAGCAGCCCGCTGGCGGCGATCGGCAGGGAATTGGCGCCCGTGAACGGCATCACACCGCCACCCTTGCCTGGCGGGGTCGTGGGTGGCACGCTGCTGGTCGCTCCACCGAGGCTCGAGCTTGGCGCGCCGGCCGTCGTGGTCGTCGTCGCTCCCGCCGCGGTCGTGGTAGTGGTTCCACCGGCCGTGGTGGTGGTCGTCGTTCCGCCAGTGGTGGTGGTCGTCGTTCCACCGGTGGTCGTCGTGGTGGTCGTGCCGGTGCTCCCGCAGCCGGTCACCCAGAACACCTTGTACTTGGTGTCGGCGCCCTGCGACCCGTCGGCGTGGATGGTCAGCTTGACGTGGACGCCCTGCTCGGGGTGTGGGTCGATGCCGGTCAGGTCCAGCGTGTAGGTCACCGAGGCGTCCAGCCCGGCCTCGCTGCCGCCACCGGAGTTGTCGTCCTCGCCGATGAAGACCGTGTCGGTCTTCACGACTCGGAACTCGCCCTCCGGGAGCGTGGGCGGATGCGCCGAGAAGGTGACGTCCGCGAAGAGGTCGCCCTCGTCGAAGCCGTAGAAGTCGACTTGGAAGGTGCAGCCCACGTGCGGCTCATTGTCGGGCGCGGTGTCGAACGGCAGGTTGTCGACCTTGATGGTGCCGTTGTTGCCCGGCGGGTTGGGGGTCGCTCCGGCGATCTGCGGGATCGCCAAGCCTATCGCGATGAGTATCGCGGTGAGCAGACCAACGAGCGAGACGGCTCGGTTGGGTACCCTGCTTGCTCGCATCTGGTCTCCAGCCCTTTGCACTCGGTTTCCTTGCAGGTCGCCCCGTCCCAGCGGACCGGCGACTCTTCTCCCCGAATGCAGTGCGTACGGCCTCGCAAGGTGGCAGCAGCCTCTCAGAAGAGGCCGGGCGAGGGCAAACCGGGCACGCGCGTTGACCTGGGGGAAACGAGGTTCCGCTCGATAACGAAGTGGTCGCGAAGCCGACGCACTTCGGTCGCGGCTTTGGTGGTCGAGGGCGCGCGCCGACAGTAGTCGAGGGTCCGGACGCCGTCCGGCGACGACGCCGGTCCAGCGTCTGTCGAGAGAGGAGACCCGATGCCGCACGCTCCCACGCCGTGGGTGGGCCTGGTCGCGCTGGCTGCGATGTTCCTGCTGCCGTTCCTGCCGGCCTGGTTGCTCGATGGTCCCAGGACGATCAAGCACCGGCCGGCGCGACACGTCTGCGCCGACTGCAACGCTCGCTGGACGAACGGGCACGTCTGTGGGCCAGAAGCGCCCGTGAGCCCCGAAGCCACCGAGGCGCGGCCACCGCTACGAGCTGAGCTCCGCCGCCTGGCGACCTCGACCGAGCTGGAGCTCCCGCCCGAGCAGGAGCGTCCACCGGGCTGAGGTGCGGACGGGGCGTGATTGGGCAGGGGCAGTGGGGTACGCTGCGGCGACGGCCGGGACCCGGCCCCAGCCGGTTCGAGGTGACGTCTTGGTTCCAGGAGGTTGCCGTGCCCGAACGGCGTCTGCGTTCCTTGCGACAGCTCAGGCGAGGCCCGTTCCAGGGTGCCGGTCACCCTGGCAACGGGCCGGTCGCGCCGGAGCGCTCGATGGACCCGCGGGCCGCGGAAGCGGTCGCGCCGGTGGAGAACAGCGTCATCGATAACGCCGTCTACCTGGACGGCAAGCGAATCGCCACACCGGCTACCCTTTCGGACACCCTCGAGATCCTGCGCCAGAAGCGCGGCGCGATGGCCTGGATCGGGCTGTACCGGCCGGCGGAGTCACAGCTCCTGTCGCTGGCCGAGGAGTTCGGGCTGCACGAGCTGGCCGTGGAGGACGCCATCGTCGCCCACCAGCGGCCCAAACTGGAACGCTACGGCGACGTCCTCTTCGTGGTGCTGCGCGCCGCCCGCTACCTGGATGACGTCGAGGAGGTCGACTTCGGCGAGCTGCACGTCTTCGTCGGCCGCGACTTCATCCTCACCGTGCGGCACAGCGAAGCGCCCGACCTGGCCACCGTGCGCCAGCGCATGGAGGCCGACCCCGACCTGCTGCGCCGCGGCACCGAGGCGGTGCTGTACGCGATCCTCGACGCGGTGGTGGACGGGTACGCCCCGGTGGTCGCCGGGCTGCAGAACGACATCGACGAGATCGAGAGCCAGGTCTTCGGCGGCGACCCGAAGGTGTCCCGGCGCATCTACGAGCTCTCCGGCGAGGTGATCGAGTTCCAGCGGGCCACCCGCCCGCTGCTCGGGATGCTCAGAGGGCTCATGGCCGGGTTCGACAAGTACGGCACCGACGAGGAGCTGCAACGCTACCTTCGCGACGTGGCCGACCACGCCACCACCGTGGTCGAGCGGGTGGACGGGCTCCGCCAGATGCTCCAGGACATCCTCACCGTCAACGCCACGCTGGTGAACCAGCAGCAGAACGAGGAGATGAAGGCCCTCACCGAGGCCAGCTACACCCAGAACGAGGAGGTCAAGAAGGTCTCCGCCTGGGCGGCGATCCTGTTCGCGCCGACCCTCATCGGCACCATCTACGGCATGAACTTCAGGCACATGCCCGAGCTGCGATGGACCTTCGGCTACCCCTTCGCGCTGGCGCTCATGCTGTTCACCAGCGGCATGCTCTACACGATCTTCAAACGCCGAGGCTGGCTCTGAGCGCCCACCTCACCTGGTGACAGTCGGGCACAAGGCTCAACGAATCGCTCAGCGCGTGGGAGACTGCCGCCGATAAGGTATCGGAGGCCACCCCTGGGAAGGAGCGCCAGATGGCGAACGTGAAGCCGATCCCGGACGGATACCCGCAGGTCACTCCCTACTTGGTTGTCGACGATGCCAACGCGGCGATCGAGTTCTACAACACCGTGCTCGGGACGACAGAGCGCGTGCGCATGGGCGCCCCCGGCGACAAGATCGGCCACGCCGAGCTGCAGCTTGGGGACTCGCTGATCATGCTGGCGGACGAGTTCCCCGAGATGGGGGCGCTCTCGCCCAAGACGGTGGGCGGGACCCCGGTGACGATCAGCGTCTACGTCGACGACGTCGACGCGGCCTACGAGCGTGCGCTCCAGGCTGGCGCCAAGTCGGTGCGCCCGCTCGAGAACCAGTTCTACGGCGACCGGACCGGGCAGTTCGAGGACCCCTTCGGGCACCGGTGGAGCGTCTCCACGCACGTCGAGGACGTCCCTCCGGACGAGATGCAGCGACGCGCGGCCGAGATGGCGCAGCGCACGTCCGAGGGCGCGGGCGGCTGAGCCACGACCCGGGGGTCTCCGGCGCCCAGTCGCTGGAGGCAGGAGGCCGGGCGGCTCTCGGCACGGTCGGGGCCCCGGAACGCCGGGGCCTCTCCTGGTGGCGACAGGCGGGGTCGGCGGCCACCACGGCGGGCGCGCCGACGTCGACCGCCGCTACGGGTTGGCGACCGGCTCGGGCTGAGCCTCGGCGGGGCCGAGCGCCGGCCGCTCGCGCGGCTGCTCGGTGGCCAGCAGCCAGAGGCCGCGCTGCTGCAGGGCGAGGCCGGCCAGGACCGTCAGCGAGGCGGCGGCCAGCAGCACCCAGGGGTGCGCGACGCCGTCGCGGTGCAGCAGCTCGGCCACCGCCCGCAGGGTTGGCGCCGGGGTCGCCTCGGCGTTGGCCACCTCCGCCACGAAGTGGGACCAGGCGAAGCCGGTCAGTGCCAGCAGCGCCACGCTCACCGCCAGAGTGGTCAGCCCGCGCCTTGCCCCTGGCAGCGCGTCCAGGCCGATGGCCACGCCGAGTGCCACCACCCCGATCGCCGGCAGCAGGTAGCGCGGGTGGGTGTGCCCTCCGTTGCCGTCGTACCAGGCGACCATCAGGAACGCCAGCACCAGCCAGCCCGCCAGCAGCAGCCCCGAGGCGACCTCGCCCAGCGGAGCCCTCCGGACCGCGACCCCTTGGGCCGGCGGGGCGCTCGGGAGGTCGAGAGCCGCGCCCGCCGCCGGCCGACGGCGGAGGTTGCGGAGCCCGCGGGCGGCGGCGACCGCCAGACCGGCGAGCACGGCCAGCACGATCACCCGGGGGACCAGCACGACGGCGCGCTCGACCGGGATCTGGCGGGTCGGGAAGCGGGTCCAGACCCAGAGGCCGTCGAACAGGTCCAGCACGTAGCCCGGCGAGGCCACCAGGCGCGCGGGATGGTCCTGCGCGGGGAAGCCGAACAACGCCTGGTTGTACTGCGAGGCGGTCAGCTCGCCGTACAGCGCCCAGTTCCGGAGGTAGAACCAGAGCGAGCTCGCCAGGGCGGCGCCACCCACCAGCGCCCCGGCTCCGACGGCGGCCAGCAGCCGCTGCACGATTGGCCGCCGGCTGTGCAGCCAGACCGCCACGACGGCGACCAGCCCAGCCACCCCGACCAGTGCGAGCCCCGGCGCGCGGGTCAGCGCGGCGGCAGCCGCGGCGGCGGTGAGGCCGGCCAGCCGCCACCTGGTGGGCCCGCGCCGCAGCGCCAGCGCGCCGGCCACCAGCGCGGCCGTCGACGCGAGGAAGCCGAGCCCGTCGTTGTAGATGAAGGCCGAGTAGTGGGGCACGGCCGGCAGCAGCGCGACGAACCAGGCGGCCACGATCGCCACCCGCGGCCTCGAGGGCATCAGGATCAGCGCGAGCCAGGCCACCATCAGCACTCCGGCCGCGCCGAAGCAGGCGCTCAGCATGCGCCCGGAGGCGAGCGCGACCGCCGGCGAGCCGAGCCGCAGCACGACTGACTCGGGCAGGTAGAACAGGGGTGGATGGTTGGCGGTGTACACCCGGCGGGGCCGGCCGTCGTCGCGCATCAGCGGGACCTCGTCGACCGGCACCGGAGTGGTCAGGGTGGGCAGGCGCCCGTCGCCGACCACTACGGCGTAGCTGACGTGGTACAGCTCGTCGGGCGGCAGATAGGGGCTGATGCCGAGCGCCTGGACCGTGGTGAGCGCCAGGAAGGCCAGCAGTGCGCCCGCCACACCGGCGGCGATCCCGCGGTCCCGCCGGGCACGGAACCGCGTACGCAGGCCGGACAGGGTGGCGGTCTCAGGTCGCGCGACCGGGCGCGTGGCGGCTGGCCGTCCCAATCAGGCTCCCTTGTCCAGGCCCATGGGTGCAGGCGCAGCAACCTAACAGAGCCAGTCGGAAAACTCCAAGCACGCCCGGTCTGTCCGTGCTCTGCTCAGGTGGTCGGCGGCTCGGTGGCCTGGACGTCGGGGCCGGTGGTCGAGCTGGGCTGGGCGGTGTCCTGCGGCCCGCTCACGAAGCCCGAGAACGACACCGCCTCGCGGCAGGTCCCGGTGCCCTGCCGGCCGGGGTTGTCGCAGGTCACCTCGACCACCAGGTCCTGGTCCTGGTGGAATTGGATCGGCGCGCTGAACTGGTAGGACTTGCTGGTTACGTCCTTCAGCGAGTCCTGCAGGATCACCTGGTCCCCCCGCCGGATCGCCAGCGTGCCGGTGTCGCCGCGAGGGTTCTGGAGCAGCAGGTCGGTCACGGACAGGATCTGCCCCTCGCGCAGCCCGAACCTCCCGGTGGTGCTCTGGTCGTTGCCGGCGGTGTCGGCGACCTCGACCCGGCCGAAGGTGGGCGCGCCCAGCGGGCCGGTGCCGGGGGTGGTCGTGGTGGTGGTGCCGCCGTCCTCGCCGCCGCCGCCGCCGCCTCCCTTCTTGTTGATCGAGGGCACCTCGGTGCCGACCCTTGCGGCGATCGTCTGGAAGTTCTGGTCGGCCTGGGCCAGCGGGGCCTGGACCGCGTTGTTGGCGGCCCGCTGCGAGAGCACCCAGACGCCCGCGGCCATGATCGCCAGCGCCAGGCAGACGGCGACCGCCCTGGGGATCCAGCCGGCGATCACCGGGAGCTGCTGCATGCTCCCGTCGACGAGGATCGGCTTGGCCCCGGCGGGTGTGGCGGTCACCTGGAACGGGATCGTCTGCGGGCTGCCGCGCCAAAGCGGGCCGCGGGCGCGCACCCTGACCGCGGCGAAGCCCGCCGCTCCCGGCGGGACCTCCAGGACGGCTGGCGAGACCTGGAAGGCGAGCAGGCCGTCCGGGTCGCTGGCCGCCAGGTGCACGACCACCGGCTGGTTGCCGCGGTTGTCGAACGCCAGGTTGTGGCGCGCGAACTGGCGGCCGTGCGAGGTGCGCGGGACCAGCTCGGCGGTGGTGTCGGCGAACGGCAGGACCTCGACGACGGCCTCGACCACCGCGTCCCCGCCGGGGTCCTCGCGGGAGGCCGCCCTGACCGCGAACGGCACCGGCCCCGCACGGACGCCGATGGAGCGGGTCGGCTGGAAGGTGACCCGCGCCGTGCCCTCGGCGTCGGGGAACAGCGACAGCGTCGGCGGCTCGACCGAGGCCCACGCGGCGGCCTCGCCGCGCACGCTGAAGGTGAACTGGTCGACCACGGTGCCGGTGTTGCGGACCTTCAGCTCGCAGCTCACCTGGGCACCCGGCTCGACCGCGACGGTGTCGGCGTCCAGGCTGGCGGTTGCACCCATGCGGCGACCCTAGCCGATGCGGGCCGGCCGGCAAGGGGCGGAGCGGGAACACCTTCGGGCATCGAGCAGTGCCCGTTGAGCCCTGTTTGAGCGGCGGTGAAGGTGCCCGTGCGAGCCTTCTCGCCGAGCAGAGCAGCCAAGCACGGCCCACCGGCCCGTCCCCAGGAGCGGCGCAGATGCCTGACCGGATCCCCGTCCTCGTCCACTCCCGCGACCCCATCTCCAGTGCCGGGGTCGTCAGCCAGCTGCGCCACCGGCCCGAGGTCCTGCTGGTCGGCGACGACCCCACCGCCGCCAGCGTCGCGGTGGTGGTGACCGACGAGCTCGACGAGGACACCACGCGGACGCTACGGGCGATGCGGCGGGGGAGCTGCCCGCGGCTGGTGGTCGTCGCCACCCGGCTCGACGACGCCGGCCTGCTGGCCGCGGTCGAGATCGGCGTCCAGGGCCTGCTGCGCCGGGCCGAGGCCTCGCCGGAGCGCCTGGTGGCGGCGGTGCAGGCCGCCGCTGCCGGTGACGGCACCGTCCCGCCCGACCTGCTCGGCCGGCTGCTGGTCCAGGTGGGCCGCCTGCAGCGCGAGGTGCTGTCGCCGCGCGGGATGGCCTTCTCCGGACTGACCGACCGGGAGGCCAACGTGCTGCGCCTGGTCGCCGACGGCTACGACACCGCCGAGATCGCCGACCGGCTGGCCTGGTCCGAGCGCACGGTCAAGAACGTGATCCACGACATCACCACCAGGCACCAGCTCCGCAACCGCTCGCACGCCGTGGCCTACGCGGTGCGGGCGGGGCTCATCTGAGCCGGCTGCCGGCCTTGCCCGAGCGGGCAGCGGCCGGCTCCCGAAAGGGTGCCCGCAGACCGCTGCCCCTCCAGGCCGCCGGCCCTCCAGCCTTGGCGCATGATCCAGGAGGTCGACGAGGCGCTGAGCGGGCTGATCCGGCGCGAGGCCCTGAACGGCTCGGACGTCGAGGTCGTCTTCGACGCGCCCACCAGGGACTGGGCGGCGCGTCGCAACGCCCCGACGATCGACGTCTACCTCTATGACATCCGCGAGGACCTGCGGCGGCGGCAGCGGGGCCTGCTGAACGAGTACGACGGCGACGGGCACGTGACCGCCCGGCACCTGCCGCCGCGCCATTTCGTCCTCTCCTATCTGGTCACCGCGTGGACGCAGCGTCCGGAGGACGAGCACCGGCTGCTGTCGGTCCTGCTCGCCTGCTTCCTTCGCCACGACACCCTGCCAGGCGACCTGCTGCGGGGGAGCCTGGAGGAGCTCGGCCTGCCGGTGGCGTTGACCGTCGCGCTGCCGCCGTCGGAGGACCGCTCGCTGGCGGACGTCTGGTCGGCGCTGGGCGGCGAGCTGAAGCCGTCGCTGGACGTGCAGGTCACTGTGCCGGTGTCGAGCGGGCAGCGGGTCGAGGCGGGGCCGCTGGTGCGCGAGGAGCCGCGCGTGGGGCTCACCCGCATGGACACCACCGAGGAGGAGGTCGTTGCTGCCGGTAGCCACTCCAAGCCTGGCAGGATCGTCCGCATTCGCGAGCGCTGAGATGGACGGGACCAGCGTCACGCACCTGCTCGGGCGGCTGGAGGTGGTGGAGGCCAGGGTGCGGGCGCTGGTCGCGCACCGCCGCGCGGACGACCCCGACCCCGACGATCCCTTCCGCGGGCTCTACCTGTCCGAGCAGCAGGTCGCCCGGCTGCTGCGCCTGCGCGAATCGCCGCCGCCCGACGCGCTGGCCGCCGCGCGGCTCGCCGAGGTCGAGGCGACCGCGGACCGGGCGGACCGGAGGGGGGAGCCGGTGCGGCTGCGGGAGCTGGCCGGCCGCTTCGGGCTGGACGCGATCGACGTGGAGCTGCTGCTGGTGGCGCTGGCGCCGGACGTCGACCCGCGCTTCGAGCGCCTCTACGGATACCTGAACGACGACGTCAGCCGCCGGCGGGCGAGCATCGGGCTGGCACTGGAGCTTTGTCTGGTCCCGGCGCCCAGCGCCGCGGCGCACCAGCGCCTCGGCCGCGCCAGCCCGCTGGTCGCCGGTGGCCTGGTGCAGGTCGAGGACCCGGAGCGGCCGCTGCTGACCCGATCCCTGCGCGTGCCCGACCGGGTCGCCGCCCACCTGCTGGGCCACGACGGCCCGGACCCCCTGCTGGCCGGCATCCTGGTCCACCCGGCGGCAGGAGGCGAGGCGGGCGGCCCCGGCACCGCTGCCGCCGGGCTGGGACGGGTGCTGGCGGGTGGGGCGGCGCTGGCGTACGTGCGGGAGCGGCCGGGGGGCTCGGGCGCGGCGCTGGGAGCGGCCGCGCTGGCGGTGGCCGGACGGCCCGCGCTGGTGCTCGACCTGGACCGGCTCGATCCGGCGCTGGACGTGGCCGTCGTCGCCGCGGCGGCGGCGCGGGAGGCGCGGCTGGCGGGAGGCGGGCTGGTGGCCGGCCCGGTGGAGGCGCTGTCCTCTGGCGGCGCCAAGGCGGTGCGGGCGCTGGCCGAGCTGCCCGTGCCGGTGGTCCTGAGCGGCCGCTGCACCTGGGACCCGGCCTGGTCGCTGCAGGTGCCCGCGCTGGTGGAGGCGGCAGCGACCTCCGGCCAGGCGGCGCTGTGGCGCGCCCATCTGGACGGCGAGCTGCCGGAGGGGCTGGATGCTGGCGCGGTGACCGCGCAGTTCCAGCTCGCTCCCGAGCAGGTCGCCCGCGCCGCCAGGGCTGCCCGGCTGGCCGCCGCCACCGGGGGGCGGCCGCTCGGCCCGGCTGAGCTGCTGGCCGGCGCGCGCGCCCAGAACGCCGCGGGCCTGGAGCGGCTGGCGCGCCGCGTCGAGCCGCGGGTCGGCTGGGACGACCTGGTCCTGCCGCAGCCGGCCGTCGGGCTGCTCCGCGAGCTGGTCGCCAGGGTCCGCCAGCGCGACCGGGTGCTGGAGGGCTGGAGGCTGGGGCGCTGGGGGCCGGGCGGGCGCGGGGTGAAGGCGCTGTTCGCCGGCGACTCCGGCACCGGCAAGACCATGTCGGCCGAGGTGGTCGCCGGCGAGCTGGGACTGGACCTGTACGTGATCGACCTGGCGACCGTGGTCGACAAGTACGTCGGCGAGACCGAGAAGAACCTCGACCGGATCTTCGCCGAGGCCGACCGGGTCAACGGCGTGCTGCTGTTCGACGAGGCGGACGCGCTGTTCGGCAAGCGCTCCGAGGTCCGCGACGCCCACGACCGCTACGCCAACGTGGAGGTCGCCTACCTGCTCCAGCGCATGGAGCTCTTCGAGGGCCTGGCGGTGCTCACCACCAACCTGCGCAGCAACCTCGACGAGGCCTTCGCCCGCCGGCTGGACTCGATCGTCGACTTCCCGATGCCGGAGGAGGGCGACCGCCGCCGCCTCTGGGAGCGCAACCTGGCCGCCGGCGTGCCCCGCGGCGGCGATCTCGACCTCGACTTCCTGGCGCGCGCCTTCAAGCTGTCGGGCGGCAACCTCCGCAACATCGTGCTCACCGCCGCCTACCTGGCCGCCGACCGCGGCCGACCGGTCGGCATGGCGGACCTGATCCGCGCGACCGAGCGCGAGTACCGCAAGCTCGGGCGTCTGTGCCTGGAGTCCGAATTCGGCCAGTACTTCCCGCTGGTGGCCAGGGCGGCACCTTGAGCGGCCCGCTCCGCGACCGTCCCGAGCGGCCGCGCCCGCGGCCCTCCAGCCTGGACGCCGAGGCGGCCAGCCGGCGCCAGGCCAGGGCGAGACGCCCGGAGACCCCGGACGGCCCGGAGCTGCTCGGCCTCCAGCGCGACGCCGGCAACGCGGCGGTCGCCGGCCTGTTCGGCCAGCGCCAGGCGGCCGCCGGCGCCGGCACGGCCGCCCCCGCCCCGGCCCCGGCCGCCGCCGCCACCGCACACCCGACGCTCCGGCTCGGCGACAAGGGCGCGGAGGTGGGCGTTCTCCAGGAGAAGCTGAACGCCGCACTCGGATGGAGCCTGGCGGTCACCGCGGTGTTCGACGCCGGCACGCAGTGGGCCGTGCTGATCTTCCAGATCCAGCATCTGAACGACCCGGCGGTGCTGGCGGCGGTGGCCGCCAACGCCGCCGTGGTCGGCCCGGAGACCTGGGCGCTGCTGGACAGGCTCGCGCCGGGCGGCGGGGTGGTCGGCGGGGTCGAGACCCACGTCGAGCACCCGGGAGGCGGCCACCCGGTGGGCACGCCGACCGGCTCGCTGCACCCCAAGGTCGGGCCCGGCAACGTCATCACCGGCCCGGCGGTCGAGGAGCTCCAGCAGAAGCTCAACCTGCACCGCGCCGGCCTCGGCCTGCCGGCGGTGCCTGCCGACGCCAACTTCACCCCGGTCACCGGCCTGGGGGTGATGGTCTTCCAGGCGCTGGAGGGCCTGCCGCTGACCACCGTCGCCGACGACGCGACCTGGAGCGCGCTGGACGCGCGGGTTGGCGCCGGCACCGTCGGCTTCGTCGAGCGCTCGTGGAACGAGCAGGTCGGGGGACATACCTACTCGATGACCGGCGCCAGCGCATCGCGCTATTCGTGGCGGCTCGGGGCCAGCTCGATCGAGATCACCGCCAAGGTCAACTACCTCGGCAACGCGCCCAACCCGCAGTGGCCGACGCACGTCGCCAGTGCCTGGAACGTCTTCAAGG
>Ga0070698_100008318_pt1 | contig 11217 bp, 12 predicted proteins | sample KBSK1502metaG_FD_65477 | JGI IMG/M metagenome (GOLD analysis project Ga0070698, IMG submission 65477) | Corn, switchgrass and miscanthus rhizosphere microbial communities from Kellogg Biological Station, Michigan, USA - KBS K1-50-2 metaG | ecosystem: Host-associated > Plants > Roots >...
GTGCAGGGCAGCTGCTGGAAGGGCGTCACCAATCGCTCCTCGAGCGCGGCGAGCGCTGTGACCGGCTTGAAGGTGGAGCCGGCCGGATAGAGGCCGGCGATCGCGCGGTCGAGTGACGGGTAGTTGTCCTTACGGGCGACCTTCGCGTTGAGGAGAGGGGCGAGCTTCTTCGGGTCGCGGGAGTTGAAGATTCCCGGCTGGTATGTGGGGTTCGACGCCAGCGCCAGGATCGAGCCGTCCCTTGGGTCGAGCGCGACGATCGCGCCGCCGTTCGCCGCCCAGCAGCCCACGCAGTTCGAGGCGTGCGCCGCCGCGATGCCCGCCAGTATCCCGCGCTCGGCGGCCCGCTGGAGATTCATGTCGAGCGTCAGGCGAACGGCCTCCCCGTGCTGCGGGTCCGTCTGGGTGATCAGCGCGGTGCGCGGGCGCCCGAAGGCATCGACGCGCAGCTCTGCCAGACCATCCTTGCCCCGGAGGTAGGCGTCGTAACGCGACTCAATCCCTCCCTGACCGACCTTGTCGCTGAGCCGATAGCCCTTGCGCCGGAAGCGCGCGTATTGCTCGGGCGAAATCAATCCGACACTGCCCAGCACCTGCGCGGCGAGGGACTGGTAGGGGTAGTGGCGGAGGTACGTGGACGTGAGGTCGACGCCGGGGAACTCCCGAGCGCGTTCCTGCAGGTACATGCTCTGCTCCTGGTGGATCGACTCCCGAACGGTCACCGGTGTGGCCGGGTCGCCGCCCCGCTTCTTGAGCTCGGCGACCATCTCGCTCACCGGGACGTTGATGACCTTGGAGAGCCGCCGCAGCTCGTTGAGCCGCGCCGGCCACGTGTTCGGGAGATCGGCCGTCCAGAGCTGGACCGCGGTGGCGGAGCGATTGTCGACGATCGTCCGGCCGTTCCGGTCGAGCACAGGACCGCGCGGGGCCTCGAGCGGGATCGAACGGAGCTGGTTGTTCAGGGCGGCGTGGAGGTACTGCGGGCCCGAGAGCACCTGCAGCGCCCAGAGCCTGAAGAAGAGAATCCCGAAGACGGCGATCGCGATCCCGCCGAGAATTGCAATCCGAAGCGCGAGCTGGGGCGTCAGCCGGAACGGCTCGGCGACTCCGGCGGTCGGCGGTAGGAAGGGCCTCGAGCCGGAGCCGTTGGTCGAGGGCCGCCGGCGTCGGTTTCGTCCAGTGCGGGTCTCGGTACTAGCCAAGCAGCTGCACCTCCTCGAGCCCACTCGGCGGCGGGCGGAAGAGGCGCCGGCAGAGCGCGTAGACCGGCACGGTGAGGATCAGGTTGAAGATCAACTCGAACGGAAGCGCGTCAAGGAGCACGCGAGACGCGGAGGCCGTGTCCCCGAGCATGTAGTGCAGGACGAGCGCCCCGAACGAGTAGAGGATCGTCACGACGGCGACGGAGACAAACGGCGCGTGGCTCCGGTCGCGGCCGGTCGTCTCACCGTAGCGGCCTATCCAGTAGCCGGCGATCGTCAACAGCAGCGAGGTGACCCCGAGGGTCTGGAGCGTCGCCGTGTCGACGACGAGACCCGCTCCGAAGCCGGCGGCGGCGCCGAAGATCGTTCCGCGGAGCAGCGCCACGCAGACCAGGGTCACCAGGACGAGGTCGGGCGCGCCGTGGAAGACGTCGATCTGCGAGAGCAGCGTCACCTGGACGATCGCGGCGACGAAGAGCACGCCCGCCCCTTTCGCGATGTCGGCGGTCATCGGGTCTTCGGGGGGAACAACACGATGAGCGAGCTCAGCGTCTTGAAATTCACGAACGGCTGCAGCTGGACGTGCTTGTAGAGATCGACCTCGTTCTGGCCCACTGCTGTGACCTGGCCGATGGGAATCCCTCGCGGGTAGATCGAGCTGAGTCCGGCCGCCTTCCAGCCCGCCGTAACGAGGATGTCGCCCTGACTCACCCGCTGGTCCTTGCTGACGTGATCGAAGCTGCTACCGGCTTTGATGGTCCCCTGGGCGCCGGTCTTCACGTCGACCGCTGAGACCAACGTCGTATCGTCGGTCAGGAGCGCGACAAGCGACTGGTTGTGGGCGACACGTACGACCGTGCCGACGAGGCCTTCACCGGTGACGACTGGGTCGAACTCCTTGATGCCGGAGGAAGAGCCGGCGCCGATCGTCACCTGTTGTGCGAAGGCGGACGGCGTCTGGGCGACGATCGGGGCAGTGACATGGCCGAAGCCCCGCGGGTAACTCGGACTGTTCACGAAGTTGAGCTTTTTGCGGAGGTCGGAGTTCTCGCTCGCCGCGAAGGCGTTCTGCGACGCCTGCTGCCGGAGCTGTTCGTTTTCAGCGCGGAGTCGGTTGTTCTCCGACTTCGCGTTGACGAGGCCTGCGAAGTACCCGTACGCATCCCGGAAGGGGCGAGAAACGCGGTCGGCTCCGACCTCGAAGGGGCGCAGCACGGTCGCCCCCGCGCTCTGCACCTGGTGCAGACCGCCGCCGCTCGATTCGCGGAAGTAGATCGTGATCAGGGCGATCGAGAGCAGCACGAGGACACCTGCCACAATCCGGCGCCTGACGGCGCTGGCCTGTCGTGACGAGTACGAGACCGGCCTCGAGCGCGGGGCCCCCGCTCCCAAGACCGCCAGCCGTGCTGAGCGGTTGCGAGGCACGAAGCGTTCTAGTTTAGGGAAGGTTTCGGAGAGCTGTTACCGAAGGAGTCTTGTTGGGTCTCAGTAGGGCCGGTGATTGTTCCGCCGGGCCTTGGAGGCGCTGCGGTGGATCGCCTCGAACTCCTCGAGGCTGCGGCCGGAGCCGACCGCAACGCAGGTGAGCGGGCTTTCCGCGAGGTGTACAGGCATCTGGGTCTCGTAGCGCAGCCGCTCGTCCAGGCCATGCAGGAGCGCGCCGCCGCCGGCGAGGACGATGCCGCGGTCCATGATGTCCGCGGCGAGCTCGGGCGGAGTCTTGTCGAGCGTCGACTTGATCGCGTCGACGATCTGGGTGACGGGGCCGTCGAGTGCTCTGCGGACCTCCTCGGAGCTGAGAATCACCGTCTTCGGCAGGCCGGTGAGCATGTCCCGCCCGCGGACCTCCGCCTGGACCTCGTCCCGTAGGTCGAAGGCCGAGCCGACCTCGAGCTTGATCTCCTCGGCCGTCTGCTGGCCGACGAGCAGCTTGTACTCGGTTTTGATGTGCTGGATGATCGCCTCGTCCATCTCGTCGCCGCCGACGCGCATGCTCTGACTGACGACGATTCCGCCGAGCGAGATGATCGCCACCTCGGTCGTGCCGCCGCCGATGTCGACGATCATGTTTCCCGTCGGCTCCGAGACCGGGAGGCCGGCGCCGATCGCGGCCGCCATCGGCTCCTCGATCAGGTAGGCCTGCCTCGCGCCGGCAGAAAGAGTGGCTTCCTCGACGGCTCTTTTCTCGACGCCGGTGACCCCGCTCGGCACGCAGACGACGACGCGCGGGTGCGCGAACCGGTGCTGGTGCACCTTCTGGATGAAATGGCGGAGCATCTGCTCGGTGACGTCGAAGTCTGCGATGACGCCGTCTTTGAGCGGTCGGATCGCAGCGATCGTGCCGGGGGTGCGTCCCAGCATGCGCTTGGCCTCGACGCCCACTGCGTGGACCTCGCCGGAACGCTGGTCGATGGCGACGACCGACGGCTCGCTGAGAACGATGCCGCGGCCCCTGACGTAGACCAGCGTATTTGCGGTGCCGAGGTCGACCGCCATGTCGCGGCCTCCGAACCCGGTCATCGAGGTGAAGATCCCCATTGCCCCGGGCCGAGTCTAGCTACCTGCTGGGCAAAAGTCGCTGCACATCACGTTGCGCGGCCTCGACCTCCTTGCGGACGAAGCAGCCCGCGAGGTGGTCGTTGACGAGGCCGACGGCCTGCATCGTCGCGTAGACCGTCGTCGGGCCCACGAAGGCGAAGCCGCGTCGTTTCAGCTCCTTGGCGAGCTGCTTCGATTCGTCTGTGAGCGAGGCCAGGTCGGCGTAGGACCGCGGCGCCTTGTGACGCTTCGGAACGAAGCTCCAGACGAGCTTCGGGAGTGGAATGTCGTCGCGCATCGCCACGGTCGCTCGGGCGTTCTGAACGATCGCTTCGAGCTTGCGGCGGTTGCGGATGACGCGGGGGTCTTGCAACAGGGCCTCGGTCTCCTTATGGCCGAACGCCGCGACTGCGTCCGGGTCGAAAGCGGCAAGAGCGTCCCTGATCCCGTCACGTTTGCGGAGGATCAACGCCCACGAGAGCCCGCTCTGCAGGCACTCGAGACAGAGCTTCTCGTAGAGGCCACGCTCTTCGGTGACCGGCCATCCCCACTCTCGGTCGTGGTAGGCGCGGTAGAGGTCGTCCGATGAACCCCAACGGCAGCGGGCCTTGCCGTCTTCGCCTTTGACGAGGTCGCTCACCGGCCGCACGCGAGTGTCCGGCTCGCCTCGGCGTGACTGCTGATCCCGGTTGCGAGACGCGGCACGATGAACTCGATCGGTTTTCCCTGCGTCGGGACTGTGAACGCGTTCACGAAGCCAAGGTCGTTCGCGAGCGGCACCATCGGCTGAAGATAGCTAGAGCCTCCGCACGAGATCGACGCCGTGTACACGACCCGCTCGCGGACAAGGGGAGTCTTCGGGAGTTGGAAGCCCAGCTCGACCCGATAGTCGTCGTATGCGGACGCGGGCCTATCGGGCCAGTCGATCGTGACGAGCTGCTTGCGCCGCGCCGGCCGGAGGGGCCGGCCGGGCATCAGCTGAACGGAGGCGACGCGCGTGCGGACGCTCAGCGACTGGTGCCGCCCGCCCGACAGGTCCTGCGCCGTCGCCTCAACGCTCGATGCGTCGGCCGGGAGCTCTGCGAGCAGGGGACCGCGGCACTCGAGCTCGTACGCCGTTCCTTTCCTGGGCACTCGTAGCAGCAGGTGCAAAAGCAGACTCTGTGTCAGGAACGCCGTCCCCGTCTGCTCGCGGACCTTGTAGACGGCCGAGATCGTGCAATCGTTCCGCACAACCTGGTCGGGGTGGCTCGTCGTGCCGGCGATCCGATGAGGAACCTGCACCGATTCGAAGTGTTCCCGGACGATCATCGAGTGCCCGCCGGAGCCACACCCGGCACCCAACGAGGCCAAGCAGGCAAACACGAACGGTAGAGCCCTAGCCAAACGCGTGGACAAGCGGGAAGCGCTCACGCCTGGCACCCGGACCGGTCCCGCAGAGACGAAACCGTGTCGTCTCTGCGCCAAGCCTGTGCCAGGCACCGGCGGACGCCGCAACGGCGGCTACGGTCGGCAGATGCCCCGCGCACCTCGACTCCAGGCTCCCGGCGCCACCTACCACGTGACGACGCGCGGGAACCGCAGGCAGGAGGTCTTTCTCGACACCCGCGACCGGCTCCGCTTTCTTCAACTCCTCGAGCAGATCGTCGACCTCCTGGGATGGAAATGCCACACCTATTGCTTGATGACGAATCACTATCACCTTCTCATCCAGACGCCGGAAGCGGATATCTCGGTGGGAATGCACAGGTTGAACGGCGTGTACGCGAAATGGTTCAACTGGCGCCACGGCTATACCGGGCACCTCTTCGAGCGTCGGTACCACGATGAGCTCGTCGAGGGCCACGCACATCTGCTCGAGTTGACGCGCTACATCGTGCTCAACCCGGTTCGCGCGGGCCTCACGCGCCACGTTGGCGACTGGCGTTGGAGCAGCTACGCCGCGACGATCGGGAAGGAGGCGCAGCCGGCCTTCCTCACGACGGATTGGGTGCTCTCGCTCTTCAGCAAGGATCCAAATCGCGCCCGCGCGTTGTATCCGGAGTTCGTCGCAGAAGGCGCCAAGGGACACCGCCGCTCGGGGCGTGTCCTTGTGCCTGGCACGAGGACACGCCCCGATCAGCCATACCCGTACACGCCCGGGAAGCGCTCGGCGAGCCGATTGACCAGCAGCGCGGCCGGGAGGCCGACCACGTTCAGGTAGTCGCCTTCGATCCGCTCCACCAGCGCGGCGCCGAGGCCCTGGATCGCGTAGCCGCCGGCTCGATCTCGCCACTCTTCACTGACGACATAGAGGCCGAGCTCACGGGGCGTCAGGTCTCGAAACGAGACGCGCGTGACCGCATGGTGCAGTTCTTCCCAGGACGCGGTCAGCAGGCAGAGGCCAGAGACGACCTCGTGAGTCTGGCCGGACAGCGCCTCCAGCATCGCCTCGGCCTCGCCCTCATCGGCCGGCTTGCCGTAGACACTTCCGCCGAGGACAACCTCGGTGTCGACTCCAAGGACGGGCCGCTCAACGGCGATCCCGGCGACCGACCGAGCCTTTCCCTGGGCGTGTCGCTCGACTTCGGCGACTGGCTCAGCTCCACTCAACTCCTCTTCGTACTGCGGGACGACCGCCTCGAACGGGATTCCGAGCTGCTCCAGGATCGCCCGGCGCTGCGGCGACCGCGATGCGAGCAGGAGCGGCGGGGCAGGCGGCGCGCTCACGCCCGCTTACGGGCGCGCCAGATGTCTTCCGAGGGCCACTTTCGAGCCCACTCGGCGGCGACGTAGTCGTAGTGAGGATGATCGACCGCATCGCTTGGCGCCTGCAGTTCGTGCAACGCCAAAACCTCGAGGCCGTTCTCGCGGAGAACACGAACCCACTCGCCATGCGGGATATAGAAGTTGACGCCCTCATCCTCGCCGGGCCAATCGAAGCGATACATCCCGAACTGCGAGCGTACAAGGCGTTCCTCAACCGGGCCCTCATCGGGTGAACAGAGGATCGCGGTCGTGGAGTTGCAAAGGAAGACAAGCTCGCCGCCGGGGCGGAGCAGACGAGCCGCCTCAGCGACCCACCGCTCCGGCTCGCACCAGATCGAGGCGCCGAACTCCGACAGCACGAGATCAAACGACTCGTCGGGAAGCGGCACATCCTCAGCGCTCGCCTCGATGAGCGGAAACTCGAGCCCGAACTCCTGCTGGCACTCACGTGCTGTTTCCAGTTGAGCCGGGGTGACGTCGACCCCCACCGGACGCGCTCCTCGCTTCGCGAGCCAGGCCGAGAAGTAAGCAGTTCCGCAGCCGAGCTCAACGGCGTCCATCCCAGCGACGTCAGGCAGCGCGCCCACCTCGGCTTCGGGTTTCTGAAAGACACCCCAGCGAATCTCCTCCTGCGCCCAGGCCTCGCGGGCCTGCTTGGCCGTGTACGCGGCATTCTCGGCCGTCCAGACATCCCGGTTGCGGGCGGCGTCTGCCGACAGTTCAGACTGCGTCATCGCCGAACCAGAGCCCGATTTCGCGCTTCGCGGACTCTGGCGAATCGGACCCGTGCACGAGATTGTCTGGCATCGCAAGGGCGAGATCGCCGCGGATTGTCCCCGGCGTGGCATCGGTCGGGTTGGTCGCGCCCATGGTCGTTCGGACGACGGAGATGGCCGACTCGCCTTCGAGAACGAGCGCAAGCGTTGGCGCCGAGGTGATGAACTCGACGAGCTCGCCGAAGAACGGCTTCTCACTGTGCTCGGCGTAGTGTTCCTCGGCGAGCCGGCGATCGACCGTCAGCAGCTTCGCCGCCCGCAAGTCGAGCCCGCGGCTCTCGAACCGCGAGAGGATCTCGCCGGCGAGCTTGCGGCCAACGGCGTCCGGCTTGATGAGGACGAGTGTGCGTTCCGCGGCCAAGCCCGGCGCAGTCTACTCAGCGCGTCGCTGTTCTCTGCGCGGGCGCGACGGCTCGAGCCACTTCGTTTTCCCGAGCTGCGCCGGCGGCGCGGCTTCGACCGGCGTCTCGCAGTAGGGGCAGACCTGCCAGAGCGCTTCGAGCGGCGCCTTGCAGTTGACGCAGGCCTGCTTCAGCTTCGTCGTGCAGACGGGACAGACCAGGAAGGTTGCCTCGACCTGAGCACGGCAAACGGGGCAATGGAGGTTGCGCGTGGCAAGCCGGTCCTCCATCGCGCGGATCTCGAGCTCTCGTTCACGCACCTCTTCGAGGTACTCCGGCGGCCGCAGGAGCAGGTAGACGAGCGCGCCGACGATCGGCACGAGCCCGATCAGGGTTGCCATCCCCACGAGCCAGGGATCGTCTATCCGCCGACGGGCGTCCTTGTACACCCATACCGCAACGGCGAGCCAAAACACAGCCACGAAGAAGATCGCGAGGTTGCGAACGATCGTCCAGGTGCCCGAGCTTAAGAACCCGAAGGGGCCGCTGCCGATGGGCACGTCGTAAACCATGTTCACGCTCCGGTCAGAGAAGGAGCTTCCCGACGAGATAGCCGGCGCCGAACGCGAGCCCCACGACCGCGACGATCACGATCAAGGCGACCGCGAACACGCTCAGCCTTTCGCCGAGCTTGGTCATCGTACGGGTTCCAATCGGCTGAAGAGGTCCCGAAGAAGGTAGAGCGATCCGGTAACGAGGACGGCTCCAAAAGGCCCCGCGGCCTTCCGTGCGCGATCGAGGGCATTCGCGGCATCTGGAACCGATTCGACGTCAGAGAAAAACTCCCTCGCTAGCTGCGCCAGGTCGTCTGCGCGCAATGTTCGTTCGGTCTCCGTCTGAGTGGCGACGAAACGGCGGCCGACGCTCGCCAACCTGCGGAGCATGGCGCGTGCGTCCTTGTCAGCGAGGATCGCGGCGCAGATGACGTAATCGTCACGCGGAAGCCGGGCGACGAGCCACTCGACGCCGGCTGGATTGTGCGCGCCGGCAAAGACGTTGTCGCCGGAGAAGTCGAGCCGACCGGGGATCGAGACCTCCACCTCGCCGACGAGCTCGCGATCCAGGAACTGCTCAGCAGCGGCCCGGCCGACGTCATCGGCTCCCACGACGACGGCTCCTCGCTCGCGAGCGAGCGCCGTCCACTTCGGCTCACCCACCACCACGATCGCCCCTGGGCTGACGACCGCGAGCTTCTCGCGGGCGATCTGCTCGCGGGTGTCCCCGAGGACGTCGGTGTGGTCGAGCGAGACGTTGGTCAGTGCGACCACACCGGCGTCGAGCACGTTGGTCGCATCGAGGCGGCCTCCCAGGCCCGCTTCGACGACCGCAGCGTCGACGCCGGCCGCCGAGAACTCGGCCAGCGCCGCCGCCGTCAGCGTCTCGAACTGCGTCGCTCGTAAGCGTTCGGCCGCGCCGCGAACCCGCTCGACGGCGGCCTCGAAGTCTGCGTCCGCGCCGTCGACCTGGATCCGCTCGCTCCATGCTGAGACGTGCGGCGACGTGTACGCGCCGACGGACAGGCTTTCGCGCGCGAGAAACGCAGCGGCCCGCCGGGTCGCGGTCGACTTGCCGTTCGTGCCGACGACGTGGATCGCCGGATAGGCGCGCTGCGGCTCGCCGAGCTCGGCGAGCAGCTCACGCATCCGCCCCAGACCGAACTCCTCGGGCCAGGGCGAAAGCGACTCAATGAACTCAGTTTGAGAGGACATCGAGCTCGCGCCGGTACTTGGCGAGCTTCTCGCGCTCGGCCTCGACGACGTCAGGCGCCGCGTTTTCGACGAACCTCTCATTCGCCAGCATCTTCTCCGCGCGCTCGACCTCTTTGCGCAGGCGCTCGATCTCGGCCTCCGCGCTCGCGCCGTCGGCCTTCACCCGATCGGGCTTCACGACTGCGGCGAAGATCCGTTCCTTTTCGCCGCTCAGGGGAGTCAGCACGCCGCTCCGGCGAAACCGCTCCGCAGCTTCCTGCACGTCCTGCAGGGCTCCGGCGTCCGCGTCGTCGCCGGGCTCGGGCCAAGGGGCGACGATCAGGCGTGTCTCGCGCCCGGGCAGGTTCGACCAGATCTCTTCGGTCACATGCGGCATCGCCGGGTGCAGCAGCTTCAGAAGCCGCTCGAGCGCCGCCCCAGCCGTCGCCAGGGCATCTGCATCACCGGCATAGATCCGCGGCTTGATCGCTTCGAGATACCAGTCGCAGAAGTCGTCGAAGGTGAGGCGGTAGAGCTCCTGGACGAGGTGCGCGAAGTCGAACGCGTCCAGGTTCGCCTCGACGGCGAGCTGTGTCTGCGAGAGGCGGGCGAGGATCCACCGTTCCTCGAGAGACGACGGGCGCTCCGAGACCTCGGTGACGCCTGCCTGAAGAAGGAGCCGACTCGCGTTCCAGAGCTTGTTCGCAAGCTTGCGGCCCTTCAAGATCTTGTCTTCGGAGAAGGTCACGTCCTGCGAGGACGCCATCTCCATCAGGCCGTAGCGCGTCGCGTCGGCCCCGTGCGCCTCGATGTTCGCCATCGGGTTCATCCCGGTGCCGAGGCTCTTCGACATCCGTCCGCCGGCTGGGGCGTGTAGCAGCGAGTGGATGACGACGTCCCTGAACGGCACCTCCCCCATCAGCTCGAGACCCGAGAAGATCATCCGGTTCTCCCAGAGGCGGATGATGTCGCGGGCGGTCGTGTTGAGGTCGCCCGGATAGAAGGTACGGAGGTCAGGCGTGTCGTCGGGCCAGCCGAGGGTCGCGAAGGGCCAAAGCGCCGAGGAGAACCACGTGTCAAGGACGTCCTCGCTCCGGGTCAGCTCGCGTGAGCCACACTCGGCGCAGGCATCCGGCTCGGTCTCCTGCACCGTCACATGTCCGTCCGGGCATTCCCAGAGCGGCAGCTGGTGCCCCCACCAGATCTGGCGCGAGATGTTCCAGTCGGGTGCCTCCTCGAGCGAGGAAATCGCAAACCGGTGCTGCGACTCTGGGTGAAATCGCACCCGCCGGTCGCGCAGCGCCTCCAGCGCCGGCCGCTTCAGCTCCTCCATCGCACACCACCATTGGAGCGAGATGCGCGGCTCGATCCGCGACTTGCACCGGTCGCACAGCGCGACCGTGTGGCGGTACGACTCGCGCTTCTCGAGCTGGCCGTGCTCGCGAAGCCACTCGAGTATCCGCTCCTCGGCCTCCTCTTGCGTCAGGCGGGCGAGCTCGCCCGCCTCATCGTTCATCCGCCCGTCGGGGCCGATCACAGTCAACACAGGAAGCCCGTGGTCGAGACCGATCTCGTAGTCCTTCGCGTCGTGCCCGGGCGTGACCTTCAGAGCGCCGGTGCCGAAGTCCATCTCGACGCGCTCGTCGGCGATCACGGGCACTCGCCGTTCGACGAAGGGGACGATGACCTCCTTGCCGACGAAGTCGCGGAAGCGCTCGTCGTCGGGGTGCACGGCGACCGCGACGTCAGCGAGGATCGTCGCGGGTCGCACGGTCGCGACCGTGATGTGGCCGTCCGCGTCAACGAGCGGGTACCGCACGTACGTCAGCGCATCGTCGACCTCGACGTGGGCAAGCTCGAGATC
>Ga0070698_100008319_pt1 | contig 11216 bp, 10 predicted proteins | sample KBSK1502metaG_FD_65477 | JGI IMG/M metagenome (GOLD analysis project Ga0070698, IMG submission 65477) | Corn, switchgrass and miscanthus rhizosphere microbial communities from Kellogg Biological Station, Michigan, USA - KBS K1-50-2 metaG | ecosystem: Host-associated > Plants > Roots >...
TGCCGCCGCGGAGCCGGATGCGCTCGCTGGACGCCTGGCCGCTCGCCGTCCTGGGCCTGGCCAGCAGGCCAGCCCGGGCCATCCTGTCCGCCGTCGGCGTCTCGCTCGGCATCGCCACGATGGTCGCGGTGCTCGGGATCTCCGGCTCCAGCCGCGCTCAGCTCGTCGCGGAGATCGACGCGCTCGGCACGAACCTGCTGACCGTGACGCCGGGCCAGTCGTTCAGCGGCCAGAACGTCACGCTGCCGGCGTCGGCCCCGGTCATGGTCAGCCGCATCGGCCCGGTCGTCGCCGCGTCGGCCATCGGCGACGTGAACGCCAGCGTGTACCGCAACGACCGGATCTCCTCGGCCAACACCAACGCGATCACCGTGTACGCGGCCCAGTCCAACCTGCTGGTCACCTTGCAGGGGCACCTGGCCGACGGCAGCTTCCTCAACCCGGCCACCGCGCGCTACCCGGCGGTCGTCCTCGGCGCCGACGCGGCCGGGGCCCTGGGCGTCAACCGGGCCGACGGATCGGTCCTGGTCTGGCTCGGCCGACACTGGTTCAGCGTGGCCGGGATCCTCGACCCGCTGCCACTCGCGCCGGAGCTGGACCGGTCGGCGCTGATCGGCTATCCGGTGGCCGAGCGGCTGCTGCACTCCGCGGGGTACCCGGCCGAGATCTACGTGCGCACCAACCCCACCAGCGTGGCCGCGGTGGAGGGCGTGCTCGCCGCGACCGCCGATCCGGCCGCCCCGCAGGACGTGGCGGTGGCCAGCCCGATCGACGCGCTCACCGCCCGCGCCGACGCCACAGCGGCGTTCCAGGGGCTGTTCCTGGGGCTGGGCGCGGTCGCGCTGCTCGTGGGCGGCATCGGCATCGCGAACGTCATGGTCATCTCCGTGCTGGAGCGGCGCGGCGAGATCGGCCTGCGCCGGGCCCTCGGTGCCCGCCGGGCCCACATCGCCTCCCAGTTCGTGGCCGAGGCCGCCCTGCTGGCGGTGTCCGGCGGCGCGATCGGTGCTGTTCTCGGCGGTTTCACCACGACCGTCTACGCCGCGGTGCGCCACTGGAGCGCGGTGGTCCCGGTGACCGTGCTGCTCGGCGCGATGGCGATCGCGCTGGCCATCGGCATCCTGGCCGGGCTCTACCCGGCGATGCGAGCCGCCCGGCTGGCGCCCGCCGAGGCCCTGCGGATCCTGTAGCGGGTGTCAGTTCGCGCCGAGCGTCATGACACCGCGGCCCACGATGGTGGCATGACCCCCGACGGTGACCTCCGCGAGCCGGCCGTGCTCCTTCCGGGCGGTCGCCTCGATCAGGCTGGGCCGCCCCATGCCCACTCCCTGGTCGATCCGGATGCCGTAGCCGCCGTCCGCCAGCGGTGCGTCGGCGGCCAGGCTGGCTACCAGCGCCGCGGCGGCCGACCCGGTGGCCGGGTCCTCGTCGACCCCGAGAGCCGGCGCGAACATCCGGGCGTAGAGCCGCGCGCCGTCGCGGCATTCCCCGGCGAACAGGTACAGGTGCGGGGACCAGCCGTCGGCGACCCCCGCCGTCCACGCGGTCTTGTCCAGCGTGGCGCGGTCGACCAGGCCGGCATCGGCGAGCTGCACGAAGCAGAACCTGATCCCCAGGCCCGCATACCAGCTGCGCAGGATAGCGGCCTCGGGCAGCGACAGCGCCCGGGCGACCGCGGGGGTCGGCGGCGATTCCGCGGCGGTCTCCCGGTCGGGGGACCACAAGTGGAGCCGCGCCGTGCGGCCGTCGGTGACGACCGTGACCGGGCCGATGCCTTCCTCGAGCACGAACCGCCGCTCGGCCCCCGCCTGCCCTCCGTCCAGGCTCGCCAGGACGGTCGCGGTGCCCACGGTCGGGTGGCCCGCGAACGGCAGCTCGGCGCGCGGGGTGAAGATCCGCACCCGGCAGGTATGGGCGGGATCGAGGGGCGGCAGCACGAACGTGGTCTCGGCGAAGTTGAACTCCCGGGCCAGCTGCTGCATGGTCGCGTCGCTGATCCCCTCCGCGCCCGGGAACACCGCCAGCTGGTTCCCGCCGAAGGGCCGGTCGCTGAACACGTCCACGATCGTGAAGTCGAGGCTCATGGTCACACCGCTATCGCGTCGAACTCGACGGCCGCGCCCAGCGGCAGCGCGGCGACCCCGATCGCGGTGCGCGCGGGATACGGGGCCTGGAAGTGCGTGCGGTACACCTCGTTCATCGCCGCGAAGTCGGCCATGTCGGTGAGGTAGACGCCGACCCGGACGACGTCGTCCAGTCCCTTGCCGGCCGCCTCCAGCACCGCGGCGAGGTTGCGGAGGGCCTGGTCGGCCTGGCGGGCCACGTCGCCGTCGATCAGCTCGCCGGTGGCCGGGTCCTGCGCCACCTGGCCGCTCACGAACAGGGCGTCGCCCCCGCGCACGGCCGGCGAGAACGGGCCGACCGGCGCCGCGATCTTGTCGCTGGTAACGGCGTTACGGGTCATGGTCGCTGACTCCCTCTTTCTCTGAGGCGCTCGCTGCTGTCCAGCAGCCGGTCCAGCCGGATGAGCAGGTCACGAAGGTCCGCGTCGCCGAACTCCTCGGCGACCATCCGCTGCGCCTGCTCCCACGCGGGGCGGCCGTCCGCGAGCTTGCGCTGGCCGAGGCCGGTCACCCGCAGCTGCCGTCGGCGCCGGTCGGACCCGGCCGTGGCCTCGACGAGCCCCGCGCTGACCAGCGGTGCCACCTCACGGGTGCACGTCGTGCGCTCCATCGCCAGCCGCCCGGCGAGCTCGCTGACCGACAGCGGCCCCTCCGCGGCCAGCCGGGACAGGATGCTGTACCCGGTGACGCGCAGCCCGGCCCGGGACAGCGCGCGGTCGTAGAGCCTGGCGACGGAACGTGTAGCCATCCGCAGCGCGGTGCACACGCAATCGGTCTCCGCCCTCTCCACGCCGTCCGCCCCCTCCCCTCAATGAGGGTAAATACACGCATCAGGCCGCGGCAAGCTTTTTTCCGTGCCGCGGCTGCGGAATGTCAGGCGGGCGTGCATGCCTAGGCTCGATGATTCAGGGCTTGCGCGCCGTCACGAGCCACGCTGTTCCGCCCAGCACGACTCCGTCCTCGCCCGCGTGCGGCACGAGCGCCTCGCGGATCGCGTCGAGCGCTGCGGCAACCTTGTCGGGCGGCGCATCGGCCATGAGCCGGCGGGCGTGGAGATGTCGATTCCCAGCACCCTCCCGTTCGAGCCGACGCGGCGGGCGGCATCGATGGTCATGGCCCCGTTCCCGCACCCCACGTCGGCCACCCGCTCACCCGGCGAGAGGCTGGCCGCGGCCAGCACGGCCGCCCCGAACGACTGCAGCATGGCGTCGTAGCGGCCGGCTTCGGCGACCCACTGCTCGCCCTCACGCGCCCACTGTTCGAGCTGGCCGGCGTTCGGAACCTGCCCGCCTGCCGGCTCGGTCGGGGTACTCGGTTGCTCCGCGTCCATCGGGTCGACCCGCCTCCTCAATTGTGCTTAACGTCGATCGTTCCGTGTCATGGTCGCGCAGTCGAGGGAGATCCTGGACGGGGTCTGGGGCGCGCGCCACGATCGGTCTGGGTCTGCGTGCCATCCAGACCCTGGGGGGGATGTGCCGTGACTCCTGCGACGCGTGCTGATCGAGCAGGAGCGAGCCGCAGCCAGCCTGGCTGACATCTGACCTCGCACCGCTCACACCATCCGGGCACTCGCGTCATCCTCCGGCGGTGACCAGGGCCTCGTCGCCGATGGCGGCCCGGACGCGCAGCCGCGCCTGGTGCAGCCGGCTCTTGAAGGCGGCCTGGCCGATGCCCGCGATCTCGGCGGCCTCCTGCGTCGACAGCCCTTCGACGTCACGCAGCACGATCGCGACACGCAGCGGCGGCGGCAGCTCGGCTATGGCGCGGCCGAGGGCCACGCGCAGCTCGTTCGCCTCGGCCTGCCGGAGCGGGTCGTCAGCGGGAGACGTGGGCAGCTGCAGCTCCCGCTCCCCGATCGGCACGCCCGCCGGGCGGCGGGCTCGCTTCTCGAGCGCGCGGTTGGCCTCGTTGACCGCGATCCGGTAGAGCCAGGTGAAGTAGCTGGACCGGCCCTGGAACCGGCTGATGCCCTGCCAGGCGCGCAGCATGACCTCCTGGGCCACGTCCTCGGCCTCGCCGCGATCGCCGAGGAGCCGCAACAGCAGCATGAACAGGCGATCGGCGTACGCGCCGGAAAGCTGCTCGAACGCTGCGACGTCCCCGGCCTGGGCCCGGGCGATCAGGCTGGCCTCGGTGGCCGCCGACTGCCCGGGGCCGAAGGCGCCCCGCCCGGGCCGCGGGGTCACGCGCCGCGTGGCGAGGGTGAGCCGCTGGCTCCGGCCGGCCGCAGCCGGTCGAAGATCGTGGCCGGGGCGCGGACCCCGGCCAGTCCGTCAAGGCCCTGGGCGGCATACACCAGGGCGCGCATCGCGCGGATGCCGCGCCAGCAGTCCACGCAGTCCCGCGCGTGGCGGTCCAGGCGATGGCGGGGGCGGACCCGCAGGTCTCCCTCGACATAGTGCGAGAGGTGCCGCTGCGACCACTGGTGGTCATCGCGTCCTATGCCCATCGCGTCTCCCGTGGCTGCTCAGAACCGGGGGCCACTGCCGTAGTCACGGTAGTGGCCCTGCCCGCGTAAGGCACGCGCCACGCGGGAGCCGCGCCGCGCGTGCCGCCGCCCCGGGTTACTTGTCCGTCGCGGGCTCGAACGCCAGCGAGCAGGAGTTGATGCAGTACCGGTCGCCGGTCGCGGTCGGACCGTCGTTGAAGACGTGGCCAAGGTGGCCGCCGCAGCGGCGGCAGACGACCTCGGTGCGGCGCATGAACAGACTGTTGTCCGCCCGCAGCTCGACCGCCTCGGCGACCGCCGGCTCGTCGAAGCTGGGCCACCCGGTGCCCGAGTCGAACTTGGCGTCCGAGCGGAACAGCTCGCTCCCGCAGCCGGCGCACCGGTAGGTGCCGTCCTCGTGGTTGTGGACGTACTCGCCGGTGAACGGCCGCTCGGTATGGGCGTCCCGCAGCACGCTGTACTGCAGCGGCGTCAGCTCCTGGCGCCACTGCTCGTCAGGCTTGGTGACCTCGCGAGCGGTGGCGGTGTCGGCGGTAACACGGGTCTTGCGCATCCGTGGGTTCCTTCCTCTCTCTTCCCTCGCTTCGTTAGACCCGCGTTACGGCCAAACGATTTTCGCGGGCGCTCGCCGGACCCCCTATCCCGCTACGATCCGGCCGTCTTCCAGTTCGAGCAGGCTATCGGCGATGCCGATGAGGTTGGGGTCGTGCGTGGCGACCAGGGCTGTGACGCCCTCGGACCGCACGACCGCGCTGAGCAGCCGCATGATCTGCTTGGACGTTTCCGAGTCGAGCTGGCCGGTCGGCTCGTCAGCGAGCAGCAGCTCCGGGCGGCCGGCCAGCGCCCGGGCGATCGCGACCCGCTGCTGCTGGCCGCCGGACAGCTCGCCGGGACGCTGCCTGGCGTGATCGCCGAGCCCCACGATGTCGAGCAGCAGCCTGACGCGCTCCTCTCGCTGCTTCGGTGCCACCCCCGCGATGCGCAGCGGCACCCCGACGTTCTCCGTCGCGGACAGGATCGGGATCAGGCCGAATGACTGGAAGATGTATGACACCCGGGTACGGCGCAGCCTGAGCCGCTCGGCATCGGACATCGCCGTGACGTGGGTGCCCGCGACCCGGACGGTTCCGCTGTCCGCGCGGTCGAGGCCGCCGACGATATTGAGCAGCGTGGTCTTGCCGGATCCCGACCGGCCGCGGAGCGCTACCAGCTGGCCGGCCGGGACGGTGAAGGACACCCCGCGCAGCGCGTACGACGCGGCCGGACCGGAGCCGTACGTCTTGTTGACATCCTCGACGGCCACCATGTCCGCGACCACGGCGGGCGCGTTCATCCGCTCGCCTGCTCATGCGGCCAGATGCCGATGTGATCGGGTTCGCTTTCCAGCCGGACCAGGTCGCGCATGCCCAGCGGCTCGGTCATCTCTCTGGGCAGCTGCAGCCGCCCGGACCGGTCCAGCACCGCATATTCCACCGCGCGGTGCGCCTCCTCCCCGTCTCCGGTCGTCACCGCCTGCCGGTGGGTCTCGGTGGCGGTCCGGCCGTCCCGGATCGCGACGACGCGACGCACCACCGACGACACGGCGGGGTCGTGGGTCACGATCAGCACGGTGACGCCCAGCTCAGCGTTGGCCGTCTGCAGCGCGCCGAACACGTCGGCCGCGGTGGCCGAATCCAGCTCGCCGGTCGGCTCGTCGGCCAGCAGCACCTTCGGCTCGTTGGCCAGCGCCACCGCGATGGCGCAGCGCTGCTGTTCGCCGCCGGACATCTGGTCCGGACGGCGATTCCTGCAGTGCGCCCGCGGACACCGCGGAATAGTGCCGGAGCTGCCAGCAGGTGAGCACCGCGAGCGCGATCAGCCCCAGATCCGCGCCGGCCCGGCTGGCCGTCGAGATGGCCGCCTGACGGCCCCGGCGGACCCGCGCGGCGCCGGGTGTGACCAGGCTCATCGAGGGCACGAGCATGATCACGAGCGCCAGGCCGGCCACCACGGCGGCGGCCTGCGCGGCGTCGGTGATCGCGTTCGCGGCCGGGCCGCTCGGGGCCAGCAGCCGAGCCAGCCAGATGCCGGCCGCGGTGCCGCCCACGGCGGCGAGCACGCACAGCGGGATCGTCTCTGCCGCGGTGAGCCGGAGCAACTGCACCTGGGTCACGCCGCGTGCGATCAGCACCGCGATTTCCCCTTCCCGCTGACCGGACAGCAGGCGCGCGACGGCGAGCAGCACCGCCCCGGCCAGCAGCGCGAGCAGGACCGCACAGATCGCCAGCATGGAACGGGCCACGTCGAGGTTGGCGGCGACGGCCGAGAGCACCGACGGGAGCCGTGAGGTGAGCGTGATACCCGGCAGCGAGGATGACGACGGATTGCCTAGCAAGTTGTCCAGGGCGTTCAGCTGGCTCGCGATGGCGCTGAACTCGCCCGGCGGGATCAGGCTGGTGCGCGGCTCGGCCAGCCATGAGGCCTGGGCCTGGACCAGGCCGGCACCGGAGCCGGGCCGGCTGAACGCGGCCGGCTGGACGGTGAGCGGTCCGTACGTGGCGAACCCGGGAACCGTGTTCACGCCGCCCGGGCTGATCAGGTTGAGCTGCCAGTACTGCGCGTCCACCCCGGCGGCGTGTGACTCCCGGTACAGGCCGGTGATCCGGAACCTGACGATGTGCTGGTTATCCCGGTCTTGCAAGGTGAGCATGTCGCCGGCCGACAGGTGGAGCAGTGCGGCGGCGGTGGCAGGCAGTGCCGCCGGTATCACGTCGCCGCCCGCCGAGGTGCCCGGCCACGAGCCGGATACCAGCACCGCGTGCCTGGCCACGTCGGGCAACGCGGCGGCGTCCAGGATGGCCAGGTTGCCGCCGGCGGCATGAACCCTCGTGCCGGTGAACCCGAGCGGGTCGGACCAGGACGCGTGATACAGCGTGAACGGCGTACCGTCCAGGGCGCGGCGTAGTTCTCCCGGCAGCAGTGCCTGGTACCTCGCATCCTCGGGCGCGCTGACGCTCCCGCTGATAAGCAGCCCCGTGTCGCCCGCACCGGACAGGTCGTGGCGGATCGCGATGGGGAGCGCCTGCCCGCCGAGCGCCGCCAGGGCGCCGGCGAGCATGGCAGCGACCAGCGTCGTCAGCGCGGCGGCGACCACGACCATCCGATGGGCATTGACCCGGGGCAATGCCAGCGAGCCCCACCCGTCCCAGCGGAATAGCGATCGCGTGCGCATCAAACCGGCTGCCCCCTGTGCCGCTTGTCCGCAAAATACCGACATCCAGGCTATCGAGCGGCATATGCCAACGACAGGATCTGGCCGGACGTCGTTAACTCTCCGTTACCTACGGGCCGCCTCGCCGAAGAGCGGAACCAGGCTCCGCCGCCTGACGGCAGGCGAGGTCACCGCAGACTGGCGGAACCGGGGACCGTGGGCGCACCCTGAGAAGGGCCACGACAAGCCCGGGGAGCCGCCATGACTGTGACCAACGGCCTTGCGGACTTCGGCCTCGACGCGAAGTACCGCGTCACCGACGGCGGGGTGCTCGTCACCGGCGTCCAGGCGCTCGTCCGCGTGGTCTTCGACCAGATCCGGGCGGACCGCCGGCGGGGGCTGAACACTGCCGCGTTCGTCAGCGGCTATCCCGGCTCGCCGCTGGGCGGCTTCGACCAGGCGCTGCAGCGGACCGGGGCGCTGCTGGCCGAGCACGAGGTGCACTGGGTGCCGGGGGTGAACGAGGACCTCGCGGCCACCGCGGTGTGGGGCAGCCAGCAGGACAATCTCGCGCCGCTGAGCCGGCACGACGGGGTCATCGGCATGTGGTACGGCAAGGCGCCGGGCGTGGACCGCTGCGGTGACGTGTTCCGGCACGCGAACCTGCACGGCGCCGGCGCGAACGGCGGCGTGGTCTGCGCCGTCGGCGACGACCCGCAGTCGAAGTCGTCCACGCTGCCGAGCGCGAGCGAGGCCGCGCTGTACGACGCGGGCCTGCCGGTCCTCGCGCCCGGCACCGCGCAGGAGGTCCTCGACCTCGGCCGGCACGGCTACGAGCTGTCGCGCTACTGCGGGTGCTGGACCGCGCTGAAGGTCGTCACGTCGGTGGCTGACGGCTTCGGCTCGGCCGACGTGGCGGCGGACCGGATCTCGCCGAGGCTCCCTGACCTGGAGTTCGACGGGCGGCCGTGGCGGTTCGCGCAGCGGCCCAGGTTCTTCCTGCCGCACACGATCGAGCTCGAGGCCGAGCTCTATGAGCGCCGTCTCCCCGCGGCCCAGGCGTACGCGGCGGAGAACGGGATCAACGCGGCGGAGGTCGATCCGCCGGACGCCTGGCTGACGATCGTCAGCCCCGGCCGCACCTACCGGGAGGTGCGCCAGGCCCTCGCCGACCTGGGCCTGGCCAGCCACGCCGAGCTGCGCGACGCCGGGATCCGCCTGGTCCGGCTGGGCATGATCTACCCGCTGGAGCCGGGCATCGCCCGGGCCGCCGCCCGCGGGGTCGAGGAGGTCCTCGTCGTCGAGGAGAAGCGCCCGTTCGTCGAGCGGTTCCTCCGCGAGCAGCTTTACGGCCTGGCCGAGCGGCCGCGCGTGACCGGCAAGCGCGACGAGCGGGACGCGCCGCTGATCCCCGTCGACGGTGAGCTGACCGCCGACCGGCTGCGAGCACCGCTGGCCAGGCGGCTGGAACGGCGCGTCGCCACGCCACGCATCGTTAGGGAAACTGATCCTGCTCCGCCGCGTGCGCAGCTGACCCTTCTCCCGGCCGAATCCGCGCGCACGGCCGCGTTCTGCAGCGGCTGCCCGCACAGCCGGTCCACCGTACCCGGCGCCGGGTCGCCGGTCGGCGGCGGCGTGGGCTGCCACGCGATGGTCATGTGGCTGGACCGCGGCGCGGTCTCCTACAGCCAGATGGGCGGCGAGGGCGCGCAGTGGATCGGCCGCGCGCCGTTCACCGACGTGCCGCACTTCGTGCAGAACGTGGGGGACGGCACGTTCTTCCACTCCGGCAGCCTGGCCGTGCGCGCGGCGGTGTCCGCCGGGCTGACGATGACATTCAAGATCCTCTACAACGGCGTCGTCGCCATGACCGGCGGGCAGGATCCCGCCGGCCAGCTCGATGTCCCGCGCCTGTGCCGGGCCATGGCCGCCGAGGGCGTGGCCCGGATCATCGTGGTCAGCGAGGACCCGTCCCGCTACGGCCGCCGCGCGGGGCTGCCCGCGGGAACGCGGGTGTGGGGCCGGGACCGGCTCGCCGAGGCCGAGCGCGCGCTCGCCCGGGTGCCGGGGGTCACGGTGCTCGTGTACGACCAGGCGTGCGCCGCCGAGCTGCGGCGGCTGCGCAAGCGCGGGAAGGCGCCCGAGCGCGCGCAGCGGGTGGTCATCAACGAGGCCGTGTGCGAGGGCTGCGGCGACTGCGGCGTCAAGTCAGGCTGCCTGTCGCTGCATCCGGTCGACACCGACCTGGGCCGCAAGACGCAGGTCGACCAGGCGTCCTGCAACACCGACTACAGCTGCCTGGACGGCGACTGCCCCTCGTTCGTCACCGTGCGGGCCCCCGCGGGCGGAACCCGCGCCGCGCGGCAGGCGGCGCAGCTGCCCGACGAAATTCCCGAGCCCGAACGCAGGGCGGTGATTCCACAGGCCGCCGGCTACGGCATCGTCGCCGCCGGGATCGGCGGCACGGGCGTGGTCACGCTCAGCCAGGTGCTGGCCACGGCCGCGTTCCTGGAGGGGCTCCGGGTCACCGGCCTCGACCAGACCGGCCTGAGCCAGAAGGCCGGGCCGGTCGTGTCCCACCTGCGGCTGTGGCCCGGTGACGCGGGGCCTTCCGCCAGCGGCCAGGCCTCCAACGCGGTGGGGGAGCAGGCGGCCGACCTGCTGCTGGCCCTGGACCTGCTGGTGGCGGCCGAGCCGCGGCAGCTGGCCCGGGCCAGCGCCGGCCGGACCGTCACGGTGGCCTCGACCTCCCTGGTGCCGACCGCCGGCATGGTCCGCGGTGCCGCCGCCGTGCCCGACCTGGCCCCGCTGCTCGACGCGGTCCGGGAAGCCAGCCTGCCCGGCCGGTGCCACGCGCTCGACACCGTGGCCCTGGCGACCGCGCTGTTCGGCGACGGCATCGCCGCGAACCTTGTCGCGCTCGGCGCCGCGTACCAGGCGGGCGGGCTGCCGCTGCGGGCCGCGTCGATCGCGCGGGCCATCGAGCTGAACGGCGTCGCTGTCGAGCGCAACCAGGACGCGTTCCGCGCCGGGCGGCTGGCCGTGCACGACCCTGCCCGCCTGGATGCCGGGCGGCGCCCGGGCGAGCTGCGCCGCGAGCCCGGCGCGGCGCGGCTGGCCCCCGTGCGTCTGGAAACAGTGCGTCTGGCAACAGCGCGCCAGCTCGCGGCGGAGCGCGGCGTCACCGGGCCGGCCGCCGAGACGGCCATCCGGCGGGCCGCCGAGCTGGCGGACTACCAGAACGCCCGGCTGTCCGCCCGCTACCTCGACCTGGTCGGCGCGGCGGCGCTGGCCGAGGAGGGCTCCGCCGGTTCCGCGGGGCACGATGGCGCGCTGACCCGGGCGGTCGCGTCCGCGTACTTCCACCTGCTCGCGTACAAGGACGAGTACGAGGTGGCCCGGCTGCACCTGCTGCCCGAGTTCGACCGGGCGCTGGCCGAGGCCGTCCCCGGCG
>Ga0070698_100008320_pt1 | contig 11215 bp, 13 predicted proteins | sample KBSK1502metaG_FD_65477 | JGI IMG/M metagenome (GOLD analysis project Ga0070698, IMG submission 65477) | Corn, switchgrass and miscanthus rhizosphere microbial communities from Kellogg Biological Station, Michigan, USA - KBS K1-50-2 metaG | ecosystem: Host-associated > Plants > Roots >...
TACAAGACCGCATGGAACGGCGGGACGCTGGCGGTGGCCGGCCGCTGGTTCCCCTCCAGCAAGACCTGCTCGGGATGCGGGGCAGCGAAAGCCAAGCTGTGCCTGTCTCAGCGCACCTACCGGTGCGAGTCCTGCGGCCTGGTCCTTGACCGGGACGTTAACGCCGCCCATAACCTGCTTTCCCTCGCCGCCAGTGGGGCGGAGAGGCTAAACGCCTGCGAAGGGACCGTAAGACCGCGTTTCGCGCGGCAAGTCCCCGTGAACCAGGAACCCAGCACCCGGCAACGGGGCAAGGCCGGGACCGTCCCAAGGCAACACGGGACTGCGGCATGAGCGCCATACAGCCCTCAACCGCAACGGGATCGATGGCGTTCGTAACTCAGCGAAAGTCGGTCAGCACGTTGCTCATCCGGCGTCGGCGAGGATGCTGCATATTTCTGACTCGGCGCAATCCGCCGGGTCGGTGGCCGCGGCCCGGCGCTGCAGGTCCTTGAGCGTGTCCCGGGCCCGGGTGAGTTCGGCGATGCGCAGTTCCACCTGGGCCAGGTGCTCGCCGATCAGGACGCTGACGTGCTGGCACGGGGCCTGCCCCGAGTCGCGGATGGCCAGCACGCCGCGGATGTCGGCCAGGGTGAACCCGGCCGCCTGGGCGTGCCGGATGAAGGCCAGCCGGTCGAGCGCACCGGGCGGGTAGTCCCGGTAACCGCCCGGGGTGCGCGGCGGCTGCGGCAGCAGCCCGGCCTGCTCGTAGAACCGGATCGCCTTGGCGGACAGGCCAGCCCGGGCGGCCAGGTCACCGATCAGCATGCCTGCCAGGTTACCCCTTGACCTTCCAGTCAGCTGGAAGCCTTACCGTGGGTCCTGTTCCGGGCATCGACCCAGGCAGGGGGCCAACGGTGGAGTTGACGGTGCTGGCCGTGCCCGGCTGCCCGAACGCGCCGGTGCTGGAACACCGGCTGGCGGAGGCGCTGGCTGGCCGGCCGCCGGTGACCGTGCGGCGGCAGGTGATCGCCGACGTGGCCGAGGCGGCCCGGTGGCGGATGCACGGGTCACCGACGCTGCTCGTCAACGGGCACGATCCGTTCGCCGAGGCCGGGACGAGCCCCGCCGTGGCCTGCCGGATGTACCGGGCCGAGAACGGCGGACTGGACGGCGCGCCGAGCGTGGCGGCCCTGCGCCGGGCCCTGGAGCAGGCCAGCGCGGCCTAGCCACCGCTCCGATTGCGAGGTGATACCGATGACCACGACACAGCCAGAGGCCGGCGGGTACGAACAACCGGTATTCCTCGCCGTGCTCGCCGGGTCGGCGCTGTTCGAATGCGGCTGGAGCATGGGGCGCGGCAGCAGCGCCCCTGGACGTGGCACCGGTACCGGATCTGGCACCGGTGCCGCCGGGTGTGGTCCCGGTGCCGGCGGATGCGGCACCGGGACCGGGCCGGATCGGTGAGAGAGCCAGCCACCGCGTGATACCGCGGGTGCCGGGCGGCCCCGCCGGTTCAGGCGTCGCTCGGTACCCGGTCGGCCAGGAAGTCCGCCCAGGTCCGGTGGCCCACCGCCCGGTCGGGAGCCAGGTTCGCGCCGGCCCGCACCGCGCGGGCGGCCTGGCCCGGGAGCCGGACCGGCACCAGCAGCCGCCGCTTGCCGCGCGCCCGCAGGTACTCGCGGAGCAGGTCGGCCATGGTGTACACCTGCGGGCCCGCCATGTCCGGCACCAGCCCGGCCGGGGCGCCGAGCGCCAGTTCCACGAGCCGGGCCGCGACCTCGCCGGTGTCCACCGGCTGGAACCGCACTCCGGCCGGGACCGGGATCACCGGCAGCTTGGCCATCTGCTCCGCCACCGTCAGGGACAGGTCGTGGAACTGAGTGGCGCGCAGCGTCGTCCAGGGCACCCCGGAGTCGGCGATGATCCGCTCCGCGGCCCGCTTGAACCCGAAGTAGCCGAACATGGCCCGGTCGGTGCCGCTGACGACGGGGATCCGGTCCGCCCCGACCACCGAGATGTACACCAGGTGCCGCGTCCCGGCCCGCGACGCCGCCTCCACCAGGTTCTGCGCCGCCTCGTCGTCGCCCTTACGGCCGCCCGCGCAGTGCACGATGATCCCCGCGCCGTCCACCGCGGCCTGGATTCCCTCGTCTTTGATCAGATCACCGGTGACGTACCCGATGCCGTGCGTCGCCTCGTGGGCGGTCCGGCTGAGCACCCGCACCGCGCAGCCCGCGTCCCGTAGCCGCGGGACGACGTGGCGCCCGAGCGTGCCCGTGCCGCCGGTGACCAGAACGCGTGACGTCATTACTCCTCCTGCCGGTGGGCCTTCGCTCAGAGGACCCCGCTTCGCCTGCTGGGCACCCCGGGTGTCACATCCGGGGGGTGCCGGGTGTCAGTGTGGTGACACCAGGCGACAAGGAAACGTGACAGATGCCCGAGAACGAATGGCTGGCCGCCGCCTTTGCGGAGCACCGCGATCACCTGCGCGCCGTGGCCTACCGGCTGCTCGGCTCGATGCCCGACGCCGACGACGCGGTCCAGGACACCTGGCTGCGGCTGACCGGTGCGGATACCAGCGAGGTGGAGAACCTCGGTGGCTGGCTGACGACGGTCGTGGCGCGGGTGTCACTGAACATGCTCCGGTCACGGCGGCGCCACCCCGAAGAACCGGTCGGTGATTCCTGGCCGGCTCCGGTGGAGGCGGCCAGGAACGGTGCGGTGGCCGGGTCGCCGGGAGCCGGCGCGGCCGCCTCGCTCGGCGATCCGGAGGACGAGGCCGTGCTAGCGGACTCGGTCGGCCTTGCCCTGCTGGTCGTGCTGAACACGCTCACCCCGGCCGAGCGGCTGGCGTTCGTGCTGCATGACATGTTCGCCATGCCGTTCGACGAGGTGGGCGCGGTGCTTGGCCGCTCCACCGACGCGACGCGGCAGCTTGCCAGCCGGGCCCGGCGCCGGGTGCGCGGGGCGCCGAGCCCCGATCACGCCGTCGGCCTCGCCCGGCAACGGGAGGTGGCCACGGCGTTCCTCACCGCATCCCGTGGCGGTGACCTCTCGGCCCTGGTCGCGCTGCTGGATTCCGACGTCATCCTAACCGGTGATGGCGCTGCCGCCCCGTCTGGCAGGCCGGTGACGCTGCACGGCGTGGACGCGGTTGCCTCGGGCGCGGTCATGGCCGCCGGCCGCGCCGCGGAGTCCCGGCTGGCCCTGGTGGACGGGGCCGTGGGCATCGTGTTCGCGCCCGCAGGTCACCTGCGCGTCGTGCTGGCCCTGACGGTCAACGAGGCGCACCGGATCACCGCGATCGACGTGATCGCCGACCCGGACCGGCTGCAGCGGCTGAACCTTTCAGTGCTGCCGGAAGACCCTGGCCCCGCGGCCGGATGACCGGCCAGCCAGGACCTGGCTGGCGAGGTAGCCGACCGCCATCGTTGCCCGGGCCGGGTGGTCGCCCGGAGGCCGGGTGCGGACGTCAGGCGGTGGCGCGCTCGCGGCGCTCGGAGGTCTCCCTGGGGTCGTGGATCGTGACGACCTTGCCCGGCTCGGGCTCAGTGTGGTGCTCGTGGGTGTAGAACCGGACCTCGTGCCCGTCCGGGTCATGCAGCAGCGGCAGGATCCAGCCGATGCTGGCCCAGTGGACTCCCGCGTGCTGTTCGCCCAGCGCGGTCAGCCGGTCGGCGAGCCGCCCGATCGCCTCCTGGTCCGGCACGCCGATGGCGAAGTAGTCGAACCCGGCCGCCGCCCGGGCGCGGTCCGGGTCGAGTCGCAGGCCCAGCGGCGGGCCTCCGTTGGGATGTGCCATCGCGTATCCCATCAGCTGGCCCTGCTCGACGAACTCGGCCACCACCTGGTAACCCAGGCGGCTCTGGTACCAGTCACGGGACCTGGCCAGGTCGGTGACCGGCAGTTTCAGGTGATGGATCCCGGCGAGAGCGGGAGCGTCCGACACGGCCATAACCCCTCCAATGCAGTATCGATGCATCCATTGCAGTTAGACTGCATTACGTGACGGATGATGTCAACCCGGCCTTGTCGCCGCTGCGGCGGGCGCAGATCAAGCAGACCGAGGAGCGGATCCTCGCCGCCGCCACCGAGTTGTTCCTGGCCGACGGGTACGTGGCCACCACCCTGGAGGCGGTCGCCAGGCGCGCCCAGGTCGGTGCGCGCACCGTTTACGTGCGGTTTGGCACCAAGGCCGCGCTGTTCAAGCGGGTCGTGGACGTCGCCATCGTCGGCGACACCCGGCCCATCGACGTGCTGGGCCGGGACTGGGCCCAGGTGGCGCTGACCGCCCCCACCGCGGCCGAGCGGATCGCCGCCGGTGCGGCCATGGGCCGCCAGATCATGGAGCGCACCGGCGCCCTGTTCGCGGTCGCCCAGCAGGCCGCCGCGGTCGAACCGCTGATCGCCGGGTTCTGGCAGCAGGGCCGCGAGCAGTCCCGGCATGCCCAGGCCGTGATCTGGACCCGGATGGCCGAGGATGGCCTGCTCGACCCCGGCGTGGACCTGGCCTGGCTGATCGACACCGCCAGCATCCTCGGGGGCGCGGAAACCTACCTGCTGATCACCCGCATGCTCGGCTGGGACCTCGACGCGTACGAGAACTGGCTCGTCACCACCTCGACCCGGCTCGCGGCGCCGGCGTGACGCCCGGGTGCCCGCTCCAGGCGCCCCGCTTGCGTGCTCCGCCTGCGGGCTTCGCCTGGACGGGCGGCGCCGGTTCAGGACGGCCGCGGCCGGTCAGATCCCGATGCCCATCCTGGCGGCCTCGCGGGCCGCCGCCGTCCGGGACGAGACGCCGATCTTGGCCAGGACCGCCGAAACGTGGTGGTGCACCGTCCGCTCGGAGATGAACAGCCGCGAGGAGATCTCCCGGTCGGGCAGGCCTTCCGAAAGCAGCGCCAGGACCTCCTGCTCGCGGGCCGTGAGCCCGGCCGGGTCGGCCCGCGAGGCCCGGTGTGGCCCGCGCGGGATCGCCGTCAGGCCAAGCTCTTTCATCCGCCGCCGCGCCACCGCGGCAGTCGCCCGTGCGCCCAGGTCGTCCAGGGTTTTCACGGCGCCCCGGAGACCCGCCTCGTCCGACGACATCACCCACACCAGCGCGGCGTCATAAGGCCGGCCAAGGCGCTCCCATGCCTGCGCCGCCCGCCGCCGGTCACCGGCCATCTCCAGTTCGTAGGGCTCCGGAAGACCAGCCGGGAACTCTGTGCGCGCCCCCAGCCGGGACAGCCAGATGGCCAGGGAGCCGGCCCGCCACGGATCGATCTCGCTGGCGGTCTGGTCGTAGGCCGCGCGGGCCTCGTCAGCGGCGAGATCGGGCTTGCCCGCCAGCCAGAGCAGTTCCGCCCGCGCCGCCCGCGCCTGCGCCACCCACGCCTGCCCGATTATTCCCTCGGCCAGCGCGAGCGCCCGGTCCAGCAGGTTCCGCGCGTCGGGATCCCCGCGGCGGCCGAGGATGGTGCCCAGGATTCGCGCCGGGTAGAGCTGGTTCGCCGGCGAGACTCCCCGAATGGCCAGCACCTTCTCGCAGAGATCCGCGGCCTCGTCCCACCGCCCCAGCAGCAGCAACGTGTCGGCCTGGGCGCCGCGCAGGCAGCGCGAGTCGTGCGGCGCCGAGCACTGGACTATGAGCCTTCTGATGGCTATGTTGTGATTGCGGTTGACGAACTAGCCGGTAGCCTGTGCCTGCCCGGGCTGGCGTGATTTACCCCACCCAAGGCGCCCCGACGGGCTCGCATCTGGCCCTCTGGTGTCTGCCTGGCGGGCGAGTCGTCTCCCCCCCAACGATGCTCCCAGGCAGACGCGGCCCGCGCCGCGTTGCCCCGGCGTGACGCGGGCCGCTCGGCCGCCCATCCTGCGCGCCGCAGTCGCGCCAAGCCTCTTCCAAGATCATCCTGTGCATCAGGTATTTGTGAAGTACTCGACCTTGATGTGGTCGTGGACCTCGGTGACGCCGGGAGCCGCCCAGGCCGCAGCGATGGCCTCGTCGTGCTCGGCCCAGGAGCTCACGACTCCGGACAGGGTCACCGATCCGGGGGAGGTTGAGACGGACAGACCGTCGGCGTCCAGCCGGGCGCTGCGCGCGAACGCGCCGGCACATGAGCCAGCCAGCGCCCGTGCCGCCTACCGGTGACATCGGCTGGCCGGAACCCCGTTCAGCTGCCAGTTCCAGACCGGCACCAGGCCCGGCTCGGAGCCCAGGACGGCGACAAGCAGCCGAATCTGGTCCTCCGGGAGCGGCGGGTCCTTAATCGGCGGCATAGCGTAGGCGCGCTTGGGCAGTTCACCGCGCGGCTGGGGCCGCGGCTTCGAGAACGCCTTCAGGAAGTCGGTAGCGGTGCGAATGCCAACGCGCCTGAGCTTCAGCCGTGCCTGTGCCCCCGATTCCGTCTTCCGCTCGACTCGCTCCAGGTGGATCAGCAGGAACGCCTGGTCTGCCCAGTCCACGAGGCGCCCGAGCGGGACTCGCGTGTGCAGCATCACGTCCACCAGGTTCATGGTCGTGAGGTTCTGCATATCCTCGACGCCTTCCTCGGTTAGCCGTGCCTCGTACCAGAGATTGAGGCCGTCGAGCTGGTCGAGGGGGTATTCCGAGGTAACCGCCGGCACAACCCGGCCCAGCGCCTTCGATGTCACTCGTTGCAATGCCTGCAGGCCGACCAGGGGAAAGAACCCGATCACGAAGGCGACCGCCAGCTCGGCGCGGTCGGTGACCGCCATGGTTCCGCCCATCACCTGATGCAGGACGGTGACGATCAGCAAGACAAGCGTGATCCGGAACACAGCGGTGGCATACGCGCTCGGGCGCAGGTCGCTTTGGAAGAACCGGCGGATAAGCATGCTGGTCACGAACGCATAGGCGCCGATGAACCCGTACTTGAGCACGTCCCATGGGCCTGAGGGATCGGTGATGAAGCGAGTATCCCAGAGCACCGCTGACCAGCCGACAGCGAGCACCACCGTCGCGAGGAACACCGGGAACAGGGACTCGCTGCGAACCCGGTAGTCCTCGTCCGAGTCACGGTCACGCTTGCCCCGCCTGGCAGCCGGGCGTCCCTCGGTGGCATCGGTGATCTGTCGCCCGTAATAGGCCTCGAACTTCTGCCGGTAGATGTTGTCCTCCGGCCGACCGTCGAACTGTTCCCCTAGGGCCCACCGCTCGTAAAACGTCGAGGCCACGGGCGGCTTCGGCAAGTTCCACGGCATATCCCAGTTCAGCCGGTGCAGGTTGAGGACGTATTCGTTCCACAGCGCCTTGGCCCGCAGGTCAAGGAACCGCACATAGAGCCAGCCGGGCAAGAACGCCAGGCACCACAGCGCGAACAGCTTGAGCGCACCGGCACCCCAGGTCTGTGGGGCAGGCCAGTGTTTCCCGGCGAGGAATCCGGCGGTGACGACAGTGGTCGCCGCAGCACCCAGGATCAGGATGTTCATCCACGCCGCGACCGTGCTGCGGAGTAGAAACATCCGCGAGTTGCTGTCACCGTTCAGCCAGCGAACGACCCTCTTCCGCAACCCCTTCGGCTTCTCGTTGCGACCTTCGTAAACGAGCAGGGAACGCGACCCGGCACGCTCTTGCGTCGTTGCGCTCATGGCACCCCCGATTTCCCCGTCCTCCCGCGCGGGCGGCCTCTACTTGGCCTGCTAGCTAAGAGGACGCAGCGCACACCCTGATACGTGATGTGGCCGGGCGGCTCGCCACCCTCAGCGGGGCGGCCTGGGCGGCCAGTTCCACCCGGGAGGACAGGCCCAGCTTCCGTAAGGCATGGGAGACGCGGCTGTCCACGGTGTCGCGCGTGATGACCGGCCGGGCAGCGACGTCACGGTTGGACCCCCTCGGCGACCAGCGCATGGCAGGCTGCGGTGCTGATCAGCTCACCGTATCCGCCGGATTGCCGACGAGCAGGAGTTGCTTTGCCGAGTCCTTCGACAGGGTGGCCGGTTAGCGACCAAGGATCGCTAGGCGGCCTCTCCGGAGGGGACTGCTCGCGTTCGTGCCTGGGCCGCTCGCTCGATGTTGCGTTTGAGTACGGCCAGCATGCGGGCCTGCATCGGCCAGACAACCGGGACGTAGAGCCAATAGTTGGCGAAGCGCTCAAGCCACCGAGGGCGGAGGGTCTGATAACCGCTGATGACCAGACGTGTGCGGTCGCCGGGCAGCTCATTCAGCAGGAAGGCCCAGAGCCCTTCGGTGTAGGCGGATGGCCGTGGCTGCTTCGGGTCGAGCTGGCGGCCTCGCAGATCTCTCAACCCGCGCAGTCCCAGGAACCGGTCCGGTTCCAGCGCCGCCACCTCCCAAGCGTCCACCGGGCCATGGCGTCTCCAGTACTTCACGTCGTCGCCGAGGGCGAGGTCCTGCCACTCCGGGTGGACTTGCGTGGCACTTGGCCGACCGCCGTTGTCGAGGCGGTCCCAGGAGTACCAGCCCCCACGGTCACCGCCCATCTGGACCAGCCACGGCCAGACCTGATCCGGCGGCGCGTTGATCGTGACGGCCATCGTCGCCGCCCTCTGGCCGTGGGGGACCAGCTCGGCGCCGGGATACGCCGCAGCGACTTCCTCATCGGTTGCGCCCCAGCGCATAAGCCGAGGACGCACCCATACTGCATAGACGACTGCTGCCGTCCCGGTCATGCCAACGATCTTGCGTCCAACTGTCATGCGACAACAGTCGTAGGCTCTGCGCGGCCTCCGCAAGGGACCAACGTCACGACCTGCGGCTTGGCCGGCTACGAGGGCCGGCCAGTGCCCCGCAATAAAGCCGACGGTTTACATCAGAGTGACGGCGGCGCCTGCTCTCCATGGCCGCTGACCTGCGCACTGGGCCTGGCTGTCGGCGCAGGCCTGAGGGCTGTTTCGCCGGGCTCGTGCCGCGGCGAGTACCACACCGACCGGCACCCTCGCACCCGGTACGCCACGGTCAGGTGCCCCCACACGGCCCGCTCCGGGTGCGCCGCCCGGGCCGGGCGCAGTGGCACCGCTCCTCAGGTCCCTGGATCGTCACCGGGGCGCCCGGAAGGCTTCTTCGGGAAGATCATGGCGAGTATCTCCTGGTACAACTGCTGGGGATACGGCACGAACGGGACGTCGCGTAGCGCCTGTTCCTGCCCGGCGGACTCGATGACGAATTTGCCGTATCCGAATACCCGGCCCAGGGGCGACCGCTCCAGCCTCATGTCAGTCACCTTTGCCAGCGGCATCATCCCAATACTCTTGCTAACCACCCCGGTGACTAGGAGTAGCCGGTTTTCGGTGATGATGAAGTACGTAAGCCGCCAGTCGATGATCCTCGAGCCCGCCCACGCCACCAGCACGAAGAACAGCAGCCAGATCACCAGACGGAACCCGCTTCTGCCGGTTCCGCCCGTGGTCAGGGCGAGCGCGCCGACTAGGCCGGCCAGGATCAGGACCACATGCCAGAGAATGACTATCGGATGCATCCGCACGCCGACGTACACCTCCTCGTCCGGCATGAGGTAAGTGATGACGGTTGCGGGCAGCTTGGTGATATAAACCAGAAAGTCGTACACAAGTTAAACGATGACCGCGGAACCGCTTCAGTTCAATACGTCTCAGCAGAATCTGCTCGCCGCCCGGGCGAAATCCGTATGCTCAAGTAAAAACAGGGGTGAACTTCAGGAAAAGCACAGTCCACCCAATGGTAATGCCTAAGTATGAAAGCGGTACAACTCGGCGCAGCGGGCCGCACCTGGCGGCGGCCCGACGTCAATCCACGTCCCGGTCCAGCCACGGGCAGCCGGGGCCTCCTGCAGCTGTACTTCCGCGCTGTACCTTCTCTGACATGCATGCTGACAGCGCTCTGAGAGGTACGAGATCATGGGCATGAGCACGGCGGAACTGGAAGCATTCCTCGCCCAGACCTTCCCCACCCCACTTGGCGTCATTGCAACTTTGCGCCGTGACGGATCACCACACATCGTCCCGGTATGGTTTCGGTGGGACACAGGCGCCGTGACGATCTGGACCACCGAAACACGCGCCTGGGTGCGCAACCTGCTGCACGACCCGAGGGTTGCTTTCTCCGTCCAGACCTTTGAGGAGCCCTACCCAGCCGTCATGATGCGGGGAGGCGCGACCGTCACGACTGCAAATGACGCCACCACAGCCGAGGAGATCCGGGCGATCACCCGCCGCTACATCGTCCCCGAGGACGTTGAGGGGTACATTGCCCACTGGCCGGGCCTGCGCACCATCGTCACGATCGTCCCAGCGCACATCGTGTCCTGGTCGGGCGAGGCTGAAATCTTATGGGCCGTGGCTGACCGCCACGACTTTAGAAGTCGGCGGACATGCGGAATTGTTGTCTATGGTTGATAGGGAGGGGCCACGCCCCATCCCCAGCGTGGGACGGGAGCCTGTTGGGCAACATCTGCGCCGGGCTGCGAATTGTGCACGGCCAGGCGGGTGCCCCATTCCAGGTAGCCGACGAATGCCGCGCGGAACTCGGGGTCCGCAGGTAGCTGGGCGTCGTCGGCCGCCAGGCTCATCAGCGACGCAAATCGGAAGCGCTGCTCGGCAGTGATATTGAGGTTGCGGTGGTGGGTGAGCATCGCGGGATAGCCGCCAAGCTGATCGGTGTAGTCGGCTGGGCCGCCAAACACCTCGGACCACCAGGTTGTGACATGCTCACGGTGCTGCTCGCTGACGCCGCCGGGAAAGAACGGACTGAGCAGCTCATCGCGCTCGACTCGGTCGTAGAAGCAATCGATCAGGCGAGCTATGGCCGGACGACCTCCAGCCCACTCGTACAGAGTCGGCAGCCCACTCATAACATCACTGTAATCATCTGCGTAGGCTCCTCGTTAGGAAGATCCGGGGTATCTGCCGCCCGGGCCGGGAACTGGGCTCAGCTGTTCTTGGGGATCTCGACGGAGATGTTGGTGGCCTTGACGGCGGCGGCAGCGAGCATCCCTGGCTCCAGGCCGAGTTCGTCGGCGGCTTCGCGGCTGAGCAGTGACACGAATCTGTGCGGCCCGGCCTGGATCTCTACCCTGGGCCATCACGGTATCGCGGGTGACCGATGAGATCCGGGCGCCCGTAACGTCATCACTGCTGACCGCGGGGACAAGCCCGTGACAGAGGAGAGAGACGCGACTCCGGCAATCGAGTTTGCCGGCTGGGCGGTAGTGAGATGAGCGGCAAGGTAGTCGTGAACAGGTCGATGTCGCTTGACGGCTTCATCGCCGGTCCCGGTGACGCGATGGACTGGATC
>Ga0070698_100008321_pt1 | contig 11215 bp, 12 predicted proteins | sample KBSK1502metaG_FD_65477 | JGI IMG/M metagenome (GOLD analysis project Ga0070698, IMG submission 65477) | Corn, switchgrass and miscanthus rhizosphere microbial communities from Kellogg Biological Station, Michigan, USA - KBS K1-50-2 metaG | ecosystem: Host-associated > Plants > Roots >...
CTCCGTCGACTCTTCGATCGATACGGCGTCGTGTCCCGGGCCGAGCTCGCGGTGCTGGCCATGAACGAGGGCTGGGTCGAGGCGCGCTGATGCGACGGTCTGGGCCGGTCGTGGCGTGCGCGCTGGCGGCGATCGTGGTGATCGGGGCGGCCGTGCTTCGGATCGCGACGCCCGACCAGACGCCCATCGCTGATCGACTCGTCGTCGTCCTGATCGCCGCGGCGCTACTCATGGCCGCGCTGCTGGCGCTGCCGCGCGCCCAGGCCGTCTCGTGGGCGGCGGCGACGGTCGCGGCGGCCCTTGGGGCGATCGAGGTCGTTGCCGCTGTCCGCGTGCTCGAGCCCACTGCGACGGGCTCGGCGTGGCGCGACCTGTCGACGATCGCGACGCTCAGCCTCGTTGCCGCCGCGTGGATCGCCGCGGTCTACGCGGCCCGAAGCTGGCAAGCCGCCTCGAGAGCCTCACGGGCCGCCGTATTCGCCGTGGCCATGGGTGTGGCGGGGACGATCGCCGCGTCGTTCTGGGCCATCGCGGCCTCCGGGCAGGTGGTCGCGCCGGGCGAGCTGTCGCCGCTGCGTACGGCTGCCCGGATCGGGCTGGTCACGATCGCTGGCGGTCTCCTCGTGGGCATCGCCCGCGACCTGCTCCCGCTGGTGCGCCGCGCATTCGAGCAGTCGCGGAGCGCGGCGGATCAAGGCTCCAGCGGGCGGCTCTGGCGGTTTGTTGCGGCGCTCGCCGACGAGCTGCTGCCTGGTCGCGTCGCTGATCGCCGACGAGCCGCCGAGGACGAGCGCGCACGACTCGCTGCGGACCTCCACGCGCTCGTGCTGCCCGAGCTCAGGCGAGCCGCGGCGACCGCCGAGGCCGCGGGGATGCCGGCCGAGGCGCAGGTGGACCTGCGCCGCGCGCTCGAGGACGTCGAGCAGCTGATGCACGAGCGCCAGTCGATCGTGCTCGAGCAGTTCGGCCTGGTGGCCGCCCTCGAGTGGCTTGCCGAACGGACCGAGGAGCGGAGCCCGCTCCGGGTCGAGCTCGAGCTCGATGGCGACGTCCCGGACCAGCCTGGGGCGATCGACCGCGTTGTGGCCCGGGCGGCGTTCCGAATCGCGCTCCTGGCGCTCGACAATGTCGTCCGCCACGCCGGCGCGACGACCGCCACGATCAGGGTCATGGCCAACCCGGATGGACTGCGACTCCAGGTGCTCGACGACGGCGCAGGAATGGCCTCCGACAGCCGAGACGGCCGCGGCATCGGCGACATGCGGGCCGCCGCAGCGGCGTCCGGCGGGACCGTGGAGGTCACGTTGGGCGACCGGTCACGAGTGGAGGCGGCCTGGCCGAGTGGGTCTCGGCGCGCCTGACCGGACCCGCCGCCGGCGCTCCCCTACCCTGCCGGAATGGCCCGGAGGTCCGACCCGTCTCTTGAGCGCGCCCTCGACATCCTTTCGTCCGCGCCACTGATCGACGGGCATAACGACCTCGCGATCGCGCTGCGCAGCAGGGTCGGCGGGATCGCGGTCTCGAAGGTCGACCTGCGCCAGCCAGTCGAAGGCCTCGACACGGACATCCCGCGGCTGCGGGCAGGTCGGGTCGGTGGCCAGTTCTGGTCGGTGTGGGTGCCCGCCGAGCTGGCGGAGGAGCGCGCCCTGCCGATGGCGCTCGAGCAGCTCGACATCGCCGACGGGTTCGCCGCTCGATACCCCGACGTGTTCGGTCGGGCGACGAACGCCGACGAGGTCGAGGCGGTCTTTGCGAGCGGCCGGATCGCGTGCCTGCTCGGGCTCGAAGGCGGCTCGATGATCGCCAGCTCACTGCCGATCCTGCGCACGTTCTTCGCCCGCGGCATCCGCTACATGACGCTCACGCACTGGAAGACCACGCGCTGGGCCGACGCCGCCACCGACGACCCGAAGCACGACGGGCTGACCGCGTTCGGGCGCGAGGTCGTCCGCGAGATGAACCGGCTGGGCATGCTCGTCGATCTGAGCCACGTCGCCCCGTCCACGATGGCCGCCGCGCTGGACGTCGCCGAGGCGCCGGTCGTGTTCTCGCACTCGGGCTCGTTCGCGGTGAACCCGCACCCGCGCAACGTGCCCGACGACGTCCTGCGCCGCGTACCCGGGAATGGCGGCGTGGTCATGGTGGTGTTTCTCTCAGGCTTCGTATCGGACGAGGTGCGCCGGCACATGCAGCCGGGCATGGACCTCGTGGACGCCTACGAACGCGAGCACCCCGACGCGACGCATGAAGAAGTTCGGGAGGTACGCAGCCGGTGGACGACCGCGAACCCGCCGCCCGACGCGACCGTCGGGCAGGTCGCGGACCACATCGACCACCTGGCCGAGGTTGCGGGGGTCGACCACGTCGGCATCGGCAGCGACTTCGACGGCGGCGAGTTCCTGCCGGTCGATCTCGACGACGTGTCCTGCTTTCCGAACCTCATCGCCGAGCTGCTCCGGCGCGGCTACTCCGACGACGACGTGCGGGGCATCGCCGGCGGCAACGTGCTGCGGGTCATGCGCGGCGCCGAGACCGCCGCGGCGCGCATCCAGGCGGAGCGGCCGCCGTCCGAGGCGACCATCGAGGAGCTCGACGGCTAGGCTTCGTGTCGAGCAGATGGCGAAGAACGACCGACGCGATGGCTCGCACGACTTCGACTGGGAGCTCGGTGCGTGGCGGACGCACCTGCGGCGGCTTCGCGGGCCGCTGACGGGCTCGACCGATTGGGTCGAGTACGAAGGCACCTCGATCGTTCGGAGTGTTTGGGAAGGCCGGGCCAACCTGCTCGAGCTCGACGTCAACGGGCCGGCAGGGCGGATCGAAGGGTTGAGCTTGCGGCTCTACCGGCCAGATGCTGCGCAGTGGTATCTGCACTTCGCGAACGCGGCGAACGGCGTCCTCGTCCTGCCCGCGATCGGAGAGTTCGCCGACGGGCGTGGCGAGTTCTGGACGCACGATGACATCGAAGGCCGAGCGATCCTTTCGCGCTTCGTGATCTCCGAGATCACATCGACCTCCGCGCGCTTCGAGCAAGCATTCTCCGACGACGGCGGCCGAAGCTGGGAGTCGAACTGGGTCGCCGTCGACACGCGGATCGACGAGCCGGGAACCTAGCCTCGCGCCTCGCGACGACTTCCGTCGAGCCAGGCGCGGACCGCCGGCACATGCTCCTCGTGCAGGTGCTCGGTGAAGTCCGCATCGATCGCGGCTTCGCCGCCCATCCATGGCAGGCCGTGGGGGTCGTGTGCGACGGCCTCGGGGAGCGCTTCGAGAGCGACGGCGAGGCGCTCGAACGAGCTTTCGTAATCGTTCAGGACGTCATCGAGCGTTCGGTTCCGATCTCGTTCCTGGAACCAGGCATTGATCGCGTCGTAGTCGTCCTCGGGCATGCCGGCCGGCCAGGGCGGAGCAGGCACGGGCTCGCCGCGCGCCACCGCCTCGACCATCGGGATCCGATAGTTTCGCCACGCGGCGAGATGGGCAGCCAGGTCCTTGAACGTCCACTCGCCCATCGGGCCAGGCGCCTCCATGCGATCCCGCCCGACCTCCGCCACGAGGTCACGCCAGAACTGCTGATCTGCCCGGAGTCGCTCGGCCGCCTCGTGCTGCCTCGCTGTGGTCATCGTCGCTTGATGCGAATGGTCGGGATGACGCGCCCGCCGGTCTGCGCCGGGTACTCGCCGAAGCGCGGAAGCTGCTCGACGTGCTGCGCCCACAGCCGGTCGCGCTCGGCGCCCTGTTCGACGGTGGCCGTCGCTTCGAACTTCTCGGTGCCGATCTCGACGGTGACCTCGGGATTCTCCTGGACGTTGTAGTACCAGGCCGGGTGCGTCGGGGCGCCGCTCTTCGATCCGGCGACGATGTAGTCCTCTCCATCGCGCGAGAAGGTCAGGATCGACCGCCGCCGCTTCCCGCTCCTGGCACCCGTCGACCACAGCAGCAGGAGCGGCTGCCCGGCGAGCGGTCCGCTGCTCGGCCGGCCGTTGTTCGCACGGAGGTCGGCGATGAGCGCCTCCTCCCAGGCGTTCGGCTCGGGCGCTGCGTCGATCTCGGGGTTCGTCTCGGTCGATGCCATGGGTCACTCCATCCCGTCGTGCAACTCGTTGCGTCTGCAACTATAGCCTCGACGCGCCGGGAGGGCGGTCAATCGCCGGGGCGCGAGAGGATCTCGACGACGTCGCCGTCCTGCACCAGGTGCTCTCTGCCCACGCGCTGACCCTCGAACCGCGCCGACGGCCCCCAGATGCGGGCACCCACGAAAGCCTCCGCGAGGTCGTGGTGCACCGAGTCGGCCACGTCCGTGACCGTCGACTCGGGCTCGAGCGCGACCGGCTCCGGCTCGGTCCAGCCGTTCGAACGCAGGTACACCCGGTTCAGGCCGGTGAGCCGCCAGACGGCGTCGCGGAAGGCGTCGAGCGAGGCCTCATCGATGATCGACACGGGCAGGACGTCGAGCCCCGGGAAGGAGGCGCGCAGTCGCTCGATGGCGCCCGCCGGCGCCTCGTCGGCGCGGGTCGCCGCGAGAAAGGCGGGCTTGTCGATCTCGGCGAGCGCGACCTCATCGAGCACAGGCCGAAGCTCCCTCGGATCGGAATCTGCCCGGGCGCAATAGACGATCGCGTCCACTGAACGCAGGACGCCGAGGAGCGCCCGACCCCCGCCGCGGTCCTCGTTCGCGCCCTCGATCAGGCCCGGGATCTCGACCAGCTGCACGAGCACGCCGCCGATGCGCGTGAGTGCCGGCACCGGCCGCAGGGTCGTGAACGGGTAGTCGCCGGTCTTGATCTGGATCTCGGACAGGGCCTGCAGAATCGACGACTTGCCGACGTTCGGCGGCCCGACGAGGGCGATCTGGGCAGCACCTTCGCGGCGCACGGCAATCGAGTCACGATGGACCGCATTGGACCGGACGCGGGTCTCGTCGATCTCCCCGGTCAGCCACTTGCGCAGGTCCGCGTACGGCCCGTTGCGGTAGTCGGGCAGCTCGGCCATGAGCGCACGGATCTCGCGGGTCCTGGCGCTGCCTTCTTTTCCTATGAGTCGTCGCTTCGCCATCGCGGCGAAGGTTCGATGCGGCATCGGCATGTCTCGATCTCCTGAGTCACCGGGACGGTGCGAGGCGCGCAGCTATTGCGGCGGCAGCGGCTCGCGTCCTGTCCCGCCCCTTCCCCCGACGCTGGTTGTGGAAGGGGCCGATCAGCCGTTCTGGCGGGTCACGGTGGCGGCCCACGCGTCCTGCTGACGCTGGGCCCGGAGATCGTTCATGGCGCCGAGAGGATAGCGCGTCAGAAGGTCGTCTCCGTGTCGTGGGCGGCTCCGTCAGCGATCGAGGCGTAGGCCTTCAGGATCACGTCGAGCACGTGTCGTGCGTGCTCGGCGGTAAGCGCCGGCGTCTCCCGCCCGAGCAGGCAGGCGAGGAAGTGCCGGGCGCCGGCGGCCACCGTGTTGAAGTCGTCGGCGCGGACGCTGACGCCGTGGGTCCAGCTCCCGCTGCCGTCCGCGTCGTCCGGGTCGTCGCGATAGACGCTCACCGGAGCATCCATCTCCCACGACTTGCCGCCGAACGTCACCACGCCGCGTTCGAGGTGCAGCTCGAGCCAGGGCGCGAGAGTGTCGAGGGTCCCGAAGCTCGCGAGCAGCTGGCCGAGGGCTCCGTTCGTGAACTCGAGGTGGATGAGGACGTGGTCCGGCGTGGTCACCTCGATGGTGCGGCCCTTCAGCGGTCCGCCGCGGACGCGCCGCCGCGGCAGCGCTATCGATCCCATGGCCTGGACGCGGCGGACCGGGCCGAGCACATAGGTCATCTCGTGCAGGCGGTAGACGCCGTGGTCGAAGACCGGCCCGACGCCCTCGCGGTAGAACGGCGTCGGGTCGCCCGTGTACTCGCTCCACGCTGCCGGGCCGGCATCGGCGTGGTGGGCCACCGCCAGCGTGGGCCGGCCGTAGTCGCCGGAGCCGACCATCGACTTCAGCCAGCGGAAGCGGCTCGTCACCGCCGTTCCGGGCGCGCACATGAGCAGGACGTTCCGAGCGGCCGCCAGCTCGATCAAGGCGCTTGCCTCGGCGACCGTCGCCGCGATCGGCTTCTCGCTGTAGCACGCGAACCCGGCCTCGAGAATCGCCCGGTTCACCCGGCCATGGAGCGGAGCAGGCGTGAGGTCGAAGACGCCGTCAAGCTGCTCCCGCCCGAGCATCTGGCCCACGTCTTCATATGCGTGGGCATTCGGCGACCACGTTCCGACCGCTGCGGCGAGGGCCTCAGGCGCACCCGGGCGAGGATCCGCAACGGCAGTGATCTCGGCCTCGTCGGCCATGGAGGCGAGCCCGGGCAGGTAGTGCCGGTGGGCGACATCGCCGCAGCCGACGATGCCAATTCGGAGCCTGGCGCCCTGGTCGCTCACCCGGGCGAGGCTATCGCAACCGGATCGGCCGTGAGCTCGGTGCTACCTGTGCAGCACTCTGGACGGGAGCCAGCCGTCCTCGCCCCACGCCGTCCGGACCCGCGCCCACGGCTCGGCGACCTCCAGCAGCTCGACCTCCCGACCCGACCCGATCTCGGTGAGCGCAATGCCGAGGACCTCGTGGGGAACGTTCAGCAGCAGCACGTGATCCTCGCCGACGACCCGGCGCGCCTCGGAATCCCAGAAGACGGTGTCGAACCGGGCCTCGGATCGGCTGTCCGGCGGCGCTTCGACCCGCGCGGGCGGGGTCCAGGCCCGCTCCCTGCGCACAGACTCTCGACGCCAACGCGGCACGCCGGCCTCGTCGTCAGCCACGCTGATCGGCCGCCTCGCCGGTGTGGGAGCGGGGACCGCGCCGAATCCGGCTCCCGCCGATGCCATGAGGAGCTCTCGCTTCCGCTGGGCTGGGCGGCGCCTGCCCACAGCGAACCAGCCGCCGATGAGGACGGCGGCAACGAGAAAGCCGACAGCCCCGACGATCCCGAACGGCTGGGGTCCGACGCTTCGGACGGTCCCGGACCCGCTGCTCGAGCTCGTCGCAGCGCTCGCGAACCCGGCGCCGGCAGTGAGCGCAGATTGGCTCCGAGACGGCGCAGCGGACCGGGCCGCCTTCGTCTTGGGCTTCGGCGTCGAGGTGGCTCCCGTTGGCCGGGCTGTCGGCCGCGGCGTGGGCTTGGGCGTCGGCGTGGGCTTGGGCGTCGGCTTCGGGGTCGGGGTTGGGGTCGGGATCGGGGTCGTCGGGGTCGGTGTTGGCGGCGGTGTCGGCGTCGGCTTCGGCTTGTGGGTTGCCCTTGGCGCTGCGAGCAACCCAACGCCATCGTTTCCGTCGAACCGGTCGCTCCCGAAGGCGGACGCACCAAAGCCGGCGGTGAGCGCGAACGCGACCGCCAGCGACGCGAGCCAGATCCTTTGCGTGTTCGACATGGGCCGAGCACTGGAACGATGCCGCCCAGGCGGGCGCCTGTCGGCCACCCATCAGTACCTCCCGCGGGCCACTTTGACCGGCCGGGGAGGTCGTGTGATTCGGGATAGGCTCATGCCGATGGCTGAGGCAGCGGCGACGACATCACCAGCCGGTCGGCTGATGCGGCTCCTCCAGGCGAGGGGCGGCACCGCGCCGGGCGAGCCCACGATGATGCTCCAGCACCGCGAGGCGCTGATCTGGACGCTCGGCAAGGCAGCCGCTCTCGAGCAGCTGGTCATGTGCCAGTACCTGTACGCGGCGTTCTCGATCAAGGACCGCGAGGACGAGGGGCTCGGGCAGGCGCAGCTGGACGCGACGCGCCGCTGGCGGCGCGAGCTGATCCACATCGCCGAGCAGGAGATGCTCCACCTCGCGCTCGTCCAGAACCTGCTTACCGCCGTTGGCGCGGGGTCTGCCTTCGAACGCCCGAACTTCCCGCTGCCGCCACACGCCTACCCCGCCGGGATCCGGATGGAGCTGCTCCCGTTCGACGAGCAGGCGCTCCGCCACTTCATCTACCTCGAGCGCCCGGAAGGCCTCGACATGGCCGACCAGGACGCTCTCGCGGCAGCCGCGAAGGCCGCTCCCCTGCCGCGCGCCGACGAGGACGAGATCGGCCCGCGCCTGCAGGACTTCGAGACGATCGGCGAGCTGTATCGAGCGATCGAGATCGGAATCGACCGGCTCGCCGACAAGCTCGGTGAGGAGCGGCTGTTCCTGGGCCCGCGCTCGGCGCAGGCGGCCGTCGGCCATTTCCCCTTGCCGAATCTCGCCCCCGTGACCGACCTCGCATCGGCGCACGCGGCGATCGACACGATCGTCGAGCAGGGCGAGGGCGCCCGCGGCGAGTGGCGCGAGGCACACTTCGGCCGCCTCGTCACGGTCCTCGACGAGCTCCTCGATCTCCGCGACGCGGACCCGTCCTTCGAGCCCGCGCGGCCGGTGCTCGCGGCGTGCGTCCGCGAACGCGAGGACGGCATCGCCGTGCCGCTGATCACCGACCCGTTCACCAGCCGCTCGGTTGACCTGTTGAACGCGGTCTACGAAGTGATCCTCCAGCTGCTCGCGCGGTACTTCGCCCACAGCGACGAGACCGACGACCAGCTCGGCGTCCTCGCCGAGGTCAGCGTGGGCCTGATGAAGACAGTGGTGAAGCCCCTCGGCGGTCTGGTCACAAGGCTGCCCGTCGGCGGTGACTATCCGGGTCGAACGGCCGGGCCCACCTTCGAGCTGTTCTACGGCTCGGATCTCCTGCTCCCGCATCGCGCCGCGGCGTGGGCGGTCATGGAGGAGCGCATGCGCGTCCTGGCCGAGCTCGGCATCCGCTGCCGCGAAGTCTGCTCACCGCTGCACATGCCCGTGGTCACGAAGATCACCGAGGCGCTCGTGGATCTCGCAGACCAGCTCGCCGAGGCGCGCTGACCGAGCGATTGCCACTCGCGTCGGTGGCGGGACCTGTGCGAAACTCCCAGCCTCGCGGCTGGAGGCCACGATCCGGGTGTCGACCATTGGCGATCCCGCATCGGACGCCCGCGAGACCCGCCGAGGAGGACATCGAGATGCGGACCCATCGACTGGCGGCGCTCGCCGCCGTCGCCCTGTTCGTCGCGGCATGTGCCGGCGGTGCCGGTTCGTCGACCGCGCCGAGCCAGGCGGCAAGCACCGGAGCGGCAACTGCGGCACCGGGAACGGCGGCGCCGACCGAAGCGGCCATCGCCCCGCCGACGAGCCTCGTCACCCCGGGCACGCTCACCGATTGCGTCGACATCGAGTACTCGCCGATGGAGTTCTTCGCCTCGGCGGACATCACCGACCCCAACCAGGCAACCGGGTTCGATGTCGACGCCGCCCGCGCGGTGGCGGAGAAGCTGGGGCTCACGCTCGAGATCAGGAACTCGGCGTTCGACGCCCTCATCCCGGACCTGCAGGCCGGTCGCTGCGACATCGTCTGGTCGGCGCTGTACGTCTCCGACGAGCGGCTCCAGGTCGCGGACGCGGTGCCGTACATGGCCACCGGCCACGTGATCCTGGTCACGAAGGGCAACCCGAAGGGCATCAAGACGGTCGACGACCTGTGCGGCAAGACCATCTCGATCCAGAGCGGCGGCCTCGTCGAGACGGATTCCAAGAAGGCCAGCGACGACTGCGTCGCGAAGGGCAAGGCGGCGATCACGATCCAGGGCTACCCGAAGGTTGCCGACGAGTTCCAGCAAATCGTGCTCGGACGCGTCGACGCCATCTGGGAAACCGACACTGCCGTCTCCGATTGGCTGATCAAGCACCCAGCCGACTACGAGGTCGGCTTCGCCTTCCCCCACAACAAGAACTACGGCGTGTACTACGGCAAGGGCAAGACCGACGTCGGCGCCGCGCTGACGGCTGCGCTCGCGGCCCTGAAGGCCGACGGCACGCTGGCGGCGATCGCGGCGCAGTACCAGATGGACGCGGCAACGCTGGACACGATCCAGTAGCCGCCTGAACCAGTCCGGATGAGGCCCGCCCGGTCGCTCGGTCGACCGGCGCGGGCCTCGTTCGTGTCTCGAGCGTCGACCATCGAACGAGGACCCGGGTGAACATCCAGATCTTCCTCGAGGCGCTGACCTCGCGGGCCCTCCGCGAAGGGCTCGTCGTGACGATCACGCTCACCGTCGTGTCCTTCGCGCTCGGGTTCGTGATCGGGCTGGCCGTGGCGCTGCTCCGGGACAGCCGGTTCCGCGTCGTGCGCGCCGCCGCGTGGACGTACATCTGGGTCTTCCGGGCAATCCCGACGCTGGTGCTGCTGCTGTTCGCCTGGAACGCGCTGCCCCAGCTCATCCCGGCGCTCAAGGGCCCCGGCTATCCGGCGTTCCTCGCAGCCGCCCTCGCGCTCTCGATCAACGAGGCCGCATACGCGGCGGAGATCCTCCGTGGCGGGCTCCTGTCGATCGACGACGGCCAACGGCTGGCGGCGCGAGCGTTGGGGATGCCGCCGACGTCGGTGTTCCGGAGGGTCGTCCTGCCGCAGCTCGTGCGGGTCGTCATCCCGGCCTCGGCAAACGACTTCATCACGATGCTCAAGATCACCAGTCTCGCCTCCGTGATCTCGCTCCGGGAGATCATGACCAACACCCAGACGAACATCGCCACGACCTTCCGCTTCGCCGAGTGGTACACGGCGGCGGCGATCTACTACCTGGTCCTGGTGAGCATCTTCATGGTCGGCCAGGCGTGGCTCGAGCGGCGCTACGTCTGGCTGTCGCAAGGCGTCGGCGGACGGTCGCGGCTGGCTCAGCTGCGCGGCAACACCGGCGCCCGATGATGGACCAGACGCCCGCGCCCGCCGGGCCCATCCTCGACGCGGACGTCATCGCCGAGCTGCATGCCGGGGTGGCCCAGGGCCCGGTGCTGGAGGCGACCGGGGTCCACCGCCGCTATGGCAGTCACGAGGTCCTCCGCGGCGTGTCGTTCGCGATCCAGCGTGGCGAGGTCAAGGCCATCCTGGGGCCGTCGGGTTCGGGCAAGAGCACGCTGCTGCGCTGTCTCGCCCTGCTGGAGCCGCTCGACGGTGGCGAGGTCAGGATGGAGGGCCGCCGCCTCGGCGTCCGCGAGGGCGACGGACCGAGCGCGCGCCTCTCGGAAGGCGCGCTCGCGGGACAGCGGACGCAGATCGGCATGGTGTTCCAGCGCTTCAACCTGTTCCCGCACCTGACTGCGCTGGGCAACGTGATGCTCGGGCTGACCGAGGTCCGCAAGGTGCCCCAGCCGGAGGCGCGCCGCATCGCCGAGACGATGCTCGAGCGGGTCGGGCTCG
>Ga0070698_100008322_pt1 | contig 11213 bp, 9 predicted proteins | sample KBSK1502metaG_FD_65477 | JGI IMG/M metagenome (GOLD analysis project Ga0070698, IMG submission 65477) | Corn, switchgrass and miscanthus rhizosphere microbial communities from Kellogg Biological Station, Michigan, USA - KBS K1-50-2 metaG | ecosystem: Host-associated > Plants > Roots >...
AAATCCCGGCTGGTGAAAGGATAGCTGCGTTGTGGGCGCGCTGAAAACGGATCTACTCGGTGGTTGCGACAGGCCCTCATTATCGCTAGCAAAGCCCTTTGGCCGTTGCGCATGGCTGCCGCGATATTCCGGAACCGCATTGAATTGAAGATCCACAAAGTCCGGCTGTTGGCTCATGGACGGCACAAACCGCCTTGGGGGTTTCTTGACGATCGCCAATTAGGCTCGTCTGCGCGCCCTTAGGTTGAGGCCAGTTCTCCCAGCACATTCCTCAGTAGCTTGCGAGCCGTTTCAAATTCCCGTCGTAGGATCGCTAGTTCGGCCCGATCGAGGAGGGATGCCACCTCGCGCCACCGTTCGGGATCGAGGTCATGAAGAGTTGCATTAGCTTGCCCAATGGACTGGGTGGCGAATAAGAGCCCCCCGCCGGGATTGTCGAGTATCTCGCCAGCGAGTCTCAATCGAGCGGCGATAGTACTCAGAATCCCCGGTTTGAAGTCGATCCCCTCTGGCGTCGGATCGAGTCGGATTAGATCTGACCGGATCCGCTTTACGCAGTCGCTCACACCGGTGTTGGCCGGATCCAAGATGGTCGCGATTGTCTCGGCGTCCGCGACGATATCCTCACAATCCTCACCATTGAGAAGATCGGATAGCTGTGTCCTTGACTCTTCGGTCAATAGTTCTACGGATCCGTTGGTATACAACTCAATAGCAAGCCAGGCGATGCACGCACGTCCGCGATGCCTCACTACCAGAGGATCGATTACACCTTGGCCGACCTCCACTTGCTCTTCCCACGTCATGTCGATTAGTCGCTCATACAGATAGGACATCTGTAGCTCTGACCACCCCTGCGTTAGTTGGAGGTGACTCCACACAGACATTAAAGTCGCCAGCGAACCGACACGTCGTTTGACATCTGCCATGCAGTTGGCAAATCCGTTCGTGTCAGTGCTCGGGCCAAAAGTCACTTCAGGGTTTAGACGATCCGCAGCCAAGTGTCTGGCGCACTCAATCCAGATAGTACAAATCCAATTTTCGCGCTCTTCAGCTTCTTCTGGAACAAGCTCCCATATTCGCTGCAGTTTGTCCGTGAATATCTGTCGCTGCCCCACATCAATGACGCTTAGCAGCTTGCCTAAGATTCGCAAATACCAATCGAATTCAGTACTGATTGGCGCACTTCCTGTCTCAAGCTCTTGGGTCTTAAGTAGATTCTGGCCATATGTCAGCAGCCTGCGTCTCAGAGACTGAAACACCAAGTCCGGGCTCGCGGACTCGTCGCGCCCTGAGCCTCGAATATAGTTCGCAGCTCGAAACCATGGATACATGATCGCTGCCTCGGTTCTGATCGAATATGAGCGGGTAGCCTCTAGAACACGATGAGGATGGTGCATCCACGCTTTCACTACGTTCGGTGATCCCGCAGGTAGGACTTCTTCGCCAAGCTCGTGAACGGCACCACGCAAAGCCACCCTCGCCTCGAGATTAAAGTCAACCCGGCGTCTGTCGTCCGGATCCACCCCGAGGCTCTGGAGCTGCTCGTCAAGCTTCCGGGTTAGGTCATAGACCACGACGGTAAGGTCCTTGAACGTTTCCAGCGCCGACTCGAATTCCGCGATCTTTCCATTCCGTGCAGCCGCTGATGCCCGATCCCTGAGATCCTTCATCCCCGTCCTGAAGTACAGCGGATTCGATGGTGGCCGCACGATCTTGTAAGCACGTTGGATCTCACCGATGAGACCACGCAAATCGCTGCTCACGGATTCGGCCTTCCACGCGACGGCTATATGCGTCCCCGCGAGCAAGTGACGATGAGGCGACCCAACGAGGCAGATGCCAGCCAAGGCGCCTTGGCCGTTAAGTGGAAGTTTCCGGAGCCACGTGCGTAATCGATCGAGTGAGATGTCGTTTATGTAGGTCGCGCGCTCGGGATTGGCCGGGACCGGACAAACGATGCTCTCACTCCCCAACTTGTTCCAGTCAAGACCTTTGGTGTCGAACTCCACCTCTATGCAGGTAGAGATATTCGGGAATTGCTGTTTTACCCAACGCTTCAGTAACACGAGCGAGTAAGCGTCGACCATGCTCGAGACAAAGTAGTCGCGGACTTCTTCCTTAATCCAAACAGCCCTCTCGTCGGATGTCTTTAGTAAGAGGTGGTACGTGTAATGGATCATGTTGAACAGTGCAACGGCGAGTACGAAGAAGGTAATCCAGATCCATTGTGCACCGACGACCTGCCCAGCGGCTGTGGCGCTCGATCGGTTCATCGACAACGTCAATAACAACACGCCCATTAGCAGCAGAGTTTGAAATCCGAGCAGGACAGTCCAATCGAAAGAATAGGTTCGGAAGCGCCGGATCATTCGTGCTCGATCAAGAGGATCAGTAAAAGTTGCAATCAAAACGGGCGTCAAACTTGCAACCAGGCCGAACACGGTGGCTTCGACCGCCCACAATGCTGTCAAAGTCGTTGCGTCATTGACTGGTGCGCGCATTGGCCACTCGGGTGCCAACACGGCCAGCGCAAACAACGCAAACTGTCCGAGCAGGATAAGCAATGGCCAATGGCGCCGCAGCCCGGGGCCCGTGGCCGGAAGGACGCCGCGTAAATCGTCCGTGGCTTTACGCCGAAGGGGATCACCCTGCAAACGCCGCGCCCACAATCTGATGGTTTCCAAGCCTGTCAACTCGCGGCGAAGGCGACTAGACAATATCGTGTCCGGTTGACCCGCATCTTTGGAGTAAGCAAGCTGGGTTAATGCCTCTTCATCGGTCACGCTCGCTCCCTGGCGATTCGCACTAGGAATTGAGCGCGCACCTCCCCAGCGGCTTCCCAGGATTCCTATACACCTCAAGAACGCCATGGTCAAGGGTGCGCTGAGATTGCATCGATATGACTCGGTGTGGCATCCACGGCGCTGCGGATGCACAGCTGGAGTGGGTTTTCAAGAACGGCGCTTACTCGCTACGCTCGGGCCCGTCCATCCTCTCGGTCGTAACTCGGCGGATAAAAGTGGATGTTTGCGAACTGAACTCACTCCCTTTCGAGGTGGCAACGACAGAGGACGCAAAGGCGTGGACTGTCCTGAACCGAGCGGTCGACAGTTACTGAACTTTGCAGATGGCCCTCAAATGCTTCGTCATGCCCAACCTTGCGAGGCCCGCCGATCTGGCCGCAGCTTAGCGCGGAGGGTTCTGAAGCTATCGAGATCAGGCTCTTATCGCCAGCATTGCGACCTGGCCACATAGACCTGGGTACATCTATAGAGGACGCGCGACCGCACGGTGATGATCTGAAAAGATCAAGATGCCAACGCCACGATGCGACGTATAGGCGCACGGCTTTGCGATCTGCGCAATTAGTTCGAGGACTCTCCAGCACTCATCCAGAGGTGGCCTGAAGACAGAAGACGCCGGACTGTCGGGTCCATTTCGCGCTGCGACGAGCTGAGTTTCCCCAGCTCGCGACGCTGCATGTTAGCGGCTGTGATTCTATGTGTGATGGTCGGTGAGTTCCATTTTCGGCAGAGTTAATTCGAACAGGATCGCGATCCCAGGAACTACCGAACCGTATTGGCCGATCCGGCCCCGGTCGACTATGATCGGGCGGGCCGCGGGATGGCGCCGTTATGGGGGCGTGAGCGCGAGCTCGCGCTGATTGAATCGTTCTTAGGGTCGCTGGATAACGGACCGGCTCTGCTGGTCTTTGAAGGCGAACCTGGGATCGGCAAGACTGCGCTGTGGCGGGGAGCCACTACGCAGGCGGAGTCGCGCGGCAAGACCGTGCTGGCCGCTCGCCCAGCTGAGCCCGAAACCAAGCTCGCGTACTCGGCCCTGGGCGACCTCCTCGGTGCCATCAGCGACAGCGCGTTCCGGAGCCTTCCCGGACCCCAGCGCCAAGCGCTCGGGGTCGCGCTCCTGCGCGCTGATCCGCTTGGGCGCCCAGCCGACCCGCGTGCTGTGTCAATGGGAACACTCGCGTTGCTTCGATCGCTCGCGACGACACCGCTGCTGATCGCCATCGACGACTGGCAGTGGGTAGACCCGCCTTCTGCGCGCGTCCTAATCTTCGCAATCCGACGACTAGGACGCGAGAAGGTAGGCATCTTGCTCACTGTGCGCGAGGGCACCGGCCTCGAAGTTCCTGGTCTCGACCTTGGCTGGGCTGACGACCGCTGCCGCAAGGTCGTCGTCGGACCCGTAAGCCTAGCGACGCTCCACCGCATTGTCCGCGACCGCTTTGAACTTGCGCTACCGCGGCCATTGCTGGTTCAGCTCCACCAAGCCTCCCGCGGCAACGCCTTCTTCGCTCTTGAGATCGCCCGGGCGATCCTCCGCTTGGAAACACCCCCCGACCATGGCACCGCGCTGCCGATTCCCGACGACGTGGCACAGGCCCTGTTGGGACGGCTGGCGACACTTCCAACCACGGCCCGGTGTGCGCTTGCGGTGGTCGCCGCCAGCGGGCGGCCGACACGCGATCTTATCCGGAAGGCGGCTGGCACGGCTGCCGCGACCAAAGGCCTCGACGCCGCTTTCCAGGCGGGGATTGCGCAGGTCGAAGGCGGCGGCCGGCTCCGTTTCACCCATCCCTTGTTTGGCTCGCTGATCGGGTCGATGGATTGGCCACTGGAGCGTCGCCATCTTCACCGGCGTCTCGCCGAGCTCGCAACCGCCGACGAAGAGCGCGCGATCCATCTCACCCGCGGCGGGGCGACCCTGGCCGATCTTCCCGACATCGACGCCGGCGCTAGGAGCGCGTGGCTTCGTGGTGCTTCGGACGTCGCTGGCGAGCTCGCTGAGGGCGGACTTGCCCTCGCCGGTAGTGCAGACGGAGCCGACCTGCGGCGGCGGCGCGTCCAAGCAGCCGAATACCACTTCCGCGCCGGCGAAGACCAGCGTGCAAGGGTGCTGTTGGAGATGGTTGCGGCCGAGGCGCCACCCGGAAACGAACGCGCGCGCGCACGTTGGTGGCTCGGCTGGGTGCTGAGGCACGGTGCGAGCCTCGCTGCCGCAATCGCCACCTTCAGCGAAGCGCTGAAGGACGCCGAAGCCGACTCAGAGGTTGACCTCCAGCTCAACGCAAGAATCGAGCTCGACCTAGCCCTGACGCTCATCAATACGGGCAGGGTGAAGGAGGCTTATCCACATGCCACGGCCGCAATGGCGCGCGCAACCGAGGCTGGCGACCGCCGCCTGACGAACGATTCGATCGGGCCACTTGTTCTGATCGAGTTTCTCGCCGGACACGGGCTTCGGCAGGACCTAGTCGCGCAGGTGCGCGACGACATCATTTCTGATCACCTGCCGGTTGCCCTGCGGACGAACGTCCTCGTTGCGATCGCGCAGAAGTGGAGCGACCAGTTCGAGCTGGCTAGGCGTCGTCTCTTGGCCGAGTATCGCGCGGCGGTCGGCCGGGGGGCCGAGGCCGACCTGCCAGCCCTGCTCTGGAGCCTGAGCGAGCTCGAGTGCTGGACGGGCAATTGGACACTTGCGGCCGAATATGCTCAAGGCGGGGTCGACGCAGCGACGCTCACCGGCAGCCCGCATGACCAAGCACTTACGCTTTGTGCTCGTGCGCTGATCGCGGCCTGCAGGGGCGATACCGAACTTGCGCACTCCGATGGCCGAGCCGCGCTCCGCGCTGCTGAGGCTTCGGCGATGCAGCCCGCCGTGATCTGGAGCCGGCACGCGCTCGGCTTCCTCGAACTATCGCGCGGCGACGCAGCAGCAGCTCACGGCTGGATGGCCCCGCTCGCGGGCGCTGTCGCCGCCATGGGCGTCGCCGAGCCCGGTTCCGTGCGCTTCGTCCCTGACGAAATCGAAGCGCTCATCGGCATCGGCGACTTGGATCAGGCCACTGCGCTGCTCAAAACATTCGAGACGCGGGCGCGCGACCTCAATCGCACCTGGGCCCTCGCGGCCGGCGCCCGTTGCCGAGCGCTTGTCTTCGCTTCGAACAATGACCTCGACGCAGCCGTGCATGCGGTGGTCGAGGCGCTCGAGCATCACAGGAACCTGGGCATGCCGCTCGAACTTGGCCGGACACTGCTGCAGCAGGGTCGGATTCATCGACGACGCCGAGAGAAGCGCACCGCTAAAGAAGCGCTGCAGGCGGCGCTAAACGTCTTCGAGCAGCTGGGAGCGCAATTGTGGGCAGCCCGCGCCCAAAGTGAGCTCGAACGGGTCGGCCTGCGGCCGCCGGCGAGTCATGACCTTACCGGCACCGAGTCAGCAGTCGCACGTCTGGCGGCCCAGGGTTTGACCAACCGCGAGATCGCGTCTGCGCTCTTCCTCAGTCCGAAGAGCGTGGATGGGGTAATCCTGCGGATCTACGGAAAGCTCGGAATCCGGTCACGGGCAGAGCTCGGCTCGCGGATGAGTGCCTACAAAAGCCAGTAGATCCCACTATCGTTCGCCGTCGATCTGCGCCATCGTCTGGGCGTGGGCTTCCGCGAGACGGGCGCGACGTACGTTATCGAACAGTTCTGGCCGGGGGTCAATCTGGGGCTGGCGTCTGCCCAGGCCAACCACATCGCTAATGGCGCCTTGAGCCGGGCCAAAGCTGGACGGACGCGAATCCTCGGGGCGACGCTACTCCCCGACGATGAGACGCTCTTCAGCTGGTGCGCGTCCCCATCGACCGAGATCGTGCGCGAGCCTCTGGCAGCCACCGACATCCGCTTCGATTGCCATTGCAGGGAGCCTCGGTCGATTCGTCAGACGGCCCGATATCTGGGCAGCTCCAATGGTGCGGAGCGCCCCAGCGCGGAACGATACGACTGGAGGTTTGAGTGATGGCTTGTGCAGACCAGCTAAAGGTGTTCGCAGACCATATGGCTAAGTCGGACCCCGGCAGCTCCCACATGCTTCGATTTGTCCTTGTAACGAACTTTCTCGGGGGTCTGGCACAGTACGCTGAGGGTGACCTTACCGCGTGGAATCCCCCGGTAGCAAGTGGCAATGGACATAGGTACTCGGCTTACGAACGCTGGAACTTTCCGGCTCCGCCCGGCCAAATATTCTGGGACACAAAGGCCTATCCCTTCGACCCTAATCGCAGGGACCCTATCACCCTGAGCGTCAATCTCACTAGTGGTCAAGTAGCGGGCTCATTTGCATTTCAGGCCCTGTGTGAAAACGGCCTTTTGTACGGCTTTAGCACGCCATCGACTTCGGGATTCCTGAAAGTTCCAATGATGAACGTGCTCGCGCTTATAACTGAATCAGTGCCAATCCCGAAGTAAAGTCGCCGGCTGGTTTCTAAGCGAGCGAGGCCTGAGGTGCGCGGAAAGTCCGTCCACGGCTTCAATGTACTCGCTTCACGCACCCTGCCAAGAAGGTTGGTTGGCGACGATTTCGAGCTTGAACTGACGCGGCTGCTGCGGCTACTCTCCGGCCTCATGCTCTACGAGCCGCTATCCGTTACCTGCCCAGCGACGAGGCGCCTTTTCGAAGAAAGGACGCCCACGGTCGGAACGCGCCCGACTCGCAGCCGCGCTGTCGCTCTGGAACGATGAACGAGTCGCTTCGGCGACGCGCTCAACCGAGAACGCGCTCGACCTCGATCGTCTCCCTCCCATCCCGCAGGCCCAGTTTTCCAAGGACCCATTGGGAAGTCGTCGTACGGAAGAGAAATCGTCGCATCGCTAAACCTCAGACGCACCGCTACGAAACGCGCAGCGACTGGCCCACGGTTCTCGAGCCTTAGGGCGAAAGACCAATCTTGAAAGTGAAGTGCATAGGACGAGTGAAGGAATAGGCGCGGCTTCTCGGTTGAGTTGATGTAGGCGATGGTTGCGAGCAGCGCAGCGAACGCTGCCAGCAGAAAGCCACCAAAGCTGTAGAGCGTCCCCAACGCCGTCCATTCGTCACCGAGCGTCTTGCTACCGGGCCATCCAGCGGGACGGTGCACGAGACCGAGACCGACAAAGGCAACTATCACGCCACTTAGAACAACGGCGAGAAGTCGCCCAGAAAAAGGCCACTGCCGATGTTTCTAGGCCACCTAAACGAGAGCCAATGTCGTTGGCGCGAGCTCATCGGACTTGCAAGAGATCACGAATGGCTCTATGTCTAGAGCGCCCATGCCAAACCCCCAGAGCCTCTCCGAGGCGCGTCGGGCGCCGAGGACCCTCTGCCGACGGAAGCGGGAGGAACAACGAGCGCTGGGTCACAGTAGCAGTGTATTTTCGCTGCAAATGCTGATGGTGGTTTTTGGTGCAGGCGCATCCTATGACTCGCTCGGTGAATACCCGCCATTTGACTTCACTACGTTCCAGCAACTCGGTGTGCCGCACATCAGGAACGAGCCTGTGCGGCCCCCACTGGCGGCCCAACTCTTCCAATACGAACGCTTTTCCGAACTGTTCGCCACTTATGCGGAGTGCGTTCGGCCTGTTTCCCCAGCTTGATAGGGCCGCCAAAACAATCGGGGTCGAGGCCAAACTGGCAGAGCTACTCGCCGAGAGCCCAGACGATCCAGTGGTCCGTCAGAGCTAGTGGCGCTTCGCTTTTATATCCGGGACGTGATTGCTAGGACCGTAACCAAATGGAAGCACATCACTCGCGGTGCGGACAACTATGCGGAATTCCTCGATCGGGTTGATCACTGGAGGAGGCGTACGAAGCCTGAGCAGCAGGTGGCGCTCGTTACATTTAACTATGACGTCCTCTTGGACGAAGCCACCTGCCGCCTGCCGTATTTTTCGCATCCGATAGTGTCGACGGCTGACTACATCGATCGCGATCAATACAAGCTGCTGAAGTTGAATGGCTCAACCAACTGGCTGAGGCTCTGCCACGTCACCCAGTTCGTCATGAAGGATGGACCCCTGTCTGGTTGGTCGTCCAGGCGTAAATTCGGCCGAAACCGTGTGCCATTAACCAACCTCAGTCACCTCTCACGCGAGGCCCGACCGGGAACTCGGCCGGGAGGCTGAACTGTCTTCTCTTCAGGCCTTTTCGCGATCCCACTCTGACAGAAGGCCGACAGGGGGCGATTTGATGTTGACGGACCGGGGTTAATCGCACAGGTTTTGCTCGGAATCGAACTCTCAATCCTGAATTCATTCTTTTCCTCGTTGCGCGGCCAGCTCAACTCCGGTCTGGGGTATGTCGCTTAGATCGCGGTCGCCTGTGTAATCACGCGCGTCGCGATCTGGCCAGACCACGATCACTTTGGATGGATCAGCTCGCCCTCACGCGCCGTTCGAATCGGCACGTTCGGGCGACGCCGGGCCCGGCGAGGTTCCGGTCACCGCCTCCGCCATCGCGGCCAACCCCGACGCTGCCTACCTCAATGCGTCGCCAGGAAAGGAACCAGGTTGTTCGCGATCGGGCTCCCTAGTCCAGTGACGAAGTCCCAGCCCGACGTCGCGGTGCATATGGCACCGCAGGCCCCGTTCGTCCCTGAGGTGATGTCCCGGTAGTTCGCCGCATAGACCGCCGGCGCGCCGGCGTTGTACTCCGGCGAGCTGGCGACGTTGTTGCTCGACAGCGAGCCCACAGCGCGGGCCTGGTCGGTGATCGCGATGAGCGCCGCCCACTGCGGGGCGCCGGCACTGGTGCCACCCACCTGGAACCATCCGGTTTGGCCATTGAGGGGCGTCGTGTCGAAGACCGGGACGCCGGTGTTCGGGTCGGCGTTGTAGGAGACATCGGGCGTGCCCCGATGCCCATTGGCGGCGGCCGGGATGGGGTAGTTGCTCTGATACGCGGGCTCCAGCTCATTGGCGCTGATGCCGCCGCCGGAGCCGCTCCAGGCGCTCTCCGAAAGGACGTTGCCGATTCCGTCGAGCGCCAGGGTGGTGCCACCGACGGCGACCACGAACGGGGAGGAGGAGGGCCAGAGGACGCCGTTGCCACCGTCACCGGAGGCTGCGGTGAAGGTCACGCCGGCTACGTTGAAGGTCCCGTCGAAGCTGGACTCGCCCAGAAAGTCGGTTGCTCCCCAGCTCATCGACACCGCGTGCGCACCCTGGGTAGTGGCGGCGTCGGTCACCCCGCCCAGCAGGTTCCCGAGCCGGTTGTCGCGCGACTCTTCGAGCGCAATGTCCGCGCCGGGGGCGATGGCGTGTGCCCACTGAATGTCGAGGGAGATCTCGAGCGCCCAACCACTATTCGTCCTCGGCTTCGCGCCCTGCGGAAAGACCTTCTGGAAGCAGGGGTGCGGGCCGCCGGCGATCGTGCAGGCGGTGTGCCTGGAGAGGCCGTTCATCTGCGCCAGTCCGAATTGAGTGATGAAGGTCTCCAGATCGCTCGCCGCCGTAGGGTCGTCGAAGGCGTCCACGATGCCGATCACCTGGCCAGCGCCGTTTTGTGCCAGCTGGTCGAAGCCGTAGGCGTGGCGGACCTGAGTCGGCATGTAGCCGGTGGGCGCGGCGGTGGCGAATGGCCGGGCGTGGATCGGCGGATGGGCGACCGGCTCGGCGGGCCCCCGTGCAGCCGCGCCGAGCGGCATGGCGGCGAAGAGCAATGACGCGGCGGAAATGACGGCGGAAAATCGGCCTGGCATGATTTGCCTCCCTCAGAGGTAGCGATCATGATCGTGATCGCGCCCATCGCACTATCGCGCGCTCCGCCACGACAGTCAAGAGCGAAGCGTAATCACATCCGCTTCACAGAGGCAAGCTCGCGCGGCGCCTTGTTGAAGGGGCCCGTTCTAGATCGGGGTGCTGTGCGAGGCAATGGCGCTGTTCGCCGCTCGCGTCCTGCCGTTAGTGCGCTGAGGCAAACAGCCCACGGCGGGCAGCTTTTACCAGGTGTAGGAGGGCCAAACCCAATCCGGCGAGATCGGCGACGCTGTGACGATGCTCGAACTAACCAGCCTCCTGTGCCGTTAACCCACCTCAGTCACCTCTCACGCGAGGCCCAACCGGCAACTGGGCCGGGAGGCTGAACTATCTTCTCTTCCGGCCTGCGCGATCCCACTCTGACAGAAGCCCGACAGTGCCGATTTGAGTTGACGGACCGGGGTTAACGGCACGCGACCAGAAGACGGGCGATTGAGTACAGCAGGCTGCAGAACTGCTGCAGAACTGCTGCAGTAATACAGCGGCGCTATCACCATAAGCTCGTCAGAGGGACGAGTCCAAATTCGGAGTTTGGTCGGGGGCCCGGGATTTGAACCCGGGGCCTCACGGTCCCGAATCAGACGCTATTCCGTCCAAACATGTCAGTTTCTGCGCGTTTCCGTTCGATTC
>Ga0070698_100008323_pt1 | contig 11211 bp, 11 predicted proteins | sample KBSK1502metaG_FD_65477 | JGI IMG/M metagenome (GOLD analysis project Ga0070698, IMG submission 65477) | Corn, switchgrass and miscanthus rhizosphere microbial communities from Kellogg Biological Station, Michigan, USA - KBS K1-50-2 metaG | ecosystem: Host-associated > Plants > Roots >...
CGGATAGAATCGACTCGCTGCGGAGCGGTCGCCTAGTCTGGTCGAGGGCGCGGCACTGGAAATGCCGTAACCGGGGTAACTCGGTTCGCGAGTTCGAATCTCGCCCGCTCCGCCACCATGCCTGGTAGCCGCTGAGGGGATGGGCCCAATGTCTTGCGCTGGTTTGCGCCCGATTACGGCCATCCCTAGTGAGCGGGCTGCTTCGAGGTCGCGGCATTGTCGTGGAACTCGGCTGAGTCGTGCGGAAATGCCGCGACCGTTTTGCGGATAGGGGAGAGCGTGAGCCCGATCGACTAGCAGCGACCTTGCCAGGATGTCGGCACGTAGCGTCTTTGGCCATATTCACTGGGCATGTCGCGGTTCCATAACGATTTTTGCGGCACCACGCCGCTGGAGCCGGGCTGAGCGTTCTCATTTGCAGACGGATCTTTCAGTACCGCGAAGGAGGTGAGCGAATTGAAGACGCTATTTGCGAGTGCGATCATCGCCGCCATCCTCGCCATCGGCACCGTCGGCGCTTCTGCTGCGGGGCCTGCTGCAACACCATCCCCAGCTGGTAAGGCCTACGGGTTCCACGCCTTTTTCAAGCAGGACATCACGATGAAGACCCATCGAGGCTGGCTGGTCGTCTGTAGCCTCAAGAATGCCAACGCGCAGCCGTGGTTGCGGGCCGCCCATGCGGCCAAGGCTCTGGCTGCCGCCCAGTCGCATCGTCCGGTCCAGTCGCAGGGAAAGTCGCAGGCCAAGTCGCAAGGACAGTCCGCTGCGACCACGTTTAGTTGTCCGTAACACGCACCACCCGGGAGGGGATCCGCAAGCCGCGGGTCCCTTCAGCGCTATAGAGGAGCAGAAACCATGAAGCGCGCGTTCATCGTCGCCGCCGTGCTCCTCAGCGCCTGCAGCACGATCGCCGGTCCGAGCAACGCGACTCCGACCGGAAGCCCGTCGCCCACGGATGTCATGCCGTCCGCCCAACCGGCTTCGCCCGACCAGGCGGCGATTGCCAGGCAGGCGGTCACGTCCGCCCTGCAGCAGCTGCGCCAGGGACGAGGCGTCAGCCTAACTGGCGACTCGTACATCGACAGCGATGGGGCGGATATCAGCGCGCACATCACCGGGACGATTGCGCCGGATGGCGCGATGGATCTCTTCATTAGTATCCCCTTCTCCCAAGGCACCGATGTCTTCGAGGTCCGGTCGCTCTCGGGGAACGAGTACACGTGGGACCCCAACTCGTCGACCTGGAGCAAGGCGGCGATCGGCGAGCCGGCGGCGAGCGGAATCTCCGCCGTTGACCCTCTCTTCATGAACTATCCCACCGTGATGAGCACAAGCAACGTCCGCGTCGCGCCGGATGACCTCGTCAATGGAAGTGAGACCACCGTCTATGAGGTGAGCGTGGCCTCCAGTGACCAGAACGACCAGGTCATTGCCCGGCTCTGGCTGGCCAAGGATTCTGGCGCTCTTCTCCAGGAGGGTGTGAACCTCAGCAGCCAGGCGGACCTGCCAGGAGGCCTTGGCTTCAACGGCGTGGTGCTGATCCAGTTCCAGCCGGCGCAGACCCTGGTGAGCGTGAGCGCGCCGGCGGTCAGCTAGTCCTCATGACGACCGGATCGCCGGGGCAACCCACCCCCGGGCCGGCCTATCGACCGGGATCACTCGAAGATTTCGATCAGCTTTACCGCAACAGCTATCCCCGCACCTTGGGCACCCTCGTTGCGATTCTCCGCGATCGCGCGGCCGCCGAAGACTGTGCGCAGGAGACGTTTGTCCGCGCTTTTCGGTCGTGGCGGGCCTGGAAGCCCACGGCACCGGCGGAAGCGTGGTTGCATCGGATCGCGCTCAACATTGCGATTTCGTACCGCCGCCGCGAGCGGCTGCGGGAGGTGGGAGAACTCGTGCGCCGTCTGGGACGGCCTGCGTCGGGGGCGGACCCGGCTGACCTCGCCAGCCGGGACGACCTACTCAGCGCGCTTCGCCGTCTGCCTCCGCCGCAGGCGGCCGCCATTGTGCTGCGTCATTATCACGGATACAACAACCGAGAAATTGCGCTTGCCCTGGCTGCGCCGGAGCGCACCCTCGCCTCCCGGATACGGGCCATTCACGTATCCCCGGCGGGGAAGACGCTTCCGCCGTTACACCCTTGTGTCCTGGCGGAAGCACGCCCTGGCGGTCGTCGGCCTGCTCACCTTTGCGTTGGTGCTGGCGACTCCCGCGCAGGCCGCGCGGCCTTCGCCTACGCCAACCGCTTCGCGAACGCCGACGCCTACGCCCACCGCCAGCGTCAAACCAAGCACGACTGCGAAGTCGTCACCCAAGGCGTCGCCCAGCTCGACAGCGCTCCCGCTGCCGGGCACATTACCCTCAGGTAGCACGCGGACCAACCCGCTGCCGTCGTCGCCAACCGCGCCGGCCCTGATCACGGTGGACCCGTCCACAATCGATCCCGAGCAGGAGAATACCCTAGCCATCCTCGGCCGCAACCTGTCGCAGGACACGATCGTGCAGATCGGAACGGTCGGGCTTGGAATCGCCGATGCGCCGGATGCCTCGCACTTAATCGTTGTCGTGCGGGCCCGGGCACTCACGGATGGGACGTACAACATCGGACTCACCAATCCGGATGGCCAGTTCGATGATGCCATCGGCGCGCTGACGGCGGCACACCGCTCGGGTGTACCGGTGTTCCTCTACTGGATTGGGGGCGCCCTAGTCGCCGGCTTTGTGCTCCTCCGCGTACTGCGCTGGCTCGTTACGCCTTCCGCCTCCTGACCAATCGCGATCGGCGCGACCTGCCCGACAGCTGGGCCGAACCGCGGAGCAAGGCAGGCCTGCAGTACGGTGTGGGCTGGCATTAGACACGGAGGATGCCCAGCCCACTCATAGCAGGGACGGAGTCCCGCGAGGATCGGCCAGCAAACCAGCTTACCGGCCTGCCGACGACCAGTGACGTCCGGCGTCCTCAAGGCCGGTCTCTGTTGCGGCAGATGTCGGTTGTCGTAACCGACGAACTCCTCTCAGGAGTGATCGCAGTACGCCTCGCTCGGCGCGATTAAGTAGTCGAGACACTTTCGCCGGAACATGCCCGCCATGCGCTCGGCGAGGAGGACAGCCGCGGGAAGCCCGCACTCCCGCCGAAGCCCGGTAATCAGCTTCGCAAACTGGGCGACCTTTGAACGCCTCGCCTGACCGCTTCGGCCGCCAGCTCTGACCTCGACTGAATGCCGAGCTTGCTGAAGATGTGGACCAGGTGCGTCTTGACGGTAGCTCGTGACACAAACAGCCGGGCTGCGATCTCGGGGTTGGTAAGGTGCTCGCCGACCAGGCGAACCACCTCCAGCTCGCTCGGGGTCAGGCTGGCCCAGCCCGTGCCCGGCCGCTTGCGCTCGCCCCGGCCGCGGGCGGCATAGGCGATCGCCGCCTCCGGCGAGAGTTTCGCTCCCTCGGCCCAAGCAGTCGCGAAGTCATCCAGGCCAATGGACTTCTTGGCGCCCTCAACCGCTACTTCGTAGACGCGTTGCTCGACGGGAAAGCGGACATACCCGAGCTCTACTCGCAACGACTCGGCGGCCCCCCACAGTCGGACGGCTTCCCTGGTACTTTCTTGCTCGGCTGCCAATCCGGCCAGGAGCTCTAACCCGTCCACCAGGCCCATCTGGTCGCCGGCCTCGCGCGCCCAATTCAAGGCCTCGTGCGCGAGCGACTCCGCCTCCTGCACATCGCCGTGGCGGACGCGCAGCTTGGTGCGGACCAATCTGGAGCGCCCGATGAGCCAGGTCTGCTTTCTCGAGTCAGCGACGGAAGTGGCTTCCTCGAGCGCGGCGGCTGCTTCGTCAAGCTCGCCAAGCGACAGCTGAGCCTCGGCCAAGAGCACCAGTGGCAGCGCAACAATCGGTCGGAGGATGGACGAACGTGCAGACTCCACTACCGCTGCCATGGAGTCCCGGGCCTGAACTACATCGCCGCCGGCCAGCTGTATCCAGCCGAGAACGAACCTGGAATGAAAGCCGACCCCGGCCGCTGACCTCCCCTCGGCTTCTGACCTGTCCGCCGCCGCCAGGCTCTCGTCTAGGTGGCTGCGCGCGGCGGCAAAGTCTCCTCTGAACATTTCCACCAAGCCCAGATCGACCAAGCTGTGAAGGTAATTGAAGTCAGTCATCTCCCGGCCGTCAGCGACGACCGATGCCAGGATCTGGTGAGCGGCGGCCAGCCGCCCCTGGGTAAGAGCGATGATTCCGCTAAACGACCTGATTGTCAACTGGGTATGCCTGGCCACACCTGCCTTGGCAACGGCGATGGCCTCCTCGGCCAGTCGCCAGTTTTCCTCGGGCCGCGATTGGAACAATCGAAGCAGTACAAAAAACTCGAGCGCCATGACCACGCCATAGGCGAAGCCGGCCGAACGGGCCATAGGCACAGCCTCATCGACGTAAGGCCGCATCGCCTCTGCGCCGCCGACTAGACCCGCCACGATGCCGAGCATCACCAGTGCAGTCGCTTCGTCGCGTTTGCTGCCGGCGGCGCGCGCCAGGGCCAGCGCATTGTTGGCCAGCGCCGGCACTTCCCCCAGCCGACGAGCCGTGAAAACGGCTGTAAGACACTCCCACGCACTGAGCCGTGCGCGCAGTCGCAGCGAGACCTCCCCAGCTCTCTCAGCGACGGCTTCCTGCCATCTCTGCAGCTCGGTCAATCGATTTAGTAGCCCCCAGTACCATCCGAGAGCCGCCACCAACCGAGCAAGCTCTTCCGGCTCGTCATGGTCACGGCTCCATGCCATCGCCAACCGCAGGTTCTCCTGCTCGGCGGTCAGCAGACCCTGCCAACGGGCATCGTCAGGAGTCAACAGCCACGGCTCCGCCCTTTCCGCCAGCTCGAGGTAATGGTCACGATGGCGGGTGTGGACCAGTTCGACTTCCCCCGCCTCCGCCAGGCGTGTAGCAGCAAACTCGCGGATCGTTTCCAGCATCCGGTAGCGCGGCTCGGGTTCTCCGCTCCGCTCCTCGACCACGATCAGTGAACGCTCGGCGAGCGCCGACACCAGATCGAGACTCGAGACCGGGCAGACCGCTAGCGCCGCCTCGACGTCGAATCCGCCCCCGAACACGGAGAGCTGGCGCAGGAGGGCTCGCTCCGCCTCCGAGAGCAGCTCATAGCTCCACTCGAACGACGCCAGGAGCGTGGCCTGCCGCCCTGGGGCGGTGCGAGGTCCACTCGGCAGCAGCCGGAAGTGATCTTGGAGGTCGGCGGCAATGCGAGCCGGTGCCAGTGCCCGTGTTCGAGCCGCAGCCAGCTCGATCGCGAGTGGCAGTCCGTCCAGGCGGTGGCAGATTGAGCGAGCGGCGGCGGCGTCCTCGTCCCGGAGCTTGAAACGAGGACGTGCAAGGCGGGCGCGATCGGTGAAGAGCTCGACGGCGTCGTCTTCGGTCATCGGGGGTACGGTCCAGGTCACTTCCCCGCCCACGCCCAGCGGCTCCCGGCTGGTGGCCACGACCTTCAGCGCCCCCGCCACGCTTAATAGCTCGGCCGTGACCTCGGCCGCCGTATCCACGACGTGCTCGCAGTTGTCGAGCACGAGCAGTGCCCGGCGACCAGCCAATCGGCGGCCCACGGCTTCCGCCAAAGTCCCCCCTCGTGGCTCCCTCACGCCGAGCGTGACCGCCACTTGGTCCCAGACGAACTCGCTGCCGGACAGGGGCGAGAAGTCGACGAACCAGATCCCGCCCGGGAAATGTTCAGCGACCACGGCGGCCAACCGCAGCGCCAGCCGGGTCTTGCCCGCGCCGCCCGGCCCGGTCAGTGTCAGCAGCCGGGCCTCCGCAAGCAGTGCAGCGGCCTGGGCCAGCTCGGTCTCGCGGCCCACGAAGCGAGTAAGCGGCGCCGGCAGGTTAGCGGACACCTTGACCCCTGGGGTGAGCCCTGAGTCTCCCACGTTCCGAGTAATGAATCAACCCGGTGTCGACCGGAAGATCAACCAGGTGGTGGATGTTGTCAAACCCACCACACGGGATGCTCCAGTTGACCAAGCAGCTGGAGGAAGGAGATGCAAGCCACCCAACCGGTCCGTCGGTTTCCGCTTCACGTCTCGGCGCTGACCACGATTGGGGTCCGGTTACAGGTGGCTGCGACCTCGGCCGGCGCTATGCGGAGCGACCTCTCGATGGCTGTTTCGCGCACCGCGACCGACCTCGTCGAGAGATGGAGACGGCAGGGCGAACGCGGGCAGATTCTGCGCTACATCCAGCCATCCCTGATCGGCCTGATCGACGGCACCATCTCGACGCTGGCGCCGATCTTCGCGGCGGCCTTTCTGGCCGGCTCGCACGCCGCCCTCCTGGTGGGCCTGGCGGCGTCGCTGGGGGCCGCGATCAGCATGGGCCTCTCAGAGGCGCTTTCCGACGACGGTGAATTGAGCGGGCGAGGCAGCCCGTGGGTCAGGGGCGCCCTGACTGGGATGGCAACCTTCGTCGGCGGGACGTTCCACGCGCTGCCCTTTCTGATCAACGACACGCCGACGGCGCTGCGGGTCGCTTACGTCGTGGTGGGGATGGAGCTCATCACCATCGCCTGGGTGCGCCGGCGCTTCCTCCAGGTCCCACTCCACCGGTCGCTGGTCCAGGTCACCATGGGCGGCTGCGTCGTCGCCAGTGTCGGCGTCCTCATGGGTCACGCCTAGGAGTGATGTCGTGAGCCACGAGATCAGAGATCAGGCTGGGACGGGAAACGGGAGATGGCAGGCACTCGGCGCGATCGTTCTAGGTTCACTGGTTCTGGGGCTGGATACGACGATCGTTGTGACCGCCCTACCGACCCTCTCGGGCAAGTTGGGTGCCACCACCGACCAGTTGCAGTGGATTTCGGCCGGCTACACGCTCGCCCTGGCCGGATTCATGATTCCTGCGGGCGTGCTGGCCGATCGCCTCGGCCGCCGGCGAATGCTTCTGGTCGCGCTCCTGCTGTTCGGCGCCTCCTCGGTCGCGGCCAGCCAGATGACGACCGCCAATGGGCTGATCTTGATGCGGTCGGTGATGGGCATCGCGGGAGCATTCATCTTTCCGATCTCGCTTGCCATCCTGCCGACGATCTTCTCGGAGCGGGAGCGTCCACGGGCCATCGCCATCGGCGGGGCCGGCATGTTTCTCGGGTTGCCCCTGGGACCGCTTGTCGCAGGCTGGCTGCTAACCCACTACAGCTGGGGCTCCATCTTTCTCATCAACGGCCCAGTCGTGATGCTCTCGCTACTCGGCGTTTGGTTCTTTGTTCCCGAGAGCCGTGACCCAAACGCCCCTCGCCTGGACCTCGTCGGTGCAGCTGTCGCGGTGGCCGGGGTCACGACCCTCGTGTTTGGGATCATCGAGGAGCCGACCCACGGCTGGGCCGACTCGACGGTGCTCCCGTGCCTCGTTACGGGCGGGGTTCTACTCGTCGGCTTCACTATCTGGGAGCTGCGTACGCAGGCGCCGCTTGTCGACCTCCGGCTCTTTCTGAACCCGCGCTTCAGCTGGTCGACCTTGGTTGGCATCGTCATGGGCTTCGCGCTGATGGGTGTGCTCTTCGTCCTCACGCCCTTCCTGCAGATCGTGCAGGTCAATGACGCGCAGGCCACAGGCATCCGGTTGCTGCCATTAATCGGGGGCATCGTGCTGGGCGCCGCGGTCAGCGATCGGTTGATGGCCCGCCTTGGTGATCGGGTCGTGCTTGCGCTCGGCCTTCTCATCTGCGGTGCCGGGATGGCGCTGCTATCCGTAATCGCGGCCGACACTGGATACGGCCTCATGGCGGTGGCGCTGAGCGTGATCGGAATCGGCAACGCGTTCGCGATGTTCACGGCAATCAATGTCATCCTCGGCGTCCTGCCGGAATCCCACACCGGGGCTGGAACCGCCCTGACCAGAAGCCTCCAGCAGATCGGCGCCTCTTTCGGCGTGGCGATCATGGGCAGCCTCCTCAACAACGCCTACCGGGACATGCTGGCGGAGCACCTGACCGGATTGCCGGCCCGGTTGAAGGATGTGGCCGAGGGCAGCGTGGCTGGCGCGACGTTGATGGCAGTCCATCTGCCGGCTCCGCTCGGCAGCGATTTAATTCGTGCCGCCCGCGATGCCTATACCGCGGGGATGACTGATGTGCTGCGTATTAGCGCTGGCGTCATTGTCACCGCGGCGGTCCTGATCGGAATGTTCATGCCGGCCCAGGCGAAGGCGGCCGGACGGCATGTTATTGGCGAATGCCATGAAGGTGAACCGCCTGGGATGGTCAGCGCCACAATGAATGCAAGCATCAAGCAACCGGTCGACGCGAATGTGTAACGAAGGGCAAGCTCAGTGAATGTCCGAGCTGCGGTCGTGCAGGCAGGCTCGGTCGTATTCGATCGCGCCGCAACTCTCGACAAGCTAGAGCGTCTTACAGGCGAGGCTGCCCGTGGGGGCGCACAACTAGTTGTCTTTCCGGAGGCCTTTGTCTCCGGTTATCCCATGGGCCTTGATTTCGGGGCGGTAGTCGGCAACCGGACGCCCGAGGGCCGCGAGCAATTTCGGCTCTATTACGAAAGCGCCGTCGATGTGCCGGGTCCGGACATCGGTCGATTGGAGGCTCTAGCCAGCGACCTGAAGGTCCACCTGGTCGTTGGGGTGATTGAACGCGAGGGCGGCACACTTTACTGTTCTGTCCTCTACGTTAGGCCAGGCCGCTACCTGGGCAAGCATCGCAAGGTGATGCCGACAGCTGCTGAGCGCTTGGTCTGGGGCTTCGGCGACGGATCGACCCTCGATGTTTACGACACCGACGTGGGCCGCATCGGCGCTGTGATCTGCTGGGAGAACTACGTGCCGATGCTGCGGATGGCGATGTACTCAAAGGGCGTTCAGATCTACTGCTCGCCGACCGCCGACAGCCGGGAGACCTGGGTCCCGACCGTCCGCCATATCGCCCTCGAGGGCCGCTGCTTCGTGCTTAGCACGTGCCAGGTTTTGCGAGGCTCCGACTTCCCGCCAGGAGTCCCAAATCGGCTCGCGGATTCGCCGGACAGCATCCTGATGCGTGGCGGCGCATGCATTGTCAGCCCCCTCGGGAGGCTGCTTGCGGGGCCGGCCTGGGACCAGGAAACCATCCTATTCGCCGACCTCGATCTCGACGAGATACCGCGCGCCAAATACGACTTCGACGTCGTCGGCCACTATGCGCGGCCCGACATCTTCAGGCTCACCGTGGACGAGACGAGGCGGCCACCAGTGACGAGCACCAGATCTTAAGCGTCGAGGATGACGACCTTGATGGCGTCTGGTCTCGGGCCAGGAGCACCCTGAACTTCACCCGTGGCGTGTACGGTTTAGCCGCGGGCCCCGACCGGGGCCTTTACCCGTGAAACTCTATTGGATCTGAACGACCTGGATATTGAGCTGGCTGCCTGGCGGCAGGGTAAAGCCCAGCATCCTCAAGATGTTCTTGAGCGAGTAGTGCCCGGGCGCCGCTGGAACTCCCGTGTCTGGGCTGAAGAGGCCGGCTGCCTCGACGACCGCGATTGGGCAGGTCGCCGTCGAGCCCGCCAACGTGCAGGCCGGCGGAACGATCCCCGCGGCGATTGCCTGCACGACGGCCGGACCCGTCAATTTGACGCTGCCGGCCGTGATGAAGAAGTCGTTGGGCGGGAAGCCAGGGGCCGGGAAGGTGGTCGGCTCCACATCCCACGCGGTGCCCTCGATCTGCACGGTCGCCAGGAATCCGCCGCTGGCGCCGCCTGTGGTGAAGAAATAGTTGGAAAAAGCGCAGTCCGCGTCGTCTCCGCTCTGCACGCCGCCGGCGAAGTCACACCATCCCCAGAAGCCCCCTCCGCCACCACCTGCGGCCGCGTTGTTGAAGTTGCCTGAGAAAGCAACCTGCCAGTTCGCCTTTCCGTAGGCACTGGCACTCGATCCAGCCGCAAGCACCATCCCGACAGTCAACGCGAGCCCAGATCCTGCAATTAGAAAGCGGCGAATTCCATTCATCCGACATCCTCCCTCATGGCCTAGCCGGCAAAAGTACTGTTACGCATACGACCGTATAACCCGGCGTAGCGACCGTCAAGCCCCGGCGCGACTTGAGGCGGAACCGGCAACAATCTCTCGGCGCGTCGACCAGTTTGTCCCAGATTCTTAGCTGAACCTTAGCCGGCTGCGCCATATGTCAGGCTGGGCTCGTTGGGTTCCTGAAGCCGGAGTTGAGATCGCGCAGGTGCCAGGATCCGCCGTCCAATTTGCTAGACGGATGCCGTCGGCCGGGATGGCGAGTAGCGTGCCGACAAAGGTCAACGCAACGCCGCCCAAAAACCCCGCCGGCGATACGCTGCAGGCCTCCTGATTGGTCCTTCACTTGCAACGTAGTAATGGAATCGACGTCGATGGACGAGCCAGCCGAGGTCGCCGCCATGATCGCTGACTCCCTCGGTGAAAGCCGGGACGAAACGACGCCAAGGGGACGGACCGCTCCAGACCTCCGATAATTCTTTTGGCGTGCCCATCCGAGTCGTTCTGGCAGAGGACAATCTGCTGGTCAGGGAAGGCCTGCGCCAGCTGCTCGCAACCGTCGCGGACATCGACGTCGTGGCAGTCTGCGAAGGCCGCGATGACCTGCTGGAAACCATCGAGCGAGAACAACCGGACGTCGTCCTCACAGATATTCGCATGCCACCAGGTCACTCCGCGGAGGGAATCGAGGTCGCCCACCAACTGCGCCGGAGCAAGCCGGCCATCGGCGTTGTCGCGCTGAGCCAGTTCGCCGACGCGGAGTACGCACTCCAGCTTTTCGAGGGCGGGTCGAGCGGGCGCGCTTACCTCCTCAAGGAGCGCGTAAATGACGTGGAGCAGATCGCCGCTGCGCTCCGAGCCGTCGCCGCCGGTGGATCGGTCGTGGATCCGAAAGTGGTCGAAGCCCTGGTCGCTGCCCGGGCGGCCAGGCAGGAGTCGCCGCTTGGAGTCCTGACGCCGCGCGAGCGCGACGTTCTGGCCGCGGTCGCGGAGGGCAAGAGCAACGCCGCCATCGGGCGAGAACTCTTCCTGACCGAATCATCGGTGGAGAAGCACATCAATTCGATCTTCTCCAAACTCGGGCTCAGCGAAGAACCCGAGATCCACCGGCGGGTGAGGGCGACGCTGCTCTTCCTCGCCGACCGGCGAGCGCCCGAAAAGGCCTGAGGCCAGCCGCGCCTTAACCCGGAGGTTGGCGTGGGGCTAAACA
>Ga0070698_100008324_pt1 | contig 11209 bp, 14 predicted proteins | sample KBSK1502metaG_FD_65477 | JGI IMG/M metagenome (GOLD analysis project Ga0070698, IMG submission 65477) | Corn, switchgrass and miscanthus rhizosphere microbial communities from Kellogg Biological Station, Michigan, USA - KBS K1-50-2 metaG | ecosystem: Host-associated > Plants > Roots >...
GTTTAACCGTGAACTTCTGATCCCCATTACACTTGGCGTTGTTTCGATTCTTGGAGTCGGGTGGATTTTTTTGACAAACATTCGCAGCGCGTCGCCCATCCCTGCCACAGTGGAGCCAACCGCGATCCCATTCGATTTTAGCTCTCTCGAGACAGGGACGCTGCCTCCTTCGCTATCGGCACCCCCCACTCTGGAAGAGACGCCTCCCATCGCCACTGGGACCAGTCCAGATGCCTATCCCAATCCACCTGCCGAAACACTTCCTTCAGTTAGCACCATGATCGCCGAGAGTCCTCCGGCTCTTTTTGCTACCCCCGCACCCGACCAGCCTCCACCACTCCAGGCGGGGAAAAAATATGATGATACGGATCCCAATATTGCTTATGACAGGTACTGGATTATTTTGAAGAATCCTGGAACCAAGAACGCATACAAAGGCGCTTTACACTACTCAGCTAGCATTGGGAATGAAGCCTCTTTCCGCTTCACAGGGCAGGGATTCTATTTGGGCTATCAGCGTGGGAAGAATTTCGGGATAGTAACGGTTATCATTGATGATCAGCCCTATAGTTTCCATGAGCAAGCCTTCGACCTCTTCTGGCGCTCCCCTCAACTTGCTTCGGGAACCCATTTTGTGAGGATCATCCATGAGAGCGGAGAATCCATTAATCTCGATTATATAGAGGTTCTGGGCTAACATCAGGCGGCTTTGGCCGGAACCCGCTGATCATGATCCGGAAGGATGTCCTCAGCATAGCGAATAGGGTAGACAAAATATCCGACCAGTCCCGCCAGAATCCCACCCAGACAGCTAAAAAAGATCAATAGTCCCATTCCAGCTCCGGGCCCTGAAGGCACAAGCCAACCAAATAAGGAGGAAAAACCGTTTGGCGTCCGCATGGCCGGCTCGAGCACATAATCCGCGAGCGTCCCGCCAATCAGAGGGGAAATCGGATTGGTCATCCAGGCAATCAGGGTGCGGGCCGAAAAGACGCGCCCCTGCACATCGGGTGCGACCTTGGACTGCCAGATCGCCTGATTCGAGCCGTTGACCAACGGGACTAAAACTGACGATAAAGCATTGAGCACGATCCACAACGGAATCCACTTGGTCAGACCCATCAGTGCAAAGAAAAAGCTGGAGACCGCCCAGCCCGCCAAAACACCATGGACTCTCCGTTTGAAACCGCCCCAGGCACTCATGGCGATGCCTCCCAGAACGCCGCCAATGGCTCCTGCAGATTGGACCAGGCCGAGACTCGTACTATCATTCCCTGTACGCAGTAAGATCATGGGAGCGAGGACAGTAAAAGCAATGCCGATACACAAATTGCCAAAGAAGAACACTAACTGCAATCCCAGCAGGCTCGGACGGGCAAAGATATAGCGAAAGCCAAATACGGCTTCTTTGAGAATATTGCCTTGCGCCTGGCTGCCTTCTTCCGTGCGGCGCGGTTGAGGAATGTGAACGAAGAACAGTACAAAGATGGCTAACAGAAACGTACCCACATCAATCGACAAAATACCACTTAAACCAATGATGGGTAAGAGCGACCCTGCCAGCATGGGAGCAAGAATCCCTGGTCCCATATCAATGAGAGACATCATGCCATTCGCCCGTCCCAATTTTTCTTTCGGGATCATCGTGCTGATCGCCGCCGAATAGGCCGGCCACTGGAAAGCGTTGCCCAATCCTTGAAAGATGGCTGCCACATAAAGATGCCAGACCTGCAAAACCCCAAACCCCTGCAAAAGGAGAATGGCGATGGTTGCCAGGCCCGCCGTCAAATCGCTGACCATCATCATTAATTTGCGGTTGTGCCGATCCACCATGACCCCCGCAAACGGTGTAATGATCAAGAGTGGTGTAATAAAGAACACCTGCACCAATCCCAGCGCGGTGGCACTGCCGGTTTTTTGAAAGACCCAAATCGTCAGCGCGAAGGCACTCATGTTCGTGGCGAGCACCGAGATAATTTGCCCCAACCAAACGATCGTAAAACCAAACATTCCTGTTGGACGATTTGCGTTCTCCATCATATTCCTCTAAAGTAAGGTGTATTCGAACAGGATAACACAACCTCAAGAGTCAAACAATCCCGCGGGCGCGGGATTGTTTGACTTCCTCACACGTGATCAATTTACGCAAGTCAGGCTGCTTGGCACTTACTCCACATAAATCTCTACGTGCTCCCCGTCCTCTTCGTCAGTCACGTCGATAATTTTGCCAATCATCCCCGAGCGCACAGCTTCCATCACGTTGGACATATCCACACCCTGGACTTCCGGAGCAAAATGCGCGCCGATCTTCATCCCTGCATCTACTAAGGCGAGCGGGATCTGGACCGAGGCCTTCGAACGACCTGAACGCACATCCGTCACGCGGATGCGCAGCCAACGCGGTCCGCCGCCCATGCCGGGCGGACGAGGCGGCGTGGGCGTCCGTTTGTCACTCAAGGCGGTGAGCAATTTTGTCCCTTCTTCTGCACTCAATTTCCCTTCTTCGATCATTTTCAAAATCTTCATTCGTTCTTCAGAGCTAGCCATGTCACACCTCCTTATCCGATGTAGACTTGCACATGTTCGCCATCTCCACTGTCATTTGCATTGATGATGAGAGGTGAACCAGATTTACCGGTGGCATCCAATAATTGAATAATGTCATCCACATTTGTTTTTTCCATGCCATGAATGTATTGTCCAAATGTCCTCAGGAACCAGGCAGTTAATCCTAACGGCAATGGGAAACCAAGCGTGATATTTTGGGGCCAGTCCTGCGCGTTCCTGCGATCGACGTTTACATACAACCACTTCGAGCTTTCTCCGCCGGCCCCAAGCGAAATTAATAAAACGCCAAATAATAAGGGAACCAATAAACAAAAGAACCAAAAATTGACACCTGCGCTCTGCTGCACGGCATAAATGCCCCAGGCGCTCAACACGGCGATGAAGACCCCGATCCATAATGGAATCATAGCAAAGCGCCGCGCTCTCGCCTTCACCTCTTCGAACTCAGGTGCATCATTCTTTTCAAAGCCGGACCCCGATCCCGTCTCAAGAAATTCGACCTCCGCCTCCTGTGGATCCGAATCGGCAGCCAGGGCCTGCATCAAACTCGCAGCCTGCTCGGCAGAAATCCTGCCATCCTGCACCATCTGCAGAATCTTCTTGCGCTCTTCAGAGGACATTACTTGCCTCCTTCCAAGGCATTGAGCAATTGCTCCGCCTGCTCCGCAGTGATCTTCTTTTCGGCCAACATCTTCAATATGGCCATCCGCTCTTCATCTGCGACAGGTTCAGAAGCAGGCATGGGCGGAGTAGGCACACCCTTTGGTCCCGATTCCCAGTTCCAGGGACCGGCGCTCCCTCGCCAGCGACGCGCCTGACGTTCTGCATGCCGTTCCACACGGCGAGCGGCCTCTTCGGCGCGCTTGGCCGCCTGGGCAGTGACCTGCCCCACCTGGCGCGAGATCCGTTCGCCAAAACCGGACCAATCGAAGTTCATACCCGCGAAGTTGCCAAATTCTTCGGCCGACTCGCCAGCATTCGCATCGTTCGTCACACGGATATCACCGCCCGCGCTGAGTGTAATTTTTGCCGAACCATCGCCTAAGACCAGGACTCGTTCTGTGACATCTCCCTGACTTTCCACGCCCGGCCAAGCGACATCGATTTCATCGCCATTCATGGTCAACGTGACGTTGGCGTTGGACTTCAAAACCAGCAGGATATCATCGCCGGCGGTAATGGAATAGACACCGTCGTTTTTCGGCTCAAGATAAACAACAACGTCTTCGCCAACGTTGACCCTAATATTCCCGCGCGCCCCGCGCAATGCCAGATCGTCTGCTACAGAGTCCAGCATCACGTTTCCTTCCACGTCACGGATGGAAACATCTCCACCTGCACTCTTAATATAGAGATTCCCTTTTGCACCGCGCAGGCTGAAATCAGATTGAACACTGCCAATTGAAACAGAACCCACATCTCGGATGGAGAGATCGTTGCTAACTTCCTTGATCTCGACATTGCCCGTCACACCGCGCAGGGCAGCATCTCCTCCCACCCGTTGAATGACCAGTGAAGCATTTTTCGGGATACGAAGCGAAACATCGTCGGTGGAGGAAAAAACAATCTCGTCGCCGTTGTGCTTTAGGGAAAGCTCATCCTCATCCGTTTTGATCAGAACATCCTCGCCATCCCAACCTACCACGCTGAGATCACCATCGATGGAGTCAATTTTGATTTTTGGCGTTTTTCCGGCAGAAATTACTTTGGACATTTCTACTCCTCTTCACCGCGCAATAGGCGCATCGCTTCATCGGCCGAAATCTTTCCTGTGTCCAAATCTTCCAAAACACTGCTGCGTCTTTCCGGACTAATCTCCATGACTTCATCTTTGCCAGGCTCAAAGCCGAGGGTCCGAATCACTTCATGTAATCGGTTTCGAATCGTCGGATAGGAAAGACCGAGTTCCTGTTCCATGCGGTTGATCTTCCCTTCGCAGCGGACGAAGGTCACAATAAAATCCAAATGTTCAGCAGTCAAATGAGCGAAGGGACCACCCGTAAATTGTCCCTCTATGGAGGTATCACAGGATGGGCAATGCAAACGAGTGACCGTCAATTCTGAATGACAGACTGGACAACGAGTTGGTGCAGCATACATAAAAAATCTCCTGAAAATCACTCACTCAAATGTGAGAAGGCTTATAATTAGAAAATTCAATTTGATATGCCATAAATTGATGGCGTCAATCAGTTTCTAAAGATTATTATAGGCAAAATCTTTATTTTGTCAAGGCATTTATCAATTTTATTAATTCATATTCAAGAAACTTTATAAATCTTGAATAAAATCTCAAGAAAAGTAACTTCTAAACAAATATTTTCTGATCCAAGGTGATTATGATCCGTTCACTGTTTTATGTTTCCGGGGAAGCGATCCGGCAAGATATCTCACCGAAAGAATTTACGGAACTTATCCAAAACCCACAGGGACTCTTATGGGTGGATTTTATCAATGAACCACCTGAAAACTGTCGCCCCATCCTGGAGGATTTCAAATTTCATTATTTGGCAATTAACGACGCTCTTCAGGAAACCCATGTCCCCAAGCTCGATGATTGGGGAGAATATCTCTATATTGTGCTTAATTATATGAATGCTGAAGAGAACGGAGAAACATGGAATACCGAAGTAGATGAATTGGATATCTTCCTCGGGAAAAATTATGTAGTCACACACCACGATCACCAGATATCTGCTATCGATGAGACCTGGGCAGCCTGTCATCGTGATGAACGCAACCTGCAGGCAGGTGCCGATCATCTTCTCTATCGAATTACGGATAATCTCGTCGCGGGATATATGCCCGCCGTCGAAAAAATCGACAGTGCCATCGACCAGATCGAAGATCAAGTCTTTGATCGTCCATCGCCTAAAACTCTCGAACGGCTATTTGGACTCAAACGGGTTTTAATAGCGATGCGGCGGATCCTGCTCCCCCAACGTGAGGTGCTGAACAAACTTGCCCGCGATGATTACAAAGTGATCGATCCTAAAGATCGTGTCTTCTTCCGCGACATCTACGATCACCTGGTTCGTCTGCACGATTTGAACGAAAGTCTGCGTGACCTGGTGGGGGGCGCACTGGATACTTATTTGTCGGTCATTAACAACCGCATGAACGAAGTCATGAAAACACTGACAATTATCACTACTCTTTTTATGCCGCTTACCTTCGTCACTGGCTTTTTTGGCATGAACTTCTTCGAGCCTCTTGGGTTGCTGAAAGGCTGGACCGCCACCCAGGTTTTCTATGTTGTATTAGGCATTAACGTTCTTCTGCCGATCGGTATGTATATTTGGATGCGCCGTCGCACCTGGGTATAGAGAGAATTGTAACCTCGCTACACTTGACACAGAACAGACGTTCGGTTATCATTCATAGCACAAATGAGCGAAGAATGCTCAGGAGGTAGCTATGATGATGGTTCGTAAAAGCAAAGGCCTTGGAGAGCGTCACCAACGGATTCTTGATTTCCTGCAAGTCTATCAACGCGCGAACAAGTATCCCCCTTCCATCCGTGAAATCGGTGAGAAGACCGGTATCACATCCACTTCTGTTGTGAATTATTATCTTGATCAACTCGAAAAGAAAGGGCTGATCGAGCGCGACCGTAAAATTTCACGCGGAGTGCGTCTCGCTGGGAATGGATCAGCTGAAACGGTGCGCATTCCAATCCTTGGGCCCATCGCTGCAGGTCTTCCCCTCCCTGAGCTTGATCCCAATATCAGCTACATGAACGATAGCGAAGCCAACGCCGTGGATATCGCGCGCAGTCTCCTTCCTAGCAAGGAAAAAGGCGATGGGTTGTTCGCTCTGGAAGTCAAGGGAGAATCCATGATCGATGCCATGATCAACGATGGAGACATCGTGGTTCTCAAACCAGCCAACGATGCCCGCAACGGTGAAATGGTCGCCGTCTGGCTGCCGCGCGATAATGAAGCAACCTTGAAGTACTTTTTCAAGGAAAAGGATCGTTATCGCCTGCAACCTGCCAATCCAACCATGAAGCCGATCTTTATCAAGAAGAGTGAACCGCTTGAGATTAAAGGCAAAGTGGTCATTGTTATCCGCAGGTTGGAAAAGCTGCTCCCAGCATAATCAAATGAGACCAAAAAGAGACGACCTGCGGGTCGTCTCTTTGATTCTGTATCGAATGATCAAGGCGATATAATTCTTCTACCGCTTGCCTCAAAAATAAGCTTTTCAGATAGTATTGTAGGCTAAAATTCAGATCGAAAGTTTACCTACGCCCTAGGCGTGCGGCACTGTGTCAAAGGAGATAATCTATGTATGGAACGATTGCACGCTTCTGGATAAGACCCGGTGTAAAAGACGAATTTATCAAAACCATGGACAGCTTCGGTGACGCAGTCATCGCAGGCTGGGTGGCGGATTATTACTTTCAACTGGATAACGATTCCGAAGAATTTTATCTGGTAGCCATTTTTCAAGATAAGCAGTCGTATCAGTCCAATGCCAATAGCGCGGAACAGCATAAACGTTATCTTGCGTTCCGATCCTTTTTGATCGATGACCCTGAATGGCATGATGGATTCATTTTGTCAGCCACCGGCCCAGGGTCAGGAAAATAAAGGACTGCGATGAATCAAAAAGACGACTCTTTTCTGAGTCGTCTTTTTATCTTTACAGAAGTATTTAGGCGAGTTCGATGACCGCGCCAGCTTCTTCCAGTCTCTTCTTGGCGTCGGTGGCGGCATCCTTGCCAACACCGCTGAGGACCTTACCACCGGCGGTTTCAGCCAGCGTCTTGGCTTCGCCAAGGCCGAGGCTCGTCAACTGACGAATGACCTTGATGACGTCAATCTTCTTGGCGCCGGGTTCCTTGATGACCACGTCGAACTCAGTCTTTTCTTCGACAGGTTCGGCAGCCGCAGCGCCCGCGCCGGGCATAGCAGCCATTGCCATCGGAGCAGCAGCGGAAACACCCCATTTTTCTTCCAGTTTCTTTACGAGTTCAGCCGCCTCGAGGACGGAGAGTGTGGAAAGTTGTTCCACAATTTGATCGAGATTTCCAGCCATTGTATAGTTACTCCTGACTAACTGAGATAATTTTTGATATAGATTGCGTAATATTCATGCCGACTACGCCGCGGCACTCGCTTCGCTCGCTTTCTCTGAGAAAGCTTTGAGAACAGCAGCTAAACCACGAGCGGGTTCGGCGATCGTGCGGACCAGTTTGCCAGCTGGCGCCTGCAGCATGCCCAGTAATTGGGCACGCATTACGGGCAGCGGCGGCATATCTGCCAGGGATTTGATCTGCGCAGCATTCAATGCTTGACCGCTCATGAATCCGCCTTTGACCTTGACGAATTCATTGCCTTTTGTGGCATCCGTCAGAGCCTTTGCAGTCAAAGCAGGGTCATTGAATGCAAATGAGACAGCTGTGCTTTTGACCAGATAATCGCTGGGGAATTGCATGCCCATGTCGGAAAATGCACGACGGGCCAATGTGTTCTTAACCACGTGGAACTCGCCACCCGACTCGCGGACCTTGGCACGAATATTATCCAGGGCCTTCATGGTTACGCCGGTATATTCCACAAGGATCACAGCCTGGCTGCGCTTCATCCAGTCTGCATACTGGGTCAACACTTCTTCTTTGCGTTCTTTAGTAATTGCCAAAGGATTTCACCTCCTTTCAAAAAAAGTCTTTGCCACTTTCGCTATTACGCGAGGCAAAGACTTTTCGCAGTTCCCAAGGAGGGTATGCTTGTGTCCTCACCTGAGCAGGAAATTAAGTCCCTTTTGCGTGGGACACCTGCCTTCATGGGCGAAGTGGCTTATTACAATCCTGGGCTTTTCCAGGACTGGGCGCAATGCGCCAGTTATCGAGTACTTATTTTACTCGGTTCCCTCAAGTTTGAAAGTGTCGCCGGGGTTCACTTTAATCCCAGGACCCATGGTCGTGGCCAGGGTGATCTTTCTAATATACTCACCCTTTGCACCGGAAGGCCGCGCTTTGTGCACTGCATCCATGAGAGCGGCAAAGTTCTCATAAAGCTGGTCGGCATTAAACGAAACCTTGCCAACAGAAACATGGATATTCGCAGTCTTATCAAGCCGAAACTCGACACGACCCGCTTTTGCTTCTTTGATCGCCCGGGCAATGTTATCTGCACTGACAACGGTACCCGCCTTCGGATTCGGCATAAGACCGCGCGGTCCAAGAACACGTCCCAACCGACCCACCCGTCCCATCGCATCAGGCGTAGCGATCGCGACGTCAAAGTCCAGCATGCCGCCTTCGATCTTCTTCATGGTCTCATCGTCATCCGCCACGAGGTCTGCTCCCGCAGAGCGGGCTGCCGCCGCGCCTTCGCCCTGGGCGAAGACCAACACACGTACGGTCTTGCCCAAACCGTGCGGCAATACGACCACATCTCGCACCTGCTGATCCGCCTGACGTGGATCCAGCGCGGTGCGCATATGGACCTCGACTGTTGAATCGAACTTGGTGGTGCTGGTTTCCTTTGCGAGCGCAACTGCATCGCGTGGCGTATATTCCTTGTTCAGGTCCACCTTTGCCAAAGCGGCTGTATATTTCTTTCCGTGTTTAGCCATTTTATCCTCCGTGGTGCAAGCGGATCACTGAATGTGACCCTCCCACAAATTTAGTCAACAATGGTAATGCCCATCGAACGAGCAGTACCTTCAATTTGCTTGATCGCGCCGTCTAGATCGATCGCATTTAAGTCTTTCATCTTGGTTTCTGCGATCTCTTTTACCTGCGACCGTGTTACTTTGCCGATCTTTTCCTTGTTCGGAACACCGGACCCCTTCTCAACCTTTGCCGCTTTGCGCAAGAGCACCGCCGCCGGAGAGGTCTTCAAAACAAATGCGAACGAACCATCGGTATAGACCGTGATCTCTGCCGGGAGAACTTCACCAGGACGATTGGACGTACGGGCGTTGTACTCCTTACAAAATGCCATGATATTGATACCATGACCAGCCAGGGCGGGTCCCACGGGGGGCGCCGGATTGGCCTTTCCAGCTTCAAGCTGGAGACGAACGATTGCCTTAAACTTCTTTGCCATTTTTACTCCTTTGTGGTTTTGGCGTGACAGTTAGATGTCACTCCCACTGTTTCAGGCTGCATAAGCCGCAGCCTGTTACTGTTTATTTATGCTTTCTCTACCTGCAAGAAATCCAATTCGACAGGCGTTTCGCGCCCGAAGAAGGAAACCATCACGCGTACCTTGGTACGTTCCATGTCGATCTCGGAGACAACCCCACGGAAGTCGTTGAACGGTCCATCGATAATACGGACGCGTTCACCCACTTTGAACGTAACCTTGACCGTCGGCGCTTCGGCTTCCATCCGTTTGACGATTTGTGAAACTTCTTCCGGGCGCAGCGGCGTGGGATTATTTCCCATTCCAACGAAACCCGTCACACCCGGCGTATTGCGCACCACATACCATGACTCTTCCGTAAGAGCCATGTTGACCAGCACATAACCCGGGAAAATATGGCGCTCCACCGTACGGCGCTTGCCATCCTTGACTTCGATCTCTTCCTGGGTGGGGATAACCACATCGAAGATCTTGTCTTTCATACCCATGGTCTCGATGCGCTGCTCAAGGTTATGACGAACTTTATTTTCATAACCTGAGTAACAATGGATCACGTACCAGGCTGGCTCTTCTGTGGGGCCAGGGGTAGGTAACTCATCTGAGGAAGATAGTGGCATGCTTTTGACTGGAGGAACATCTACCTCATCAGTTTCCTCCACTACTGCAGAGTCATCAGAGGGTGACGATGTTGATTCATCAGCAGGAACGTCAACAGAATCGGGATCCGAAGCTGTTTCCGAATCCGACAATGAAGATTCGTCCGGGGAATCCTGCAACTCCTCGATTTCATCCTCCACTGATTCACGTTCAAATTGATCGCGCGGTTCCTGCACAGACATGCAAACCTCAAATTTCTATGACGAAAGACCCAGTATCAAGTTCAACAGGGCTCGAGCACCGACATCGGTCAAACCGAGTATAGCACCCATAACCACCATCACCGCCAGTACTAGGAGCGTTAATTGACGTGCCTCCGGCCAGGTCGGCCAGGATACTTTACGGAGTTCACCAGAGGTCTCACGGAAGAACAACTGGATTGCGTTAGGCTTCTTGCCTCTATCCTTGTCAGCCAAGATTGACTCCTTCAGGTTGCTTACGGCTAAAACGCCGCCCTACATTCAGCGGCGTTGCCGATTTTACAGGCCAGGTAGGACTTGAACCCACAACCGCTCGTTTTGGAGACGAGTGCTCTACCAGTTGAGCTACTGGCCTACATCATTTCAAGTTAGGTAGTTGCTTCGTTGGATCGTTTTGTATTTCCACGCAACCACTCAACTAGCAAACTACCTAACGAATGAACTACTTCGTTTCGCGATGCATTGTATGCTTTCTACAACGCGGGCAAAACTTGTTAAACTCAAGACGATTGGGGTCGTTACGGCGATTTTTCTCAGTCGTGTAATTTCGCTCTTTGCATTCATTACACTGAAGAGTGATCACCGGACGAACATCTTTCTTCTTTGATGCCATTCTAACTTACCAGCTTTCTCTTATTCGATGATTTTCGTGACGACACCCGCACCGACGGTGAGACCGCCTTC
>Ga0070698_100008325_pt1 | contig 11208 bp, 5 predicted proteins | sample KBSK1502metaG_FD_65477 | JGI IMG/M metagenome (GOLD analysis project Ga0070698, IMG submission 65477) | Corn, switchgrass and miscanthus rhizosphere microbial communities from Kellogg Biological Station, Michigan, USA - KBS K1-50-2 metaG | ecosystem: Host-associated > Plants > Roots >...
TACAGCCACTTTGCGATCAAGCGCGCGAGTACGGTAGCGCCCGCGATCCCACCGGCGATGCCCACGCATGCGAAGCCAAGGGCTGGGCGCACGGCACTGCGCACGACAGCGGCCCCACCGGCGCCCAGAGCCATGCGGATGCCAAACTCGCGCGTGCGTCTGGCGACGGCATAGGAAACGAGGCCGTATACACCGACGCCGCTCAGGACGAGAGTCAGTACGGACAGCAACCCGACGAGCTTGAGCAGCAGGAAGCGCTCCGACAGCGAGCGGGCCACTGCGTCGGACAAGGGACCGTCGTCTTGCACGGTCAATGTCCCGTCGAGCCCGCGGCCTACGTCGGCAACAGCGCGGGCCACGACCGATGCCGGAACGCTCGCGCGGACGAGAATCATCGTCGGGCCAGGCGGCTCGAGCTGGCCGAGCAGCTCGTAGACGAACGGCTCCTCCTCCGTGCCGACTCCTGTCCAGCGGCTATCGCCCGAGACCCCCACGACCTCGTAGCGTCGCTTGCCGTGAACGTTGTCAGCGAACTGCACGAAGCGCCCGAGCGCATCGGAGTCACCGAATAGACGCTGGGCGAGAGCGCGACTGAGGACCACCTGACCCCGGGTCGTGGCACTGTCCGCGACCGCGGGACCGCCTGGGAAACCCGGCCCGCGAACCAACGGGATCCCCAGCGCGGCGAAGTATCCCGGTGACACTTCGTTTGTCAGGATCGGGATCGAAGCATCGTCGCTCCCCGCGCGCCGGATGTTCGCGCCGAACGAGGGGCCGGAGAATGGCGCCAGGGTAGCGAGGGCGACGTGCTCGACACCCGGCAGCGCCGCAATCCGTTGCGTCAGGCTCTGGAGATAGGCGCGGGTCCGCGCTGGCGTGTACCCCGCACTCCTCGGCCCAACATCGAACGTCGCCACGCCCGCGGGCTCGAAGCCGAGCTCGACCCGAGCGAGGTTCTCGAGCGTCCGGGCGAGGAGCAGTGCGCCGGCGACGAGCGCGACCGAGACGGCGACTTGGAAGGAGGCGAGTCCCGATCGCAACCACGCGGCCCTGGGAGCTTGCGTCCGCGCCGCGTCCTTGAGCACCGCGGAGATGTCGGTGCGCGACGTGAGGAGGACCGGGCTGATCCCCGATAGTGTGGCGGCCGCCAGCCCTGCCAGGATCGCGAAGCCAAGCACTCGCCAGTCTAAGCTCACGCTCGAGAGGGGCTGCCACAGCCCGCTCAGCCGCACCCCCGCCAAGAGATCGTGCAGCCAGAGCGCTGCGAGCAATCCCCCCCCCGCGCCCAGGGCTCCGAGTATCACGCTCTCGATGAGATAAGACCGCACCACGTCGCGGCCGGACGCACCCAGGGCCACGCGGACCGTAACGTCCACCCGCCGCTCTGCGCCACGAACCAGCAGGAGGTTCGCTACGTTCGCGCAGGTCACGAGTAGGACCAATGCCACAATTCCGAGGATCAACGTCGTGACCCTGCCCAGCGACTCACGACCGAGGGGCGGCAGCCCGATGCCCGGGTAGACTTTCGCCACGGAGGCCTGGATCTGATTGGCGCGTTGCGGGTCGAGGGAGAGGTGCGACATCACAGCCTGGAGTTGCACCGCGGCTTCGGCGAACGATGCGCCTGGGCGCAGCCGGAAGAGGAACTCGTAGTAGCTCTGCGCTGCACGCCGGACCTGAGGCGGAAAATGCTCGACGTCGGGAAGCGTCTTGCCCGGAAGCCAGGCGTCGGCATCGCCCAGTCGATCCGTCCCGTGGAAGCCGGGCGGCGCCACACCGATGACGGTGAACGCGAGATTGTTCACGCGCAGCACTTGCCCGACGACGTCTGGACGGCCGCCGAACGCTTCACGCCACACCCGGTCGCCGATCACGATCACGGGGCTGCCGCCCGGAGACCGATCGTCCTCCGGTACGAACCCGCGACCGAGCTGCGGCTGGGCGCCGAGCGTCGTGAAGTAGTTGTTCATCACGAACTCGGCCATGACGCGTCGGGCCAGCCCGTCCGGCGGAGCGACGCTGACCGCCGTCGGCTGACGGCCGACCAGAGCGGTCACGGCGGGCACCCCCTGGAGGATCGTGGCCGACAGATCGTTATCGATCCACCCGGGTGAGAAGCCGGTCGAGTCCTGTTTACCGAACCAGACGAGCCCGAGGGTGCGCGCATCCCGTACTCCGGGGACAGGCCGGAGGGCGACCCAATTCAAGAGACTGAACCCCGTCGTCGCTGCGCCGATGCCTACGGCAAGCGTGAGCACAACGAGCGCGGTGAAGCCGGGGCTCTTGGCGAGCGAGCGGACCGCGTAGCGAACATCGCGTAGCAGCGTGTCCATGCTACTCCTGCCTCAACGCATCCATCGGATCGATCCGCGCCGCCCGCCGCGACGGCGCCCACGCCGCCACGAGACATGCGGCCAGCACCACGGCGGCGCCGAACGCGTATCCCGCCGGATCGAACGTGTCGACGATCACTAGGACCGACGCGAACAGCTTCGAGACACCCAGCGCGAGCACGCTGCCGGCCGCAAGCCCGACCAGGGCATACCGCAACGATTGCCGCAGCACCTGGCCGACGACGAACCGCACGCTCGCCCCCAGCGCCATGCGGATGCCGATCTCCTTGGTGCGCCGCGCCACCACATAGGACAGGACGCCGTAGATGCCGATGAGCGTGAGCACGAGCGCGATCGCACCGATGGCAGACGAGACCAACGAAAAGATCTTGAATGGCCAGCGCTGCACGGCGAGATAGTCGTCGAGCGTGTGGATCTCGATGACGGCGCCTTGGTCGACGGCCGCGATGTCGCGGTCGATGCGCTGCCGCGCCTGGCTCGCGTCACCGCTCACGCGGGCGACGATCCGCGTACCGGCGGACTCGGCGGGCATCGGATAATAAATCACCGGTCGCTCGAGCCCGGTGCCGATCCAGCCGCTCACGGCGTTACGCGACACGCCCACCACGCGCGCCGCCCGCACGCGCGCCAACCGCGAATGGCGCGGCGGCTCGGCGCTCTGCTCCACGAACTGCCCCACCGGGTCGCGGTCGGGCCACAGCGTGCGCGCGGCCGCTTCGCTGACGACGGCCACGGGCTGAGCGAGACGCTCCTCTTCGGCGCTAAAGCCCCGGCCCCGTACCATCGGCACGTCGAGAGCGCCGAAAAAACCAGCGTCGACGAAATTGACCCCGGCAACCGCGATCCGCCGCGCACCCACGGCGCGCACGCCCAGTGACGGGTACGTGCCGTCCAGCGGGGACTGAGTCGATGCACCGATGAGCGTCACCATCGGCTCGGAGCGCAGGCGCCGCAAGGCCGGGCCGCGCGCCCGATCGTCGAGGGTCAACTGGACGACGTCACCCGTCTGCATGCCCGTCGGGAGACGATCCACCTTACGGGCCCCTCGCAGCAGGATGCCCGTGACAATGAGCAGCAGGGAACACACGCCGACCTGAGACATGACGAGTGCCGCACGCGTGCGGCCCGGCCCGGCGGACTCGCCTCGGCCCGACTGCACGATGCGCGGGCGTGTCGCCTGCAGCGCGGGCACCAGACCGAACGCGAGCGCCGCCACGAGCGCCGCCAGGAGCACGAAGCCGAAGACCCGCATGTCAGGCGAGAGCGGGACGATGTGCACGTACGGCACGAACTCACTCGGCATGCTCGCGAACATGACGCGCACACCGGCGTCGAGCGTCCAGCGCGAGATGAAGAATCCCAGCACCGCCGACGGGATCGCGAGCAGCGCGCTCTCCGTGAGGAGCTGACGCACGAGCCGCGGACGCGCGGCGCCGAGGGCCAAACGAATCTCCACCTCGCGGTGCCGGGCCATGCCGCGCGCCAGCAGCACATTGGCGACGTTGACGCTGGCGATCAGGAGGACCAGGCCGAACGCCACCGCCGCCGGTGAGAACATGGCGACGTTTTCGGCCGTGAGCGGCAGCGCGCTCGCCGCGGACACCAAGTCGACGTGCGTCCAGCGCAGTGAATCGGGCAATGTGGCCGTTGCGCGTGCGGCCCAGGCGGCGAGGGCGGCTTGTGCCTGCGGCTCACTCGTGCCCCGCTTCACGCGCAGCACCGGCCACAGGGCGTCGGGCTCGGTGGCGCCGAATAGATCGCGCGTACCCTCGAGGCGACTGAACAGCGTCACGGGCGCCCAGAAATCCGGTGGAATCGGGCCGATGCCGGTGAAGCGCTTCGCCGCGACGCCGACGATCGTGACGGGCGTGCCGTGCAACAATAGCTTCCTGCCGACGACGCTCGAGTCCCCGGCGAACTTCCCCTGCCACGCATCGTAGCTGAGCACCGCCACCGGCTCGCCATCGGGCGGCGTTGCGTCCTCGGGGAGGAGCGGGCGCCCGAGCACCGGCGCCGCTCCCAGCACGCCGAACGCGTCGCCCGTGACCGCGTGTCCGAGCAGCAGGCCATTCTCGGACCGCGGGGACATGAGCGCGTACGCGAAGCCCTCGGTAGCGATCGGCAGGGATCGCAGCTCTTGGTACTGTCGCCACGAGAGACGCTCCCCCGAGCCGCCGCGGTCCTCGAAGAACACGAGGTACAGCGACCCCGGGTCGCGGATCGCGAGCGGCCGCAGCACGTACGCGTTGAAAATCGTGAAGACGCTGGTGTTGAGGCCGAGCGCAAGCGCGATCGTCAGCATGACCGTCGCCACGAAGGCCGGCGAGCGCCGGAAGCCGCGCAGCGCGAACCGCAGGTCTTGGAGCATCCTACGGGCTCGGGGCTCGAGTCCCCTGCTCTTCCACGACACGGCCATCGAACAGCTGCACCGTGCGGTCCGCATGCTGCGCGTAGCGCGGATCGTGGGTGACCATGCACACCGTCGCCCCGCCGCGGTGCAGCTCGCGCAACAGCCCCATCACCGCTTCGCCGTTGGTCGAGTCGAGGTTTCCCGTGGGCTCGTCGGCCAGGAGAATCGCGGGGTCTCCCACCACCGCGCGCGCCACCGCGACGCGCTGCTGCTGACCGCCCGACAGCTGCGCGGGGTAATGCTTCGCCCGGTGGGACATCCCCACCTGCTCGAGCGCCGCCTGCACGCGCTGCCGGCGCTCGGCGCCCGGCATGCCACGGTAGGTGAGCGGCAGCTCGACGTTCTCGTACACGGTCAAATCGCCGATCAGATTGAACGCCTGGAAGATGAATCCGATCCGCCGGTTCCTGATCCGGGCGCGCTCCGCGGCCGAGAGATTCGCGACGGGGCGGCTTTCGAGCAGGTAGGTCCCCTCGGTCGGCGTGTCGAGCAGGCCCAGCAGCGACAACAGCGTCGTCTTCCCACACCCCGAAGGCCCCGCGATCGAGACGTAGTCGCCCTGTTTGATCTCCAGGTGCACGTCGGCGAGCGCATGTGTCTCGACTTCGTCCGTGTAGAAGACCTTCTTCACGCCCTGGAGCTGAATCAGCGGTGAACCGTTGCTGGCCATCGCGTCTCCTATCGCTTGATCCTCACCCGCTCCACCCGGTCCCACTGCGACATATCCGACAGGATCACCGAATCGCGCACGCTCAAGCCGCGCATCACCTCGATCGTGTTGACCGAGCTGCGTCCCACCTGCACCTGGACCCGGTTGGCGTAGTGACCATCCTCGGAGATCTTGAACATTCCGATGGTGCTGTTGGGCTGGCCGTAGGCGGGCCTGCCGGTGTAGAGCACTCGCTCGAGCCGCTCGATCTCGATCGTGCCGTCTACGGACAGGTCGGGGCGCATGCCGGCCACCGTATCCTCGAGCGCCACGTCCACCGACACGGTGCCGTTGATCGCGTTGGGATCGAACCGGATCACGTGCCCCGGTACGACCCCGTTCCGCGTGTCGATCGCCGCCTGTTCGCCGATCGTGATGTCTTTCGCCTGCGTTTCCGGAATCTGAAGCACCGCCTTGAGCTTCCCTGGTTGGACCACCTTTGCCAGCATGGTGCCGCCGAGCACGTACTGGCCGAGCTGCAGCGTCATGTCGGAGACCACACCGGAATCGCCCGCCCGCACCTGCAGCGACCGCAGCACGTTCTGCTGGAAGTCCGCCACCGCGCGCAGCCGGTCCACCTGGGACCGCTGGACCGCGAGCTGGGAGTCGATCGTTTCGGTCATCAGCGCCAGGCGTTGTTGCTCGATGCTGTAGCGGGTTTCGAGCTCCAACGCCTTGTCTTTGGCCAGGGCCGCTTCGTTGCGCGACATGCCCCCATGCATGCCGAGCGACTCGGCGACCTCCGCCTCGCGCTTCGCCTGCAAGTATTCGGTGCGCGTGGTCGCCACGAGGCCCGTCTGCGTGAGGCGCTGATTCTCGAGGTTGGTGCGCTGGCTCACGAGGTCGGCGCGGGCCGCCGCGAGCTGCTGCTCGGCCTGGAGTGCCTGGATCTGTACGTCGGGGTTGGAAAGGTCGAGCAACACCGTTTCGGGCTTCACGTGCTGCCCCGGTTGAGCGAGCACCCGATCGACGCGGCCGGCGGCGAGCGCCGTGATGAAGCGGATGTGCTCCGGGACGAGCGTGCCGGGCCCCCGCACCTCGCGCACCATCTCGCCGCGGCGCACCGAATCGACCCAGAGCGTGGCCCGGTCCACGCTCGGCGCCGCGGGTTTGAGGCTGGTGAGAAAAACGGTGAGCAACAGGACCGCCGCGGCGGCGATCCCGCCTCGCAGGTAACGGCGGTACTGCGGCACTGGCGCGCGGGGAATGTCCACGACTACCTGACTAAGCAGACATCGTACCACGAGCCGGCAAAGCTAACCTGCTACCGACGAACGGATTGCAGGCGGGGGTCCTCGCCTCGCGAGCTCGACGCGTGCGGTTATGGGATGGCGAGTCCCACAAGCGGACACTCGGGCCGTGCCGTGACACGAGCGCTGGAAGCGGTGTTGCGCCGCGAGCAACATGTGCAGGGCCTTCGGGCACTCGCCGCCTTGGGTCCCATCGACGCCACCCGCATCGACTGACGCCGACGTTCCTTCGCCGCCGGGGTGCTGGTCGGGATCAAGGATCGCGCGCGCCATGCCGCTGCGCTGCGATTCCTTGCCACCGGAACCGAACTCTTAACCTAACACGGCCCCGCCGCGCCTCGTCAGAGCGATTTGGTGGGGCCCGCGTCATGCCTTATCGTATGGGCGCCCCAGGTGCCGACCCGGTCCCAGGAGGTTGTCAATATGCGCACCGCACGCTCCCTCGCCTCGCTGCTGCTCTTGGCCGTCCTCCCCGCCTTTCAAGGAGGAGACCGGCCCAACGACCGACCCGATCAGGATCCGCCCAGCCGGGTCGGACGACTGAGCTACCTCTCGGGCAGCGTGTCGTTCCGGCCCGGGACGGTGGACGACTGGGCCGATGCGACGATCAACTATCCGCTGCACGCAGGCGACCACCTCTGGACCGACGCCGCGGCCCGCGCGGAGCTGACGGTCGGCTCGAACGCCCTACGGCTCGCCCCGCAAAGTGCTTTCGGCTTCCTGGCGCTCGATGACCGCACGACGCAAGTACGCCTGTCGCAAGGCTCGCTCGAGGTGCGGGTGCGGACCTTGGGCGACGACGACAGCTTCGAGATCGACACGCCGAGCGGCGCGGTGTCGCTGCTCCGCCCCGGCACCTATCGGGTCGACGTGGACTCGGCCGGCGACACCACCACGGTCACGGTGCGCCATGGGCAGGCCGACGTCACGGCCGCCGGCTCGGCCTTTCCGGTGCACGCGGGGGAGGCGGCCGTCGTGTTCGGCGGCGACTCGCCCAGCTACGACGTCCGCGATGCGTCGCGGCCGGACGAGTGGGAGGATTGGTGCTCCACGCGCGACCGTCGCTGGGACGACTCCCGCTCGTCGCGCTACGTGTCGCGCGAGACCATCGGCTACGAGGACCTGGACGAGAACGGCGAATGGCGTGATACGCCCGACTACGGGTCCGTGTGGGTGCCGCGCACCACGATCGTGGGATGGGCGCCGTACCACTATGGCCGCTGGGTATGGGTGGAGCCGTGGGGCTGGACCTGGGTCGACGACGCTCCGTGGGGCTTCGCGCCCTTCCATTATGGCCGCTGGGTGTACTGGGACGGCAGCTGGGTCTGGGTGCCGGGGCGACGGGTCGCCCGGCCGGTGTACGCGCCGGCGCTGGTGGTGTTCGTGGGCGGCGGGCGGAACTGGAGCCTGTCGATCGGTGCGGGCGGCGGCGTGGCGTGGTTCCCGCTCGGCCCGGAAGAGCCCTACGTGCCGGCGTATCACGTGAGCAATACCTACTACCGCAACGTCAACGTGACGAACGTCAACGTCACCAACATCAACGTGACCAACGTGAACGTCACGAACATCAATTACCGCAACCGCCGCGAGCCGGGCGCCGTCACGGTCGTGTCGCAGGAGACGTTCGTCCGGTCGCGCCCCGTGGACAAGAGCGTGATCGAGGTGCCGCGCGAGCGCCTGGACGAAGCGCGCGTGGTCGGTAACACCGCACGCGTGGTCCCAGACCGCCACAGTGTGCTGGGGCGGCCCGACATCGTCACCGTGCGCCAACCCCCGTCGGTCGTCATCGGGCGCACCGTGCTCGTCCGACGGCAGCCGCCGCCGCCGCCCGTGTCGTTCGCGGCACGCGAGGACGCATTGCGCGCCCGTCCCGGCCGGCCGGTCGATGAGACGACGCTCGGCACGCTGCGCGCGCAAGCGCCCCCGGCCCGAATGCAGCCGCTGGTGCGGCCCGCGGCGCCCGTTGCGACGCAGGACCACCCCACCCCAGTGCTCCGTCCCACCCGCGAAGGGCTCCCGCCGCCACGCGCACTGCCCCCGCCCGCCCCCGCCGAGCGGCCGGCGCCGGCCGCACGTCCCGACCGGGCGGGGCAACCAGAGCGCTCGGAGAGTCCGCGCCCGGCCCGCCAGCCCGCCGAGCGAGCCGGACCCGCCGAGCGACCCGCGCCAGACGAGCGTCCGGCGAGCAAGGCGCGACCCCAGCCGCAGCCGACGCCGGTCGAGAGGCCCGCACCTCAGGACCGCGCGCGGCCTGACGCCCAGCCCCCGCACGAGCGACCCGCGCCGGAGGAGCGTCCGGCGAGCAAGGCGCGACCCCAGCCGCAGCCGACGCCGGCCGAGAAGCCCGCTCGCGAGCGCCCCGCGCCTGAGCGCCGGGCCCCGAAGGTGCGCGCGGCCGAGCGGGATACGACCAAGGAGAAGAAGCCTTAGATTCCGAGCCGGACCATGGAAACAAAGCGGCGTTACGAGCACGCGGCGTCGATCTCGCCCGAGCGGGTGCTGCGCGTGGTCCCCGAACCCGGGCGGAACCCCGGCACGGCGCTCGACCTCGACCTGGTGCGCGCGCTGCGTGTGAACCGCAGCGCAGTCGAGCGCCGCGCCGCCACGATCCCCACCCGCCGTACCGTAAAGAAAGAATGGCAGGCCGCCTGGCTGCTGCGGGCGATCACCTGCATGGACTTGACCACGCTCCAGGGCGACGACACGGCCGGCAGCGTGCTACGACTCTGCGCCAAGGCGCGCCAACCCGTGCGCCACGACCTGATCGAGGCGCTCGGCGTCGCCGACCTGGGAATCAGGGTGGGCGCGGTGTGCGTGTATCACGCCTTCGTCGCGGCAGCCGTCCAAGCCCTCGAGGGCTCCGGCATCCCGGTGGCCGCGGTGTCGACGGGGTTCCCGGCGGGGCTCAATCCCCTGCCCCAGCGGGTTGACGAGATTCGCGCATCGCTAGCGGCCGGAGCGCGGGAGATCGACGTGGTGATCACCCGCGCGCATGCGCTCGCCGGAGACTGGGCGGCGCTGTACGACGAGATTCGGGCGTTCCGGGACGCGTGCGGCCCGGCTCATATGAAGGTGATCCTCGGCACCGGCGACCTCGCGACGCTCGCGAACGTGGCGCGCGCAAGCCAGGTGGCGATGATGGCGGGCGCGGACTTCATCAAGACGTCCACCGGCAAGGAGCCGGTCAATGCCACGCTTCCCGTCGGCGTGGTGATGACACGGCAAATCCGCGATTACCATGAGCGCACCGGCCACGCGGTCGGGTTCAAACCGGCAGGCGGGATCCGCAAGGCCAAGCAGGCCCTCGACTGGCTCATCCTCATGAAAGAAGAACTGGGCGATCGCTGGCTACGCAGCGACCTGTTCCGACTGGGCGCCTCGGCACTGCTCACCGACATCGAGCGGCAGCTCGAGCACTTCGTGACGGGCCGGTATTCGGCGGCCCACCGTCACCCGATGGTATGAGACGGGAAAGGGGAAAGGGGAAACGGGAAAGGTGACGACCGTCTCGGAGATCTTCGAGACGATGGCGTACGGGCCCGCGCCCGAGAGCGACAAGCCGGCGCTCGAGTGGCTGGACCGGCACGGGCGCGCGTTCGGGCTGTTCGTCGGCGGGCGCTGGACCAAGGGAAAGAATGGTGACGCGTTCGACGTCATCAATCCTGCGACGACCGCGCCGCTGGCGCGCGTCACGCAAGCGGGCGAGGCGGACGTGGACGCCGCCGTCGCCGCCGCGCGCAAGGCCTTCCCCGTCTGGTCCGCGTTGTCCGGCCACGCTCGCGCGCGCCACCTGTACGCGCTCGCCCGCACGGTCCAGAAGCACGCGCGCCTCCTGGCGGTGCTCGAGAGCCTCGACAACGGCAAGTCGATCCGCGAAACGCGCGATCTCGACATCCCGCTCGTCGCCCGTCACTTCTACCATCATGCGGGATGGGCGCAGCTCGCCCAGTCGGAGTTCGCGGGCTACGGCCCGATCGGCGTGGTCGGGCAGATCGTCCCCTGGAATTTCCCTCTATTGATGGTGGCGTGGAAAATCGCGCCGGCGCTCGCGGCCGGAAACACGGTGGTGCTCAAGCCCGCCGAGTTCACGCCGCTCACGGCGCTCTGCCTCGCCGAGCTGGCGCAGGAGGCGGGTCTCCCCGCGGGCGTGCTCAACGTCGTGACGGGCGACGGCCGCACCGGTGAGCTGATCGTGCAGCACCCCGACGTGGACAAGATCGCGTTCACGGGCTCGACCGAAGTGGGTCGCATCATCCGCAAGGCGACGGCCGGATCGGGCAAGAAGCTCTCGCTGGAGCTCGGCGGCAAGAGCCCGTTCATCGTGTTCGACGACGCCGATCTGGACAGCGTGGTCGAGGGCGTGGTGGACGCGATCTGGTTCAACCAGGGGCAGGTGTGCTGTGCCGGGTCGCGGCTGTTGGTGCACGAGGGGATCGCCGACCGACTGGTCGCAAAGCTGCGCGCGCGCATGGAGAAGCTGCGGGT
>Ga0070698_100008326_pt1 | contig 11208 bp, 7 predicted proteins | sample KBSK1502metaG_FD_65477 | JGI IMG/M metagenome (GOLD analysis project Ga0070698, IMG submission 65477) | Corn, switchgrass and miscanthus rhizosphere microbial communities from Kellogg Biological Station, Michigan, USA - KBS K1-50-2 metaG | ecosystem: Host-associated > Plants > Roots >...
GTTGCCGATGGGCTCGTATATTTAAACCTCGAAGATACGAACGAGGTGGTAGTCTTCGATCCAAAATCACTCGAAGTGAAGAAGCGCTTTCCGATTGGCGTCGCAAAAACGCCGACCGGTTTGGCCTACGACGCAAAGACGAAACGATTGTTCATCGGTTGCCGCAACGAGCCCAAGATGGTCGTCATGGACGCCGTGTCGGGACGAGTTATCAGCAGCTTTGCGATTGGGCGAGGCGTAGACTACGCGGCCTTTGATCCGCAAGCGAAGCTTGTTTTCTTTTCGTGTAGCGAAGGTGTCTTGAGTATCTTTCACGAAAAGTCGGCCGACGATTACGAAGACGCTGGTCCGGTTAAGACACAGCCTGGCGCCCGCACAATGGCTTTCGACCCGAAAACGAAGAAGATATTTCTGAGTGCGGCCGAATACATTGAGACGCCGTCGACAACACCCGGTGGCAGACCCCAACGTAGCGTGAAACCGGGATCGTTTACGGTGCTGGTAGTCAGCAAGTAATCGTTGAGGGCTACGTCAATCGCACGAATGACGCTTTTGAGGGCACGCCCTTCGAATCTACAATGAACACCATGTAATAACCTGGCGGTGCAAGGTTTCCATTAGCCGGTGCCTTCACATAGAGTTGACTATTATTGGAAGTGAAGGTCATACCCACGAGTCGCTGCTCCATATCAAATGCGTGAGTGACTGCGCCGGGTCGGATCAGCACGACTGATTTTATGTCTGCTGGATATGGCGTTCTGATGTAGAAGCTCCTGCCATAATGAATGGCCTGATCGATCCCGCTTATAACAGGTCGTGTGGCCAAACTGCCGTCGGAATTAAACAGGTATGGTGGTGAATAGATCTCGATGTGCGGCTCATACACAGTACGCATGGGATTTCCTCCGACTGCTAGTACGGTGGCATCCGGTAAGAGTAGCGTGTTGGAATGATAGAGCCGTGGAAACGCCATCGAGCTTCCGGCAGTAAAGCTATTCGCGTCAGGGTCGTAAAGCTCAGTCTCCAAAGCAGCCGTCGCTAGATCTTCGTCGTTAGTGGAACCGCCCGATACCAGCACTTTGCCGTTAGGCAAAATCGTCGCGTTCAACTGTATCCTGGCGCGAGCCATGGTGGGACCGTTCACCCACTGGGGTTGACTTACAGATAAATCGATAAGCTCGGTTGTGTTAGTTGCGGGATTTGCTCCTCCCAGAATCATCACTCGAGGCTTAAAACCATTCGCTGGAGTCAACGGCAACAGCACTGATGTTCCGTAATCTCGATTGGCGGTGAAGTTGGTTGTGGCAACCTCAAACCAGGTGGTTGTCGCCGGATCGAACATCTTTGAGTCTCGATTTGCGCCGCACTCGAAGACCTGACCATCAGGCAACAGGTGCTGACGTGGATACAGCGGCACACCGGCGAAAATAGTTCCGGCAGGGGTCCAGTTTCCCGATACCCAGATCTGCACGGTGGTATTGACTGTGGAGCTTGTATTGGTCAGTCCAGAGACGACTAACACTGAACCGTTGCCTAATACGGTTCCGGTAGGGTACCAACGACCACCATTCATCTGTGCGGCGTCGGTAAACGTCTCGGTCGTTGGGTCGAAAAACGCAGTTCTGGGTTCACCTAAAAAAGCGTCGTACTTGAGCGTGCCTCCCAGAACAAGTGGCCGGCCACTCGACAATATCACCATGCCGCTGCAAAACATGTCCCATCTTATTGGAAAAGTCCTCACACTTCCGATCGCAGGATCCCAAACGCCCGCCTGAAAATCTTTATTATTCGGGTCGTTCCCAGATCCAGATATGACCAGAACTTTAGAGTTGTACATAAGGGCTACGTGAACGGGATTGATGGGCATCAATTCGGGCAAAGTGTCCCATCGGCCACGTTGCGCAGGCTGGGTTTCCAACACTCGTAAGGCAGCTTTGTGCATTTCAACCGGCTCAACAAATGGTTTTTCCTGCCCGGGCTGAGCGGGCTGTGCGCGTCGTCGCTGTGGATTTTGTTGCGCTGGTTGTTGAGGTGTTTGAGCAAACGGTTGAATAAAGGCGCCTGTAAAGATTATCAAGAGGCAAGCGCTCGCGTATTTGTTGCGAACGCAAAGCCACGGAAAAGAAAATTTGCAAAGAGAGGAAAGAGTATTCATCGGGGAGACCTCCTAACGTAAGGGAAGGAACTAATTCCTAAGAAAAGCCCGCCATTTCGGCAGCGGAGAGTTTGCTGGCCTGGTTCGTGATAGCCGTCTACTAGTAATGACAAAAATCAACCAAACGTTTCATCCTGAATCGTCAATTCGAACGTGTCGCGAGGCTAGTCGACCCTCATCAATAGCCGATAGCCAGTCCATCTTTGCGTGGATCGGACGCGCCCATCAGCGTCTTGTTCACCGGGTCAATCATGATTGCCTGACCGCCACCCATAGATGATCGCAGTACGCCGGGAGGCGAAGCTCGCCGGTGGCCCAGAGCCATTAGCTGACTAATCACTGTTGCCGGAATTTCGTCCTCGAGCAGGACGTCTCTTTCGCTCACATAACGGTAGCGCGGCGCATCAATCGCCTGCTGCAAACCCATACCGAGATCGATGATGTTGACCAGCACTTGAACATGTCCCTGGGCCTGAATACCGCCACCCATAACACCGAATGACATGAACAGTTGGTTGTCTTTGAAGACCATCGCCGGAATGAGCGTGTGAAAAGGGCGCTTGCCCGGCTCGAGATGGTTAGGGTGGGCTCGATCCAGTGAAAACGAACTGCCGCGATTCTGAAGTACGATCCCCGTATCGCCGGCGACAATCCCTGATCCAAACGAGTCGAAAAGACTGTTAATAAACGACACGGCGTTGCCATCCTTATCGACGACTGTAAAGTAGGTAGTGTCGCTGCCAACGTTGATGTCGCCAGGCGGTGGTGAATCAAGTGCTTTGTTTGGATTGATGAGGGCGCGTCGCCTGGCCGCGTAGTCTTTCGACAGCAACTCGACTACTGGAACTTTGGAGAAAGCCGGATCGGCGATGTAGCGATTGCGATCGGCGAAAGCGAGTTTGGTAGCTTCGATCAGCGTGTGATAGTAGCGAACGGGTTGTTTACTCAAGGCTGCAAGATCAAACCCCTCAAGAATGTTAAGCGTGAGTAAGGCAGTCAATCCCTGACTGTTCGGTGGAATTTCATAGACCGTGTAACCGCGATAAGTGGTCGAGATCGGTTCTACCCAATCTGATTTCTGCGCTGCCAGGTCTGCCAGTGAAATGAAACCGCCGTTCTTCTCGCAGTAGTCGGCGATTGCTCTTGCTATTTCGCCTTTGTAGAAAGCGTCGCGACCACCGAGCGCGAGCGTGCGAAGAGTGCGAGCCACGTTAGGTTGCCGGAAGATCTCGCCTGGCCGCGGCGCTCTCCCGTCAATCAGATAGTTAGCTGCAGCCGCCGGAGTCTTTTTCAACTTTATCACTTCCGCGTTCCAGTCTTCAGCAGTCTTCTCCATGACTGGAAACCCGTTCTCCGCACACTCAATAGCCGGGTTGAGCAGATCCGGAAGCTTCATGGTCCCATACTTTTCCAATAACGTTACCCAACCATCAAATGCACCCGGGACAGTGATACTTTCCATGCCGAACTCCGGCATCTTCGTGGTCTTTCTCTTAGCAAAGTAGTCAAGACTCAAAGCACCTGGTGCTCGGCCACTGGCATTGAGACCCTTCAGCTCCTTTGTCTTGGACCAGTAAACGAGCATGAAAGCGTCGCCCCCTATGCCGGTCATCATCGGTTCAGTTACGTTGAGCATGGCCGCCATCGCGATCGACGCATCGACTGCATTGCCACCACGTTTGAGAACCTCAAGACCCACTTCGGACGCGAGCGGTTGGCTGCTCGCAACCATTGCATGCTGGCTTCGCACAACCGATCGCCCCGGCTTGACTTGGAAGGCTCGGCTTTTGTCCTGGGCCAGGGGCTGGATGTTTGTCATTAGCATGAGCGCCACCATCGCAGTTGCAATGTAGATTCGAGCAACTGTTCGTGGCAATGGAATGATTGTCGTTCGAGACATAGGCGAAACCTTTTCCAACCGGCGTCACGCCGGGTTGGTCGACTACTGACTGTTTGGTTAAAGATGGGGTGTCTCAGCACGTGTCAACGCGCCGATTGTAGCAAATCATTCGTTACTTCTGAGCGATAGGAACAATGCGAAGACTAATCCAGGGAGACGCAAGTCGAACAACTGCGGTCAGCTTCGCAACAAGGGTGCAATGTCCTTCGGCAGATCATTCAAGAGCTCTTCAAACACTGCGACCAGACCAAGCTCTTCCGAACCATGATGGTATGTTCTGCGTGCAGCTTTTTGGACCAGGTACATAGACTCCGAGGAGAATTCCAGCTTCCGGATTGGCGCTGGATCGCTGAGTTCGGTGAGGATCTTGTGCAAGTGACGTCGAACCAAAGTGATTTGCTCATCCGAAATGGTAAGCATTGTTCGGCAAGCTGTGGAGGCTTCACGCACTGTCAGGAAATCCATGGGTAGCCAACCCATTGACTCACCGGTCTGGTCGTAGCAGTCGTCAATGATGTTCAAAGTCGCGAGTAAAATATGAACGGGTTCAATGTATTCGCTGCCTGATCGACAAGCCTCTGTGTTGGCAATATTCATTGCCAGACGCAGGGAAGGATGGTGCTTCATTTCTTTTAATCGTTGCATGATGAATCTCAGAAGACAGAACTTCCAAAAGGTCCCCCCGTTTGTTGTAAGCGAATCGGCAGCAGTTGAGCCAGTTGATAACATGCGGACCTTAGACCATCCATATCATTATTGTTTATTGCTCTTCTCGCCTGATCGAATAGTTGTTCAGCAATCGACGAATTCTTCATATCGTTTTTCTGCTCCTCGAGGTGAGCGAGATAAGATAGCCACCATTCATCCCGGGAATACAGGATCCGGATCCGCAGTTCATCCAAATTCTCAATTCTTCGATTTAGATCGGTGGGATTGATCGTACGGGCTTCCATGGTTGCTCTTAGTTCGCCAACCAGCATGCGGAGCTTCGGTTGATCCGACTCTTTTCCCCACTTGTTCACAACCTCTTCGGTCCAGTCGATCATCTGCTGAGCATTCACGAGCAGCGTCGGAATCTCGAGGGCGGCATCCAACTCGTCAACGGTGGCCTTGAATTCAAGCAGGCGATGATGTGCTTTATCAGCGGCGTCGCGATCGGCGGTAGCTGCGTCCAGATTGGTTTCGACCGCTTCAAGGATTCGCTCATTTTGTATTCGTTCGAGAATGGGCCGGGCTTTGGTGTCACCAGTCAAGTAAAGACGTTCGCGCGCCTTTTCAAATCGTTCCTTTTCTCGTTCAAGTTCATCCCTTAGTACTTTAGGATCGACCATCGTTTTGGTCATCGTGAGTATTCCTTCAAACTCACGATTTAGCATCGTGATGTAGGCCCCGGTGTGGACCAGGCGCGATTGATCGATTGCGATGGTGATTTCGATCTCCGCACCGGCAGGTAGATCTCGCGTTATTTCGGTAGCGGGGATTTCCAGGTGGCCGATCAGTTGATTGCGATCTGCCTTCAGGTGTTCACCCTCGACTACCGGAAGCCGAATGGCTCCATCCGGTTCTCCTTTTTTTACAGGGTGGGCCAGTTTCTGAACGAATCGTTTTCGCGCCGGTAGCTGAATTCCTTTTTGGAAGAAAACGCGCACTTTGTTGTTAGCTAATGCGAGGCCCACGGAGTGTATCAAGGTCGGATTGTCGGCCTCGATCCCAATCATGTAGGAAATCGCGTCAGGAACAGTTGGGCGAGGAGTCCCGGTGGCGTCCTGAAGTTCGATCTTAAATATGTTCGTTCCTGGTTCCGCCCAGAGAGTCGCAGAAAACGACGCGTTGGGTAAGAGTGAGATCTTACCGCTGCGCCATTGAGTGCGGGCCGATTCGTTGACAAACTCAATTGTGTATTGTGACGCATCCTCGCCTTCTGGAATGACAACTCGACCGCCGACGAAAGATTCCGGATCACTTCCGACAGGTTTGTAATTTAGTAGCTCGATTATGAATTGTCCCTTCGAAGTCTGTTTCGGAGGAGGACTCTTCTGCGTACCTGCAAATTGCGCTGCGCCACGAGCGACGACCGTCAAAGGATCAAGGCCAAATTCCAATTGGATACCTAATCCTTCCTTCGGATCAGACAAAAACTCTCTCAGAAATGGGGTCATCGTTGGGCCACCCACCAACAACACTCGTTCAATACTGGCGAAGTCCAAACGCTTGTCAGCTAAGACCTGGCGGCAAATGTTGACTGTTTTAAGAATGAAGGGATGCGCAATTTTTTCGACGTCGGCTTGTTTTAGATCAAATTGGAAATCGATCACTTCACCGCGGTCGTCAGCGCAGAGAGAATCGATAGCAATTTCAACGGAGTTCAATCTCGATACCGCAATTTTTGCTTGTTCCGCAGCCCCCTTAAGTTTTGCAAACGCTTTTCGGTACTTTGCATTCCCGCGGCGAAAATCAGAGAGAGAATACTGCTGCGTCAAAACCGGAACCAGCAGTTCATCGACGATGGCCCAGTCGATGAGCTTGCCACCTAGAAACTTATCGCCGCCATGATTGACTACCTGAATCACTCCGTCCTGGACCTTTACAACGGCGGCATCAAACGTCCCACCTCCTAAATCATAGACCAACCAAAACGCGTTCCGATTCTCATTCTGAAAACCATAGGCAAATGCCGCAGCCGCTGGTTCCGTGATCAGCAGGTTGAAATTGATCCCGGCAAGTTGTGCGGCCCTTTCCGTAGCTTCACACTGCGGGAGGTCGAAAGCCGCAGGGACAGTTATCACGGCAGCACTCACCTCTTCCCCGAGACGTTGCCGCACATCAGACTTCAGCGACTTTAGTAGCTCTGCGGAAAGGGCCTCAGGACTAAAAGTCTGCTGACTTCTGGCGAAGAGATATTGTGCATCCGTGCCCATCTGTAGCTTGAACTCGGCATACGCATTTTGCGGATCGATTTCCAGTCGCTCTTTCGCGCGACCGCCAACGATAAGCGCATTGTTTTTATCGATGTAAACTGCCGAAGGCGTGCAATCGTTGCCTTCATTATTTTTCACTATTACTACATCATTACCCTTTAATACGCCGATGGCGCTGTTGGTCGTCCCTAGATCAATGCCGACATCAATCGTCATTCGATTCATACTAATCTCCCAGTGCCTGCACTTGCGCCGATAACAAACCGTGATTCAGTCCAGCCCAGGTGGTTCCTCATTGAAGGCAGCACGCAGAAATTCAGCTCGCAAGTAGTCTAATCGCTCGCGTACTATCAAACTGACGGCATATGGCCTGGTCTTTTCAAGCAGCCTCATTGAAGTTCTCCAATCCTTCACCTCATTCCAGTAGAGCAAAAGGCAGTCAGTCACCATCGTCGCTATTTCGTCGCGCGCCTCATCTCCTATGATCGTGGTATTTGGAAGCGCATCGATTGCCGCAAGTAGTGGTGGTGATTGGGTGAGTAAACGCCCTACTCCTTCATGGGCATTCCTGGGATCAAGATTGGCTTCCGCTTCCGATGCCTTACAGTTAGCACTGATCTGCGTTCTAACATGGTTGGCCACGCGTCGCGTCGCGTACTCCACGAGTTCTTCATCAAACCCTGATTCCGTGATCAGGCGCTGGTATCGTCGTATTTCGTAATCAGCACGTCTGGCGGCGGCGTTGGCTGTGATCTTGGCAGTGATTACCAACAGGATTAGTGGCAAAGATGTTCGCAAGCGGTCGACTGTCGATGTGGTCAGTCGCGGATCGTTTAGTTCGAAAACCCGAACCTGCAGGCGGTTCCAGAATTCCTCGTCTGCGAGAGTCTTTCGCCAATGTGTCAGACCCTTTTCCCAATAGGCATACTGGAGTTTTGCCAACTTCTTTGAAGTGGCGTCAGTCTGTTTCGCATATTCGATATCGAGAGCCAGCGTATGAAACATCACTGCAAGATTGTGTGATGCATGGTGCTGGTGGCCACTGCGCTCAGCCTCATTCCAAATCAGAGTCGCCGATTCCGTATCTCGATTTCTGAGCAATGCCAGAGCGGGATCTTCTTTTGCCGGTTCTTCATGCGGCCAAAACCAAAAGAACTCCTCGATTAGCCTGCGTTCCGGATCGCGAAGTCGCTGCAATGCTTCACTGATCATTTCGTCAGTTGGGAATGGCTCCAGCGGTAGTGGCCCAGTCATAGACGCGGTAATGGGTCCGTGTCGGGCAATGAACTGAAGTTTCTCTCCTTGTTTTCGAATTTCCAGATCTCGGGCTCGAACATTCAGGCCCACTATTCGAAACGCGTTAACCCGAAAAAGGTCTAGTTCGACCGACTCGATAAACAAATCGAGTAGATCGCTCAGCCCGCAAATAGGATTATTTGACACGTGTGACTATCGAATAGTTAATCGCTCTCTGGCATTGAATCTGTCTTGCTGACGTTTGTAGCGCTCGCACTCGCACTGGTTTGATCTTCAGAAGCTGTGGGCGTTCCGATGATCACCTGGCCTACTTGTATTACTCGGTCCTTGAAATAGATTGTCGGCTTAATTGTTTCAACCACGCGTTCCGAGGCGAGGCTAGTCCTGGGTTCGTAAGCCAGTACGTTCAAAGTGTAAATGCCTCCACGAGGAACTAGTTCGCCGGTATGGTCGCGGATCTCGACCCCTGCCTGGACCAGCGTGTCAAGGATCGACTGCAGGTGTCGTTGCGTTCGTCGCTCCTCTTCCGAGTCAAGTGATCCGGACAAGGCCTGCTTCGAGCGCAATCGCCACAATCCTGTGCCAACGTCAGCCACTAACTGAAGGAGAGTGCTTTCAAGATCCTTGACGTTCGGTTCCTGGCGTGGAGACTCGGCATGAGGATCCTCCGCTGCGCCTAATGATCTTGCCAACTCTTCAAATACCGCGGCTTTGTTTGAAGCACGAAAAGCTTGACCGAGTTGGTTAGTGGCGGTTTTCAATTCGCTCGGAGCAGTATCCCTATGATGCTCAGCGGCTCTGGAGTTGGGCCTCTTCTTACGCACCATGCCTAATCCTTCGCTTGAAGATTGGTCGCCTTGAATTTTCGATTACATGATAATTTTCGCACGCCAGCGCCTGATCAGCGGTTCGTACTCTTCGCGCAATGCCGGCCATTGGTTTAATGCTTGCTCCATCAGGTCCGCGGCTTCCGTTAATCTGTCCCCTTCCTGCGAGAGTCGAATGGCTTGGGCGATCATTTCTCTAACTTCGCCTTCGTCGACTTTCGCTGGAGCGCCGAGTACGTCCTTGGAGTTCTCCGATGAGAGGTTGTCTCTAAACTCTCTGACACTCTGAGGTGGTCGCGGCTCCCAACGATTCAATTCCTCAAGCAACTCCATAGCATTTTGGTAACGTTTTTCTTTTTCAACCGACAACGCACGGTAGACGATCTGGTCCAGCAGTGGATCGACGCGGATATTCCAGCGACTTGGGGGTATCAACGGCCGCTGAAAACAGCGGTAATCGAGGTTTTTGCAATCCTGGTCGGGTGGCTCAAAAGGAAATCGATCGGTTAGCAGTAGATACAGGGTAACGCCTGACGCCCACACATCTCCGGCGCACGAGTCACTCATTGGATCAAGGAATGTCTCGGGCGCTTTGAAGCAGAGAGTACCGCGCGCACTGGCTTTCAGCATCAAGGGGTTAACGCGTTTGGCGAGACCGAAATCACTGAGGCAGGCTCGCAAGCCTTTTGCATCGTAGCCAACCAGAATGTTTTGCGGTTTGATGTCACGATGGATGATGGGTGGATTGTCGCGGTGGGCGACGCTTAGTCCAAGACACACCTGTTTTACGATCTCTACGCTGGTTTCAAGAGGAACGAATTCAGTACCGTAACCGCTCCAGAACTCTTGCAAGCTTCCTCCGGCCACGTACTCCATCGTGAAGAAGCCACGCATACCGTTTGCAGTTTCGATCATATCCGCATCGAAAACGCGGATTACGTTGCGATCACCCATACCGGATAGTATTAATGCTTCTTCGAGTGCCGACAGTGTTTCTTTCATAGTGCCCAGGAGCTTGAAGACCTTCATTGCGAGGCGCCCGAAAACACGGTGGTCGACGCGATAAACTTCGGCAAACGCTCCCTCGCCGAGAAGTCGATCGACCGTATAACTTTCACGTATCACCTCTCCTTCATTCAGTAGCATTGATATTCCTCAGACTAAGAAGCGATAGCGTTCGCGGCCAGGGAGCAACCGCTGAGTGGTATCGTAGACCGGCGATTGAGTGCGTTTAATCTAGAACAAGACCAAGCCTGCTTTTGTTATTGGAGGCTCGTGATTGAAAAGACGGCAGTAAGACCATTTCCATCATCACGAGGCAGCAACAGTCTTGAAGGCGGAACGAATTATATTCTTCTCACATGGTGAGTCAAGAAATTGAGCGTCAGATTACGTGAATATGCCACTCATGCGAGCGGCTTATTCCTGCTTTCCGCACCGGTTCCTCTCATAATTGTTCTTGACTCGTTTTTCGAGGAGCGTAATATTCACAAGCGATCTCTCACAAATCATGCTACTTCCCGACACTATCCTTAATAATCGCTACCGCATCGTCCGCCTATTGGGGAAAGGAGGGATGGGTGCGATTTATGAAGCAGTTGATCGAGATCTTAGCTGTACTGTAGCCGTAAAAGAGAACCTCGCCACCGCGACTGAGCTTCGCTATGCCTTCACACGCGAGGCTAAGCTGCTTGCCAACCTTCAACATCCTGCCCTTCCCAAAGTCATGCATCACTTCTCACTGAAGCATGGGCAGTTTCTGATAATGGAATTTATCTCGGGCGATAATCTCGACACACTACTGAAACGCAGGGATGCTCCCTTTTCACCAGTGGAGGTGCTGTCGTGGGCGGATACGCTGCTTGACGTCCTGACTTATCTTCATAGTCGGGATACGCCTGTTATTCATGGCGATATCAAACCGGCGAATCTTAAGCTCACAACTGAACAGAACTTGTTCCTACTCGATTTTGGACTTGCAAAAGGCAAGGCCGGGCAAATGTCGAGTCTTAACACAAGCTTTCCCATTCTCGGTTACTCGCCATCATATTCTCCGCTTGAACAAACTTTGAATGCGGACCCTCGCTCGTACAACCTTCTCACCGCCATCAATGCGGCAAACGCGGCACGCATCGCAAGAGAGCGAACTGA
>Ga0070698_100008327_pt1 | contig 11207 bp, 7 predicted proteins | sample KBSK1502metaG_FD_65477 | JGI IMG/M metagenome (GOLD analysis project Ga0070698, IMG submission 65477) | Corn, switchgrass and miscanthus rhizosphere microbial communities from Kellogg Biological Station, Michigan, USA - KBS K1-50-2 metaG | ecosystem: Host-associated > Plants > Roots >...
ATCGCTGCGCCCGTCGGCGTCACGAGCTCACGCGGTACTCCATTGGAATAGGTCGGCTTGCCCTGCAGCAATTTCGCTGTGGCGGGCGCTGGGACCGGCAAAATCCCGTGTGCCATTCTTGCCGTGCCGCCGCCGACGTTGAGAGGCGAGCACGCAAACTTTTCGATGCCCAGGGCGCCGAAGCCTATGCAGGCGCCAACAATGTCCACGATTGCGTCAACCGCTCCGACTTCGTGAAAATGAATTTTTTCGATAGGCACGTCGTGAACGAGTGCCTCGGCTTCGCCAAGCTTCCGGAAGATAGCTCCCGCGCATTCGCGCACCTGCGGAGCGAGCCGGGAATTCTGGAGGATCAACAAAATGTCGCTCAGTGACCGGTGCTTTTGCCGATCGTGCGTTTGGACGTGCACTTGCGTCGCGGCGATGCCGTTCTTCCAAACTTTTGCTGTAGTGAGCTCCCACCCTGGGACTTGAAGACCGCTGAGTTCCGTCCGCAGATTCGCGATATCGCAGCCCGCATCGACGAGCGCGCCGAGCGTCATGTCTCCGCTAACCCCGGAAAAGCAATCGAAATACGCTAATTTCATAAGCTTACGCGAATCGCGGCGAGCTCAATGTGGTTCGATCGCAAGTCTGATTCGAGTCTATCGGCGGTGGTAAACGCTGTCAAATCAACGTGAGGAGGTTTGCCCGCTGCGCGAGCGCTGTGTGGCTCAAGCGGGCGCGGCGTGCTGCGCCACGATAAAAAAGATACGAGCGGAGAGCGTTTCCGCTATTCCGCGTCTCGATTGGTGATTGCTACCCGAAACACGGGCTTGGCTTTCTCAGAAGGTTCCATCTCATACGTTTGTTCGGTCTTCGTGGGATCATAGTCACGCCATAGCCAAATCATCTCGGCAGGGAACTCAACGGCGCCGTGGCCGGAGTTATGTGAGCCTTTCCCAAAACTAAAATGAAAATCGTATTCTTTGAGCTTCAACGCGTTCGCCATGCGAAGATTCGCGAGCGGCCAACTGCCGTAGTACATCTCTAAATCTTCTACGCCATCCTGCAGCCACACGCGAATATTGCGCTTCGGTTCGCGCAACACCTTGTCTGGATAATCCTGACCACCGTCCGGCACGGTCGGATCTTCTTTCCACTGGATACCCGCATAGCTCCCAATCCATGAGATCACGCGGCTGAACTGGTCCGGCATTTGCCATGCAGCGTTGAATGCGCAGATTCCACCCGAAGACAGGCCCGTGATCCCGCGGCTGTAGGCGTCTTTGCGGATGTTGTATTTCGCCGTAACCTCCACAATCACCTCATCGCGCAAAAAGCGGGCGTAGCGATCGCTGACAGTGTCGTACAGCGTGCTGCGCATGGAATCCCTTAGGCTCCGGTGCCATTTCTCCGAATGTGCTTTCACAAAATTGTGCGTGGGTGTGCCCGGCGAGTCGCTAATGTCTCCCGGATTGATGAAAATGCAAATCATGACCGGGATTTTGTTCTGCGCGATCAAGTTGTCGATCACGTTGAGTGCGGGATTGTTGCCATTGCGATCGATGTACCAGCCGCCATCCTGAAACACCATCAGGGCCGAGGGAGTTTCGGGCCTGTATTGTGCGGGCACATAAATCCAATACTCGCTCCTCATACCGTCATAGATTTTGCTCGAGTGAATGATCTTGGGCGAGAGTGTGCCTGAGGGAACACCGGGCTGTTGGTACGAGGATGGACCAAAAGCGGGCAGATCGAGTCGTCCGCCGAACTTCGTTCCTTTCACGACATAATGGAACGCGTGGAGCTTACCTGCTGGCTCGATGCGCGCGGCCGCATACCAAATGTCGGAACCTGCGAGGTGTTGCATCGGAGGCCCCGAGGTGGCGTCAATGACCAGCTCGGGTTTCTCTGGCGCCTTCACGGCAAAGAAGAAATCGGCGCCATGGCCCGCCCAAACTGTCCCGCTTTCTAACTCTTTTGTATCGAAGCTGGCGGTGATCGCCTCGCGCAGCGCAGGACTGCCGCTCTTGGCCAATTCAACGAGTTGTATCGCGTTCGATTTTTCCGTAGCGCGCACATGTCCAATCACGAGGAATATCGCCACTGGTAAGACCCAGTCTCGAACTGTTTCGATGCGAAGCGAATTTCCACGATGCATGGGATGGCCCTCGAGACAACGCGCGCATTCTAACCGGGCAGCCAAATTCACCGCAGAGTCACAAAGAACACAGAGTCAGTAAGGAGCAGACTGGTATCCTGCGCCCGTGCTCCTCGGCGAGCCTCTCCCCGGTAGAATGACGGATGCTGGAGAGTAACCCGCTGCCATGCCGTGATTTAGCGTCTCATTTCGCGCGTTCAAAAGATCATTAGACTCGCTCCTTTACCCTTTGCGTGTGAAGCTCCATTCGTCGATGTATAGCCAAGAGCCGTCTTGACTCCGCTCTTCGTTGACGAAACTAAATCGGTCGTCTCCCCTCTTGGCCCACGTCATACGCCACTCGCAATTGATCCCGATCATCGTCATCAACCCGGCAAAGACAATCTGGTGCCTACCCAACCCTCCGATGAACGCAAGATCCCGTAGGAACCCTCAGTCAGCACATAGATCCATTGCCTACTAAAAGGGTCGAAGGTGATCTGGCGAATTTCCCGGCCGTCGGCCGCAACAATACAAATCCAATTGTCCTTTAAGCAAAAATTCGAGGAGCCGATATCGGTGTACGAGGGACTTACTGAGGTCGCGGGTACTTCGTTCTCGTGATTCCACGAGCCGATAATCCACCAAAATTTTTCGATCTCCGCGGCCCCGTGCTGGCAACTTGGCTACAAATTCCCGATTAAAAACGCCCACCTGCCTGCTCGGATCATTTCGCGAAGCGCCCATCTTCATAATGCCCCGCGAAAAGAGCTCCTGCATTAACATCGTCTTCCCCCCGATGAGGACACATTGTTGCCAAGCAGCACATCTCGCGCGGCCGCATATCGCACAAAACGCGAATATTTTATCCCGCTTTGTGCTTGGTGCTCGGAGCTAATGCGCCTCAGCACCTTTGATAGGCGCTGCTTGCGACCGGGCGCCTTCTGAACGGCCTTCGCCACTCTGAGCAGAATGAGATGAAAGATTCACTTGAGCGCCGGCCTGAATGAGTTGTGCTTCCCCGGGACCCTGGAGGAAAGTGAATCCCGGGCGATCCTTCCAAGCCTGCGGTCCCCCGAGCCTGAGGCCGTGCCGTAAAGTCACGTCGTGGATCCTTGTGACCAAAACCTCGTACTCCTTATCGCCTTGCCGATGTCCCGAGAAATTGCCCAGGTCATTGCTGGCCGCAAAAATAACATCGATCCCCGGAACGGATGCGATCTTCTCAGCGTTTTCCACGCCTACGGGAGTTTCAATCATAATCACTACGACCATGTTCTCGTTAGCGGTCTGACGATAATCGTTTCCCCATAAAGCCCCGTACTGGCCGCTACCCAGGCTGCGGCGCCCATCGGGCGGGTACTTGGACCACTTCACTGCCGCCTGAGCCTTCTCCACAGTGTCCACGGTGGGAACGATAATGCCGACAGCGCCGATGTCCGTTGCTTTCTGGATATCACTCTCTGTCGCGTCCGGGACGCGAATAAAGGGCATCGCCGAACTCCCCCTGCAGGCCCAAATCATTCTGGCTACATCCTCAAACGTTAAAGGGCTGTGCTGCATCTCGATCCACAGATAATCGTATCCGGCGTTGGCCATGGCGCAATAGATATTCGGGTCAGGAGAGAAAACAGTGGCGCCAACAATCCGCTTTCCGTCCCTCAGTTTCTGTTTGACCGTGTTGTAGAGCCTCACTGGCACTTTTTGTTGTTGCGCTTGCGCTTCCCCAGAGGCCATCCAGCACCACACTATGCAAATCAAAGGGTATGAGAAGGCTCGCTTTATTCTCATTGACTCCTCCTTGGACGAAGCATTCAGGTACACAGATCGGGGCAAGATCATACTATTGCCCCGCATTACGGTACACGGAGGGTCATGATCCTGCTTGTTTCGGTGCGGATGAGTGGTCCGATTAGGGTTATAGCTTAGGCTGTCATATCCTAAGCCGTTTGGGCGATACCACCACCGAAGAGGGCATTTGTATCTGACACTCACAAACCGCTTGCGAGAAGCGCTGGCGCAACACATCCAGGAGAGGTATGGCTTGGAGTTGCCTATCGTCCTGGGGCGCCCGCCCAAGATCGAGATGGGTGAGGCAGCCTCGCCGGTTTGTTTCGAGTTAGCTAAACGCCTGAAACGTGCGCCCCGTCAAATCGCGCAGGAAATTGCGGGGCAACTTCCGCCCATTGAAGGAATTGCCCGAGTCGAGGTCGCTGGCGGCGGCTACCTGAATGCCTTCTTCGACCGGGAGGCGTTCTGGACGAGCGCTGTGCGCGAAGCGGACCGCGCCGCGGCAGTGCACAAGCCGGATAAGGTCATCGTCGAACACACCAGCATCAACCCCAATAAGGCTGCGCACATTGGTCATGTCCGCAATGCGGTGCTTGGCGACACCATGGCGCGTACATTGCGCCACGCTGGCCATAATGTTCAAGTGCAGAACTATATCGACAACACCGGTGTGCAGGTCGCTGACGTGGTGATCGGCTTTCTGCACATGGAGAAGCGCACGGCGGTCGGTGTAAAGCACCTGGCGAGCGAGCCACGCTTCGATTACTACTGCTGGGATTTATACGCACGCGCTACGCAATTTTTCGCGGAGGACAAAGAGCTTGCTGCAAAACTGCGCGGAGAGACCTTGCGAGCGATCGAAGAAGGCCGCGGGGAACACGCGGAAGTCGCTCGGGTCGTAGCCGACGCGATTGTGAGCTGCCACCTGCGAACGATGGCGCGCCTCAGTATTACTTATGACCTGTTGGCGCGCGAAAGCGAGATTCTGCAGCTGCACTTCTGGGATGCGGCCTTCGCGAAATTGAAAGAATCGGGCGCGATCCAGTTCGCGACTAGCGGCAAGATGGCGGGATGTTGGATTTTGCCGTGGAAAGAGGAAGGAAAAGATGGCGAGCAGACTCAGGGAGGGGAAAAGGGCTTGCAGTCGACTGCAGAAATTACGGAGGACATTGAGGAGAGCGAAGACGAGAATTCGCAGGACAAAATCATCGTGCGGTCGAATGGAACGGTGACCTATGTGGGAAAGGACATCGCCTATCAGTTGTGGAAGTTCGGCCTTCTCGGCAAGGACTTTCGTTATTCGGTTTGGCCAGATGCTCCCAACGGGGAAACGGTTTGGAGCACGACGAGCGACGCAGGCGATCCCACAGCGCCAAATTTCGGCGAGCCAGCTAAGACCGTCTATAACGTGATCGACTCACGACAGGCGTATCTACAGGACGTCGTGGCGGAAGGGGTGCAAAGGCTCGGGCACGAGGAAGCGGCCAAGAACTCGATCCATTTTGCGTATGAGATTGTAGCGCTCACGCCTAGCTGCGCGACGGAGATGGGATATGAGCTGTCGCCCGAGGAAGCCAAGAAACCTTATGTCGAGGTAAGTGGGCGGAAGGGACTTGGCGTTAAGGCGGACGACCTGATCGACAAGTTGGAAGCAGCCACGCAGGCCGAGGTGAGCCAGCGGCATCCAGAAATGAACGATGACGAGCAAAAGCGCGCCGCGCATGCTATTGCGGTAGGCGCGCTGCGATTCTTTCTACTGAAGTTCACCCGAAACGCGATCATTGCATTTGACTTCAAGGATGCACTGAGCTTCGAGGGCGAAACGGGGCCGTATTGTCAATACGCCGTAGTACGGATTCGAGGTATTCGCCGCAAAGGCGTGGAAGCGTTAGGCGCTCAGCGCGAAGTGCGGCCGGAAAGTGTGCGCGCCTTGCTGCAGACTGGCGAAGGCTCGGGTCTTTGGGAGCTGTTGCTCTTGGCGGGGTCGTTAGACTATGCAATCGGTGCAATGATTGGCGCGCAAGAGCCGGCATTCCTGGCAAAGTACGCATTCCAGTTGGCGCAGGCTTTCAACAATTTCTATCACAAGCATCACATCTTGTCGGAACCCGACGAGCAAAAGCGCGCGTTCTTGCTCTCACTGACGGAACTAGTGGAGGCCCAGCTCGTCCTCGCGCTGTCCCTGACGGGCATCGACGCGCCGGAGAAGATGTGAAGTAATGGAAGTAGAGGACGCGAAGCACGCTCAGGAACCAGGAGTTGTTCCGGGTCCTTTACGTCATTTACCTCAGTGCCTCATTCGGTTCAACACGACATAACGAGGTGTACGAGGGTACGAAGGGTTACACCTGTCGGACCTTTAGCCAGCCAAGGCTTAGCGTCGTCGTTCCAGGCCGTGCCGGCAATATCCAGGTGGATCCAGGGCGTGTCGCCGACGAACTCCTTGATGAACATTGCGCCGGTGATCGCGCCGCCGCCCTTACCGCTGCCGATGTTCTGGATGTCCGCGACGGTGCCCTTTATGAATTCCCGGTAGTCGTCATCCAGCGGCATCTGCCACATTTTCTCGCCGACAGCTTTGGCCGAGGCAAGAAGCTTGTCGGTCCAAGCCGGATCGGAGCCGAAGACGCCGACATTGACATTGGCAAGAGCAACGACGATGGCGCCGGTTAGCGTCGCGGCGTCGACCAGGTGGGTCGCGCCTAGCTGTTTGGCGTAGTAAACGCCGTCGGCAAGAATTAGGCGGCCTTCCGCATCGGTATTCAGGACTTCGATAGTCTTGCCGGACATCGCGGTTTGAATATCGCCCGGCTTCTGGGCCCTGCCACCTGGCATATTCTCAGTGCTGGGAACGACGCAAATGACTTTGACGCTTGGCTTCAGAGCAGCAAGGGCGCGCATGACACCGATCATGGTGGCTCCGCCAGCCATGTCGTACTTCATTTTTTCCATGCCGTCTGCAGGTTTGATAGAGATACCGCCTGTATCGAAAGTGACGGCCTTGCCAACCAGCCCGATGACGAGTGAGCCGGGTTTCGCGTTGGCAGGCGTGTACGTGATGATGATCATGCGGGGTGGCTCAACGCTACCTTGTGCGACGCTCAGCAAAGCACCCATTTTCAGGTCGGCAATTTTCTTTTCGTCGAGAATTTCGACCGCGAGGCTAGCTTCTTTGGCCATGGCTTCGGCTTTCTCGGCCAGAAGCTTAGGAGTGAGCTTGTTTGAGGGCTCGTTGACGAGTTCGCGAGTAAAATTCTGAGCGTCAGCAATAACGCGACCTTGTGACAATCCCTTTTCAGCGGCCACACGTTCTTTGTCGGAGTAGCCGACCAACACGACAGCGTCCATAGACTTGTCGTTTTTCTTATCTGTTTTGTACTTATCAGGCTCGAAATTTGCGGCCAAGCTGCCTTCGGCGAGGGCTTGCGCGGCCCCTTCGGTGAGGTCAGTTTCGCGAACGAGAAAGGCGATTCGCTTTACCGAGCGAGACTTCAGATAACGCAGAGCGGCGCCGGCGATCTTGCGCAGGGTGGCGGTATCGAATTTTTCGCGCTTCCCCGCTCCGACGAGCAGGAGTCGCGCGGCCTTCAGGCCGGCCGGCCCGTGCACCAGGGTCATTTCAAGGGGTTTACCGGCCAACTCGCCACTGTTGGCTAGCTTTCGCAACAGGCCGCCTGCCGCGTGATCGATTTCCGCGATCCGACCCTGAACCGGATCCGGGTCTTCGAACAGGTAAGAAACCAGAGCGTCGGTTTCGAGCGCTGCGTAGGGCTGGGTTTCCAACGTGATCTGCATGGTGAGCTTATCGCCTCCGATTACGATACATTGCGTGTTCCGCTTCCCGGCGAGCTTCCTTGGTGCGCTCGTCTTGCCGGCGATCCCACAGTTTCTTGCCCTGTGCCAGGGCGATTTCGCACTTTGCTATGCCGTTACGGAAATATATGCGCAGGGGAATAACCGTTAAACCTTTGGACTGGGTTCGGCCCGCCAATTTGTAGAGTTCATTCTTGTGAAGAAGAAGCTTGCGGGAACCAAGCGGTTCGTGGTTCCAAGGACCTCCAGGCAAGTATTGGGCGATGTGCGCGTTAACGAGCCAGGCGCCATTGGGTTTGAAATCGACGAAGGCGTCGCGGATATTCGCTTTACCTTCGCGTAGGGCTTTGACTTCAGTTCCATGAAGTACCAGTCCAGCCTCGAACTTTTCCAGGAGATGGTAGTCATATGAGGCGGCGCGGTTCTGCGCCACGATTTGCTCTTTGGGTTTGTCGGACTTGCTCGATGATTTGGCCACTAGTTTCAATCATGTGTAAAAGCGCCATTAAATCTTAGTCGGGAGGGGGTAACAGATGCAAGACAGCCAACCTTCCGTCGCTTGCTGACCCTCTAACCCGATGCTAGACTGCGACCGGTTCTTGCCCAAGCCATGGAGAGTGCATGCGAGGATGCAGTAAGTCAATTCTATGTGTGGGTCTGGGGCTGCTTGCGGCGGGCTGCCCGAAGGGCAAACCGGACTATATGCAGGGGCGCAGAGCCGAGACCCTGCAAGATTATGACGCCGCGTACGATTACTACCAAAAAGCGCTAAAGACCGACCCGGAAAACGCGACTTATCAGATTAAGTTTAATCAAGCCAGGTTTGAGGCGGGAGCTTTTCACGTCAAACAGGGTGTGAAACTGAGGGAACGAGGGGACTTGCAAGGGGCAGCGGCGGAATTTCAGCATGCGGAAGCTATCGATCCCTCGAACCCAATTGCTGAGCAGGAACTTCGAAGGACTGCGGACATGATTGCGGAGAAGAATCGCGCCACTGACGCCGCTGCGGAACCTCCGCCAAACCCGAACGAGCTGCCGCTGGCTTCTCAGCCGCCTGAGCTCAAACCGCTTTCGCGTGCTCCGATTAACTTGAACATGACGAACGATGCCAAGATCGTGTTTGACACGATCGGAAAGCTGGCAGGACTGTCAGTAATTTACGATCCGGACTTTCCCGCCCGGCGCATCCCGGTGAATCTGGTGAACGTTACGCTAGAGCAGGCTCTGGACATCGCATCGTTGGAGAGCAAGGCCGTCTGGAAGCCGGTGACGGAAAACATCGTCTATGTGTATCCCGACCAGCCCCAGAAGCGACGTGAAAACGAAGAACAGATTGTGCGTACGTTCTATCTGTCGAATACGGTGCAGGCGCAGGATCTGACGGAGGTTGTGACCGGGTTGCGGCAGTTGCTGGATTTAAAGCGCATTCAGCAGCTCAACGCACAGAACGCAATTATTATGCGGGACACGCCGGATAAATTGGCGATTGCGCAGAAGATGCTGGCAGACATCGATAAGGCCAAGCCGGAGGTGGTAATCCAGGTGCAGGTTTTGGAGGCACGGCTGGACAAAATCCGTAATCTAGGGGTTCTGCCTGGACAGACCGCGACCATCCAAGTCGTTCCACCTGGAACCAAGACGACGACGAACTCGAATGCCAGCGGCAGTAACACGAGCAATACAACAAACATCTTGACCTTACAGGATCTGAGACACCTGAATGGGTCGAATTATGCCGTGACCCTACCGACGTTCACAGCGAATGCGCTCTCGAATGATTCGTCTACGAAGATTATTCAGAATCCCGAGGTCCGATCTGTGGACGGCCAGCCGGCCAAGCTGCGCATTGGTGATCGAGTGCCGGTGGCGACGGGCAGCTTCCAAGCCGGCGTGGGCGTTGGATCGACGGGCGGGACAGGATTCGTCAACCCACTGGTGAACACGCAGTTTCAATACATCGACGTGGGCGTGAATGTGGATATTACGCCGCGGGTGCACCCCAATCGCGAAGTGAGCATGAAGGTGATGGTGGAAGTGTCTTCCGTGACCGGGCAATCCAACATTGGCGGGATTCAACAGCCTATCATTAGTCAACGTAAAATCGAACACGACATCCGGCTAAAGGAGGGTGAAGCCAGCGTGCTCGGAGGACTGATCCAGAAGACGGACACGAAAACGCTAAATGGCTGGCCGGGACTGAAGCAGGTTCCCTTCCTGCGCTATTTCTTCTCCGAAGATACCAAGAACTATGAGGATGATGAGATTTTGATCATATTGACCCCGCGCATCGTTCGGCTGCCCGACTGGACGCGGGCGAACCTGCGGCCTCTGTATTCGGGTTCGGAAGTGAATATTCAGGTAAGGCGCGAAGCAGAAGTCCGCGCGCCAAACCTGCAGACACCTGCGCCAGCGGTACAGGGGAATCCGATGAATGCTACAACGCCGCCCGTGACACCGGGGCCAGCGCAGACGCCAGTCGCTGGATCGCCACAAATTCGGCTCGAGCCACGCAGCCTAAACTTGAAGGCCGGACAGGAAGCTACAATTGGAGTGGTGGTGGAGAACGTCAATGACCTTTTTTCGATTCCTTTCCTGCTGCAATACAACCCGGCGGTGATCAGCGTCGAGGAGGTGCAGCACGGTGGGTTCCTGCAAGGTGGCAACCAGGAAATAGCGATTGTGATGCACCCGGACAAAGAGCGTGGTCAGGCTATTATTTCGGCCACGCGCCAACCAAACACGGCTGGCGTGAGCGGCACCGGCACAATTATGGGAATTAAGGTGAAAGCGCTGGCACCTGGGGCCTCAAATCTCAGCATTGTGCAAGTGAATGCGAAAGACTCGCAGCAGAGACCGATACCACTGGTCACCGGTGAGGCTACGCTGCAAGTGCAACCGTAATCTAGCATGGAGACCGATGTTGCGAAGGATGCATACTCGCCGGCGGTCCGCCGTTGAAGCTGGCATGACGCTTCTAGAGCTGGTGCTGGCGTGCTCGATTTTGTTGATCTTGTCGTCCGCGGCGCTGCCGATCGCGCGGTACACCATCGTGCATAAGAAGGAAGAATTGCTGCGTTATGAGTTGCGGCAGATGCGCGACGCGGTTGACCGATACAAGGATTTGGCCGATCGTAACCTGATTCGAGTAGAAGTCGGAAGTGAGGGCTATCCACCGGATTTGGAGACTCTAGTGAAGGGAGTGCAACTCGGCGCGGGGAACGACAGGAAAATTCGTTTTTTGCGGAAGATTCCCAAAGATCCAATAACGGGCCATGCTGAGTGGGGATTGCGATCCGTTCAGGACGATCCTGACTCGACAAGTTGGGGTGGCAAGAATGTGTTCGACGTATACTCCAAATCGACTGGCACTGCTAGCGACGGCACACGCTATGCGGATTGGTAGTGCGCAGAAGGATTCCGGATGATAGGTGTGAAGCAAATCAAATGCTGGGTTTCGCGGGATAAAAGCTGCCGGCGGAGT
>Ga0070698_100008328_pt1 | contig 11206 bp, 10 predicted proteins | sample KBSK1502metaG_FD_65477 | JGI IMG/M metagenome (GOLD analysis project Ga0070698, IMG submission 65477) | Corn, switchgrass and miscanthus rhizosphere microbial communities from Kellogg Biological Station, Michigan, USA - KBS K1-50-2 metaG | ecosystem: Host-associated > Plants > Roots >...
TTCGCCCCATTGTCCGTCGATGATTCCCGGTGAAAAATGCGCTCGGTCGAGGAGTATCTGCAGCTGCAGTGCAAACGGTCCGCGCTTTGGAATGCGCGCCGGAAAGCGGGTGATGTTCGTCTCTGCAGTCTTCTGGGAGATCCTGTCGTAGAGCGAGTCATCCCGAGGCTCCATACCGTAACGAGCGCCTTCACCAGCGGTGTCGAGAGAGTACGTCTCGTAGGAGGGCGCTGTTATGTCGGTATCCGCAGCTTGCGCCGCAGCGGGCGTTTGTCCTTTCTGCTTCTTCGCGGAATCGTCATCCTTGAATTCGATACACGCCACGCCGCACAAGGAGACAATCAGCGCCCATGATCGGAGTGTCTTCATGGGCGCTGTAAACTTCAAGATCGGGGCCCAGCGGGTTACGAACTGCTGATTCTCATCGCGCAAACCAGTACGTTGCCTTCACCAGGAATACGTTACTCGGCTGGCTGAAGATGTCGCGCACGGCGTTGGCAGCACGGAAACGACCGTCGAATTCATCGAACCCGCTTCGCTGCTGCTGCCAGACGAAGAAGAGCGTAGAACCGGGTCGATACTCCCACCGCACAACCGCGTTACCACGAAGCGACTGGACTCTGAAATCCGGATTGCCAACCGTGAAGCTGCTCGCGGGCCCGGAGCCATCAGGATCGATTGTGTATCCGGTCTTGTCGCCATCATTCACGATCGGCGCGATCGTGCTGCCACCTGCGTGGCCATAGACCGCATAGTCCTGCGTCCTCGGCGTGCTGAGCTCCTTGAGACCCTCATATCTCCCTGACGATGCGAAGGGCTGCGCATACAGCTGGAAGGAAAGGAGTGGCGACAATGTCCACTCCACACGAGTCGTTGCAGAGAACGTCGTCTGGTAAAGATTCGCGAAGACATAGCGAGCGCCGTATGTCTCTGTGGCGAGAGGGTCAGCAACTGTTCGAACGTACTGAATCGTATTCCGGTACTGCGCAATCGCCGGTGCAAAGCTCAGCTTTACAGATGTGGTGGGCCGAATATCGAGCTGCGGATAGAAGTCTCTGGCGTAACCTCCAGCTTCATCCGCGAAATAGTCGATGTTCCAGTAGAAAACCGCGGGCTTTCGCGAATCGGTAGATCCATACAGATACCCGCCGTATTGAATCGGCTGGACGCCGACTGGTCCACCACGCGTGAGACGGTCGTCGAATCTTCGCGGATCGAATTGCGTGCCTCCGCCGATCGACCAGAGATTCTTGAATGTCGCGTTGAAGTAGTTGAATGTGCTCGTCCACAGGCGATCGCCGCCGAAATTGAATGCGTGATTCGAACCCATTCCAACATTCCAGTCGCGGAAATGTTTTCCGGGCGTGGTTCTGTTGTAGGTCACGCTCGCTCCCACGTTCCGCACATCGACGCGACCCATGAAGCCAAGGTCGTTCACCTCATATCCGGGGCTGACCTGCTTGAGAGTCGCACCCATCGACCACGTGCCCGACTTGTTCAATCCAAGCGCGAGGCTCGAGCCGCTCAGTGTTTCACGGTCTGGATCGAGGTCGATGTAATCCGCATCGGGACGCTGGTAATAGCGCGCGCTCGATCGCTGAGCATTCGTGATGACCTGCTTTGAGCCGGCAATCGAGGAGAATGCGAACGCACCAGTCAGCGCCCATACGCGATTGCTCCACTGGTGCTCGAAATCCAAAGCGCCGACGTCGGCACGAGATCGAAGAAGATTCTTGAACTCATCGCCGAGGGCACGATTCACTGCAGTACCACCGCCACTGATGATGGTGTTGCCGGAGTTGAAATCCCGGCGAATGCGAGACACGAAGTAATTCGTCGCCGGCTCGACGGGAGTCGTGCCTCGGTTCCCGTCTTCATCGATGATGCGGGCTTTTTCTTCAGCCGTTACCGCATCGAGAATTCCAACCGTCCACGGTCCTGCTTTACCAGTGACTTTCGTTGCACCGATGATGGTGCTCGCCTCGGGAGAATCGGTGTACAGACCATTCGCAAAACGCTGCGGCGGTCGCCCGATTCGCCGTGAATAGAAAATCTGGTGCGACGTAAACTGCGGCCCACCACGAAGGCGGCCAAGGTTGAAGATGTTTGCGCCTTCGACAAAAAAGGGCCGCTTCTCCGGGAAGAACGACTCGAACGCGGAGAGATTCACGACCGCCGGATCAACTTCGACCTGGCCGAAATCCGGATTCACTGTCGCAGTCAATGTCAGTCCGCCCGGTAGACCGTACTTCAAGTCGGCACCAACCGATCCGTTGAAGTCATTCAGACTGTAGAATGGATTTGACCTGTCGCCTGGTGAGCGATTCAGTTTCGCCGAAGCGTACGGCATCACCTCGAGACGCTGTGGGGTCGGAATGTCGACCATTCCTCGCAAGTCACCGGCGAACGAGATGAAGCCCGCATCGTTGCGAGTCCAGGGCGACCACGTGTCGCGCTCGCTCGTGCGCGCAATGTCACGCTGGATGTGCAGGCCCCATAAACGCTCCACACCCTTTGGCGCTCCTCCGAACCGCAGCTGCGAGAACGGAATTCGCAATTCAGCCGTCCATCCAGCCGAGTCGACGTTGGTCGCAACCTCCCACACCGCATCCCAGTTCAGGTCTTCATTGCGGTCGTCCGAATGAAGCACGTCCTTCTGCACGCCTTTGGGATTGACGGAGAACCGGAATCCGCTCCGGCGATCGTGATAGGAATCGATGACGACATGCAGCCAGTCAGAGTAGATGCCTGATGCGTCACGACGTGCGAGCTGAGCCGCAATCGAATCGGGCTTCGTGTCGAACATCCGCACACCCACGTACATCGCGTCATCGTCATAGAGAATCCGCGCTTCGGTTTTCTGCGTTGGCTGCGCTCCGGGGTTGGGATAACTCTGAGTGAATTCGGTTGCCGCGGGCGCCGAGGACCAAGCTGGTTCGTCGAGCTTTCCGTCGAGCTTGATAGATGCCGAGGCGCGCGCTGCCCGCATCACCGGAACCACTCTTTGCTGAGGTGCTTGTCGTGGTTGAGTATTCTGAGCTGCGATCGCGACAGGCAGCATGAGCGCGAGGATGAACGGCGTAAGGCGCATTTGTGGGTATCGATGTTGGGGAGGGTGTCGATCGCGCATCAACACTTTAGACATGACAAGCCGCGAAATCGTTTAGCGAGGGCTCGATTTACCTGAATTGAACCGGTGTGCCGATGTCCACGAGGTCGGAGAGCCTGAGGGCATCCCAGTTGGTGAGACGCACGCATCCATGCGAGTTCGCGTAACCGATTGTCTCCGGCGACGACGTGCCGTGAATGCCATAGTGCGGTTTGGAGAGTGACATCCACACGACTCCAACCGGGGAATTCGGACCGGCCGGAAGTTTTGCCTCCGGCTCAGTGTCAGGAACTTCGGCGAAAAGCTTCGGCTGATACTTGAAGGACGGATCTCTCGAAACGTACGTGACTCTGAAGTCGCCGCTCGGCGAAGGGTCGTATCCTGCGCCGAGTGTGGAGGGGAAGTGGTAAATGATCTTTCCTTCGGTGTCTACCGCGTGAGTCCAGTAATGCTTCTTGGAGATGATGACTCGCGCGATTATCGCGGTGTCCTGCGGAAGTGCAGCGTTGCCTGCCTCGACATTGGGAACGGTAATGACCGTGCCCTTCCTGAGCTTTTCCAGGTTGACTCGAGGATTCAAGTCAGCGAGAAGCTTCTTCGAGCTGTGAAACCGCTCGGAAAACAGCTCCAGCGGAGACGAATAGCACAGGCATTTCAGCTTCTCCTGCTGGTATACGCTCTCGGGAACCGCCGTGAAGGGACCAGCAAGATCCTCTTCTGATACTGTGTACCGAATGAGCATCGGCTTGTCGCGCGCAGCTGCGCGCAGCCTTTCGTAGGTCGCACGATCGATCGACGTAACGGCCGGCGGTGAATCACCAGTCAGCCGGTCAGTGTCGTCCGGCTTCGTGAAAAACGTTACTGCTTTCGCTGCGTTGATTCCCCATTCGCCGTCGATGATGCCCGGTGAGAATCCGGCGCGATCGAGAAGAATCTGGATCTGAAGCGTAAGAGATCCGCGCCTCGGAATGTTGAAGGGAAACTTTGTCTGCTCAGCTTCGACGGTTTTTGCCGTAAATCGAGATTGACGCGAGGAATCCTTCGGCGCTTTTGCAGCCTTTGGCTGGGCGTGAGCCGTTGCGGAGGCGAACGTCAGTGCCACCGAGAGAAAAAACGCTGCGCGGGAACGGTTTCGGAGCGGTATCATTGACCGGAATAAATTCAATCGCGAGGCAGTTTCCAACCCCGGCACGAGTCGCTTTAACGTCATGGCTCTGGATTTCCTGCAAAGACGGCTCAATCGCAGCGCTCTTCGGTCATTGAAGCAGCGGGGCTCGCACGTCGACCGCTTCAAGCTCACATCGCGCAAACAGATTCGAGCAACTCTCCTTGCCGATGAGGAAATCGCTAAAGCAGTCGCTACCCACGTCAGGGAAAACGGTGTCGACCAGTCACAGGTGTGGAAGAAGGTAGACCGCTACATCCACGAAATCGTTCCGTTCTTCAACATCCTCGCGTATTACCGGATTGGCTACTTCGTAAGCCGCACGCTTCTCCACATGTTCTACAAGGTATCTGCAGAGCAGCACGGGTCTCGCGGCGCGTCGACTCTACCGAAGGATGCGATCGTCGTCTACCTGATGAACCATCGCTCCAACGCCGATTACGTCCTTGTCGGATATGTCCTGACGGGAAGAGTCGCAATCTCCTATGCGGTTGGAGAATGGGCGAGAGCATTTCCCCTGGAGTACATCTTCAAGAGCTTCGGCTCTTACTTCATTCGCCGAAAATTTCGCGAGCCTCTGTACCACAAGGTCCTCGAGCGTTACGTGCAGCTCATCACGCGTAATGGCGTGACACAGGGAATCTTCCCTGAAGGCGGACTGAGTCGCGACGGAAAGCTTCGCTCCGCAAAAATCGGATTGCTCGATTACGTGATTGGTGTCGCACGAGACCCCGCGTACCGCGAACGGATTTATCTCGTACCGGTGGCAATCAACTACGACAGAGTTCTGGAGGACCGATCACTGTTGCGCGAGCTCGCGGTGACTCAGGGGCAGGGTACGCCGCCTCGACGCAAGCAGTTCGCGGAAGTCGCCCGCTACCTGTGGTGGAATGCAGGCCGAATTGTTGTGCGCAGATGGAAGCGCTACGGCCGAGCAGCTGTGACAATTGGCGATCCGGTTTCGCTCAAGCCGTGGTTCGACGATCAGGACGCCAGGGGTGAGCCGGTGTTCGAGCTCCCACGGCACGAGCGGCTCGCACTCGTTCAGGAGCTGTGCGATGAAATGATGTCGCGTATTGGAGCAATCATTCCGGTAACACCTGTGTCACTCGCGTGCGCCGCGATTCAATCTCTCGACAGCGATTTCATCTCGAAGGAAAAGCTGATCGAGCGGATGAGCGACATGCGGGACGTCTTGGCGGAGCTGAACGCGCGGACGATCCGCTCGGAAGGTCCGATAGAGGAGACATTCGATCGCGCGTGGAAGATGCTTTCGATGCGCAGGATGCTCGTGGATGCCGGCGATGGACTTGCGGTCATGCCCAGGAATCGTGGACTCGTGAGCTATTACGCCAACTCTATCGTTCATTTGCTCGGGCCTTTCCAGGAAGGGGTCCGTTTGCGAGATACATTGCCCGCTTTACGCGGATGGCTTGAAGGGGGCCGCCGGACCCCGGCATAGAGTGACGGTTGACTCTAACCCCTCATCTTGGTTAATCTTACAGGCTACCCTGCACTCAAAACGGCAGGGATTTTTTCGAGAACCCTAGTAGCCTGAATGCCGACAATAAATCAGCTCGTCCGGCAGAGCCGCCGCGACGTACAGAAGAAAGAAAAGGCGCCTGCCCTCAAGTCCAACCCCCAGAAGCGTGGGGTCTGCACCCGCGTATACACCACGACCCCAAAGAAGCCCAATTCGGCACTCCGCAAGGTCGCCCGTGTTCGCCTGACCAACGGGTTCGAGGTCACAGCTTACATCCCGGGCGAAGGACACAACCTGCAGGAACACTCAATCGTGCTGATCAGGGGCGGCCGTGTGAAGGATCTCCCCGGCGTCCGCTACCATATAGTTCGCGGCTCGCTCGACGCCTCCGGCGTCAACGGCCGCAACAAGAGCCGGTCCAAGTACGGAACCAAAAAGCCCAAGGGTGGCGCTGCCGCAGGAGGAAAGAAGTAAATGAGCCGTCGCAAGAAGTCCGTAAAGCGCCCCATCCTGCCCGATGCGCGCTACGACAGCCAGACCGTTTCCAAGTTCATCAACGCCATCATGTACGAGGGCAAGAAGTCCACGGCCGAGCGCATCTTCTACGATGCGATGGATCTCGTGGAGTCGAGGACCTCGCAGAGCGGCGTGACCGTTTTCAAGCAGGCTCTCACCAATCTCAAGCCAGCCGTCGAAGTAAAATCACGACGTGTTGGCGGTGCCACTTATCAGGTGCCCGTCGAAGTTCGTCCCGATCGCCGCACGGCGCTCGCAATGCGCTGGCTCATCACTTTCTCACGCACGCGCGGTGAGAAATCCATGGCCGAGAAGCTCGCGGCCGAAGTGATCTCGGCGTCGAAGGGCGAGGGCAACGCGATCAAGAAAAAGGAAGACACGCACCGCATGGCCGAAGCCAACAAGGCATTCGCTCATTACCGGTGGTAAGAGGGACAGAGTAGACAGAGGTACAGAGACACGGAGAAACCCCGTCCAGTAGACTGGACGGGGTTTTTTTTTGGAGCCCTCAATACGATCATGACGGAATCGTCATAGAGCCGTAACGGTCGTTTCATCCCCCGAAGCGCATTCTCCTCGCGAAGACGGAAGACCACACGCTAAGGGAGATTGGGATAATGAAAGGTCCTACATGGACAGCGCCTCCGGGCATTCTGATAATCGATGATGAGCCGATGGGCATCAGGCTCATGCAGCGAGTGCTTGGCGCGGCGGGCTATCACAATCTCGTCACGACGACGGATCCTCTGCAGGCAGCCACGCTCGCGAGAATCTCCAAGCCTGATCTGATCGTGCTGGATCTCCACATGCCCGGCTTCGACGGCTTTGACGTTCTGGACGCACTCGAGGGAATCATCGAGCCGGGAGGCTTCCTCCCGGTCCTTGTTCTAACGGGCGACCAGATAACGGAGACGCGGCGGCAGGCACTTGGCCGCGGTGCAACCGACTTCCTGACCAAGCCGTTCGATACCAGCGAGTTCATTCTCAGAGTTCGAAACCTTCTTCAGACGAGACTGTTGCACCTCACCGTGAGGGAGCAGAAGGACGAGCTGCAGAAGACACTCAACGATCGCGATGTCGAGCTCGAAGAAGCGCGGCTCGAGGTTCTCGAACGGCTTGCACTTGCTGCAGAGCTCCGCGACGCCGAAACCGGCCGTCATATGCGAAGTGTGGGCGAGCTCTCGGCCTCACTTGCCACGCGTCTCGGAGTTGACGCACAGACAACCGAGATCATCCGGCGAGCCGCACCACTTCATGATATCGGAAAGATTGGTGTTCCGGACGGGACACTGTTGAAACGCGGCGCGTTGACCGATGATGAGCGTGACATCATTCGCGCGCATACGATTGTCGGCGAGCGGCTCCTCAGCGGTGGGTGCTCGGCACTAGTCCAGATGGCGGCAGTAATTGCCCGGCATCACCACGAGAAGTGGGATGGCACCGGCTATCCTGATGGTCTCAGCGGACGCGCAATTCCATTTGCTGCACGGATCGTAGCGGTTGCCGACGTGTTCGATGCGCTCGTCTTTGACAGGCCCTATCGTCCGGCGTTTCCTGAGGATGTTGCGATCGAGATGATCCTCCAAGGCTCGGGGACACATTTCGATCCCGCTGTGGTCGAGGTATTTCGGTCGCTCGAGTGGGTGAAGGCGTCGAGCCCGACACCCTTGAGATGCGCGAGCTGATCATGCAAGGTGTCGACTCAGATCGTATGCACGCGACCTTCGATGCGCTTCGCGAGAGTGAGCAGCGATTCCGTGATATAGCGGAAAACATCACCGAAGTCTTCTGGTTGACGAACAGCAGCCAGGAAGTGATTTATGTGAGCCCCGCTTACGAAGAGATCTGGGGACGCACGTGTGAGGCGTGTTACGCGAATCCTTCGGATTTCGTAGACGGCATTCATGAGGAAGATCGGCCGCTCATGCTCTCGCGGCTCGAGCGAAAGAGTGCCGGATTCGACATCGAATATCGCGTAGTGCGACCCGACGGAAGCATTCGCTTCATTCACGATCGCGCTTTTCCAGTTCGTGATGACGAAGGCAATGTGATCCGTGTGGCCGGGATTGCGGAAGACATCACCGAGCGCCGTCATCTCGAGCACCAGCTTCGCCATGCGCAGAAGATGGTTGCCGTCGGGCGACTTGCAGGTGGCATTGCGCACGACTTCAACAATCTTCTCACCGTCATCAAGGGTCACGCAGGATTTCTCTCCGCCACATTGCCGCCGGACGGAGACTCCCGTGAGGACATCGATCAAATCTCCAGCGCGGCTGAGCGCGCGGCCGAATTGACGAAGCAGCTTCTTGCGTTCAGCATGCAGCAGGTGCTCGAGAAGCGCGCGGTCGACATGAACGCCCTGCTGCGCGATATGGAGAAGATGCTCGTGAGACTGATCGGCGAGGACGTGGTGCTAACCCTGTCCCTTCAGCCAAATGCGGTATCGGTGCTTGCTGATCCAAGCCAGGTGGAACAGGCAGTGATGAATCTCGTCGTCAACGCTCGCGATGCGATGCCGAAGGGAGGAGACTTGCGTCTCTCCACGCGATCAGCGGTGCTTACACCCGAAGCCGCAAGACGTTATCCGGGGTGCAGAGGCGGTGAGTATGTCGTCATCGAGGTGAAAGACGGTGGAGCAGGAATTCCGCCGGAGGTGATCGCACGTATTTTCGACCCATTTTTTACTACCAAGGACGCCGGCGGCGGCACTGGCCTCGGCCTCGCCACTGCGTACGGAATTGTACAGCAGATGGGCGGATTCATCGACGTTGAAAGCACGCCCGGAAAGGGCTCGACGTTCACGATTTTCCTGCCGGCGGCACCGCCAATCGTGGCCGTTGCTGAGACAAGAGCGGCGTCGTTACCTGAGCGTGGCCACGAGCTGATCCTGCTGGTGGAAGACCAGGATGACGTTCGGACAGTCGTGCGCAGGATTCTCGTGACGCGAGGGTATAGAGTGGTCGAGGCAAGAAATGGCATGGACGCACTGGCTGTATTACAAGGGCTGGAGACAAAGATCGACCTGGTGGTTACCGACGCCGTGATGCCACAGATGGGCGGAGTCGAGCTGGTACGCGAGCTTCGCGCCAGGCAGCCGGACTTGCCGGTGGTGATGGTGTCGGGCTACACGGACAATGAGCTCGTCAACCATGGAGCTTCGGATCTCGGTGTTCCTTTTCTCGACAAGCCATTTCTTGCAGAAGATCTGCTGCGGGTAGTGCGAAAGGCGCTCGATGCCGAGTAGCGGTTTCGTGTGGCCGCAGATAGGTTAAACATTAGAGCGTTAACAATGCGGCGATTCCCACCAGCCCGGCACGACACGCTCCTCGCGCAAGTCCGACGTTACTGGCGACATCGGCAAGAGTCCGGGGGCTCATGGAAAGCATCCAGCGCGCACGTAAGGAAGAGCCATTCTTTTTTCACCCTGGGACGGGTGACGATTTCGAGGACGCGCTTCGACACGCGGTTCGGGCAAACGCGCGATCGATGGATCAGCTGCACCAGTCCATCAGGAATTGTATGAGCAGTCTCCGTCGGGACGGTATGGAGTGCGAGGCCGCGCTCCTCACGATGAAAGCGTTCATCAAGGAGCTTGGCCTCAAACACAAAAGACTCGGCTCGCCTGATATGCTACATTCCGACATGATGATGGATCAGATAGTCAGGTGGTGCATCGCGGACTTTTACTCGGAGCAGTAGGCTCCGTAAGATCTAACCGCCTCTAAGAAGTCACCAGAATTAGAGGCAGCTCGGCGAACAACCACGGTAGTTTCCTGCGTGCTCCTGGCGGCGCGTTCCCTTCACTCAGGACGCCAGGCAATGACAGACAATTCAGACTCGCCGTCATCGGTGCTCGGCGCCGAGCTTGCCCGCGCACTCGAGCGTTCGTACGAAATCTCTCTCAATTCGCTCGTGTCGCTTCGGAAGGCAGTTCGTTCCTATACGATTCACCATAGGAATCTGGGAACCCCTCTCGACGTCGTGACGCGCAGTGCAGCACGAGTTCTCCTCGAGGCTGAGGATGGTCGCGCAACGGACGGGAATGGCGCAAGAGATGGGGATGGCGCAAGAGATCTGGACCTGGCGCGACACCTTGCCCTGTGGTGCAAGGAAGACTACAAGGCCTAGATAACTCTGCCTATGCTGATCGACGCTCCTTGAGATAGGTGAGGCGAAGCTGCTCGTAGAGAGAGTCAGGGTGGTAATGCGCGTTTTTGTCTTGATTTGCTGCTCGCCACATCTCATGCCACAGATGGACCGCGTACGTCTCGGACGCTGACACATCCGGCGGATCAGGATCCAGCGCTTTGGTCCAATCGCGGAACCCGATTGGACAGAATGTCTGCCACGACTTCACGTAGCGTTGTATCGAGAACTTCTCGACTGCCTGCTGCATAAGTGCCGGGCCCGTCTCGCCCCAAACGAGCTTCTCTGGATCCTTGGTCTGGCAGACATCCCATGCGTACGCCATGATCTCGCTCCCCGGAGGAACCTTGATGGCGCCGATGTTGACCATCTGTCGACCAAGGCTGAACTCGCTCGAGAAAACGTATTCGTCGTCGAAGTCGAACGGTTTGAGACACACCAGATCGGTGTCTGCCCACCAGCCACCGCGGTCGAGCAGCAGCTTGTAGCGAAAAAAATTCGCGAACCCCGACCACGTCTTATGGTGCGAGTACTGAAAGGCGCGTGAGCGCGGAAGAATCTCTCCCGCATCGCGAATCACGACCCCTGAAGGAACGTTTCCGACCTCCTCGTACGTGTAGAGATGATAGTCGTGACTGTTCGCGATGAACGAAGCAATCGATAGCTGCTCCATCGCCGAGAGCTCGTCTCCGATCCATAGACCCTGAATGACCGTCATGCGGCGAACCTACAGACTTTCAAGCGCAGCTCGCAAGCGTTGCAGACGACACCACGCACGAACAGTATT
>Ga0070698_100008329_pt1 | contig 11206 bp, 10 predicted proteins | sample KBSK1502metaG_FD_65477 | JGI IMG/M metagenome (GOLD analysis project Ga0070698, IMG submission 65477) | Corn, switchgrass and miscanthus rhizosphere microbial communities from Kellogg Biological Station, Michigan, USA - KBS K1-50-2 metaG | ecosystem: Host-associated > Plants > Roots >...
CAAGAAGCTGAAGTTCGTCTACCAGACCTCGATCAACCAGCCGCGCCAGAAGACCCAGGCGATCGTCAAGCAGGCCTGCCAGAAGGCCGGCATCGACATCGAGGTCAAGGCGGTGACGGCGTCGGTGTTCTTCTCCTCCGACGTCGCCAATCCCGACACCTACACCAAGTTCTACTGCGACCTGCAGATGTACACGACGACCATGACGCAGCCCGATCCCGAGCTGTTCATGAAGCAGTTCCTGTCCGAAGAGGCGGCAAGCCGCGAGAACAAGTGGCAGGGTCGCAACATCACCCGCTGGCGGAACAAGGAGTACGACGACATCCACAAGGCGGCCCAGGTCGAGCTCGATCCGGTCAAACGTGCCGCCATGTTCATCAAGCTGAACGACATGGTGGTGAACGATCAGGTCGTCATCCCGATTGTCGCCCGTCACGCAGTGCAGGCCTTGAGCAGCAAGCTCGTCGCCGTCATGAGCGGCTGGGACAACAACACCTGGGACATCCAGAACTGGTACAAGGAAGCGTGAGGGGCATGCTCGGTGTCATCCCGAGCGCAGTGAGGGACCTTTACTGTTGCCTCAAAGGTCCCTCGGCCTTCGGCCTCGGGATGATATCGCCTTGATGAGAGGCATCGCGTGAACCGTCAGTACTTGATCCGGCGACTGCTGCTGGTGATCCCGGCGATGTTCGGGATCAGCCTGGTGCTGTACACCGTGCTCGCGCTGGCGCCGGGCGACCCCTTCGCCGAGCTCGCGGCCAACCCCGCCGTGCCGCCGGAAGTGGCCGCCGCCCTGCGCGCCAAGTTCGGGCTCGATGACCCGGTGTGGATCCGCTACTGGCGCTGGCTTAGCGCCATGCTGCAGGGCGACTGGGGCTTTTCCTTCCAGAGCCGCATGGATGTCGAGCGGCTGATCCTGCAGCGCCTGCCGACGACCCTGCTGGTGATCGGTGCGGCCCAGCTCATCGCCATCCTGGTGGCGCTGCCGGTCGGCGTGCTGGCCGGCACCCGGCCCTATTCGCTGTTCGATCAGATCGCCAATACGCTGGCATTCGTCGGCTTCTCGCTGCCCACCTTCTTCACCGGCCTGCTGCTGATCCTGGTCTTCTCCATCCAGCTCGACTGGCTGCCCTTCGTCTATCGCGCCGACATCGATGCCACCGGCTGGCGCTTCTATTGGGAGCACATCAAGCAGTCGATCATGCCGGTGATGGTGCTGGGCCTGTTCCAGGGTGCCTCGCTGGTGCGCTACGTGCGCTCCTCGGTGCTGGACGTGGTGCGGCTCGACTATGTCACCACGGCGCGCGCCAAAGGCATAGGCGAGCGCAAGGTGATCACCAAGCACGTCGTGCGCAACGCCTTGATCCCGGTGGTGACCCTGGTGGCGCTGCAGATGCCGGTCGTGTTCGGCGGCGCCATCATCACCGAGCAGATCTTCCGCGTGCCCGGCATCGGCTCCCTCCTGATCTCGGCCATGCTGGCCAACGACACGCCGGTGATCATGGCCGTCACCTTCGTGTTCGCCTGCCTGGTCGTTCTCTGCAACCTCATCGCCGACATGGTCTATGCCTGGCTCGACCCCCGCATCGCTTTCCGCTAAGGCGCCGGCGGCCGTCGCCGCGCCCGGCGTCGTCGCCGCACCCGCCGCTGCCGCCGAGCCGCGCAAGCGGCAGCGCTTCTCGCCGTGGCAGGAAGCCTGGCGCCGCTTCCGCCGCCATCGGCTGGCGGTGGTGAGCGCCCTGGTGCTGCTGCTGATGGTGGCGGCCATTGCCATCGGCCCGCTGATCTGGACCGTGCCGATCAACGAGATCGACTTCGCGGCCAAGCTGCAGCCGCCCTCGTGGACGCATCCGCTGGGCACCGATGATCTGGGCCAAGACGTGCTGGCGCGTGTCCTTTATGGCGGGCGCATCTCTCTGGCGGTGGGACTGGCCGCCATGTTCGTGGCGATCTTCGTCGGCGTGCTGGTGGGGGCGATCTCCGGCATGGCGAGCGGGCGGGTCGACGCCGTGCTGATGTGGCTGGCCGATCTCTTCCTGTCGCTGCCGCAGCTTCCGTTGCTGCTCCTGGTAATCTACCTCTTCCGCGATTCGCTCAAGGCCGTATTCGGCCCCGAGGGCGGCATCTTCGTCATGATCGTCGTGGTGATCGGCGGCCTGCGCTGGATGCCCGCGGCGCGACTGGTGCGCGCCCAGATCCTGTCCATCCGGGAGAAGGAGTTCGTCGAGGCCGCCCGCGCGCTTGGCGCCTCCAAGCTCAGGCAGGTCGTGCAGCACATCCTGCCCAACGCGCTGGGACCGGTGATCGTGGCCGCGACCATCGACGTCGCCGCCGCCATCATCGCCGAATCGACCCTGTCGTTCCTGGGGCTGGGCTTCCCGCCCGACATCCCGACCTGGGGACGGTTGCTCGCCGACGCCAAGGACTATCTCGACATCGCCCCGCACTGGGCGCTGTTCTCCGGCGCGGCGATCTTCCTCACCGTGCTGTCCATCAACTTCATCGGCGATGGGCTGCGCGACGCGCTCGATCCGCGCCGCGTCATCTGAGGCATCAGTGGCCGAAACGCTTTTAGACATCCGCGGACTGAAAACCTGGTTCAAGACCGACGACGGCATGGTCCGCGCGGTGGACGGTGTCGACCTGCGCATCGACCAGGGCGAGACCGTGGGCGTGGTGGGCGAGTCGGGCTGCGGCAAGACCGTGACGGCGCGCTCGGTTCTGAAGCTGATCGACATGCCGCCCGGACGCTTCGAGGCCGGCCAGATCCTGTGGCGCGGCCGCGACCTCGTGCCCGCCGAAGAATCGGAGATGAACAAGATCCGGTCTCGCGAGATCGCCATCATCTTCCAGGAGCCGATGACCTCGCTCAATCCGGTCTACACGGTGGGCGACCAGATCGCCGAGGTGATCGCCCAGCACCAGAAGCTCAACAAGAAGCAGGCGATGGCGGGCGCCGCCGAGATGCTGCGGCTGGTCAACATCCCCAACCCGCAGCGGCGCGTGCACGACTACCCGCACCAGTTCTCCGGCGGCATGCGCCAGCGGGTGATGATCGCCATGGCGCTTAGCTGCCAGCCCAGGCTCCTGATCGCCGACGAGCCGACCACGGCGCTCGACGTCACCATCCAGGCGCAGATCCTCGAACTGATGCAGGAGATGAAGGAGCGTTTCGGCATGTCCATCATGCTGATCACCCATGCCATGGGCGTGGTCGCCGAGACCTGCCAGCGGGTGACGGTGATGTATGCCGGCAAGGTGGTCGAGGAGGCGCCGGTCAAAGCATTGTTCGGCGACCCGCGGCATCCCTACACGCAAGGCCTGATCCGTTCGATCCCGCGGGTCGATCGGGCGGCCCGGCACAAGGAGCGGCTGGAAGCCATCCCCGGCACGGTGCCGAGCCTGCTCGAGCCGCCGCCGGGTTGCCGGTTCGCCGCCCGCTGCAAGTACGTGACCGACATCTGCGTGGGCGCGATGCCGCCTTTGAAAGAGGTGGCGCCCGGCCATTTCGTGCGGTGCGTGCTGTGAGCGTTGACAACGAGCTGCTCTCCGTGCGTGACCTGCGCAAGCATTTCGCTGTGAAGGGCGGTGTCTTCTCGCGCGAGATCGACCGGGTGTATGCCGTCGATGGCGTGAGTTTCGACATCGGCGCCGGCGAGACCCTGGGGTTGGTGGGCGAATCGGGCTGCGGCAAGTCGACGACCGGCCGCTGCATCCTGCGGCTGATCGAGCCGAGTTCGGGCGAGATCCGGTTCAAGGGCACCGACGTCACCCGCATGAGCGGCCCGGCGCTGCGCTCGCTGCGCCGCGACATGCAGATCATCTTCCAGGACCCCTATGCCTCGCTCAATCCGCGCCTGACGGTGGGCGCCATCGTCGGCGAGGCGCTCACCATCCACGAGCTCGCGACGTCGCGGCGCGACCTCGAAGACCGCGTGGTCCAGCTGCTCGAGACGGTCGGCCTGCAGGCCGATCACATGCGCCGCTTTCCCCACGAATTCTCGGGCGGCCAGCGCCAGAGGATCGGCATCGCCCGCGCGCTCGCGGTCGAGCCCAAGCTGATCGTGTGCGACGAGCCGGTGTCGGCGCTCGACGTGTCGATCCAGGCCCAGGTGATCAACCTGCTGGAGGACCTGCAGGAGCAGTTCGGGCTCACCTATCTCTTCATCGCCCACGACCTCAGCGTGGTCGAGCATATCAGCACGCGGGTGGCGGTGATGTATCTCGGGCGCGTGGTCGAGATCGCGCCGTCGCGCGACCTCTACGACAATCCGCTTCATCCCTACACCGAGGCGCTGCTCTCGGCCGTGCCGATCCCCGATCCGACGGTGAAGCGAAAGCGCATCATGCTGCAGGGCGACGTGCCCAACCCGATCCGTCCACCCTCGGGCTGCCACTTCCACACGCGCTGCCCGATCGCCCGGCCCGACTGCTCGCAAAGGGTGCCCGAGCTGCGCGAAAGCCAGCCGGGGCACTGGGTGTCGTGCCACTATAGGGGCTGAGTCTCTTGCCGGACCGCGGGCCTCCAGGCCCGCTCATGCTTCATGAATGCGGGCCTGGAGGCCCGCGGTCCGGCATGACTAACTTTTCGGCGTGAACACGTCGAGATCGTGGATGCCGATCACGGTTTCGACCTCGGCCACTTTCTTGGCGATCTTCTCGAAGCCGTCGGCACCAAAGGCTTGGCGTTCCCTTTTTTCCAGCTCGTCGGCGATGCCGTCATATTCATCGCCGGTGACGAGCTGGCGCAAGGTCGGGAAGAGGTCGGTCTCCTCGCGCGCGGAATGCGGGCGGTACATGGCGATGAAGGCCTGGATATCGCGGCCCATCGCCTCGCGCGGCTCGCGCGAGCGGGCCTGGGGAGCGGCCGCCAGGATGCGCTCGGTGAGCTTGCGGCCGGCGCCATGCTGGGTGAGCAGAACGTTCACCAGCTCGACCATGCGCCCGGCGGTCTTGAAGCGCGGGAAGACCAGATCTTCTTCCGACTTCTCGTGATAGGCGTGGATGAAATCGCGCATGATGGTGGCGGATTGCACGAACACGGCGGGGTCGATGTCCTCGCCCTGGCCAAGCCGGCGCATGCCGCTTTCGTAGATCAGCAGGATGCGGTCGAGGATCGCATGCTCGCGCATCAGGTCTTCGGGCGGCGAGATCGCGTCCTCGGCCTTCTTCTTCGCGTCCCGCGCGAAAACCGGTGTGGCGAGGACCAACGCGCAAGCCGTCCCCAGCTGCAAAAGCCCACGTCGGCCAGAGGTCCTGTCCATGGCGCACTCCTTTCCCCGATCCAGGGAAAACGAGCGGCGGGACCTTCCGGTTCCCGTTCAGGTGCCGACCTTCCAGCCGGCCTCGCGGGCGAAGGTCTGAAAGAAATCAAGGTCGTAGGCGCGTTCGGGCGCCTCGCGCACCCGCCGGTCGATCAATTCGGCGTCACGGCCGACCAGGATGCGCCAGCGGTCGGCCTTGACGCCGTCGAGGATGATCCTGGCGGCCTCGGCGGCGCTGGTCGGCGCCTCCTCGAGAAAGCGCCGCGCCCGCTCCTCGGCGAGCTTGGCGATGTCGCCGTCCGACAGTTTCCCGACATCGATGCCCATCGAGGCGACTCGGGCGCGCATCTGGGCGATCTCCTTGGCCGTCATGGTGTCGGAATCGTTGCCGCTCTGGATCTTGCGCGAGTTGGCGACGATCGAGGTGCCGATATGGCCCGGCATGACGACCGAGCATTTGATGTGCGGGGCATTCATGCGCAGGTCGGTCTGCAGCGCCTCGCTAAAACCTTTCACCGCGAACTTGGCGGCGCTGTAGGCGGTATGCGGAATGCTGGGGCCGACCGACGCCCAAAAGCCGTTGACGCTGCTGGTGTTGACGATGTGGCCGCGATCGGCCTTGAGCAGCATCGGCAGGAAGGCGCGCGTGTTGTAGTAGACGCCGAACCAGCAGACGTTGAAGGTGCGCTCCCATTCGTCGCGGCCATGCACGATCATGCTGCCGCCGCCGCCGATGCCGGCATTGTTGAACAGGAGGTGGATCTTGTCGGTGTCCTGCTGACGGGCAACTTCGTCGGCGAAGCGGTTGACTTGGTTCTCGTCGGATACGTCGGCGAGGTGCGTCGTGATGCGCAGGCCTTGCGGCAGGCCGCCCACCTCGCACAGCCGCCTGGTCTCGGCCATCGCTGCGGCCGAGACGTCGCACATGGCGACGTTGCAGCCCTCGGCCACCAGCTGGCGGGCGAGTTCGCGACCCATGCCCGTGCCGCCGCCGGTGATGACGGCAAACCTGCCTGCGAGATCCCTCATGTGGTTTCCTCCCGATGCGGTCGTCCTGAGCGGAGCGAAGGACCTCATCGCCGCTTGCCGCGGGCATGAGATCCTTCGCTTCGCTCGAGGGCGGAGTTTACTCCGCCCGCGATGACAGAATGGTTTATTCTGGATCACCTGCTATCCTCGTAACACAGTGCACCTGGAAACTCTCCTGCCGCTCGGCAAGGTCGATCCCGGCCTGCGTGCCCCCGAGATTCCGTTCGACCTCGCGAATATCGGCGGGGACGCGCGCCTTTTGGAGGAGATCGGCTATGACCGCATGGTCGTCGAGGAGACCAAGGACGATCCGTTCATAATCATGGCGCTTGCCGCCCAGGCGACGAGCCGGCTGAAGCTAGCGACGTCCGTGGCCATTGCCTTTCCGCGCAGCCCGGCGGTGACGGCGATGAGCGCGTGGACGCTGCAGAAGCTGTCGCGCGGACGATTCACCCTGGGGCTCGGAACCCAGGTCAAAGCCCACATCGAGCGTCGTTTCGGCTTGGCCTGGTCGCCGGCGGGTCCATGGATGCGCGAATATGTCGGCGCGGTGCGGGCGCTATGGGAGTGCTGGCAGAACGGCACGAAGATCGACATCCACGGCAGTCACTACAATATCAATCTCGTTGTACCGCTGTTCAATCCCGGCGCGATCGAGCATCCGCACATTCCGATCCAGCTCGCCGCAGTCAACTCCTTCATGTGCCAGGTCGTCGGCGAAGTCGCCGATGGACTGCGTGCCCATCCGGTCTGCACGTCGTCCTACATCGAGAAGGTGATGCTGCCGGCCGTCCGGGCCGGCGCCGCCAGGACCGGCCGCTCGCTGGATCACTTCCAGGTCTGCATGAAGCCGCTGGTCGCCACGGCGGCGACCGAGGCGGAATTGGTCCCCAAGGTGCGCGACGTGCGGGCGCGCATTGCCTTCTATGCCTCGACGCCGCAGTATCGCGCCGCTTTCGACCATCACGGTCTCGGCGAGCTTGCCGACCGGCTGAAACTCCTGTCGCGCGCGCAACGCTGGGAGGAGATGCCCCAGCATATCACCGACGACACCCTCGAGACCTTCGTGACCATAGGCACTTACGATGTGATCGCGGCCAAGCTTTGCGATCGCTATGGCGGCGTCGTCACCCACTGCGAGTTCTCGATTCCCGTGAAGAGCGCGGCCGACAAAGAACGCCTGCGTGCGCTGGCGAAAGCCATCCAGGGCGAAAGCCTCGCAAAGGTGCGCCGTACCATCGGCCGTTCGTCGACCTAGAAGATGCGCTGCTTGTCGCTCGCTGTTTGTGCGGCGCTGATCGGCTTCGCCGCACCTTCTGTCGCTCAGAATCTGCGGCCGAGCGATCTCGATGGGATGGCCGCGATGGCGCCGTCGAAGGTCGAAGCCTACGGCGCGGATCCCTTGCAATACGGCGAGCTTCGGCTGCCGGCGGGACCCGGCCCCTTTCCCGTCGCCGTCATCATTCACGGCGGCTGTTGGACCACGGGCTTCGCCACGCTGCGCTACATGGCGCCACTGGCGAGCGCGCTTGCCGCCAAAGGCGTGGCCACCTGGAACGTCGAGTACCGCCAACTCGGCGACAACGAGGCAGGATGGCCCGGCTCCTTTCTCGATTGGGCGGCGGCGACCGACCACCTGCGCGCGCTGGCGCAGAATCATCCTCTCGACCTCTCCAGGGTCATTGCCGTCGGCCACTCCGCCGGTGCGCAGGCAGCGCTCTGGCTCGCCGCGCGCCGCCGCCTGCCGCCGACCAGCGCCATACGCGGCGGCGATCCCCTCAGGATCAGTGCCGTGGTGGCGATCGATGGACCCGTCGATCTCAAGGCTTTCATCGCTCTCGACAAGTTTGTCTGCGGCAAGCCGGTCGTTTCGCGCCTTCTGGGCGGATCTCCGGAGCAAGTGCCTGGACGATACCGCGAGAGCAGTCCGATCGAACTGCTGCCCTCGGGCATTCCTTCTGTGCTGGTTTCTTCCACTGTCCTGCCGCTGGTGACGGCGGAGAAGTATCGAGATGTCGCCACGGCGCCGGGAGACAAGGTCGAAGTGCTGCCGTTCAAGGACGCCGGGCACTTCGACATGCTGTCCTCCGCAACGCCCTCCGGCGCCGCGGTCGAAACGGCAATCCTGAAGGCGATCGGCCTCCGCAAGCCCTGATCGGATCTTCGGGAAGGACCGGTGGCCGCTGAATAGGCACGCTACTCAGCGGCCTGCGCCTTTGCGTCCGCTGGCGCGATCTTCTTCATGGTGCCGCCGTACCGCTCGGTGAAGGCCGAGGTGTCGATTTCCTCGAGCTCGATCTGGCGATTGAGCACCTGCTCCTTCCATCGCAGCAGGTTCGGATGCGCCTCATGGAATTCCGGCATCACTTCCTTGGCGAACAGCTCCAGCGATTCGCAGATGTGCTCGTGCGTGTTCCTGCCCGCTTGGTTCAGAAGCACGACCTGGTCGATGTTGGACGACTGGAACTTGTGCAGCTTCCGGCGGATCGTCTCCGGCGAGCCGATCAGGCCGCCGCGCAAGGCCGCCGCGTGGGCCTCCGGATTGGCCTTCTTCCACGTGTTGTACTCGTCCCACATGTTGACCGTGCCGGCGGGCGGCCGCCGGCGATCCGCTGATTGGCCGTAAAAGCGCAGCGAGAACTGGAAGAAGGTGTCGCCGTCAGCCCGCGCACGCGCTTCCTCGTCGGTCTTGGCGCACATGAAGAATGAGACGAGCGCGATGTTCGGATTGGTCTTGTAGTCGGCGAGCTTCCTCTGCCGCTTGACGAAGGCGTTGTAGTAGGCGTGCACCCAGGCGTGCGCGGCGTCGGCCGAGACGAACTGGAAGCCCAGCGCGCCCATGCCCCATTCGCCGCACTTGGCTAGCGTCTCGAGCTGCGAGCAGGCGACCCATAGCGGCGGGTGCGGCTTCTGCATCGGCTTCGGCAGCACGTGGCGCAGCGGCATGTTGAAGTACTTGCCGTGATGCTCGCTGGGACCGTCCTTGAACATCGGAATGACGGCCCGCACGGCCTCTTCGAAGATCTCCCGCTTGTTCTCCATGGCGACGCCGAACGGCTCGAGCTCGGTGATGGAGGCACTCTCGCCCATGCCGAACTCGCAGCGGCCGCTCGACAGCAGATCGAGGCAGGCGACACGTTCGGCGATGTGGGCGGGGTGGTTGGTGGTGAGCTGCAGGATTCCGTGGCCGAGCCGGATCTGCTTCGTCCGCTGGCTGGCGGCTGCCAGGAACGATGCTGGCGACGGCGAGTGAGAGTATTCCTCGAGGAAATGGTGCTCGACTTCCCAAGCGTAGTCGTAGCCCAGTCTGTCGGCCAGCTCGAGTTGGCTGAGCGCATTCTGATAGAGCCGGTGCTCGTCGCCCTCTTTCCAGGGGCGCGGGAGCTGCAACTCGTAAAAGATGCCGAACTTCATGCGCGGTTCCTTCCCGAGGTTGATTGGCCGAGCATGCGCGGAAACGGCGAGGATGCAAATAGCAGGGCGCTGCCGTGTTTCACTGTTCAAGACTGGAAGCTTGATGGTGCCCGCTGCTGGACTCGAACCAGCACGGCCCTCTCGGGCCTCGGGATTTTAAGTCCCGTATGTCTACCATTCCATCAAGCGGGCGCGCGGCGGTCTCTTTCTCTCATGTTCCTCTCCCCCGCTAGGGGGGAGAGGCTAGGTGAGGGGGCTTCGACAGCTCGGGCAACCCCCTCACCCAACCTCTCCCCCTAGCGGGGGAGAGGAGAATGAGGAAGAGCGAGCCGGAGGCTCGCGGTCCAAAAGAGCATGAGTCAGTGCTTGAACCCCGCGATCATGCCGCCTTCGACCATGGCGCGTAACAGGCCGGCAGCGCGGGCGGGGGCCTGCTCCTCGCCGGTGAAGGGCGCCACGGCCTCGCACAACTCGGGGAAGGGGCGGCCCTCGCTCAGGGCGTCGAGCATGGCCGCCTCGTCGGCATCGAGCGAGCGGAAGTTGGAGACGAACTCGGGTCGCCAGATCGCCCAGGCAACCGGCCCAGCCGCACGCTCGACCTCGAGATTGCCGGGCTCGACCTCGTCGCGGCGCTGCCAGGCCTGCGGCACGTCGAAAGCCAGCGTGAGCCGCTTGAGCGACGGCAGGGTGGTGAAGGAAAGCGTCTCCCACGCTTCGGGCGCCAGCGCTATCAAGTCAGCGGCTGTGATCGGTGCCACGTCGGGCGAATCGAAAGCCTCGCCCAGCGCCCATTCGAACCTGGCCATTTCCGCCGCGTCCGGCGTGCTGTTGTAGGGTGGCGTGTTGGCGAGAAAATCAGCGACACCCCTGCCGTACCAGCGCACCGACGGATGGCGCGACGGATGGGCGGCGATATAGGCACGCGCCATGTGGTCGAAGTCGTCGGGGCCCGCCATCGCCATCAGGCCGGGATAATCGCTGGTCAAGACCTCGATCAGGCGCAGCGCATAGCCGTCGCGATAGACGTCGAGCAGCGTGACGCGGTCGGCTTTCCTGGTGTCGCGCACGGCTGCCTGAAAGGTGTCGCTGCTCGCCAGCAAATAATCCTGGAAGGCGCGCTGCAGGTCGGCCAGCGAGCCGGCATTGGCGGTCATGCGGCCTGCCGGGTGGCGCCGGCGGCGATGCGCCGCGCGATATCGAGCTCGGCCAGCAGCTCCTCGTAGGGCGGGATGTCGGCGTCGCGCTCGATCATGGTCGGCACGCCGGGGAAGAGTTTTATCGCCTCCTCGTAGAGCGCCCACACGTCGGGGACGATGGGATGATCGTGGGTGTCGATGATGTGGCTGCCCTTGTGGGTGTGGCCGGCAAGGTGGAACTGGCGCACGCGCTCGCGCGGCATGGCGCGCAGGAACGCAACGGCGTCGAATTCGTGGTTGAAGGCGCTGACATAGACGTTGTTGACGTCGAGCAGGATGTCGCAGTCGGCCCGCTTGGTGAGC
>Ga0070698_100008330_pt1 | contig 11206 bp, 9 predicted proteins | sample KBSK1502metaG_FD_65477 | JGI IMG/M metagenome (GOLD analysis project Ga0070698, IMG submission 65477) | Corn, switchgrass and miscanthus rhizosphere microbial communities from Kellogg Biological Station, Michigan, USA - KBS K1-50-2 metaG | ecosystem: Host-associated > Plants > Roots >...
TCGTGATCCGCGCCGTCGCTTCCTCGATGAACGACGCAATCGTCCAGTCGCCGATGCAGCCGCAGACGCCGTAGGCGAAGTTGCGGAGAATCGCGAGGCCGTAATCGGTGTGCGCGACTTCCGGGTGGAAGAGCAGCGCATAGAGCTGGCGCTCGGGCGCTTCCATCGCGGCGATCGGCGTGGTCGCGCTCGTCGCCGCCACGTGGAATCCCGGCGGCACCGCGTTGACATCGTCGCCGTGACTCGCCCAGACGCGGAGCTCGGACGGTACCTGCGTGAAGAGCTTCGGTGGCGCGCCGTTCCCCGTCACGCTGACGTGTGCGTGGCCGAACTCGCGCTGGCCCGACCGCCGGACCTCGCCGCCAAGCACGTCGGTCATCAGCTGCATCCCGTAGCAGATGCCGAGCACCGGCGTGCCGAGCTCGAAGAGCTCCGGCGCGCACCGCGGCGCGCCTGCCTCCGACACGCTCTTCGGTCCACCTGAGAGAATGATCCCGACGGGATTTCTCTCTCTCAAGGTGTCGACCGGCGTGTTGAACGGAACGATCTCGGAATACACCGACAGCTCACGCAGCCGTCGAGCGATCAACTGTGTGTACTGCGAGCCAAAGTCCAGGACGAGGATGGTCTGGTGGGACACGAACGGAGGTATTATCCCACAAGGAATAGTGCCTCGACGGATCACCGCCACGATATTTGCGATCCTTCTCGTCGTCGAGGTTGTCGGCGGCAGCGTCTGTTTGGGCGCCGAACCCAAAAAGAAAATCCCTCCGGTTCCGTTCCCGCTGCTCCCGGTCGTCCAGGAATGGATCGCGACGCTCGACGATGTGCCGTCGGCCGGCGGCGCGATGGATGACGACCGCATCTACATCCCGATCCAGCCCGAAAAGATCGTCGCGCTCAGCCGTTCGACCGGCGCGAAGTTGTGGATGCGCGACATCGAGTCGATGTGGCCGCCCGTCGTCGTCGGCGGTGACGTGTACGTTGCGGCGAGCGACGAGATTCACGCGCTCGATGCCGCCACCGGCGCAGAGAAGTGGCGCGTGCCGTTCGAGGGCGCGATGACGGCGCCTCTCACGGTGGCCGGGATCCAGGATCCGAAATCGGGGATCCGCAGTGGAGATGTGCTCGTCGCCACGTTAGCGAAGGGACTGGTCATCGCATTCGCTCTCAGCGACGGCCGCGCGCTCTGGATGCGCGACCTCGGCGCGCCGTCACGCTTTGCTCCGGCGGTGGACGGGGTTCGCGCCTTCTTCGTGCTCGACGACAGTCGCGTGCTCGCGGTGCGCCTGGCCGATGGAGGCGTCGCCTGGGAGCAGAAGCTCGAGGGGATGCTCAACCAGCCGTCGTTCACGCGCGACCGCGTCTTCGTCGGGTCGAACATGAACTTCCTGTACGCGCTCGACAACGACAACGGCCGCCTCGCCTGGCGGTGGAAGACCGGCGGCGACGTCCTCGGGACGAGCGGCGATGCGAAGAACGGCGCCTACTACGCGTCGCTCGACAACGTGCTGCGCGCCGTGAACCGCAGCAACGGGAATCAGCGCTGGATCAAGGAGATCCCCACGCGTCCGCTGCTGCCGCCGCGCACCTTCGGCGACGGGATGAAATACGAAGAGATCGTCGTGCTGACCGGCGTCACGTCCGAGATCGACGCGTTTGCGGCGAAGACCGGGATGCTGACGGGCATGTACATGCCGCCGTCGGACCTGCAGGGCGGGCCGCTGATCGACCCGGTCCTGCAACCGTATCGAGTGGCGATGGTCGTGATCACCCGCGATGGCCGCGCGATTGGATTGAAGCCGTCGGCGATGCTGCTGCCCGAGCCGACCGCCACGCCGTTTGCGACGGAACTACCCGGACGGCGCCTCGAGCGGGAACGGATTACCCCGCCCACCCGCTAATCTCACCTCCTAGCCAATTCGGACGTACGTAGGGGCCGGCTTCAGCCGGCCCAAGTACGTAGGGGCCGGCTTTAGCCGGCCCGCCTGCGTATCCAGGCGTGCCGATTGCTCGTGGCGATCCGCATGCCGGAATATCCGCGTCACCTCACTACCTTCGATTACGTCGGCCCCTTCCAGTATTTCCTGACCTTTTGCACGTTTGACCGGAATCGTCTCTTTGTCACGCCTGCAGCTGTCAGGATCGTTCACGATCAAATCCTGCGCGCATGCGTGACTGAGGGTTTTGAGATTCCTGCGTACTGCTACATGCCCGACCACGCGCACTTCGTCATGGAGGCCCAGCGCCCGGATGCTAATTTGAAACGCTTCGTCACGCGTGCGAAACAGTATGCGGGCTTCTACTTCAAGCGCGCTACGGAACGTCCGCTATGGCAGCGATATGGATACGAACGCGTCTTGAGAAACGAGGACGAAACGGTGTTGTTCATCCGCTATGTCATCGAGAACCCGGTTCGCGCGGGACTTGTCAACTCGCCGCTCGATTACCCGTACTGGGGTTCGTCGAGATGGTCGCGAGAGGAGCTGCTCGATTACGTCAGGGTCTCGTAAATCGTAGGGCCGCCCATCGGCGGGCCGCCTGAAGGCGGCCCCTACGTACTTCAGGTACGTCCGGCGGGCGTAGGCGCGCTCGCCATTGCAGCCGCCAGCCGGCGGGCGCCCTCGTGAATCTGGTCGGCCGTCGGCCACGAGAAGGACAGGCGCATGCGATCGTGGCCGCTGCCGTCCACGCAGAACGCGCTGCCGATGACGAAGATGACCCCCTGCTCCATCGCCTTCGCGAGCAGCGGCTCGCATTCGTAGCCATCCGGCAGCTTCGCCCACAGGAAGAAACCGCCCCTCGGCTGAATCCACGTCAGGCGATCACCGAACTGCTCGCGCAGGGTCTGCTCCATGACGTCGCGGCGCTTCCGATACAGCTCCCGCAGGGGCGCCGCCTGGCGGGCCAGCACCCCGCGCACGATCGATTCGTGAACCACGCGCTGATCCAGGATGCCGCACATCAGATCCATCGACTGCTTCGCCGTGTCGAAGCGCTCGACGATGGGCGCCGGCGCGGCGACCCAGGCGACGCGGAAGCCGGGCGCCAGCGTCTTGGAGAACGTGCTCAGATAGATCACCCGGCCGTTGCGGTCGTCCGCCTTCAGCGGGCGCGTTTCCCCGGCGGTCGCGACATCCTCGAAGTACAGGTCTCCGTACGGGTCGTCTTCGATGATGAGCACATTGCGCCGCTCGGCCCACTCGAGCAGCCGCGCGCGTTTCTCACGGCTGAGGAGGATGCCGGCCGGATTCTGGAAATTGGGGACGAGATACAGCAGGTTGACCCGCGACCCGCCCGCCCGCTCGCGCAGGCAGACCGCGTCGAGCTCCTCGATGTTGATGCCGTCGGCATCCTGCTTCACGCCGACCAGACGGCACTGCGCGTTGCGGAATGCCGCGATGGCTCCCGTATAGGTTGGCACCTCGACGAGCACGACATCACCGGGCGCGATCAGGACGCGCGCCGTCAGATCGAGGCCCTGCTGCGATCCGCTCGTCGTCATCACCTGGCTGAGATCGGCCGTGATGCCGCGCGCATCGAGCACGCCGAGGATCGATTCGAGCAGCGGGCGATAGCCGCGCGTCGGTCCGTACTGCAGGACCGAGCCGTCCTTGCCCGACAGCAGTTCGGATGAGATGGCTCGGAAGTCGTCCCAAGGAAAGCCCGTCGGGTCGGGATAGCCGGCGGCAAACGAGATCAGATCGCCGGTGCGAGAGGCGATGACCTGCCCCATCTTCCGCAGCACCGACTCATGAAGGTTGCGGCCGAGCGGGGAGAGAAAACCGTCGTAGGAAGTCATGCGGATGCTGAAGGCTGGCTGACGGCCGCCTCGACGTACGTCGGCGCCGGCTTCATCAACCGCCCGCGATAGAGGCGGAGGTACGCGCCGATCGACGTCAGCCCCAGAAACTGGAACACCACGCCGCGGAACACCCACGCGAGCAGTTGCAGCGGCAGCACCGCCAGGCCGACGAACGGCACGAACGCGATGAGGCCGAGGGCCGCGGTGGCGAGCAGCGAGACGCCCGTCGCGGCCACGACCAGCGCGAGCGTGACGCCGAAGACGAGGCTGACGCCGCGCCGCTCCTGGCGGACGAACGCGCCCACGTGCCGCCAGGCCTTGGCCACGCCGCAATCCTCGGCGGCGATCACGATCTGCGTCAGCAGGTAGAAGAGGTTGACGATGGTGATCCAGCAGACGAAGCCGAGGGTCATCGTGAAGGTCAGCAGGCCGCCGAGGTCGCCGCGGAAGCCGGACTCGTAGGCGGCCACCAGGTACAGGCCGCCGGACACCACGTAGATCGCCATCAAGATGAAGCCGAGGCGCGCGTACCTCGGAAACAGCAACCGGGCCGACTCGATGAACAGCTCCGCCGAAAATTTCGACGCCTTCGTCAAAAGATCCAGGTGGAGCGGCGGATGCTCGATGGCGCCGGCGTCACGCTCGCCGCGGACAAGCACCGCGACGGCGCCCGCCTTGACCAGGAAGATGAAGAGCGACCCGCCAACGACAACCACGCCGAGCGACGCGAGAAACGCGGCGAGCACCACCGGATGCGAGAGCAGCGAGGTGATGATCGTGCCCGCCATCTCGCGCCATTCGAGATCGAGCAGGTCCTCGGGTGTCGCGCCGATGACCAACCCGACGAGGAACAGTCCGCCAAAGACCGGCGTCGCGATCAGCAGCTTGAACAGCGAGTCCGCCGTCGCCTGGATGAGCGTGACCTGCCAGTTCGCCGCCGCAACCAGGGCGCCGCGTTTGAGGACTGGCTTGAGGAAAGGCTCGGTGTGCACTGCTCCACTTCATGTTAAATCATCAGTGTGGACTCGCCGCTTCGCCGCGTGCTCCGGATTGCGCTGACCGGAGCGGTCTGCGTGCTCGCGGTGATGGCCGGCGGCCGCATCGCCGAGCGCCTGGCCCTCGGTGCCGATGACGCCGCCGTCCGGGCGCGGGTCGAACGCGACGTCCGCGGCGCATTCGAGACGATGTCCCGGGGCCTCCAGGCCATGGCGCGCGGTGTCGCCGACGCCGACACGCTGGTGGCGGCAAGCCGCGAGGACGAGGACGCCGCCCGGAAACTGTTCGACGCGGCGCAGGGTGCGACCGCCGCCCGCACCGGCGACGTGGAGCTGGCGGTCACCGCCTACGCACCGGGTACCCGGCCGCTCGCGTGGGCCGGCCGCCCCTCGGAGCTGCCCAGAGACCGCCTGGAAGGCGACGAGGCGTGGTTCATCGCGCAGGGCGCGCTCGGCCTGCGCCTGGTTTACGCGATGCCCGTGAACGACGGCGCCGGCAATCGCGTCGGGACGGTTGCGGCGGAACAGTCGATACGGCCGCCCTCGTCCTCGGGCGCGGTGTCGCGCGCCGACCTGTTCCAGTTCCCCGGCGAGCTCGTCCCTGTTTCGCTCGAGCTCGCGTTCGAAGACATCCGCCTCACCCCCGATCCCGACCGCATCGACGTCACGGGCCCGAACGGCCGCCACCTCGTCACCGCGGTGGTCACGCCATCAGATCTGACGCAGGCGCGCGTGCAATGGCGCCAGGTCACGGCGTCGGTCGCCGAAATGACGGCCGCGGTGTTCGTCCTCCTGCTGTGCGGGCCGTTGCTCGACTGGCGTGATGCACGCGCCTCTCAAATGGCGAAGCGCGAAACCCGCTACGTCGCGGCGGCTGCCGCCGCGGCCGCGGCCATCTTCGCCGGCCGCATGCTGCTTCGCCTCGCATCACCGGCCGACTGGTCGGACGCCGAAATCTTCTCTGCCGCCGCGTACGCGTCGCCGCTGCTGCGTCCGTTCCTCGGCTCGCCGTTCGATTACCTCGTCACGGCGGCGACCGTCGCGGCGCTCGTCTCGCTCGCGTTCTTCGCGTTCGATGCATGGCGTCTCTACCGGCGCCGCGCGCGGATCGCGGTCCATTCACCGGCCAGGCTGGCGGCGTTCGTCGTCGCGCAGCTGGCGGCCGGCGTCCTCGCAGCCGTCATTCTGACGGCGCAGCACACGTTGCTCGCCGACACGATCGCGAACACCACGCTCGACCTGCTTCACTTCTCGCTGCACCCCTGGAACATGGCGCTGACGGCGCTGCAGGTGGCGGTCGTCATCTGGGATGTGACGGCGCTGGCGGCGATGGTGCTCCTGTTCCGCGCCGCATATCTCGCCTGGCGGATTGCGCGCAGCGACTGGAGCGTCCGCCTCGGCACGATTGCCTGCTGGATGCTGCCGTCGCTCCTCCTGATGGCGCAGCCGGGTGCGGGGCCCGATTATCGGCCGCTCTTCTTCGCGCTGGCGCTGGCGGTCCTCCTCGCGATCTTCGCGACACGGCTGAAGGGACGCTATCGCCAGGGGTCACAGGCGTTCCGCCTGACGCTGCTCACGATTGGCCTCATCCTTCCCGCGCTCGCGTTCTACGCGGACGTCTTCGAGCTCGCCCACCGCGCGAAGATGCAGCTGGTCGAGACGCGCTACGGTCCGCAGGCGCTGAACCAGCGGCAGACGATCCAGTCGCTGATGCAGCAAAGCCTGCAGCAGATCGATGCCTTCCCCGGGCTCGCGGATCTCGTCTCCGTGGCCCCGGGGCCCGCGGGCTCGGAAGCGGTGACCGATCGCGCCTTCCAGGTGTGGCGCATCACCGGCCTCGCCATGTATCCGATCACGTCGTCGGTGGAGCTGTTCGGGCCGGCCGGCCGCCTCGTCAGCCGCTTCGCGTTCAACCTGCCCGACGACCTCAGCGCGGTGCCGACCTCCGAGGAGCAGTTCTGCACGTGGGATGTCTTCGAAGAGGTCTCGCCGTTCTTCGCCGTTGAACGCCGGGTGCTGAGCGCGAGCCGCGCCGTGTGCGTCAACGACCCGCGCGGCACCTCGCACGTCGTCGGGTCGGTCGTGGTGCACGCGTTGCTCGACTACGCCAACCTGCCGTTCATCGCGTCGAAGAGTCCGTATGTCGAGCTGCTCCGCCCGACGGAGCCGGCGCGAGCCGAGGGCGTGTCGGGCGGCGACATCGAGTTCGCGGTCTACGGCTGGAGTCAGCTGCCGCTCTACACGTCGGCCGAAACCGCCTGGCGCCTCGACGAAGCCGCCTTCGACAGGCTCGCGTCCTCGCGCGCCCCTCTGTGGGCGCGGCTGAACCGGGACGATCTGCCGTACGACGTGTACCTGCTGAGCGATCGCGGCGGCATCTATGCGCTCGGCTTTCCGATCGTCACGCTGCTCGGACACATGATGAATCTCGCGGAGCTGACCGTCATCGGCGCGGTCGCGTTCCTCGCGGTACTGCTTCTGGCCGCGCTCTTCAGCTCGGTCGCACGGAGAACAACCAGCGCACGAGCGCTGCTGCGCGAGATCCGCGCCAGCTTCTACCGGAAGCTGTTTCTGGCCTTCGTCGCGGCCGCGGTCGTGCCCGTGGTCGCGCTCGCGCTCGTCACCAGCAACTACGTCGCGGGCCAGATGCGCGCCAACGTCGAGCAGGAAGCCGTCCGCACCGCCTCCGCCGCGCGGCGCGTCGTCGAGGATCTCGTTGCGCCGCGCGCCGCGCAGCAGGGCGTCGGCATCGACGACAACCTGATGGTGTGGGTCAGCCGACTGATCGATCAGGACGTCAACATCTTCACCGGCCCGCGGCTGCTCGCCACGAGCGAGCGCAATCTGTTCGCATCGGGCGTGCTGCCGGTTCGCACGCCCGCCGACGTGTATGTCGCGCTGCGGTTGCGCAACGAGGCCGCCGCGGTGACCACCGAGCAGATTGGCAGCGCGCAACCGTTCCTCGTCGCCGGCACTCGGATGACGGCCCGGCAAATCGACGCCGTGCTCACCGTTCCGCTCGCCTCTCGCGCGCAGGAAATCGAGGGGCAGATCGACACGCTCGATCGGCGCGTGCTGCTGGCCGCGCTGCTGTTCATCCTGGCCGGCGCAGGGATCGGGTACTCGATGGCCGAGCGCATCGCGGATCCGGTCAATCGCCTCACGCGGGCCACCCGGCGCATCGCCAGCGGCGAGCTGAACGCACCCGTGGCGGCGACCTCGGCCGACGAGCTCGGACGGCTCGTCGAGGACTTCAACCGGATGGCTCGCGACCTCGCGCACCAGCGCGACGAGCTCGAACGGACGCACCGCCTCGAGGCGTGGGCGGAGATGGCGCGGCAGGTCGCGCACGAGATCAAGAACCCGCTGACGCCGATCCAGCTCAATGCCGAACACCTGCGGCGCGTGAATGCCGACCGCGGCGGGCCGCTGAGCCCCGTGCTCGACCAGGCGGTGAACACGATTCTCGGCCAGGTCAAGCTGCTGCGGCAGATCGCATCGGAGTTCTCGAGCTTCGCCTCGTCACCGACCGTTCACCGCGCACCCGTCGATCCGGCGGCACTGCTCCACGAGATCGTCGATCCGTATCGGTCCGCGCTGGCAGGACAGATCCACTTCGAGGTCGACGTTCCATCGAACCTGCCGCCCGTGTATATCGACCCCACGCTCATCACCCGGTCGCTGACCAATATCATCGAAAACGCGCTGCACGCGATGGGCTCGCGCGGCACCCTCACGATCGTCGCGCGCCCGGACGAGGACGTCGTGCGCATCCGCATCTCCGATACCGGCGCCGGCATGGACGCCGACGCGCTCGCGAGAGCCTTCGAGCCCTACTTCTCGACCAAGGCGAGCGGAACGGGGCTGGGGCTCCCCATCGCAAAGAGAAACGTGGAGCTGAGCGGCGGGACGATCGCGATGACGAGCGTGCGCGCCGAGGGAACGACGGTGGACATCACGCTACCGATCGCGGAAGAGAAGGGCACAGCGGTGTTGCGCCACGAAGGACACCGGGAGCACGCCTAGTGCTCCTGGAGCTTCGTGCTGGTCGTGACCTTCGTGGCGAGGTCGTCGGGCTCTTCGTGGCGCCGCCGCAGGCGTGACCACGCCCACATCACCGGCCCCGACATCATGTAGGCATACGCGATGGCCATGAGCATGACCTCGTGCCAGCCGACAATCAGCGCCAGGCCGAGCGCGAGCAGCGCGAGCACCGGGTACGCGCGACGGGATTGCAGATCGATCGTCTTGAAGCTGTAGAAGCGGACCGTGCTGACCATCAGCAGGCCGGGCACGATGACGAGCGCGAGCACCGCCAGCGCCGCCAGTGGCGATTGAAGTCCCTCGGGGTAGAAATAGATCGTCGTGGCCGGGATCGCCGCGGCCGCCGGGCTCGGTAAGCCGACGAAGTACTTCTTGTCGACGGTTCCCGTCTGGATGTTGAAGCGCGCCAGGCGAATCGCCGCTCCCGCGACGAAGACGAACCCGGCCGCCCATCCGACCCGCCCGAGCGGATGCAGCCCCCACTGAAACGCCATGATCGCCGGCGCGACGCCGAACGAGATCACATCGGCGAGCGAGTCGAACTCCACGCCGAACTGGCTGGTGCTCCCGGTCATCCTGGCGACGCGCCCATCCAGCATGTCGACGATGATCGCGAGACCGATGAGCGGGGCCGCCCGTTCGAGCTCGCCGCGCATCGCGTAGACGATGCACGCATAGCCGCTGAACATGTTCGCAAGCGTGAACATGCTCGGCAGCAGGTAGACGCCGCGCCGGAAGCGGCGCGGGGCCCGGTCGGCGCCGCGCCGGGACGGCGTGAACGCCCGGATACGCGACGTCGGTTTCTCGAGCTGCTCGCTCATCGCAATCTCGCAATCACGGTTACGCCGCCCACCACCTTGTCGTTGACCTTCACCGCGATCTCGGCGCTCGCAGGGACGAAGATGTCCATCCGCGATCCGAACTTCATCACGCCGAAACGGTCGCCGGCGTGCACCGTCTCGCCTTCCTTGACGCGACAGACAATGCGCCGCGCGAGCACGCCCACGATCTGCCGGACGACGATCGGCTGGCCGTGATGGTCGACCGTGACCTCCGTGTATTCGTTGAGGTCGCCCGCGTCGGTCCGGTACGCCGGGAGGAAACGGCCCGGATGATACTCCACCTTGGTCACTCGCCCGCCGACCGGCATACGGTTCACGTGCACGTCCATCGGCGACAGAAAGATGCTGATTTGCTGCCAGTTGCCGCCCGGTGCGCCCTGCCCCGGCGGGGCGCCGGCGACCATCACGCGGCCGTCGGCCGGCGAGAGCACGGCATCCGAATCGGTCGTAATCGTGCGTTCGGGGTCACGGAAGAAGAACAGGAAGAAGCAGGCGAGCACCAGGAAGATGGCCGCGCCGCCCGCGCCGAAGAACCAGAGCGCGATGATCGCGAGAATCAACGAGCCGCCGATGAACGGCCAGCCGGCGGGATCGATGCGCATGGACGTCTAGGGGGCGGGTGTAGACCCGCCCCGAACAGGGTCGCGACCTCAGGAGGCGAGGTGATGCTGGCGTGCGTACTCGCGGACCATCGATTCCATCTGGTCCTTGAGCGCGAGCTTCTTTTTCTTCAGGGTGACTTCTTCGATTTGTTCGGTGGCTGAGAGGTAGTGCTGCTCGATGAGCTGGTGGAGGCGATCGTCCAGTTGGTGATGCTGCTCGGCAAGGGATCGGAACTGCTGGTCGCTCTGCAGCAGGAAATTCTTCACTTCCTGCGCGTCTGCTGCGCTCATACGCCGCCCTCCTTTTTTCTCGAAAGGCCCGTTACTCGGTCGCTACACAAAAAATTACCATACGTTCGCGGCGCCCGCGTTGAAAAAAGTCAGCTCTGCCGCGGAAATCATCAACTCCCCGGATCGTCGCGCCACAGAATGAGTGCGTCCTCTACGGGGCTCGTGTAGTAGTTGCGCCTCGCTCCTGCAACGTAGAAGCCAAGCCGTTCGTACAGGCGCCGCGCCCCCGCATTGCCCGATCGCACTTCGAGCGTCGCGCGCTTCGCGCCGAGCCGCCGCGCCTCGGCCAGCACGTGATGCATCAGCGCGGTGCCGTACCCGAGCCCGCGATACTGCGGCCGCAGCGCGATGTTGTTGATGTGGATCTCGTCGAACACGAGCCAGAATGCGCAAAACCCGGCAACGGGACACTCCGGCGTGCGGACGATGTAGATGTGACAGACCGCCCGGTTCTGCAGCTCCCACGCGTACATCTCGCGCGTCCAGGGGCTGGTGAACGATTCGCGCTCGACCTCGAGCACGCCGTCGAGGTCGGTCTCGCCCTCGAGCTGATCGATCCAATACGCGGGAACGACGTTCATTTCGTGCTCGTCGGGGCCGCCTTCAGGCGGCCCAGCTCGGCATCCG
>Ga0070698_100008331_pt1 | contig 11204 bp, 10 predicted proteins | sample KBSK1502metaG_FD_65477 | JGI IMG/M metagenome (GOLD analysis project Ga0070698, IMG submission 65477) | Corn, switchgrass and miscanthus rhizosphere microbial communities from Kellogg Biological Station, Michigan, USA - KBS K1-50-2 metaG | ecosystem: Host-associated > Plants > Roots >...
CGCTGCCTGGGCGTGGGCGTGGCCTTTCCGGGCATGCTCGACCGCTCCGGCAGCGTGGTGCTGCGCGCACCCGGCATGGGATGGCGCGACGTGCGTCTCCGCGAGCCGCTCTCGGAGCGGCTCGGCCTGCCCGTGGTGATGGAGAACGCGGCCAAGGCCTGCGCGCTCGCGCTCATCTGGAGCGCCCGCGGCGACGAGCCGCCCGGCGACCTCGCCTTCGTGAGCGTCTCGGACGGCGTCGGCGTCGGCATCGTGATGGCGGGAGAGGTCCTGCGCGGACGCAACAACGCGGCCGGCGAGTTCGGGCACCTGCCGCTGAGCATCGACGGGCCGCGCTGCGCCTGCGGCGCCCTGGGGTGCTGGGAGGCCTACGTCTCCAACCTGGCCACGCTCTCCCGCTTCCTGGGCGTGCCCTACGCGCCGCACCGGCCCCTCCCGCCCGCCATGGCGCGGGCGACCGTCGACGACGTGATCACGGCCGCGCGCGCCGGCGACGCCAAGGCGGTCACCGCGCTGGTCACCACCGCGCGCTACTTCGGGCTGGGCCTGGCCTCGATCGTCAACGCCTTCGATCCCGACCGCATCCACGTGGGCGGTGAGATCACGGCGGCCTGGGACCTCATCGAGCCGTCGGTGAGGGAAGGGCTCGCCGAGCGCGTCCTGGTCGCCGCCGCCGCCGATACCCGCATCGTGCCCGTGGCCCCGGAGGACCATCCCCGCCTGCGCGGCGCGGCCGCGCTGGTCGGGGCCTCCGTGTTCGCCGGCGCCAGCGTGGCCTGATCTCAGCGCTCTCCCTCGAGCGCGGCCGGGCCTTTCGCGTGGGACTCGAGGTAGGCGGCGTAATCGGCCAGGGCCCCACGGTTGTGGTCGCGCACCGTCTGCTCCAGGCGGTCCCAGTCGCGCGCGCGCATGGCCTGGAGCAGCGCGTGGTGCTCCTTCTGCGCCTGCTGCGCGCGGTGGACGAGCACGCCGGCGAAGAAGAAGCGGCGCACGCGGTCCCAGCGGTCGAGCGCGCGCTCCATCATCTCCTGCAGCATCGGCATGGCGGTGAGGCGGCTGATGGCCGCGTGGAAGAGCGTGTTCTGCTCCGCCCACTCCTCGTGGGCGCCGCCGGCGAGCGCTTCGTCCATGAGGGCCACGATGTCGCCGAGCGCCTCGAGGTCCTCCGGCCGCGCGCGCCGGGCGGCGGCGCGCGTGGCCACGACCTCCAGGCCTTCCATCACCGTGAAGACCTCCGCCACCGAGTCGCGCGAGAGCGGCGCCACCGATGTCCCCACGTGCGGCACCGTGACCACCAGCCCTTCCGACTGCAGGAGCTGGAGGGCCTCGCGGACGGGGATGGAGCTGACCTCCAGGCGCCGCGCCAGGTCGTCGATCACCAGCCGCTCGCCCGGCGGCAGCTCGCAGCGCACGATGGCGTCGCGCAGCGTGCGGTAGACGAACTCCTGCTTGGTCCGGGGGCGCGTCCCCTTCGGCACGCCGAGGCGCATGGACACGGATGCCCCTCCCGGGCCCTCAGACCTTGAGGCGCTGGTTCTTCTGGAGGGCCTCGCTCGCGACGATGCAGGCGCGCGCGGAGTGGATGGCGCGCTCGGGCCCGCACAAGAGCGGCGCGCCGGTGCGGATGGCGGCGGCCCAGCGCGAGATCTCGTTGCGCGAGGCCTGGCCGCGCTCGCTCGTCTCCCCGCCGCCGCCGGGGGCCGGGAGAGGCGCGGCCGAGGCGGCGGGGGCGGTGGAGGTCTGCGACGCGGGCTTGCTCTCGGAGGCGTCGAGGGCGGGCCCGCCGGCATGGCCGGCCACTTCGACCGTGGTCGCGCGCGCGCCCGCACCCTCCGGGAAGAGCATGGCGTCCGTCTCCGCGCGCAGCACGAGCGTGCCCTTCGTGCCCATGTACATCTCGTAGTAGTTCTCGAAGGCGTTGGACTCGATGGCGGAGAAGGTGACGGTGCGGCCGCCCGGGTACTCGAAGGTCGTGTAGACGTGATCCTGCACCTCGCGGCCGTCCTTGAACCGGTAGACCCCGCCCGTGCCCTGCACGTACTCGGGCGTGGCCCCGAAGAACCAGTTGGCGACGTTGATCTGGTGGCTGGCCAGCTCGGCCAGCAGCCCCTTCGAGTAGCGCCAGTAGAGGCGCCAGTTCAGCAGGTGCTCGAAGTCGGGATAGCCCCAGGGCGAGGGGTCGTAGTCCTTGCTGGGCGGCTCGCCCGTGCGCCGCCAGTTGCCGTTGCGGTGCCAGACCATGCGCGCGTGGTACACCTCGCCCAGCTCGCCCGCCTTGATGATCCCTTCGTAGGCGGCCTGGTAGATGGGGTTGTAGTTGCGCTGGTAGCCGATCTCGAGGACCTTGCCCGTCTTCTTCGCGGCCGCGATCATGCGCTCGCAGCTCGGCACGTCCCAGGCCATCATCTTCTCGCACAGCACGTGCTTGCCCGCCTCCATGCAGCCCACCGCGAGGTCGGCGTGCATCCACAGGGGCGGCGCCATCACGACCCCCTCGATGTCCTCCTTGGCCAGCATGTCCTTCCAATCGGCGTAGTGCCTGGCCGGAGGCTGGTTGAGCTTGGCCAGCACCTCGTCCGCCCTGGCCAGCGAGGTGGGATTGATGTCGCAGAGCGCGCGCACGTCCACGAAGGCGGGATCCATGCGGCCGAGGAGCGCCCGGCCCTGGCCGCCCACGCCGAGCCAGGCCACCTTCACCCGACCGCCGCGCAGCGGCCCCCGCGTGGCCGCCGCCACCCCCAGCGCGGCCACCGCGGGCACGCCGGCCAGGGCCTTCAGGAAGTTCCGCCGTCCCAGCGTCTCCTGCTCGGGTGTGAGGTTCACGCCGCTTCCTCCACGCGCGGCCGCTGGTCGCGCGGGCCCCGACGCAGCAGGTCGAGACCGGCGATGCGGCCCGTTCGGAAGGCGAGCAGCGTCACCACCGCCGCCGCCTCCACCAGGTTCTTGTTCACGAACAGGTACGCCCCCTCGTTGCCCGTCTCGTGCAGGCCGTGGGTGGGGACCTGTGACATATAGAACATCGATAGGAGTGCCAGCGCCCCCACGCACCCGGCCTGGGTGAACAGGCCGAGCAGGAGGGAGAGTCCGACCACGAGCAGCGCGATCGACACGCCGTGGTCGAGGGCGGGGAGCCACGACGAGCCGGCCAGCCGGTGGAAGACGTCGGCGAAGGGCCCGTTGGCCGCGCGCAGGTAGCCGGCCGAGCTCCACGCGCCCAGAAGGGCGCCCTCGCGCGTCCAGGCCGGGCGCCACAGCTTGAAGAACCCCTCGTAGGCGAAGTGCCAGCCGATGAGGGTCCGCAGGACGACCAGGGACACCTGCTGGAACGACGACAGCGCGGGCTCGTTGTCTTTCACGCCTCCTCCAGCGCGGCGCCCGGGTAGGCGCCCACCACGACCGGCCGCTCCGATCCGTCGTCCGGGGTCACCAGGGCGAGCGTCTCCGGGTGCCATGCGCAGTAGCGGCGCGCGAGCGTCAGGCCTCCCACCAGGAAGGCGGTCGAGAGCGCATCCGCGGTGGCCGCGTCCGCGCACACGACGGACACGCTGAGCGTGCCCGCCGCCGGCCAGCCCGTGCGGGGATCGAGCACGTGGCCGTAGCGCCGCCCCTCCTTCTCGAAGAACTGCTCGCCCGCGCCGCTGGTGGCCAGCGCGCCGTCGCGCAGTCGGACGCGGGCCAGAGGGCCGCGGGCGCGCCGGGATCGGATGTCCACCTGCCAGCCCTTGTCGCGCCCACCCACGGCCACCGCGCTGCTCCCGCCCGCGCTGAGCAGCGCGTCGCGCACTCCGCGCGCGCGCATGGACGTGGCCATGCGACCGAGCGCGTACCCCTTGCCGACCGCGCCCAGGTTCAGCTCCACGCCCGGCCGCGAGAAGCGCACCGTCCGCGCCGCGCCGTCGAGCTCGACGTGCTCCATGCCCACGATCGCGCGCGCGGCCTCGACCGCTTCCGCCGTGGGCAGGCGCCCCTCGCGCGCGAGGAATCCCCAGCAGCGGCTCAGCGGCGTGCTCGTGATGTCGAACGCGCGCTCGGTGGCCTCGTGGAGCGCGCGGCACTGCGCGAGGAGCCCGAAGGTCTCCTCGTCGACGGCCACCGGCGCTCTGGCCGCCTCGCGGTTGACGCGGACGAGCTCGCTCGACTCGCGGAACACGGTCAGCGCGGACTCGATGCGGTCGGCCTCGTCGAGGGCCTCGCGCGCGGCGGCGGCGTGATGGGCCTCGTCCCCCCAGAGCAGGATCTCGAACTGGCACGCCATCGCCGTGCGCTGCACGCGGATCCATCGGCCCTGCTCCTCGGACGAGGAGCGGCCCAGCGTGAACAGCTCCCGGCGCGTGTACCCCCGGGGCGCCTGCGAAATCGAGCTCATTGAGGTCGCGGAAATCGAGGCTACGATGCGGAAAACAGGGTTGTCAACCGGAATGTATATGATATAGGGTTCGCGGCCTTCGACGGCCGCCGTCTTCATCTAATAATGAGCGTCCCGTGAAGATCGTCGAGGCCAGGGTCATCGTCTGCTCGCCGGGCCGCAACTTCGTCACGCTGAAGGTCGTGACCGAGGACGGCCTCTTCGGCCTGGGCGACGCCACCCTCAACGGCCGCGAGCTCGCCGTCGCGGCCTACCTCAGCGAGCACGTCGCGCCGCTGCTCATCGGGCGCGACGCGCGGCGCATCGAAGACACCTGGCAGTACCTCTACAAGGGCGCGTACTGGCGGCGCGGGCCCGTGACCATGACCGCGATCGCCGCCGTCGATACGGCGCTCTGGGACATCCTGGGCAAGGCCGCGAACCTCCCCGTCTATCGCCTGCTCGGCGGCGCGTCGCGCGAAGCGGTGATGGTCTACGGCCACGCCAACGGGGTCGACCTCGAGAGCACCGTCGCCGCCGTGGGACGCTACCTGGCGATGGGCTACAAGGCGATCCGCGCGCAGTCGGGGATCCCGGGCCTGGCCTCGACCTACGGCGTGGGCCGAGGCGACATGCAGTACGAGCCCGCGGCCCCCGGCCTGCCCACCGAGAGCGTGTGGAGCACCGAGAAGTACGTGGAGTTCGTGCCCTCGCTGTTCGCGCGCCTGCGCAAGGAGTACGGCCCCGAGCTCCACCTCCTCCATGACGTGCACCACCGCCTCACGCCCATCGAGGCGGGCCGTCTCGGCCGCTCGCTCGAGCCGTATCGCCTCTTCTGGATGGAGGACCCCGTCCCCGCGGACCTGCAGGAGGGGTTCCGGATCCTCCGCCAGCACACGGTCACGCCCATCGCGGTGGGCGAGGTGTTCAACTCCATCCACGACTGCGCGCAGCTCATCCAGGAGCAGCTCATCGATTACATCCGGGCCACGGTCGTCCACGCGGGCGGGATCAGCCACCTGCGCAAGATCGCGCACCTGGCCGAGCTGTTCCACGTGCGCACCGGGTGCCACGGCGCGACGGACCTCTCGCCCGTGTGCATGGCGGCCGCGCTACACTTCGACCTGAGCGTGCACAACTTCGGCATCCAGGAGTACATGCGGCACAGCGGCGACACGGACCGCGTGTTCCCCCACCACTACCGCTTCGAGAATGGTTTCATGCATCCCGGCGAGGCGCCCGGCCTCGGCGTGGACATCGACGAAGCGCTGGCCGCGAAGCACCCGTACCAGCGGGCGTACCTTCCCGTGAACCGGAAGGAAGATGGTACGGTGCACAGTTGGTGAGGCGAACGGAATCGTGACGGACGAGCACGAGCACGAGGCAGGGATCGCGACGGACGAGCACGAGCACGGGATCATGACGATCCGAGCCTGGAGGTGATGCGGTGGCCTATCGCCCTCTCGACTTGACGGGCAAGGTGGCCGTGGTGACGGGCGGGACGTCGGTGATCGGCCGCGCCCTCGTGCACGGGCTGGCGGAGGCGGGCGCGGACGTCGTCCCCACGTCGCGCCGGCCCGACCAGGTGGCCTCCGCGGCGGACGAGGTGGCCTCGCTGGGCCGGCGCACGTTGCGCGTCACCACGGACGTCACCGATCGCCGCTCGCTGGAGGACGCGCTGGCGGCGGTCACGCGGGAGCTGGGCCGCGTCGACATCCTGGTCAACTGCGCGGGCCGCACGCAGCGCCTGCCCACCATCGAGGTGGGCGAGGCGGACTGGAACGGCATCCTCGACACGAACCTGACCGGCACCCTGCGCGCGTGCCAGGTCTTCGGCCGCCCGATGCTCGAGCGCGGGTGGGGCCGCATCATCAACATCGCGTCCCTGGCCACCTTCGTCTCGCTGCTGGAGGTGACCGCGTACACGGCCAGCAAGGCGGGGGTGGGCGCGCTCACCAAGTCGCTGGCGGTGGAATGGGGACCGCGCGGCGTCAACGTCAACGCCATCGCCCCCGGCGTCTTCCCCACCGACCTCAACCGCAAGCTCATCGAGGGCACGCCGCGCGGCAACGAGCTGCTCATGCGCACGCCGCTGCGCCGGTTCGGGCGCGCGGAGGAGCTGGCCGGCGCCTGCGTGTTCCTCGCCTCCGAGGCGGCCAGCTTCGTCAACGGCCACGTGCTGGCGGTGGACGGCGGCTTCCTGGCCAGCGGCGTCAACTCGTAGGTCGCGCGGAGGACCCATGGCCCAACCGAGCCCGGTCGCGCCCACACCCGCGGTCGAGGCGCCCGGCGCGGTCGGCAACCATCGCTGGCTGATCTGCGCCCTGCTCTTCCTGGCCACGACGGTCAACTACGTCGACCGCCAGATCCTCGCCCTCATCAAGGAGTTCCTGGATGCGGAGCTGGGCTGGTCCAACGAGCAGTTCGGCCTCGTCAACTCCGCCTTCGCGGGCGCGTACGCGGTGGGGCTGCTCCTGTTCGGCTGGTTCGTCGACCGCTACGGCACCAAGATCGGCTACGCGGTCTCCATCGCGCTGTGGAGCACGGCCGCCCTCTCGCACGCGCTGGTGGGCTCGGTGGCCGGCTTCTTCGCCGCCCGCATCTTCCTGGGCGTGAGCGAAGGCGGCAACTTCCCCTCCGCCATCAAGGCCGTCGCGCTCTGGTTCCCGCGCCGCGAGCGCGCGCTGGCCACCGCCATCTTCAACTCGGGGACCAACGTGGGCGCCCTCATCGCGCCCCTGGCCATCCCCGCCGTCGCCCTCACGCTGGGTTGGCGCTGGGCCTTCGTGATGGCGGGCCTCGCCGGCTTCCTGTGGCTCGCGCTGTGGATCCCCCTCTACGAGGTCCCGGCGAAGAGCCGGCGCCTGCGCCAGAGCGAGTACGCTCTCATCCACAGCGACGTGGAGCAGCCCGACGCGACCGCCAAGCCCATGGGCTCGCTGCGCGCGCTGCGCGTGCGTGAGACCTGGTCGTTCATCACCGCGAAGTTCCTGACCGATCCCATCTGGTGGTTCTTCCTCATCTGGCTGCCCGACTACTTCCGGCGCACGCGCGGCCTCGACATCAAGCACAGCTGGATCCACATCGTGACCATCTACGGCATCGTGACCGTGCTCGGGATCGCGGGCGGCTGGTTCACGGGGTACCTGCGTGGCCGCGGCTGGACGGTCACGCGCGCGCGCAAGACGGGCATGTTCCTCTACGCGCTGCTCGTGCTGCCCATCCTGGCCGTGACGAAGGTGGGCGACTGGGAGGCCGTGCTGATCCTCGGCCTCGCCGCCTCCGCCCACCAGGCCTGGTCGGCGAACCTGTTCACGACCGTGTCGGACCTGTTCCCCAAGAAGGACGTCGGCACCATCGTGGGGCTCGGCGGGATGGCGGGCTCGGTCGGGGGCATGCTCTTCCCCTGGTTCTCGGGGCACATCCTCGATCGCTTCCCCGCCGCGCAGGGCTACGCGATCCTGTTCTCGATCTGCGCCTTCGCGTACCTGGTGTCGTTCGCCATCCATCACATGCTCGCGCCGAGGCTGGAGCCCATCCCGGCCGAGGCGCTGGCCTGAGGACCTCATGAGGCCCTTCATCCACGACGGCTTCCTGCTCGGCAGCGACGTGGCGCGGGAGCTCTACGAGCGCCACGCGCGCGACCTGCCCATCGTCGACTACCACTGCCACCTCTCGCCGGAGCTGATGGCGGCCGACCACCGCTTCCGCAGCATCACCGAGATCTGGCTGGAGGGCGACCACTACAAGTGGCGGGCCATGCGCGCCTGCGGCGTCCCCGAGCGCGCGATCTCCGGCGACGCCTCCGACTGGGAGAAGTTCGAGGCCTGGGCGCGCACCGTTCCCGAGACCCTGCGCAACCCGCTGTTCCACTGGACGGCCATGGAGCTCAAGCGGCCGTTCGGCATCGACCACCTGCTGTCTCCGGAGACGGCGCGCGAGATCTTCGACCGCTGCAACGAGCGCCTGGGCTCCGGGGAAAGCTTCACCGCCATGGGCCTGCTGCGCTCGTGGAAGGTGGCGGTGGCCTGCTCGACCGACGATCCCGTCGACTCGCTGGAGCCGCATCGCCAGCTCGCACGGCGGAAGGAGCAGGCCACGCGGGTCTATCCGACCTGGCGTCCCGATGCCGCGCTCACCTTCGACGAGCCCGCGGCGTGGAATGCGTGGGTCGGCAAGCTGGAGGCCGCGGCCAACCGCACGGTGCGCTCGCTGGACGACCTCCTCGAGGCGCTCGATGCGCGCCATCGCGCGTTCCACGAGCAAGGCTGCCGCGCCTCCGATCACGGCCTGGAGACGCTGCCTCCACCGGCCGCCTACGCGGACGCGTCCGTGACCTCCACCTTCGATTCCCTGCGCGCGGGACGCGCGATCGAGCGCGGGCCCGCGCTCACCCTGCAGGCCGCGCTCCTGCACCGCATGGCCCTGATGGACCACGAGCGTGGGTGGGTGCAGCAGTTCCACCTGGGCGCGTTCCGCAACGTGAGCAGCCGGCTCTACGCGAAGCTCGGGCCCAACGTGGGCGGCGACAGCATGGGCGACCTGGAGATGGCGCGCGGGCTGGCCGCCTTCCTGGACGGCCTGGACCGCCGCGGGTCGCTGGCCAAGACCATCCTGTACAACCTCAACCCCCGCGACAGCGAGCTGTTCGCCACCATGGCCGGCAACTTCAACGACGGCTCCGCGCCCGGGAAGATGCAGTACGGTGCGAGCTGGTGGTTCCTCGACCAGAAGGACGGGATCGAGGCCCAATTCCGCGCCCTGAGCAACATGGGCCTGCTCTCGCGGTTCGTGGGCATGATCACCGACTCGCGCAGCTTTCTCTCCTACTCGCGGCACGACTACTTCCGCCGCATCCTCTGCAACCTGCTCGGCGAGGACGTGCGGCAGGGCCTCGTGCCCGACGATCGCGAGCAGCTCGGCCGCCTGGTGAGAGCGGTGTGCTTCACCAACGCGCGGGACTACTTCGGCTTCCCGCTCGGCACGGCGGCGGCGGGACATGAGACGCGCTGACCGCCGGGAGTTCCTGCGCCCCCAGGACCACCCTCCCACGCCGGCCGAGTTCGAGGCGCTGGGGGCGCTGCTGAGCGAGCTGGGCCGGCGCACGCGCGAGATCGGCGTCTCGCTCGTCTATCACAACCACATGCACGCCTTCGGCGAGGCGCCGGGCGAACTGGCGCGCGTGATGGAGGTCACCGACCCGCGCTACGTGTCGCTGCTGTTCGACATCGCGCATTACGATCAGGGCGGCGGCGATCCCGTGGCCGGCATCGCGCGCCACAAGGACCGCATCACGATCGTGCACCTCAAGGACGTCATGGGCCCGCTGGAGGACGGACGGCCGCGCCGCGAGTCCTACCTGTTCGTGGAGCTGGGCCGGGGACACGTCGACGTCGCCGGCGCGGTGGCTGCGCTCGAGAAGATCGGCTTCCGCGGTCCCGGCGTCATCGAGCTGGACACGACAGAGCCGGGCAGCACGCCCCGGCAGGCCGCCGAGGCCAACAAGCAGTACGCGGTCGGCGTGCTCGGCCTCCGCCTCTGAGCATGGCGTCCGCCTCCGATCTCGGCATCGCCATCGTCGGCGCCGGCGTGGTCGCGCGCTACCATGCGCAGGCCATCGCCAAGGCCCGGGGCGCGCGCCTGGTGGCCACGTGCCGCTCCGATCCCGGCAAGGCGGCGGCTGCGCAGGCGGAGTTCGGCGTGCCCTGCGAGACCAGCTACGACGCGCTGCTCGCGCGCCGCGACGTGGACGCCGTGTGCCTCTGCACGCCCAGCGGCCTGCACGCGGCGCAGACCCTGGCCGCGGCCCGCGCCAAGAAGCACGTCCTGGTCGAGAAGCCGATGGCCCTCACGGTCGAGGACGCGGACGCGATGATCGCGGCCTGCTACGAGGCGGGCGTGACGCTGGGCGTGGCGCTGCAGCGGCGCACCGAGCCCGCCTACCAGGCCGTGCGCGGCGCCATCGCCGCCGGAGGGCTGGGCCGGCCGGTGGCGGGCCTGGCCCTGGTGCCATACTTCCGCGCGCAGTCCTACTACGACAGCGCCAAGTGGCGCGGCACCTGGGCGGAGGACGGGGGCGGCGCGCTCATGAACCAGGGGATCCACATCGTCGACCTCCTGCTGTGGTTCATGGGCGATCCGGACGAGGTGCAGGGCCGCGCGGCCACCCTGTCCCATTCCATCGAGGTCGAGGACTCCCTCGCCGCCAGCTTGCGCTTCAAGAGCGGCGCGCTGGGCTCGGTGGTGGCGACCACCTCCGCCTCGCCCGGCTTCGCGCACCGCGTCGAGGTGTACGGCACGCGCGGCGGCGTGCAGCTCGAAGCGGAGGCGGTGGTGCGCTGGGAGAGCGAGGCGCCGCCCACGCTGAGCCAGTCGGTGGCGCCGGGCGCCTCGGGCGCCGGCGCGGGCGCCAGTCCCACCGGCCTCGCACCCGCGGGCCACATGCGCATCCTGGCCGACTTCGTGAGCGCCGTCCGCGACGGCCGGCCGCCACTGGTGCCGGGAGAAGAGGGCCGCCGCTCGGTCTCGCTCGTGCTCGCGATCTACGAGGCGGCGCGGACCGGCCGGCCCACGCGGCCCCGCTGACGCGCGCTGGTGCCGGGTCGCTCGCGTGCGGCGTGCCGGCGGAGGTCGCGCCGCGGTGGCGGTTTCGTTGAAATCGTTTAGATCTAAACGATCTCGTTCCAGAACGAAAACGTGTCACGGGTGACACCCAGGCGGTGGGGCGCCGCCGTGGGCTGACCAAGTCAGGGGGGGCACTCACTCCTGGTTACGATGGGAGTTTCGCGGCCCCCCCTGAAACCCCCCTCGCACGTCGCCGCGCTGCGCGCGCCGCCGTGCTCTACGTGCCACCTAGCCC
>Ga0070698_100008332_pt1 | contig 11204 bp, 9 predicted proteins | sample KBSK1502metaG_FD_65477 | JGI IMG/M metagenome (GOLD analysis project Ga0070698, IMG submission 65477) | Corn, switchgrass and miscanthus rhizosphere microbial communities from Kellogg Biological Station, Michigan, USA - KBS K1-50-2 metaG | ecosystem: Host-associated > Plants > Roots >...
TGATCAGGTTATAGATCGTCTCAAAAGTTAGGACGCTCCATAGGAATTGAATCTGGCCAGGTTTCGATAATGAAACTACGGGCCGGGCGTCCTTTGCTTGGTCAGTGTTAAGCGCATTAATCTTGAACCGGCCACCGCCATAAAAGACGTAACTCAGTGGCCACAGATGCGCCGATGGTATCGAAGAACTTCAGAGGAAAGCCCGTGCTGCGGATCAACCCGAAGAATGCCATCTCGCCCTTCTATAGAGAGATCATCGTTTATCCACGACGCCAGCTCATCAAGAAGAACGTGGCAATTTGGGCAAAGGCAAAGGATATTTTCCGGCATATCTTCCGGCGACGTCGCGTCATCCGAAGCCAGGAATTTCTCGATGCGGAACCGCCAAATTTTGAAGCAGGATCTTACACTGCCAATCATAGGGCTGAATACCGAGAACCGAGTCGGCAAAGAGCAGGAATTTTTGGGCTTATCGCTGGTGCAGACCCTTAGAGTCCAACCCAGCGTTTATTCTCTTAATGAAATAGTTGGTTGACTGCGGTCTTCAGCCGTGATGGTTGCGCGCTGCTCAATTCGATCCGATAACCAAAACCAGCTCGACGGCAATCAGTGGAGCTCAAAGGCGTGCCCGCGATGAAAGGGCACCCTTTACGCCTTAGATCGCCTGTGCGCGGAAAGGAGTTATCATGAAGAAAACATAGTCGTACCGGCACCCCGCAGATCGCTGACGGCCTGCTTCACACGGTCCGCCATCGCCGCCTCCGCGAGCGCAAGGTAGGAGCGCGGGTCATAGACTTTCTTGTTGCCCACTTCGCCATCTACTTTCAGCACGCCATCGTAGTTTTTGAACATGTGGCCAGCGACAGCGCGGGTGAACGCGTACTGCATGTCGGTGTCCACGTTCATCTTCACCACGCCGTAATCGAGCGCCTCGTGAATCTCGCTGAGCGCCGACCCCGAGCCGCCGTGAAACACAAGATAAAAGCGCGCTCCCTCACCGTGCGCCTTAACGACGGCGTCCTGGCATTCTTTCAACACGCCGGGCTTCAGCTTTACATGCCCGGGTTTGTACACGCCGTGGACGTTGCCGAACGTAGCTGCGAGTAGGTATCGGCCACCAATCGGATTGAGGCGGCGCGCCACTCCCAGCGTATCCTCGGGCGTCGTGTAGAGCCTCGCGGACTTGTCACCAACAACATCGTCCTCTTCGCCGCCCACAGCGCCGGTCTCGATTTCGAGCACCAAATCATTCTTCGTGAAGCGCCCGAGCAGCTTTGCGGAAATCTCGAGATTTTCTTGCAACGCGAGATTGCTCCCGTCGAACATGTGACCTGTGAAAAGATTCGGCTGGCCCGCGGCCCGCCGTCTCTCCGTTTGCTCGACGAGCGGAAGAACAAACTTGTCGAGCTTGTCCTTCAGGCAATGGTCGGTGTGCAGCGCGACGTAGATCGGATAACGCTCTGCGGCGCGATGAACGTGCTCTGCGATCGCGATCGCTCCGAGCGCCATGTCCTTTAGCGACGAGCCCGACGCAAACGCGCCGCCGCCCGTGGAGATCTGGATGATCCCGTCGCTCTTGCTCTCCGCGAGCCCGCGCAGAACGGCATTCGCGGTAGTGAGTGAAGTGACATTGATAGCTGGAAGTGCGAAGCGTCTGGCGCGCGCCCGGTCGAGCATCTCGCAGTAGGTTTTGTAATTAGCAACTGGCATGCTGGTTGCTATGGTTGTTGTGGTTCTGTGTTTGTAGGCGAAAGCGGAAACGAAATTCAGCCCGGGCGGGTGCCGTTCTTCGCCGCACCCAGCCTGCTGCGAGGAACCATAGGACCAGGCTGCGAGCCGGCTTTCATTCAGTGCATTTTACCTCCATACTGAGCGGTGTCGCCGAGTTCTTCTTCGATTCGCAGTAGTTGATTGTACTTGGCGATACGATCGGTACGCGAAAGCGAGCCGGTCTTGATTTGTCCTGCGTTGGTCGCAACGGCGATGTCGGCTATGGTTGCGTCTTCCGTCTCACCCGATCGATGGCTGATTACAGCCGTGTAGCGATTCTCTTTGGCAAGTTCGACGGCGTCCAAGGTTTCAGTGAGAGAGCCGATTTGGTTCACCTTAACCAGAATCGAATTGGCGACGCCCTCTCGGATCCCTTTGCGAAGAAATTCGACATTGGTTACGAACAGGTCATCGCCCACGAGCTGGATTTTTGCGCCAAGAGTCGCGGTCAGCTTCTTCCAACCCGCCCAGTCGTTTTCCGAACAGCCGTCCTCGATCGAAATGATTGGGTACTTCGAACAAAGCTCTTGATAAAGGGCAACGAGTTCATCGGCGGATTTCTTTGAGCGATCGGATTTCTTGAATACATAGGCGTTTGATTCAGCATCATAAAATTCGCTGGAGGCGGCATCGAGCGCGAAGAAGATATCTTCACCGAGTTTGTAGCCGGCTTTCTCGACCGCCTTGCCGATGGCATCGAGAGCGTCTTCAATACCGTTGAGGTTTGGTGCGAAACCTCCTTCGTCACCGACTGCAGTGGAAAGCCCGCGTGCTTTCAGAACGTTCTTAAGTGCATGAAAGACCTCTGCACCATAGCGAAGCGCCTCGGAAAAGCTAGGTGCTCCTTTTGGCATGATCATGAATTCCTGAAAATCGATCGGAGCATCCGAATGGGCGCCACCGTTGATTATATTCATCATAGGAACCGGCAACACTTTGGCGTGTGGGCCACCTAAGTAACGAAACAGCGGAAGATCAAGTTGGATGGCGGCAGCGTGCGCAACTGCCAGTGAAACTCCAAGAATCGCGTTAGCGCCAAGTTCTCTTTTGTTGGCGGATTTATCGAGCGCAATCATCGCACGATCTATTCCGACCTGGTCGAGCGCGTCCATGCCGCAAATGGCTTCGGCGATCTTGTCTTGGACGTTCTTTACAGCTTTCAATACGCCTTTGCCGAGATACTTGGCTTTCTCACCGTCTCGCAGTTCCCAAGCTTCGTGTTCCCCGGTGCTCGCTCCGCTGGGAACGCTGGCCCGGCCGACTGCGCCGCTGGCTAGTTCTACGTCGACTTCGACTGTTGGATTCCCTCTCGAGTCGAGGATCTGTCGAGCTCGTACTTCAGAAATAATCGTTTCAGACATTAGGAATTGTAGCGTGAATATTACTTCAGCCGCAAGGTTCGTTCAGGTTCGAATAAGCCAGCGTAGTTTTCATCTGTTTGCGTTCCAGGAGTCACCCACAAAATCAACAGGACCAATGGGACGGACTTTGAAGAGTTCGAGCATGCGAGTATGTGAACGCGTTGCGCGATCCTAGCCTTCTTTCGCTCCCCTGTGCCCTTAGCATGAACTTCGCTGCCTATGCGCAAGACACTGACAGCATTAAGCGCTCATTACTTAGATAACGTGGAATGAGCTTGAAATGCGGCTCCCCTTACCGATATCCAAAGCTACAGGCATCACAAGGGAGCGCGTTGCGGCGAGCTTTACGATCCGTTGGCAACGTTGTTAAGTCTGTTTCGTCCCCTAGCGAGGAGAAGATCATGTTTGAACTAAAGCGGCTTTCTGGTGAGCCATTCCTGCGGCACTGGAAAAGGCCTTACGCTACCGCTTGCTCAACGAACCGGCTGAGGCTGAGGAGTATTTGCCACGACGTGCTCCGTATCGCTCCGGAAAACCAACAGGTGTTGCTCGACGCCAAAGCGCGTCACGAAAAGAGCAGGTTGCGAGAGAAATTTCCGGCTATGGCCAGTAGGACGCGAAGGTCCGCCGGCTGATCCCATGGATGTTCTGACCGCCTCTCCGATACAGGGTGCCGGATCTCAATAATCGGGCAAAGGATCAGACGATGAAGGGTTGCGTTAAGTCTCCAAAAGATTTAGGAAAGGTAGAGAAAGCAGAGTTCTCGTCCGCCCGAATCCACGAGCGTTTTTGGTGCGTGCTGCAACCATTTGCCAATACCCACCGCAAAAACCTGCGATTGAGCATTCGAGTAAAGACTTATGCGTTCGGAATCTGATAGCATGGGAACGATCGAATTTCCTGACGAGGTTTATTGGGGGGCGCAACCCGCTCGCTCGCTAATTCATTTTAACATTGGTGAGGATAGAATGCCGCCCGAACTGATTCGGGCTATCGGCATTCTGAAGAAGGCCGCGGCACTCATAAATTATAATCTGGGAAAGCTTCCAAACGAGAAAGCCGAACTGATCGTCGCAGCCGCAGACGAGGTCATCGCCGGAAACTCAATGACCATTTTCCCTTGCGCATCTGGCAGACAATGACAAAACCCGACGAAGCATAGCAACGCCGGTCGAAGAAAATCGCACCGGTGCTACTGTCCGGAATCAAATAATACAATACGCACTATGAAAAACGTTGGAATAAATGGCTTTGGCCGCATTGGTCGTCTCGTGTTTCGAGCGATTGTTGAGCAAGGCCTCCTGGGGAAGGATATCGCAGTTGTTGCGCTGAACGATCTGGTTCCGGCAGGTAATCTCGCCTACCTTGTAAAATACGATTCGACTCAAGGTCGCTTTCAAGCCGAAGTAAGTAGCGCAAAGTCCCGTCCGGATCTACACGATGACGATACGCTGGTCGTCGACGGACACAGGATAAAATGCCTTGCCGTCAGAGAGGGACCAGCTGCGCTTCCATGGGAAGAGTTAGGCTGTGAGATCGTCATTGAGTCGACTGGCCTTTTTACCGATGCACAGATGGCCAAGGGCCATCTCGTTGCTGGAGCAAAAAAGGTCATTATCACTGCTCCCGCCAAGCGTGAAGATATCACTGTCGTTATGGGGGTAAACCATGAGAAATATGACCCCTCCCAGCATCACATCATTTCGAATGCCAGTTGTACGACGAACTGTTTAGCGCCGGTAGTTCACGTCTTATTGAAAGAGGGTTTTGGGATCGAGGAAGGACTCATGACAACTGTCCATAGCTACACTGCAACCCAAAAGACAGTTGATGGTCCGTCTCGGAAGGACTGGAAAGGCGGCCGGGCAGCAGCGATCAATTTGATCCCATCCACCACCGGAGCGGCAAAGGCTGTCGGGCTGGTTTGCCCTGAGGTAAAAGGCAAGCTGACGGGGATGTCCTTCCGGGTGCCGACACCAGCTGTCTCGGTTGTCGACCTGACGGTTCGAACCACTAAGGAGACCAGCTATAAGGAGATTTGTGCCGCTATGAAGGTAGCCAGCGAGACCTATTTAAAAGGGATTCTCGGCTATACTGAAGACGAAGTGGTTTCGACAGATTTCCTCCATGATGCGCGTTCCAGTATCTTCGACGCGGGCTCCGGCATCGAACTCAATAGCCGCTTTTTCAAATTGGTCAGCTGGTACGATAACGAGTGGGGTTATTCCAATCGTTGCGTCGATCTACTAAAGCAAATCTTGTAATTGGATCTTCGGACTATGGAGAAATTATCAGTTCGGGACTTGGAGGTGAAAGGACGGCGCGTCCTCGTGCGCGTCGATTTCAATGTGCCGACCGAGGAGATCGATGGAAAGATCCGGATCACAGACGATACCCGGATTCGCGAGAGTCTACCTACAATCGAGCTTCTACGCGCAAAAGGAGCGAAAGTCATTTTGCTCGCTCATTTCGGTCGTCCGAAGGGCAAATCGAACCTGAAATATTCACTGAGGCCGGTTGCCGATCACTTGGCCGAGATGATTCCGCCGCCGGTAAATTTTTCGCCTGAAGTGATCGGTCGAAGCGTAGAAGCCCTTTCCAAAGCCTTGCCTGACAGTGGCGTTCTACTAGTTGAAAATGTGCGGTTTTTCTCAGAGGAAGAAGCCAACGCCGACAGCTTCGCTCAGGCCCTCGCAAAACTGGGTGACGTATACGTCAACGACGCTTTCGGTGCGGCTCACCGCGCGCATGCCAGTACGGCTGGAGTAGCCAAATACCTCCCGCAGGCTGCTATGGGATTGTTGATGGAACGCGAGCTTCAATATTTAAAGGATGAGCTGGCCAATCCGGATCGGCCGTTTCTGGTGATTCTGGGCGGCTCAAAGGTTTCCGACAAGATTGGCGTGATTAAGGCGCTGATGGAAAAGGCCGAGGTGTTTTTGATCGGCGGTGCGATGGCGTACACCTTTTACCAAGCGCTTGGAATTCCAACGGGGAAAAGTCGGGTAGAGACGGACAAGGTTCATCTCGCCGAAGAGCTCTTGTCACTCGCTAAAGAGAAAGGCCTCAAATTTCTGTTACCCGTCGACGACATCGAGACGGACGAATTGAAGCCTGGCGCACCGAGTCGAAACACTCCCGCGCACGCTTCGGGTCAGGGCATCACTGAGGGATGGCAAGGAGTTGACATCGGCCGAGAGACTATTGCGCGGTTTAAGGTCGAAATTGCCAAGGCCAAGACCATCCTCTGGAACGGGCCGGTCGGGATTTTTGAAATTCCAGATTTCGCGACTGGCACCAAGGAATTAGCCGAAGCTCTGGCGGCGTCCACTGCGAAGACGATCATTGGAGGAGGGGATTCGGTGACCGCAGTTAAACAGTTCGGCCTCGCGGGAAAGATGACTTTTATTTCGACGGGAGGAGGGGCGTCTCTCGAGCTTCTGGAGGGAAAGGAATTGCCCGGAGTCGCGGCCCTTACGGATCGGTGATCGGGGTTGGAACAAATAATCATATGGTTGTGACACACTAAAACCGAGTATGAATGTCAGCGGAAATGTTAGGGCGATCTTGTCGCATAAAAAGGCCTCCACCGTCTGGTCGATTGGTCCGAATGCGATGGTTTTTGATGCCATCCAGTTAATGGATGAGAAAAGCGTCGGAGCGCTACCGGTTGTAGACAATAAAACACTGGTCGGAATTGTTTCCGAACGCGATTACACACGGAAAGTCATTCTGAAGGGAAGATCCTCCAAGGAAACTCCCGTAAATGAGATAATGACTAAGCAGCTCGTAACCGTTAACCCGAGCAACAGTGTTTCAGAGTGCATGCGAATAATCACCGAAAAGCGCGTGCGCCATCTTCCTGTTCTGGAAGGAACCAAGCTGGTTGGGATTCTCTCGATCGGTGACGTGGTAAACTGGTTAATGTCGGCACAAAAGGCGACAATTGACAATTTGGAACGCTATAGCCTCGCGGAAATAAAAGAAAAAGAATAATAGTGCTTATGCCTGCTCTGTTCGACCTTAAGGATCACGGCATTACCGTCGCCGAAATCCACCGCAATCCACCTCCCAGCGAGCTGTACGAGCACGCCATCCGGTACGAGAAGGACGCTAGCATCGCCGAAAAAGGCGCGCTGGTTGCCTATTCCGGAGTAAAAACCGGCCGCTCGCCCAAGGACAAGCGGGTTGTAAATCATCCCGACTCCGAAGCTGATATCTGGTGGGGCACGGTCAATATCCCGATCACACCCCAAACCTTTGCCATCAACCGCGAGCGAGTGCGCGACTATCTTAATATCTGCGACCGGCTCTATTGTTTCGATGGCTTTGCCGGCTGGGACACAAAATCTCGCATCAAGGTCCGCGTCATCTGCTCCCGGCCGTACCACGCGCTCTTTATGCATACTATGCTTATCCGGCCCACGAAGCAGGAGTTGGAAAATTTCGGGGCACCTGACTTTGTCATCTACAACGCCGGTGCATTCCCAGCGAATCGGCTCACCGCGGGTATGGGTTCCAAGACGAGCGTCGACTTGAGCCTCGAAGACAGGGAACTCGTCATTCTTGGCACTGAATACGCCGGCGAGATGAAGAAAGGCGTGTTCACCGTTGCCAATTACTTTGCGCCCAAACGCGGCATACTCTCGATGCACTGCTCGGCCACGGCGGACAAACAGACCGGCCGCTCATCGTTGTTATTCGGCCTAAGTGGGACCGGTAAAACCACGCTTTCTGCCGATCCCAAACGCTATCTCATCGGAGATGATGAGCATTGCTGGAGCGACGAAGGTATCTTCAACATCGAAGGTGGTTGCTATGCCAAGGCCATCAATCTCACGCCAGAGAACGAACCAGATATTTTCCAAGCGCTTCGCTTCGGCGCAGTGCTCGAGAACGTCGTGCTCGATGAAGACCACTTGGTAGATTATACAAACGTCAGCATTACCGAGAACACCCGCGGCGCCTATCCTATAGAATTCATCCAGAATGCGAAGATTCCGTGCGTTGCCGGCCATCCGACGGACGTAATTTTTCTAACCTGCGACGCATTCGGCGTGCTTCCTCCAGTCAGTTCGCTCTCACCGGCCCAGGCAATGTATCATTTCATCAGCGGCTACACCGCGAAAGTTGCGGGCACTGAGATGGGAGTAAAGGAGCCCTCGGCGACGTTTTCCGCCTGCTTTGGTGGCCCGTTCCTTATGTGGCATCCGAACAAATACGCCGAACTGCTCGCTGCGAAAATGAAACAGCACGGCACACGCGTTTGGCTCGTGAACACAGGTTGGAGCGGCGGAGCCTATGGCACCGGGAAGCGCATCAAGCTGGCTAACACTCGCGCGATCATCGATGCCATCCATGATGGAACACTCGTTCAGGCGAAAACCCAGCGCGATCCGGTGTTCGGTTTCGATGTGCTGAGCGAATGTCCAAACGTGCCGGCCGAAATACTGATTCCGCGCAATGTTTGGGCCGACAAGACAGCCTTTGATGCAACCGCAAAGAAGCTTGCAGGTCTTTTCACCAAAAACTTCACGGCCTACGAAGGGGGCGTGAGTGCCGAAGTCAAAGCCGCTGGGCCGGTTTCATCCGCATGAGCCTTGCACGCTGACCCGCTTTACCGGCTGCGCCTCGATTCGGAAAACGCAACTATGATAAAAATAGTTCTATTAAGGCATGGCCAAAGCGCCTGGAACGAGGAAAATCGATTTACTGGCTGGACAGACGTTGATCTCTCCCGGCGCGGGAGGGAGGAAGCATCGGAAGCAGGCCGGTTAGCGAAATCGCACGAATATTCTTTCGATTATGCCTATACCTCCCTTCTGAAACGAGCTATTCGAACGCTTTGGTTTGTTCTCGATGAACTCGATCTGATGTGGATCCCAGTCGAGAAATCGTGGCGACTGAACGAGCGCCACTATGGTGCTTTACAAGGCCTGAATAAAGCGGCAACAGCGAAACGATACAGCGACGAACAGGTTCATCTTTGGCGTAGAAGTTATGATGTTCAGCCGCCGGCTTTGACGAAGGACGACAAGCGCCATCCCATTCATGACCCGCGGTACAAAGGTTTGCCTGAAGGGGACTTGCCCTGTACCGAGTGCTTGAAAGACACCGTCACGCGATTCTTACCGTATTGGAGCGAGGCTCTTGCGCCTTCCCTCCGCGCCGGCTGCAGGTCGATCATTGCTGCTCACGGCAACACGTTGCGAGCATTGGTCAAATATGTTGATGGGATTTCCGATGCGGATATCCCCGAGCTGGAGATTCCCACCGGGATACCTCTTGTTTACGAGCTGGACAAGAGTTTGCGCCCATTGGCGCGCTATTATCTGGGAAACTCCCCGGTCGTCTCGCAGGCTCAGGAGGCCCTTGACCACGTTGTTCGAATCTCTGGAAACACGCTATAACCAGCGGACTCGCGCACCTTGTTAGCAACTCGGCAGTGTTCGGGCCGTTTTGTGTGAACACTCGTAGCCGCCGGTTATTTTTAACAAATAAAACTCATTCTTAGTTGCTATTAAATTAAATATGAAATCTCCCCTGAAAGTCGCTGTGACAGGTGCTGCGGGTCAGATTGGTTATTCGCTCCTGTTTCGTATCGGTTCCGGCTCGATGTTGGGTCCAGACCAACCGGTCGAGCTGCGTTTGATCGAGATTCCCAGCGCCCTGAAGGCGCTTGAGGGAGTCGTGATGGAATTGGCAGATTGTGCGTTTCCCTTGATCACGTCGATGACTCTCACTGCTGATCTCGACGAGGGTTTTCGAGGAATCAACTGGGCCCTATTGGTCGGAAGCGTTCCGCGAAAACAAGGGATGGAACGCAAGGAGCTGCTAGGAATCAACGGTAAGATTTTCACCGGACAGGGACGAGCCATCGAAAAAAATGCGGCTTCAGACGTGCGCGTGCTCGTGGTCGGGAATCCGTGTAACACTAATTGCCTGATCGCGATGAATAACGGAAAAGGCGTGCCAAGCGATCGTTGGTTCGCAATGACTCGCCTTGACGAAAACAGAGCAAAATCGCAACTGGCGGCCAAGGCCGGCACCCACGTCTCCTCGGTCTCCAACCTGGCGATTTGGGGCAATCATTCCTCAACGCAATATCCCGATTTCTACAATGCCAAAATTGATGGCAAACCTGCAACTGAAGTGATCAAGGATGAACCGTGGCTCAAGGAGACCTTTATTCCAATTGTGCAGCAGCGTGGCGCGGCGATCATTAAGGCGAGGGGAGCATCTTCGGCAGCTTCCGCAGCGAATGCCGCAATCGAAACGGTTTGGTCGCTGGTCCATCCCACTCCTGCAAGCGATTGGCACAGCGTCGCAGTTTGTTCTGATGGAAGCTACGGCGTCGAAAAAGGTCTGATCAGTTCATTTCCCATTCGTACTGTGGGCGACGCGTGGGAGATTGTTCAAAACGTGTCGTTGAATGACTTCAGCCGCCGGAAAATTGACGCGAGTGTCAACGAATTGAAAGAAGAAAAGGGGCTAGTCGCAGAGCTTCTGGGATAAGATGCGCACGCAAAATGCGTGTTTCATGAGGTAAGAAAATCTGTCTCGCGGACGATCGTGAGTTCTTCGTTTGTGGGAATGACCAGGCATAACAGGCCTGATTCGGTGCTGATCCGTCCATTGCTCTCCCTTCCATTTTCCTGATTCAACTTTGAATCGATGTCCGCATTCAGGATCGCGAAATGCGTGAGCACCTGCGATGGGTAGACGCATTATTTTCTCAGATGCCGCCGGTAAAGATGGGAGCAGCGATCATCTGTGCTTGCGCCCCAGCCGCCTTCCGGTGGCAAAGGATTACGAAGTCGTCGGCATAGTTGACGATGCGGCTTGTAACTTTTGGTCGCAGCTGTGATGAGATAGGAATCCCATGCAAGTCGTTCCCATCGAAATCTATCACGCGAGGCTCCGTTCAAATCGATGAAGCTCAACGCACCCTTTAGAAGCTTGTGTTGCGCCGTGACATTCCGCCAGGCTCGCCAACTGAAAGGTGCAGTGCCCCCTGATTATTTATGAGCGCCTCCACACACTTGTTTCCCGACTTATTCTCTGCCAAGACAC
>Ga0070698_100008333_pt1 | contig 11203 bp, 5 predicted proteins | sample KBSK1502metaG_FD_65477 | JGI IMG/M metagenome (GOLD analysis project Ga0070698, IMG submission 65477) | Corn, switchgrass and miscanthus rhizosphere microbial communities from Kellogg Biological Station, Michigan, USA - KBS K1-50-2 metaG | ecosystem: Host-associated > Plants > Roots >...
CGCCCTTGCATTGGGCCATACACGATGAAGCTAAGGTTCGCCTGCTACTGTCGAAAGGCGCACGTGTCAACAGCAAACAGGCGCAGGGACGCACGCCGCTGTTTCTGGCAGCCATGCTGGGTGACAGCGTCGCAACCATTCGTTTGTTGCTCGACAATGGCGCGGATCCCAACCTTGCAACCGCGAACGGCCAAACTCCACTGATGATGGCGGCCGCGCGCGGAAACGTCGAGGCTATGCGTTTGCTGATCGACAAGGGGGCGGACGTAAACCAGAGGGACGGCGCTGGCGAAACCGCCGTGATGTCCGCCTCCACCGGCGGCAATGCGGACGCCGTGCGGCTCCTTATCGAGAAAGGGGCAGACGTCAAAGTCAAATCGAAGCGCAACGAAACGGCGCTGGGCTTTGCAGCCACCTCAGGCGTTCAGTCTTCAGTCGAATTGTTGCTCGCCAAAGGCGCCGACGTGAACGTCCGCAACTTCCGCGGTTACTCGACTCTGATGTTCGCCGCCAGTTCGGATACCATGCCGGCGGGGATCATCAAGCTGTTATTAAACAGCGGCGCGGACGCGAGCTTCACAGCCGATTACGACGAGCCAGCCAGCGCTCTCGCCGCCAAACGCGGACACACCGAAGCTGCCCGCCTGCTTGGTGTAAAACCTGCCTCACCGGCGGACAACGCTACGGTAAAGGTTGTACCCACCGGTTTCACGAATCGCTCGATCCAGGACGCAGTGCGGACCTCTCTAGCGTTGCTCGAAAAGCAAAGCAACACCTTCATTCGGACAGCTGGGTGTAACTCCTGTCACTCGCAGGATCTGCCGTCAGCAGCCTTCGGACTGGCTCGCGATTCGGGGCTCACGTCTACGAAGACGTTTCCGCAACTGCCCGCGACGATGACGCCGCCAGCCGAGCAGGTGATGGACTTCAATTTGAATGTTGCCATCGCCACGAACAGCCTGGGCTGGGAATTGTTCGATGCGGGGATGAACCATGAGCCACGGACACAGGTGACGGATGCCAGCGTCCGCTACATCCTCGCATCGCAAACCACTGATGGCAGCTGGAACACCCCGGAGAGTCGCCGGCCGCCGATGACCTCGGGCAGATTTCAGACCGCAGCGCTCGCAATTCTCGCGCTGAAGAACTATTCGCCGAAGACGGAGAAGCTGAGTTGCGACAAAGCCATCGCCCGTGCCGTAGCGTGGCTGGAGAAGGCGATGCCGGTGACGAACCAAGATCATGCTTTCAGGCTATTGGGCCTTACTTGGGGAGCCGGATCAGAGATAGTGATCCGTGAGCAGGCTAAATCCCTTGCGGCGGCGCAGCGCCCCGATGGCGGCTGGAGTCAGTTGCCCGCGATGGCGTCTGATGCCTATGCCACGGGAGAAGCGCTGTTCGCGCTGGGCTCGGCTGGCAGGATGCCCGTCAGTGATCCGCTCTTCCGCAAGGGCGTCGATTATCTGTTGAGCACCCAGGCCGATGACGGGTCGTGGCATGTCAAATCACGATCCATCTGGTTGCAACCTTACCTGGAAAGCGGTTTTCCCTACGGGCGCGATCAGTTCATCTCTACCGCAGGAACTGCGTGGGCCACCCTGGCGTTGACGCTAGCGGCGAATCCTGAGAAACAAGCACGACGATAAATCATCTGGGGATCGTTTCTCGTAATCTGCGCGAATCCGTTCAGCCTCAAGGTGTAGAACCCCCGAAACAACTGAAGTGAGCTTGAGGAAGAAGTGAGTTACAAATCATGAGTCGAAGCGTTGAACCCTTTTTCAGATTTAGGGCCTTTTTGGTGCTGGGGATTTTGCTGGGGCCAAGCCATATGTTTGCGCAAGACAACGCGCGTATTAGTAGCCAAACTGGCGGTGTAACTATCACCGCATCAAGCCAGGGTAGTGATCTGGTGAGGATTACGGCTCCGACTTCAATCGTGCAGATGCGCGTCGAGATTTATTCGGCGGCAGGTCAGAAAGTTTGGGACAGTGACATCCGGGGCAACGTCTTTGACTGGCACGTTCAGGATGGACAGGCGCACCGTCTAGCTGCCGCGGAGTATAGTTGTGTAGTTACCATTAAAAGCATCAGTGGCAAGATCAGCCAAAAGATCGGCAGCATAATTGTCAGCGACGAGGACGTAAATGCGCGCATCGCAGATCTGACCCAACTAACACCGCAGCAGTCCCAAGCCATTGGTCCCTTGGAAGAAAGTTCTTCCTGGATTGTTCTGAACTCGACTGACAATCAAACTACGACCGTTGTTGCTCACGACGGCACGGACGCACAGATTGTCCGTGGCCGCGGGGCGTTTTCATTTCGGCTTGGTGATTTCTTCGCCGGCAAGGATATCGAACAGATGCGTTTGACTGAAGAAGGCAATCTTGGCCTTGGCACCTCCAAACCTAAATTCAAGTTGGATGTGGCCGGGGTGATTCGCGCGCGCGGAGGGTTTGTATTCAACGATGGCAGCATGCTGAACGTGAACGAGAAAGGACTGCTGACACGCACTGCTGCCGACGGAAGTATCACTCCGACGGCTGCTGGTACGGGGACGCAAGGACGATTGGCGAAATGGACAGACAATGCGGGCACGCTTGGTGACTCGATCATCACCGAGACTGGCGGCGGCTTTCTTGGCATTGGCACTGGCAGTCCCGACAGTCTGATTAACGTTCAAGGAACCATTCCGTCGCTGCTGGGGAAAATGGCAGTTATTCGCACCACTGGATCGAACAATGGTTTTGGGTTGCAGCTTGATGCGATCGGTTCCGGAAACAACAATCTGGGACTTGCAGTAAACGGAGTGCCGAAGGCCGGGTTCTCGTGGGACAACGCACGGAAGTTTATTGGCTTTGTGAATTATGCCTACTCACCAAACGACTTCTCGCTGCGGGTCAATGTGGATGGCAGTCTTACATACCATGACGGCCTGAATTCAGCGGAACTGTTTCGGATCACCAAAACGGGTAACGTCGGCATCGGCACGTTCAGCCCAACCACTCGGCTGGATGTAGTACACCCAGCCAGCCAAATACGCTTCGGCCCTTCGGCGGCGGATAACGGCGGCTACCTCCTCAGCACGAATGCCTCACAGGCAATCATCGCGGGCGGCGCTAGTTGGAACGGGACGAACTGGATCGCCAAGGACAATGTCGCGTCTTTGACGGCAAACCAGCTTGGCGTGATTGCGTTCCATACCAACACCGGGTTGACCGCGGGTAATCCTTTCGCTCCCGCCGAGCGGATGAGGATTGACGTGAACGGCAACGTCGGCATCGGCACGCAAGCCCCGACTCTCGGTAAGTTGCAGGTGGAGGACAGTACGGTCGGCACGGCCGTCTATGGCCTCGACTCGAGGCCATGCCAAATTTTCGAATCAGGTTGCAGCGCAGGCGTCATGGGCGAGACTACAAACGGCAATGGCTGGGGCGTATACGGCAAAAACGGGTTCGGCGGGTTTGCGATGTTCGCCGAGGGCCACGCCGGGCAGTCGCGCAACAAGGGCGGCTGGGTTAAGGCGATGTTGTATGTGAACGCGAACGGCACTATTGCGCGCTGCTACAACGGGATTACGGGTTCAGTGGGTGGGAGCTGCGGGTTCACTGTCACTCATGATGATAATACAGGCTACTATCAGATTGATTTCGGGTTTCAGGTTAGTGACCGCTTCATTTCCATTACGCCTGATTATACGGGTATTGGCATGGTCGCAAATAGCGGTGGGTTTCCAAGCGCAAATGTATTAGGCGTCCTCAACCGTACCGTAAAGGACACACCTAATTCACCGGATAATTCGTTTACGGTCATCGTGTACTAACCTGCCAGCGGGCAGCCAGACAGCAATGCGAACTACGTGTTTGTCCCGCTTCCTTCGCGGTGCACGGCGCTGCCGCGAAGGAACAACATACGCCGTGAGCGCTGAATCACATGAGGCGCTGTTCTAAGCTCGCCCTTCCCGCCTGCGGCGAGACTCCCACACTAGCGCTCATACACAGAAGAAGTTTCGACTATGCGTTCAAGCCAGCAATCTATCGCTGGGAATCTGAGCCGGATTACAGCCCAGTCTACGAAGCGGACGATCGAAAATAGCCAAGCGATTCATCGCTGGGAACCCTGAGCCAAATTACAATTCAGTCCGCGAAGCGGACGACTGAAAAAAAGACCCGAACATTTTTGATCTCAGCCGTCCGTTGCACGGACTGAATCTCTTTCATGGGCGGTATCCCCAGCAATGAATTGCTGGGCTATTTTCACGCCGTCCGATTCACGGACTCCGACAACCTCTTCACGCCCTTCCCCCTTGGCTCTTTGCCCTTCGCCCTTCGCCCTTTGCCACCCTCCCTACCTGCACAAACGTCTAGTTATCTTCGACCTTCAGTCCGGCTAATCTTGGCGCAACCTTTCAGCCTCAAGAAGCGGATCCCCCATTTTGAGTCGATGCATCAAGACTAGTTGAAATTTTTAGGGAGGAACTCTTATGAAATCCGCCGAAGCAACGAAGAAAAGTCTATCTCGCGAACACAGCTCGCGCGTTGACGAAAGTCAGAAGGACAGCGCGCCGCCCGAGCATCTGTCGGATCGAAGCGCTACGCAGCTCGCGATGAGAGCGCTCGAATCGATCGGCTATTTAAAGCGGCCCCATGCGGGCGAGCCTGCCGAGTTGTTCGAGGGGATGCTCCGTTACGAGCGTCTGACGGGGCGGAGCATACTCGCTCGCGACCGATCCTTCGAGGCGACCGTGATTCATCTCGCAAATGATATCGAGCAGCGCGAGTGCGGAGTGCCGGACGAGATCAATTACGGTCATGACGGTTTGATTCACATCCGGGCATATGGTCCGGCCGGCGGATTCTGGACCACGGGCAATCTATCCTGGAGCGTACTGATTCCACCGGACGCGAGCGCTGACGCGATCAACGCCACGCTGAGCAACGCATTCGCGCAGTGGCAGGCCGCGTCGCGAAATTTCTTCACGTTCACGCAAGTACCGGCTAATGGCGACATCCGGCTGGCCTTTGGCGGCGCGGCGCTTGACAGCCGCTTCGGCAAGAAAGGAGCCACGTTGGGCTCGTCAGGGTCCCCGCCGAGCGGTCGCGTGTTCTTCGACAGTGCCGACTTCCCCAGGCTGCCTGCCGCACACAGTTATTCAATGCGAGTACAGTCATCTCTGCTTATGCCTGGAGCCAGAACGCCTGCCCACACACTCCGGCTCCAGAGGTGATCTACGTTGTCGATGGTGAACAGTGCATGGAAACGTTGAAGGCCGGCCTGCATCTTAGCGCCGGACAATCCTTTGTTGTCCCCGGTAATGTTGCGCATCGCGGAAGCGAACGACCGTAACCACAATTGAGACGCACGAGGTGTGGATTATCCGGAAAGCAGTGCCGGAACCTGCTGACGAAATCGTCACAACAACGCCCCCAGACAAAACAATTGGACACAGTTGTTTCATCTTCGAACGAACGCGACAGCAATTTAGAAACAAGTAAGGAGCACGAGTCATGAAGGATCGAATACACCACCTCCCTACCGGGTCGATTTTCAGAACTGTCATTTTAGCGTCGCTGGTTATTTTCGTCTTAGCTATTTCGGTCGTCACACAACGCACAGCTTCCAGAACTGCTAGTCGTCAGAGACCCTCTATTAAAGACCTAATGCTCGACTCGCCGGCAGCAGAGAGCTTGAAAATGGGTAAAGAGAAATCCAGAACGCTGGCTCAGAAGAAGGTCAACCCTGACGCGCCCGGCGTGGTGACGATCCCGCATTGGAGCGACAGCTTCACGTATCAAAAACTGAGCTATAAGTACACAATGGTTGGTACGGACCCAAACCGTGGCTCGGCAACCACGATCATCCCAACTGTCATAATTCCGATCAGGTATGTTTTTGAAGCCAATGACGGTTATGTGATCGATGCGTTCAATAACGATTTTGGTCAGCGCTTATTTGAAGAGAATCTCAGGTCACCGATCTTTCAATCCGCCAACTTTAGCGTCGGCGGCGTAAACGTCGGCAACACTCAATACGGCGACGCGTTTCAACGTGCTAATTTCTGGGATGTTGTCTCGCGGCGGTCTCCTAACTATCACGTGCTCTTGGGTCAGCCGACGATCGCTCCGAGATATGAGATATTCGTACCGGCAGATCAGGGGATTATTGACTTCCATGCAGATGGAAGTTCCTGGGGCGTATTCTTCGCCGATGGTTTCCTTGATGAGCACGTATTGAATGCAATCCACCAGGCCCATGTATCGCCGCAAACACTCCCGATCGTGCTTGTAGGTCCAATGATGGGGTTTCAGCATCACGGTGCCTACGAAGTGCCTGGAGGCGTGCAGACATACGTCGCAACGTCTGTAGGCTTCCACTTCAGTGGCGATATCCTCGCGTGGCTAAACAATCCATTTAATAACAACTTTACGCCGGGATTTTTTGAGCCAGATACACTTCCACGTCCACCCGGCAGGTGCGACAGCGAGTCTGTTTTCGACCAACTTGAAGCCGTGTGGATCGGCTCTTTCAATGGCGTCTATCCGTATGCGGATGTAAGCACGCCTACGGGAACATATCGACTCTCAAATGGCGCCTTTCTTGATTATTTCACGCGTGCCACTTCGTCGAGATCCGCTGGTGGTCGATACATGTTCTTTCCCATTACCAGAGGGAGTGGAATTCCCGGTGGACCACCTGTTGAAATTCCAAACATACCATCGTCGCCCTGCACCGGACACATCGAAGTGGAAAAGAGGGTAGTGGAGTATCCCGACGCACTAAGCACGACTGCCAGAGGGATAAATAATCTTGGTTGGATAGTGGGCAGTTTCCGCAGCGCATCGAACAACGGCCACGGTTTCACACACGGCTTCGTTTACGATGGGGCGAGTTTTACTCAACTCGATCATCCCAACGCGGTGGCTGGCACGATTGCATCGAAGCTTAACGATACCGGCCAAGTGGTTGGGTGGTACTTCGACGGCCATCTTCTTCCGCACGGGTTCTTGTACTTCCGGGGCAGTTTCACTCCGATCGACTTTCCTGGCTCGATTGATAATACGACCCTCGCGTTCGGTATTAACGGCGATGGTGACATCGTCGGGGTTTACGACGCTACAGTGGAAATCACTCACGGTTTCATCTATCGGAACGGTCAATACTTTGCCCTCGATACACCATTTGCTCTGCAGACCGAGGCACTCGCCATCAACGATGGAGGTGTGGTGGTAGGCGATACGTATGACGATCCGTTTGATGGTCCAGTGCATGGGTTTACGTTCGATAAGAACACTTTCATGCAGTTTGATTTCCCAGACGCATTCAATACGTCGACTCGTGCGGTAAACAATCGGGGAATGCATGGGGGTAACATCACCGTCTTCAACATCGATTCATTGGGCGGTGAATTAGTGCGTAGCGGATACGTGACGATCTACGGCTTTCCATACGAGATTTATGCGAATGTATTTGGAATGAACGATCAGTGCCAAATCGTGGGCAGCTATTTTGACACCGACCTCGGGCAAACCGTTGGCTACGTCGCAAAATTGCCGAAGTAAGACCGATCTCTGAGTGAAAAAGATTCGTCCGCTACTGACTGCTGCTGGTCGCGATGTTTACGAGCCGAGCACGACGGTTTGTCTATAAATACCTATGCGGATCCTGACAGAAACGACCTGGACATAAACGGCGAACTAAACAAGTTGGCGTACAACGTCTCGTTCGGTCATGGCATTCACGCCGACATTAACTTTCGCAGCCCGACCTACTGTTCGATTCTTCTCGGTGAACAGGTCGCGTTGAGTCTCAACTTCTACACTACAGCCCAATCCCTGAATGTTTGGACAGCTTAAAGTAGTGAAGAAATTGAAACTCCACGAGGCTAAAGCCTGTGGTGTCTGTAGATATTTTCCCGGCCGGGCTAGTGAAGAAATTGAGGCTCCACGATGCTAAAGCGTGTGGTGTCTGATTATTTTCACAGCTTCTGCCGTGGGTGGATTTTTCGCTTCTTGTGCGAACGGCTGATAAACGCAAGAAGCCGACTTTATGAATTCAGGCTCGCTAATAGCCTCGTGATTCATGTGGATGGGTCTTTGTCTTCTGTTTAAGGTCAACCTAGTTCGAACCTCTCGAGTCCGCTTTTCCTTGAAACTTCTCCGCACCTGATCTAGTTTCAGCTTTGAAAGCCCAAAAACCAAAGACCGCTTTCCCCAATGTACCCCTTCCGAAACATTCTCTTTCCGACGGACTTCTCGCAAAACTCACGCGCGGCTCTCAAGTATGCTGCCGCGTTTGCACGGAACGACGATGGACGCGTCGTCGTGTTCAATGTGCAGGCTTCAAAAGTCCCCGCCAATCTCCTCAACCTACCAGAGGATGCTTTTGAGCAGCAGACGACCCAATGGTTGTCACAGGTTCGTTCTGAAACTAGAACTTTGCTCTCTGATCCATTACTGGAAAACGTTGAAGTCGAAGCTGCCTTCGCCGTAGGTGAACCGTCGACAGAAATTGGCCGGGCTTCAATCGATCACGAAATTGATCTCGTTACCGTAGTTACGCGCGGCCGAAAGCGACTCTCGAGAGCATTTGGCGGTTCGATCGCCGAAGAGATTATTGCCGAGTCGCCGTGCGCGGTGCTTGCAATACGTCCGCCGCAGCGCGACTTTGTCGAACATCGTGAGGGTCAAACTCACCTCCGTTTGAAACGCATTCTCGTGGCAACAAATTTTCGCCCGTCATCAGTGGCGGCCACTCTTCTTGCCACGCACATGTCGAATCACATGGGATCGGAGCTTCATGCGGTTTACGTAATTGGCGACTACTTCGAACAGATCTCCGCGATGTTTCCCGAGGGTGGACTCGCTGCATTAACTCGCTTAAGAAGCTACGTGGAGGAGCGAATGGCGCACCTCGCTAGAACTGACGGTTCACGCGCGTCGACGCACGTGGCGGAGGGCCGACCATACGAAGAAATTGTTCGACTGGCAGCAAAGACGGAGGCAGATCTGATTGTGATTGGTACTGCCGTTCACAATTCGCTATTTGGAGGAACGCCGGTTCTGGGTTCGGAGATTGAACGCGTGATTAGAAATGCACCTTGTCCGGTGCTTTGTGTTCCGGCAGCGCGGGTAGTGACGCCTTTGCCTTCGTTTGTCACTCAGGCGGTGCCGACATAAGAATTGCGGAATTGCGCAATTGCGAGATTGCGGAATTTTATGATTCGAACGTACTCAATTCCGCAATTCCGCAATTCTTTACTGCTTCTCGATCGGCAACCCCTTCCGTTGCCACTCATTCCAACCACCGAGTAATGCTGCCACGTTAGTTATGTTTTTCGTTTTTAGGCTGACCACCGCACCGGCGGACGTGTGTTCGTTCTGTCAAGCACAGTAAGTGACTATCAGCTTGTTTTTCGGGAGTTCATCGAGGTGATTGAGAATCTCCGTGGAAGGAATCAGCTTTGCTCCCTTGATGTGTCCGGCATCGAAAGAGGCCTGATTGCGCACGTCGACTATGAAGACGTTGTTTTCTTTTATGAGTTCCTGAAGCTCAGGAATCGTAATGCGACGAGCTCCGTCCGCATAGGTTGTTTCCGTTCCCAAGGGTTTATTTCCTTGAGAGACTTTGGTTACTTTGTTTCCCGCGACGTTGCACCCCACCAAAATTAGTGCTGCCACGAGCAGGAGCACGGGATATAGGGAATGAAAGCGCATCAAAACCTCCAAGTTGAACCAATAAGATGCTGGAACTAATTTGTTACGCCAGCCAACGATTTGTCAAATGAACACCTTGCGATTGCAATCCCGACCTGTCCAGTATCAGATTAGCGCAAATGGCGTTAGAGTTGTGATGGAAACTTTGTATGGCGCGTTTTTCTCGAAAAAGAGTGGGGGTTGCAATCTTTTTGCTCCTCGTCGCTTTTGGGTTTCGACTTTTTGTAGCCTTACGTTTGCCTAACGACACGCCGGATGATGGCCGGGTTTACGCCCAAATCGCCCGCAACATTCTCGAGCAACATGTCTATTCGCATGAAGAGCAGCCGCCATTTGTTCCTTCGTTGATTCGACTACCAGGTTATCCACTCTTCCTGAGCGCAGTTTATGCCGTTGCTGGTCATGGCAACAACACGTTAGTACGAGTTTTTCAGGCGGTAATCGATACAGGCACCTGCGCTCTTATCGCCCTGGTAGCTTTTCAGTGGTCTGATGACGAGGAACGACGGCGCAATGCCACAATTGTCGCTTTACTGCTGGCTGCAATCTGTCCGTTTACTGCAATCTACGTTGCGACAATCCTGACAGAAGTGCCGACAAGCTTTCTGGCTGTTTTGTTGTGTCTGCTTTCTACGCTGGCATTCAAAACGGTCGATCGTCGTAGGTCGGTTGTACTTTGGTTGCTGGCGGGACTAACAGCAGGTTTCGGAGTCTTCTTTCGGCCTGATAGTGGCTTGTTTGCGGCGGCAATCGGATTCACTATTCTGCTTTCGTCACTCCGGGCAGTTCCTAAACAAATATTCATTCACCGCTTTCGCAAGGCCGTTGTTTCCGCAGCGATCTTCACGTTTGCGTTCTGTTTGGTGCTGGTTCCCTGGACCATCCGTAATCGTCGCGTCTTTGGTGTGTTCCAACCGCTGTCGCCAACGCATGGTGAAATGCCAGGAGAGTTTGTGCCACGCGGCTATTTGATGTGGTTGCGAACGTGGCTCGACGATGGTCGTTATATTGGCCCAGTTCTATGGCAACTTGATTCAGCGCCGATTAGCATCGACGCATTCCCTAAGAAAGCTTTTGATTCAACAGAGGAGAGAGAACGGGTGGCGGTGTTGATGGAGAAGTATAACGGGAAGGAAGCAGAAGCAGGGGCAGTAGCAGGAGCAGGAGCAGAGAACGCTGCTGCGCCTGAAACAAGTCCCAACAAGAGCGGCGAAGCACAGAAGAGTGGCGAAGCACAGGCTGATCAACAGAAGTCACCGGAGGCTGAGACCGAGGATCAGGGGGACGATCAGGGGGAGGATGACGGGGAGGATGAAGGGGACGAAGAGAGTTCGGATGAAGAGAGTCAGGATTCAGCTGATAGTGCTCCGAGTGATGTGGAGATGACACCCGAGATCGATGCGGCTTTTGCGCAAATTGCCAGGGAACGAATATCTCGTGCGCCTCTTCGTTATTACGTCATTCTGCCGCTGAAGCGAGCATCTACTCTCTGG
>Ga0070698_100008336_pt1 | contig 11203 bp, 6 predicted proteins | sample KBSK1502metaG_FD_65477 | JGI IMG/M metagenome (GOLD analysis project Ga0070698, IMG submission 65477) | Corn, switchgrass and miscanthus rhizosphere microbial communities from Kellogg Biological Station, Michigan, USA - KBS K1-50-2 metaG | ecosystem: Host-associated > Plants > Roots >...
TCGGAGTTTTTCAGCGGAACGGTATTGAAGTTGGGTATCGGCAGTTTGGCAGCGTCCGGGACAAGCTGGCCATAGGTGAGAAACTGATTGCGCGCGCCATGAAGCACGCCGCCGTCCTTCGCCTTGCAGGTATCGCGGTTGACGTTCCAATGCTCCGCAGCCGCGGTGATCAGCATCTCTCGCGCCGCCGCACCTGCTTGACGCAAGGGTAGCCATGATCCCGCGACGCTGCCGCTGCCACCGGTTCCGTGGCTGTAAATCGCGGGATTCGTGGGCGCCTGCTCGATGTTCACCCGCTTCCAATCCAGAGAGAGCTCCTCCGCGAGGATCATGGGCAGTGCGGTCATGATGCCCTGGCCCATCTCCGATTTGGCCAAGAGGAGGGTTACGCGATTATCCGGAGTGATGCGGACCCAAGCGTCGAAGGGATTCGGCTTCTTTTTCTCTTGATCGGCCGCTCCGGCGGCAAATGCGCTGGGAGTCAAATGGAATCCGATTACGAGCGCCGCGCCTCCCGCGGCACCAGTCTTTAAAAAGTCACGACGATTCAGGACGGACGTAGTCATGACGCACCTCGATTTTCTTCTGGCTGAAACGACAGTTAGGCAGCGGATCTCGCTTTGCCGGATTGCATGGCGGCAGCTCGGTGGATGGCCTTGCGAATGCGTTGATAAGTGCCACAGCGGCAGATATTCCCGCTCATGGCGTCATCGATGTCTGCGTCGGTTGGGGCGGGTTTCTTGGAGAGCAGCGCAACCGCGGACATGATCTGTCCGGACTGGCAGTAGCCACACTGCGGAACGTCTTCTTCCATCCAAGCGACCTGCACGGGGTGCAGGTGGTTCTCGTCGGCAGCAAGACCCTCGATGGTGGTGACTTTCTTCCCGCTCACGCTGGAGATGGGCGTGATGCAAGAGCGTGTCGGCTCGCCATTGATGTGGACGGTACACGCGCCGCATAGAGCCATGCCGCAGCCGAATTTTGTGCCGGTCATATTCAGGGTGTCGCGAAGCACCCATAGCAGCGGCATGTCAGGGCTGACGTCCACGGTCTGGGGCTTGCCATTCAGAGTGAAGCTAGTGGCCATGGTGTCCTCCTTTGCAGAGATCGATATCGTATAACAACTCCCGTGCTAAGCGGAAATGGGCGAAATATCATTGAGTGAGCCCGAACCGCTGCCCCGGATGGGCAGACGACGAATGCGTTTGCCGCTTGCCGCGAAAATTGCGTTGGTTACGGCCGGGGCGATCGGCGGAACACCGGCTTCGCCAATACCAGACGGGGGCGCTGTGCCGGGGACCATGTGAACTTCGACGGCCGGCATGCGGTCGATGCGCAGCAGTGGATAGTCATGGAAGTTGCTTTGCTGCACGCGGCCGTTCTTCAAGGTGATTTCGCCATATAACGCAGCGCTGAGTCCGAAGACGATACCGCCCTCCATTTGCGCGCGAACGGACTCGGGGTTGATCACCGTGCCGCAATCAACCGCGCAAACGACGCGGTGAACCCTGAACTCGCCGTTCACGCCCGCGGACACCTCCGCGACCTGGGCAACGATACTGCTGAACCTGTGGATCGCAATGCCGAGCCCATGGCCATCGGCACGCTTGCGGGACCACCCGGCCCGTTCGGCAGCAAGTTCGAGAACGGCCCGATATCTTGGCTGTTTTGCGAGGAGAGAGTGACGATACTCGTAAGGATCTTTACCGGCTGCGTGCGCGAGCTCATCTACAAAGCTCTCCACCACGAAAGCATTGTGCGAACTCCCCACCGAACGCCAAGCCCACACCCTGGGGCCATCTCGTGTCGTATGAACATCGACAAACAGATTGGGAATTTCGTACGGAAGCTCGACAGCGCCGCCGACAGAATCGACATCGATTCCATTTTTAACGTAACGGCTCTCAAACGGGGAATCGCTCAGGACGGATTGGCCGACAATTCGGTGTGACCACGCCGAAGGGGATCCGGCTGAATCCAGTCCCGCCTGTAAGGCATGATAGTAGGCTGGCCTGTAGTAGCCTCCTTGGATGTCGTCCTCGCGGGTCCAGATGACCTTGACCGGCGCTCGAACCGCCTTCGACACTTGAACTGCTTCCCTGACAAAGTGCCCATCTGGCACTCCGCGCCGACCAAATCCTCCTCCCGCCGGCATAGTGTGGAGCGTGACGCGCTCTGGAGCCAGGCCGGCAGCGCTGGCGGCCGCATTCCGATCCAGGGTCTGAAATTGTGTTCCAACCCAGATCTCGCACTCATCAGAACGCACGTCCGCAACGCAGTTCAAAGGCTCCATCGTCGCGTGCGCCAGGTACGGAAGCTCGTAGGCAGCTTCGACTTTTTTCGCGGCGCTGCCGAAACCCGCAGCGACCATGCCTTCTTCCTTGGCTACGAGACCGGGACGTGTGGCCAACTCGGCAAACTGTGTCTGCTGAGCCGACGTGTCGAACTGCGCCAAAGAGCCATCTTCCCAAGTCACCTCAAGCAGCTTGCGCGCCTGAACGGCCGGCCAGAATCCATCTGCGACGACCGCTACTCCGTTCCCGATTTCAACTACGGCTTTCACTCCCGCCACCGCTTTCGCCTTATCGGCGTTACAGCTCTTGACCTTTCCTCCGAATATGGCTGAACGCGCGATGACTGCAGTAAACATTCCCGGCGGCCTGACATCGATCCCGAACTGAGCGCGACCGTCAACCTTTTCCCGGTTATCGAGGCGCCTTGTAGGACGTCCAATTAGAGTGAAGTCGCGTGGCTCCTTGAGCTTCACGTCTTTGGGCGTGGTCATGTGGGAAGCCTTTTCCACGAGCTGACCGTAAGTGATGCGCTGTTGCGGGGATTGACCCGTCACGACACCGTGCTTCGCGTGACAGCTACTTGGGTCAATTCGCCAAGTTTCTGCTGCGGCTGTCAGCAGTATAGTTCGAGCTACGGCGCCAGCTCGTCGAAGTGGTTCCCACGAAGTCATGACACTGGTGCTGCCACCGGTCATTTGCATCCCGAAGAAAGGGTGAAAGTAAGGCGGAGCTACAGGTGCCACCTCGAGTCGAATTTTATCGAGATCGACTTCGAGTTCCTCGGCGATGAGCATGGGGAGAGAGGTGTGCACACCTTGCCCAAGTTCCGTTTTCCCCAAGACCAAGGTCACCGAGTCGTTGCTTCCTACGTGCATAAATGCATTTGGCGCGAAGACGCTAGACTTTTCGGATGGCGCACTCTTGCGGAGTCTCGAAAATCCGGGAAGATAAACGCCGAGCAGGAGCCCACCGGATAAACCCATCACTGACTTAAAGAGATCACGCCGGCTTAGGTTCTTGACTTCGGTCATACACAAATTCCACACGCCAAGGCGTCGCTGTTCTGTGGGTTTTAGACGGCCTGGGCGTTTGCCAGTGAGCAGTGCGAATCGACGCGAAAGGTGTTCATTCCAGTGCGTAGACGACAGGTTTCATCCGGCGCCTGAGCCTGTCGCCAGAGCTCGTTTCATCCAATCCAGAATCATTGCGACCAACTCGGAGCGAAACTTCTTCTCCACGGTAAAGCCGTGGGTCATGCCTGGAACTTCGACGTAGCGAGCTCGCCCGGGATGCGTGGCGTTTACAATTTGAGCGATCGTTTCGCTATCCGCCCGGCTCATCACTTCGTCAGCCGACCCATGGATCACGAGAACGGGCGCGTCGACATTTTGCCACGCGGCGCCCAAGTTCAGCTTCTGAAGCTGCTGGTAGAAAGCAGCGGGACGCCCGTACTGACCATCAGGCGAATCGTCCCAGAGGGGCTTCCAGTCCGGATGCCGGCTGAGAATCGCTCCGGGAGTCATGCCGTTGTTGAGATACAGATCATAAAATTCGGAATACGCTTGCATAGCGCGGCCAATTTCGGCAGGCGGCTTTTTCTCGCTGGTCAGGCGCCGGCGTTCGAGTTCGAGCATGTGCTCGTACCAAGTGCGGCCCCAAGAGCCGGCGGAGACGAAGCCTCGCACCGAGCGGCCCTCGACGGCCAAGGGCGAAAAGCCGCCGCCATTGCTCAGGCCCACTACGAACACGCGGTCGGCATCGGCGAAATCGTACTTGGGGACGGATTTGAAAAGCGCGCGCCAGCCGCTGATCTCGCTCTCGAAATCCGCCTTTTCGCAGACACCCTCGCTTTCGCCGACGCCGGGTTTGTCCATGCGGAGAGTGGCGAACCCGGATCGTTCAATCAGGCTTGTCAACAGCATGCCGAAGCCGTCCCGATTGGCGGGATCGGGATATTCCATGCTGTCGCAGCTAAGCCACCCGACGAAAAAGATGACTGGAACTTTTCCGCTGATGTTTTTAGGGCGCGTGATGAAGGTGCGGAGTTTCTGGCCCTGGCTATTCGTGACCCAATCGTACTGCACGTCAGCGTTTTGAAAGTGTTCTCGCGGGCGAGATTCCTGTGCTAAGGCCGCTAGCGGGGCCGCAGGTAGCGTGAAAAAAGCAAGAATGGTGATGCGAGCGACAATTCGCACGGTCAGGGCGCACCTGGCGGAGAGCTGCAGTCTTGGGGTTGCCAAAGGTATAGACGCGGTAGGGCCTGGCGCGTAAGCGGGTAGATGTCAGGCGGGTGCGGGGCTGCGCGGGGCGTCCGGTTCGACACCGCGCCAGCCAACGGGCCTTCCACGGACAGCTTCCTTAACCGAGCGGAACAACACCACGTACATCAACTGGCGGTAATAAAAGCGCTGCAGCAGCACCGGAACAAGCAGGGTCCAGTCCTCCTTACGCTCCAGGGCGAATGCAACGATGCACGTCAGCACGTCGATCAGCAGGAAGCCCAGGAAAAATAGCACGGATCGTTCCACATCCGCAGTGGTCCAGAGTTGTGGCAGATGAGCGACCCTTTGGCCCAGCGCCCACAGCAAAAGGGAACCAAAGAACATCAGGTCGATGACCGGAGAAATCAACGGCAACGCAAGCTGAAAGATGAAAATGTTGGGGAGCGCGATCCAGCCGAGCGTTCCGTATCGCGGACGGAACAGCGTGTTGCTGTGCTTCCAGAACGATTGCAGCGTGCCGAAGGTCCAGCGGAATCGCTGGCGAATCAATGTGCCAGGCGTCTCGGGCGCTTCTGTCCAGGCGATGGCCTCTTCATCGTAGCTGATCCGCCAGCCGAGCCTGCGGATGGCAATGGTCAGGTCGGCGTCTTCGGCTACCGTGTCTGCGGTGATACCGCCCGCGGCTTCAATGGCCTTTTTGCGCCATGCGCCCAAGGCTCCGGGCACAACCGTAATGCAATTCAGCAGATCGAATGCGCGCTTCTCCAAGTTCTGGCTAGTGATGTATTCCAGGGCTTGCCATCGAGTGAGCCAGCGCGAACGGTTGCCAACTTTTACGTTCCCGGCGACCGCGCCGACGGTGGGATCGGCAAAGTGCCGCAACAATTTGCCGATGGCGTCCGGCTCGACTTCCGTGTCGGCATCGATCGTGACGACGATTTCGGTGTTGGCCTCAGCAATGGCGCGGCTCAACGCGGCAGACTTGCCGCGGTTTGCCTGGTGGAGGATTCGCACGCGCGCGTCCTGCGCAAAATGTGAATCGAGGAGTTCGCCAGTACGATCAGCCGATCCATCATTCACCACGATGACGGCAAGTTGCTTGACACTAGACGACAGCACGGACGTCACCGTCTGCACGATCACCCCTTCTTCATTGTGCGCCGGAATGAGCACGGTAACGCTCGGCGCAGGATCAGGCATTATCGAATTGTCCGGCCGCATCTTTTCGATCAGCGCGAGAATCCCGATAATCAGCGCGCGCCCACTTACCAGGACGATTCCCGCGATAAAAATAGTGGAGATGCCCAGGCGGAACCAGCGATACATCCAAAAAATGAAGCCGTCCGCGCGCGCCTCCAGCCTCTCCTCTGTAGTCAACGGCATCATCACTTCCGCGCGAGTTTTTCCAATCAAATCGGAAACCGAAACGAGCTGGTACCCGCGTGCGCGGAGTTCATCGATGACCTTCGGCAAAGCCGCCACAGTCTGACTTCGGTCACCGCCGCCATCGTGAAACAGGATGATGTTTCCTTCATCGGCTTGACGGAGCGTGGCATCGACGATTTCTTGCGCGGGTACCGGTTTCCCATCACGCTGTTGCCAATCGTGGGGATCGATCTTTTGTCCCACAATCACGTAGCCCATATCCTGCGCAATCGGGAGTTGTGCCACTTCTTCGGCATATTCCGGCTGGTGATCGATGCCGAAGGGCGGCCGAAAGAGGGTCGTCTTCGCACCAATCGTGCTCTCAATCAATCGCTGGGTTACATTCAGCTCCCAGTGGATTTGTGTCTTTGTGGTCTTTGCGGGGTCTTCGAAATTCGGGTGGGTATAGGTGTGGTTGCCGATTTCATGGCCTTCCGCGTATTCCCGCTTTAGCAGGCCTGGCGAGAGGCTGGCGTACTCGCCGATCACAAAAAAAGCGGCGGGCACCTTCTTTTCCTTGAGGATATCCAAAATCTTCGGAGTCCAGGTGGGATCTGGACCATCGTCGAAGGTGATGGCAATTTTCTTTTTTGCACCGCCAATCTGATCTATGTCGTAAGAAAGCGGATAGGCGTCATAGTTCTCATCCGTGAAGAGATCGCTAGACGGTTCGTAGGTAAAGCTCCGGCGGCCTCTCTTCGGAGTGTCTTGGAAGTGCCATACGTCGCCCTCGCCTTCCAGGATCAAGTCTGGTCCCGGCGGAATATCGGTAAGCCTTTCCCGGATCGCGTCATCCGGGTGCACAGCATCCCAAATGGCCCAAAGGGAGCTGTCCGATGAACCGAGCCGCCAGAGCGCAGTGCCCTGCACGCCCATGCGCTCGCTCGCGCGAATTTGGTTGTAGGCGGTGATGGCGTCGAGCATCCATACCTGGTGAACCCGGTTGCGGTCATCGACATAGGAATAGTGCGGGTTCAGCGAATTGGAATCGAACTCGACGTCGGTCTCGGACTCGTACGCGTGCAGCAGAGCTTCCTGGACGCTGGGCTCTGTGGCAGACCAATGGCCTTTCTGCGCCGCCGGCCAGTCGTAGGCATAGTTGGCGATGCCAACGATGATCTTCTGGGCGGGCACGACATCCATCACCTGGCGTAGATTCTCTACAAACCAATCCTGCCCCGCGATTGGGCCCGGCTCGGACGTAGCCCAGTGCTGGTCGTAGTTCATCAGCACGATTGCGTCACATTGCTTGCCAAAGAATTTGTAATCGTAAGCGTCATCGCGGGCAGGCAGCGCGACCATCAGCTTCAGACCCACAGAGTGCAGCGCGGGCGCAAGCTCTGCGATGAATTCCTGGAAATGCGGCTGGGACGCGTCGGGAATCTCCTCGAAATCCACCACGATTCCCGCCTCATGGGCTTGCACCGCGAACTGCACCGCGTCGCGTATCAGGTTTCGCCGGGCATTCGTAGCGCCGAGCAGCTCTGCCATCTCCTTGATGCGCCAGACGGAGCCGTCATAATTGTTCAGCAAGCCCATGATCGGCAGTTCCACGTTCGCGGACTTCATCCAGCGGTGCAGCTTATCGTCTTTGAGCAGCGCGACCGCCTGCTGCGGGCTAGCCTTTACTGTCTGATAGCGCTCGTAGTCGACAATCGTCAGAACGCCATCTGGAGTGACGGCGTGCAGTTCTTCGGGGATCAGCAGATCGAGATCCTTGTAGTGCTTCTTTAGGGAGGCCAGGCTGTTGGGATCCCAACTCACGAAAAATGCGGCGCGCAACGGATCGTAGCTCGCGGGCACGGTGCCGAGGTTCGCAATCCGCCGGCGGCGCCCCTCTCGCACGGGAATGATCTTACCTTTGTTCCTGAGCTTGAGCGCGTGATAAGCGGGCCGAGTGCCTGGAAGAAGGCCCGCAGGAAGCTCGACGCTAGCAGCGATGCTGACAAAGAAGTACGCCAGCAGCAGCGTGAGCAACGCTCCAGTGACTTCCAATACCCGGCGCGTGCGGCGCCATCGGACGCGCTCCGCGTCGTAAAAAATCGGTCTGCGTTCCTTCATGGTCCTTTCAACTAAGGAAGCGTGGCAGGGACCTGAGCGTCAGGGCGGGCTGACTCCGCCTGCCGGGTTCCGTCTGCTCTATTGTAAGATGCGTTTCGTTGATGAAGCGAATTTTCTCGAACACCTTTGTCGCGCTTGCCGCCGGACTCTGCCTCCGGCTTTTTTTCGTCCTCAAATACCCCGCCAATTCCGGCGACACCGTTTTGTATGAGCAGATGGCTACGAACTGGGTCAGGCATGGGACCTACGCGATGGATGTCTACGGGCGGATCACACCCGTGGATCTGCGCATGCCTGGTTATCCGGCTTTTCTGGCGGTGGTGTATATGATCACCGGCCGAGAGGGCGCCGATGCGCGCCTGTGGATCATAGTCGCGCAAGTCGCGATTGACCTTCTGAGTTGTCTTCTCACTGCTGGTCTCGCGGCCATACTTTTTTTGATGGTGAGTGAGCGCAATCCGGCCAGGCGTGTATTTGCTGCGGCTCTGTGGTTGGCGGCGCTTTGTCCTTTTACTGCGAACTATGTCGCGGTCCCGCTAACGGAAGTCTTTGCGGTATTTTTCACTGTGGCGGCGCTAATACCACTGTGTCTGCTCGCCGGACGCCTGCGGAACAACGGTTGGCTATTCATTAAAAGGGGCTGGCACTTTGCCAACGACCCGGTTGCTTTGGCGTGTTGTGGGGCCTTTCTGACTGGTTTGGGCACGCTGTTCCGTCCGGAGACTCCGCTTCTTCTTTTCGCCGCCTGGATCGTTATCGGAATCGTTTTGATTTCGCAGCATGAAGTAAAGCGTTGGATCGTAACGGTGGTCGGTATGGGCCTCTTCGCGACACTTCCGCTAGTTCCCTGGGCGATTCGAAATGCAGTCACGCTCCATGAATTTCGGTTGCTGGCCCCAAGATATTCGAATCTTCCGGGCGAGTTGGTTCCTTACGGATTCATGAGTTGGGAGAAGACTTGGCTTTTTCGATTTCGCGATGTCTATCTTGTCCCTTGGAAGCTAAACGATGAGCCCATCCGCGTAGAAGACATTCCCGGACAAGCCTTCGATACCGAGGAAGAGAAGGCGCGCGTCGCGGCGATTCTGGAGCCGTACAACAATGACTTGACACTGACACACGAAGAAGACGCCGCCTTCGGGCAGCTTGCCCGGGAGCGGACGGCACGACATCCGCTGCGTACTTACGTCTGGCTGCCTGCCGCGCGTGCTATCACCATGTGGTTCACGCCCAGGATTGAGTTGCTGCCTGTATCCGGCACGATTTTCCCGTTAGCACGGGCCTGGGCAGAGGATCGCATCGATCTATCCGTGACGCTGGGCTTGTTCGCGCTCAACTTGCTCTACGTCGGTCTAGCTGTGTGGGGAGCGGTGCGAATTTGGCGTAGAAGCTCCGCCGCTCGGCCTGCTGTGGCTCTACTGATTGTTTTCATCCTGCTCCGCACCGCATTTCTGACGTCTCTCGAGACTCCCGAGCCGCGCTATGTTCTGGTTTGCTTTCCGGCTGTGATTGCCCTTGCCGCACAAGTGTTTTGGGGCCGCGGGGAACCGCAGTAGCGCGGGATTCTTGCGCCAATCATTTTTCTTCTACCGGTTCGGGATGAATCGTCACCCGCAGAATCTGCGGGAATTTCTCCTTGACGCGGTCCTCCAGCGCCGCGGTCACATCATGAATCAAAGTAATCGGCAAGTTGCCCTTCATCGTGCAGTGGCAAGAAGCCAGAATCCGATGTTCCACCTGGCGCACGCGGACATCGTGACAATTCACCAGCTCGTCGTACTCTGCCGTTAAACTGTTCAGAAAGTTCTCGATGGACCGCGCGAGCTGCTTCATCTCTCCACCGCCCGCGTCCGGCCTGGCAATGTGCCGCCCCAGTGGTTCGATATGAATGTTTACGTCGACAGGTTCATCGCGCAACTGCCGGATTCCCTCTTCAAGCTCGCTGGCCTGGCGATGCGCCTCTCGCAGGCTCAAATTCTCGTCCACCTCCAGGTGCAGCTCCACAAAGAGCTCGCCGCGCTGCTGCAAGGCACTTAGATCGTGTATCGCCAATCCCATGCGCTGGGCCACGGCACGGATCGACTCAAACAAGTGTTCGCCCCGCGGAGCGCGCGGCTCCGCGTGCACCATCACGTCCGAGGGGACTATTTGACCGATGCGTTGCTCGATCGCGTCGCTCAAGGCATGCACCTGCTCCAAAGTCGCGGTCCGCGGCACGCTTACCGTGGCATCCACGAAGTGACGGTTCCCCGCCCTCCGCACGCGAACACGCTCGACATCGAGCACACCCTCCATCCGGCTCACCGCACGAGCGATCTCTTGCTGCAATCCCGCCGGAGCAACATCGAGCAATGCATCCAGTGTGCGCCGGCCCAGGCGGGAGCCCACCCAAAGAATCACGCCGGCCACAGCCAAGGCCGCGAGCGCGTCGGCATAGATAAGCCAGGGAAGATCCCAGGTTTCTCCTGCCCACACCAATCCGACTCCGGCAATGACAACCATCGTGCTCCACACGTCGGTGGAGAAATGCAGCGCGTCGGCCTCTAATGCCTCGCTGTGATATTTCCTGGCCGCATGCGCCAGAGCTCGCGCACGTGTGAAATCAATTGCCAAGGCGAACACCAGCACCACAATGGCCGTGATGCTTGGCTGAATATGTACGCTGCGAAAGAACAACCGGCCGAACGCCTCGTAAATGATGTAGAGCGCAGTGAGCACCAGTAGTCCGGTTTCGACGAAAGCCGAGAAATTTTCGAACTTGCCATGGCCATACGGATGGCGTTCGTCGGCCGGCTCGTCGGACACACGGACGGACAAAAACGTGATGATCGCAGCAACTAGATCCAGACCCGAGTGCAGCGCTTCGGACAAAACACCCAAACTGCCGGTTCGCAACACTAGAAACGCCTTCAGCGAAACCAATACGGCTGCCGAGGCGACGCTCAGCAATGCCGCGCGCCTTTTCTCCCGAACTTCTCCGACCGGTTGGTTTGCCATTGCTGCCGTTTAGACTACCTCAAACTGCAGCGACCGCGCGCGAGCCCCCGTAAGGGTGAGGTGTGATTTCGGCAAAAGCTGCTGACGGTTGCGCGATGAACGCGCTTGGTTCTAGGAATTGCGCCGCGACACGAACCGCAGCGCGGCGGAGTTCATGCAAAACCGCAAACTCGTAGGTGGGGGTCCATCTGTAAAAACGTGGCC
>Ga0070698_100008337_pt1 | contig 11201 bp, 11 predicted proteins | sample KBSK1502metaG_FD_65477 | JGI IMG/M metagenome (GOLD analysis project Ga0070698, IMG submission 65477) | Corn, switchgrass and miscanthus rhizosphere microbial communities from Kellogg Biological Station, Michigan, USA - KBS K1-50-2 metaG | ecosystem: Host-associated > Plants > Roots >...
AGCGTACGAGCGGATCATGCCGCGCGTAAACGCCGGACCCGCCAGCCGCTCGAATCGTCCGGCCTCGAGCGCCTCCAGCTGCCGCGGCATGAATTTCAGCTTGAGCGACAGGTCGTCGATCGACAGGCCGAGCGAGCGCCTGCGGTTGCCGAGCGCTTCACCGACCGCGCGCGCCGAATCTGCGCGCTCCGCGGACTCGTTGCGTTGCGGCTCCATCTTCAGTCGAACTCGCCGCGCTGCAGGAGCTGGTATTCGCGCGACTGGGGATAGCGACGGCGCAGCTGGCCGGCGAGACTCGCCTCCGCGACGCGGTCGCCGACCTTGCGCTCGATGCGCAGCGCCAGCCACAGCGATTCCGGCGACGGCTCGACCAGCTTGTTGAAGCGCATGACGAGCTGGCGCGATTCGTCATAGTTGCCCTGGCGGTAGCGAATCTGGCCGAGGTTCAGCAGCGAAGCCGGATCGTCGGCGTCGATCTTCAGCGCACGCAGGAAGTATTGCTCCGCATCCTTGATCTCGTTCTTGCGCAGCGAGCAGATGCCGGCGGCGGCGAGCGAGCGTCCCGGAGTGCTGTAGAGCGGATTGCGGATCGCCAGCATGAAGTACTTGATCGCGTCGCTCTCGCGCTGCGTCTGGCAGAGGAACCAGCCGTAGTTGTGGTTCAGGTCCGAGTCCTGCGGCGAGAGTCCGAGGGCGCGCTGGAAGCTCTGCTCGGCGAGTTGCTGCTCCTTCAGTTCCATGTACACCAGCGCGAACAGGCCGTGCGCGGGCGCGTAGGTCGGATCTGCGTTGGTCGCGATCCGCAGCTCTTCGAGCGCGACACCCATGTTGTTGCGCTCGAAATAGAGCGAGGCCAGCTCGGTATGGACACGCGCGCGGTTGCGTGGTTCGTCGACCTTGCCGGTGATCGCGCCGGGGGTGCTGGGCGACCCCGAAGGCGTCTCCGTCGTCGTCGTCGTCGCGCAGCCGGCTGCAACGCAGGCGAGCAGCAGCACCGTGAGCCGTTTCATGTCCTCGCCTCCCGCACCGGAATTGCAGCGCGCCGCACCGCGACCCTGCGCGTCCGGTCCGTTACCTTGCCGGCGAGCTGGCCGCAGGCTGCGTCGATTGCGTCGCCTCGCGTCTTGCGGATGGTGACGGTGAGGCCGGCCCCCTGCAGGATTTCGGCGAAGCGGCGGATCGCGTCCGGGGCCGAGCGGTTGAAGCCGGAATCCGGGAACGGATTGAACGGGATCAGGTTGAACTTGCAGCGCACCTGCGCGGCGATCGGCAGCAGCGCGCGCGCCTGAGCGGCGGAATCGTTCACCCCTTCGAGCATCACGTATTCGAACGTGATGAAGTCGCGCGGGGCGCGCTCGAGGTAGCGGTTGCACGCGCGGATCAGCTCGCGAATCGGGTACTTGCGGTTGATCGGCACGATGCGGTCGCGTAGCGCATCATCCGGCGCATGCAGAGACACCGCGAGCGCGACCGGGCATTCCTCGGCGAGCCGGTCCATTCCCGGAATCACGCCCGACGTGGAAACGGTAACGCGGCGACGCGAAAGCCCGTAGGCATCGTCATCGAGCATCAGCTTCAGCGCCGGGATCAGCGCGTCGAGGTTGAGCATCGGTTCGCCCATGCCCATCAGCACGACGTTCGTGATCGGCCGCGCCGCACCCTGCTTCCTGCCGAGCAGGCCGTTCGCGATCCAGAGTTGCGAGACGATTTCGGCGGTGCTCAGGTTGCGATTGAAGCCTTGCTTCCCGGTCGAGCAGAACGAGCAATCGAGCGTGCAGCCGGCCTGGCTCGAGATGCAGAGCGTGCCCCGTCCGGTCTCGGGGATGTACACGGCGTCCACGGCGTTGGCCCGGTCGACCTTGAGCAGCCACTTGCGCGTGCCGTCCGCGCTCGTGCTGTCGCCGACGATCGCGGGAGCGCGAATCTCGGCGTCTTCGGCAAGCCGGGCGCGCAGGCTCCTCGCGATATCCGTCATGGCGTCGAAATCCTTCGCGCCGCGCTGGTGGATCCAGCGCAACACCTGCCGCGCGCGGAACGGCTTCTCGCCGAGGGACGCGAACCAGCGCTCCATCGCCGTCCGATCGAGATCGAGGAGATTGACCTTCATCGCCTAGCGCGAGTAGATCTCGGAGGCAGGAAAAAAATAGGCGATCTCGAAGCGCGCGGTTTCCGGCGCGTCCGATCCATGAACTGCGTTCGCGTCGATGGAAGCGGCGAAGTCGGCGCGAATCGTGCCCTTCGACGCTTTCTTCGGATCGGTCGCGCCCATCAAGTCGCGGTTGCGCGCGATTGCGCCTTCGCCCTCGAGCACCTGAACGAGCACCGGTCCCGAGATCATGAACTCGACGAGGTCCTTGAAGAACGGGCGCTCACGGTGCACGGCGTAGAAGCCCTCGGCCTCGGCGCGCGAGAGATGCTTCATGCGCGCAGCGACCACCTTCAATCCGGCCGACTCGAAGCGCGCAAGAATCTGCCCGACGACGTTCTTCTTGACTGCGTCCGGCTTGATGATCGAAAGAGTGCGTTCCACGGGCATTTCAATTTTCCAGGAGCGGTTACTGAGTAACCGCGAAGTATAGCATCATCGGTGCTACTTTCACATAAAAACAAAGGCTTAGAGCGGAATGGGGACGGCCGGGCTATTTCTTCCACTCTGGCAGCGTCCCGTTTGAACCCGCCGCCGCCCGGTAGCGCACGTCGGCGCCGAGCCCCGGCACCCATACGAGATCGGCGCCACTGAACAACAGCGGCAGGCGCTCGCGCTCCCACGGCGGAATTCCGGCTTCCTGAAACAGATTCTTCAGCGTGCGGCGCGGCCGCTTCGCATCCAGCTGCAGGCGCTCGCCACCCGAGCGCAATCGCACCGTCATTCCCCCAATGACCTTTGAAAGATCGATTCCTTCCCCACGCTTCTTCCGGAACCGGAGCTCGCCTCCCAATTGGGGCAGTACGAGCCGTGACTCGCCCGACCACTTCACCGTGGTAAAGGGTGTTTCGGATTTCGCGGCTTTTACGCTTACGTGCCCGCGATACACACGGAGCTCCTTTCCGTCATGCGCGATCCGCACGCGCGCACCGCTCTTCGCGCCGGAAAGCTGGCGCAGCATCTCGGCAAGCTTTGTCTCGCTCGGCGCGCGCAGTCCGTGCTGGTTGAGGAACGCACGCAGCATGCGATTCGCATCGGCATCCGCCCGAGCGAAGTGGCGCGCCGCGCGCGCCAGGCTATCGCGCCAGCGTGGATAGCGCGCAGTGAGCAGCGGGCCGACGCGACGGCGCAGATAATTGCGGGTCAGCGCCTCGTCGAGATTCGACTCGTCCTCGATCCATTCCAAGCGGTTCGCGTTCGCGTAGCGCACGATCGCGTCGCGCGGCACATCGAGCAGCGGACGCAGCAAGCGTTTCTCGCCGAGCGGCACGGAAGCTCGCATGCCGCTCGCTCCCGCGAGCCCGGCTCCGCGCAGCAGGTTCATGAGCACCGTTTCGGCCTGATCGTCGAGCTGATGGCCGAGCGCGATCGCATCCACGCGCAACGCGCGGTAGCACCGATAGCGCGCGACGCGGGCAGCGGCTTCGAGCCCCCTGCCCTCGCGCGTGACGCGCACGCGCCGGACGGTGATCGGCACTTTCCAGCGCCGGCAAAGCGAGCGACAGAAGCGGCTCCACGCATCCGCGTTCGGGCTCAAGCCATGATGAACGTGGATCGCCGAGAGATGAAATCCGGACTCGGGAGCGAGCGCTCGCAACAGATGCAGCAGGACGATGGAATCGACCCCGCCGGACAGGCCAACCGCGACACGCTTCCCGCGCAGATCGTGCGCGCGGAGAAATGCGCGCACGGCCGCTTCAGCGCTCGGCGGTTTCCTTGAACTTGCCATAGCCCATCAGGCGCTCGAGGCGCTCTTCGACGAGCTGCTTCGGCTTTTTCTCCCGCACCTGCCGCAACGCCTCGACGAGCGCCTTCTTCAGCACCGTCGCCGCAGCCTGCGGATCGCGGTGCGCGCCGCCGAGCGGCTCGTTGACGACGCGATCGATGAGACCGAGCGTCTTCAGCCGGCTCGCCGTGATGCCGAGCGATTCCGCCGCCTCGGGCGCTTTTTCCGCGCTCTTCCACAGGATCGACGCGCAGCCCTCGGGCGAGATCACCGAATACGTCGCGTACTGCAGCATCATCACCACGTCGCCGACCGCGATCGCCAGCGCTCCTCCCGAGCCGCCTTCGCCGATGACCGTGACGATGACCGGCGTCTTCAGCTGCGCCATCGCGAACAGGTTCCGGCCGATCGCCTCCGATTGCCCGCGCTCCTCGGCGTCGATCCCCGGATAGGCGCCCGGCGTGTCGACGAACGTGAACACGGGCAGCGAGAATTTTTCCGCGAGCGTCATCATCCGCAGCGCCTTGCGGTAGCCCTCGGGCCGCGGCATGCCGAAATTGCGCACGATCTTTTCCTTGGTGTCGCGGCCCTTCTGATGGCCGATCACGACGCACGACTCGCCGTCGAATCGCGCTAGGCCGCCGACGATCGACGCATCGTCGGCGTACACGCGGTCGCCGTGCAGCTCCTCGAACCCGGAGAAGAGCATCTCCACGTAATCGAGCGTATAGGGACGCTGCGGATGGCGCGCGACCTGCGCCACCTGCCAGGGCGTGAGCTTGGCGTAGATTTCCTTGGTGAGCGCCTGGCTCTTCTTCGTCAGCCGCTCGATCTCTTCGGAGATGTCGAGGGCGGAATCGTCCTGGACGTAGCGCAATTCCTCGATGCGATTCTCGAGCTCAGCGATCGGCTGCTCGAAATCGAGGAACGTGGTCTTCATGCCCGGGCGATTCTACGCCTCGGCTCAGTACTCCACAGGCACCGGGTCGAGCGAGCGCCAGAGATACCAGGTCGCCACCGATCGATAGGGTTGCCACGTCTCGCCGAGCTTGCGCATCCGCGCCGGCGACACCTTGCGGCCGCGGAAGTAGCGCAGGCGGATCGCCTTCTGCAGCCCGAGGTCGTCGAGCGGCAGCACGTCCGGCCGCAGCAAGTTGAAGATCAGAAACATCTCTGCGGTCCAGCGACCGATCCCCCGCACCTGGACGAGCTCCGCGATCACCTCCTCGTCGCTCATCTGCGGCCAGCGTGCCACGTGGATCGTGCCGTCGGCGAAGTGCTGCGCCAGATCGGCGATGTATTCGACCTTGCGATCGGAAAGGCCGCACGCCCTGAGGCGCGGCCGCTCCTGCGCGAGCACGTGCTCGGGCACCATCTCGGGCACGACGAGCACGAGCCGGTTCCACACGCTCTGCGCCGCCTTGACCGAGATCTGCTGGCCGACGATCGCGCGGGCCAGCGTCAGGAACGGCTCGCCGCGTCGCACCAGCGAAGTGCCTCGATGCGCGCGCATGATCTCCTGCATCACCGGATCCGCGCGCCGCAGCGCGCGCTTCGCGCGCTCCCAGTATTCGGGCTTCACGATTGCGCGGCGAGCGGCAGATTGGTGAGCAGGTTTTGCGGCTTGATGCGCACTACGTCGTCGTCGTTGGCGGCGACGGCCAGATAGACGGGACGGCCGGCGAGCTCGGCGCGGACCACGCCTTCATCCGGAAAGTCCAGCCGGAACAGCGCGAGCAGCCGGCGCATGCGCCCCGCCTCGACCTCTTCGCCGCGCCACAGATCGTTCAGGATCGCGGTCGACTCGGCGTCGAGCCCGATGTGCCAAGCCCAGCGCTCCTCCTCGATCGCGCGGATCGGCCGCACCGAGACGGCGACCGCCTGGAAATGCGCGATCCAGGCCTCGATCACCCGACCGAGCGCTTCCGGCGCCGCGTGCCCGTAGCTCAGGCTGATGACCGTGTCGTAGCGCGACTCGCGCTGCCAATAGAGCGAGGCGTTGTTGCGATCCAGGACGTCGAGATTCACCGGGCCGAGCGCACCCTCGGCTTCCACGATCAGCCGCCCGATGCTGCCGAAGCGCGAGCCGGAGGCGTGCATCCCGATCGTCTCCAGGTCGGCGAGCAGCGCATGGCCCTCGCGCAGCGTGACCTTCTGCTCGCGAAAGAAGAGCTCCGCGCAGCGCGCTTCCAGCGGATCGCACCGGTCGGCGAGTACGTTCCGCAGGATCACATGCGCGAGCTGGTCGACGAAGAGCGGCGGCACGTTCACGCCCTCACCGCGGAATAGCCCCGCATAGCATGCCTCCACCGTTCCTGCGTCCAGCAGCCGCGCGCGAAAGCGCATCAGGATGCGATAGTTGTCGCGCGCATCATCGTCCGCGATTGCGTCGATCTCGGCGGTCGCCACCGGCCGGCGCGGATCCTCCATCAGTGCCGCATGCAGTGCGCGCTCGGCGTCGCACGATTCCTCGACCGGGTGAATCTCCGGGCGCAGGCAGTATGCGCGCAGGAAATCGTCGGTGACGCGCAGCCGTCCCGCGGGGTCGTGCTCGAGCAGGTGATAACCGCTGCTACGCCAGAAATCAGGCAGGGGCGAAGACGACCCGCGAATGCGAGGCGACGTGCTGCCTCAGAAACTCCATCTGGTCGACGAGGATGCGCCGGTTGGTGAGGATGAGGAACTCCGCCTTGTTCGGCACATAGGGCGCATACAGCAGCTCCATGCCCGACTCTTCGGGAAGGCGGTTGCGCTTCTGGCCATTGCACTGCCGGCAGGCAGTGACCACGTTCATCCACGTGTCGCGCCCGCCGCGGGAAAGCGGCGTGACGTGATCGCGCGTCAGGCGGAAGAAACTGTATTCGCGGCCGCAATAGCCGCACATGTGGCGGTCGCGACGGAAGAGCTCGCGGTTGTTCAGCGGCGGCACGTGGTTGAAGCCCTTGGCCGCGTGCGCCTTGCCCTTGATGGCGATGATCGAGTGCGCAGTGATGCTCGAGCGCGACCCGGTCGCGCGCGAGATCCCGCCGTAGAACGTGAAAGTCTCGTCGCCCAGCGTCCAGGCAACCAGGTTCTTGGCGTAATAGAAGCAGGCCTGCTGCCAGCTGATCCAGCGGTGCGGCACGCCGTGGCTATCGAGCGAAAGGATGAGGGGGTTCGTCATGGGGCCCGTTGCATTCCCGGGCCATTTTGCCAAGGCGCATTGTGCTTTGCAATGCCCCCGCAATACACGGTGTTACGCACGCATGCTGCGAAGCAGCCTCAAAAAGAAAGGGCCGCGAGGCATGCCTCGCGGCCCGAGATTTTTCGGGCGTCGCCGCCTATCGATCCGAAACCGCCTCCTTGAATCCCTGCCCCGCCGAAAACGCCGGCACGGTCTTGGCCGAGATCCTGATCTCCTTGCCGTTCACAGGATTGCGTCCCGAGCGTGCCTTGCGCTTGCGCGGCAGGAATGTGCCGAACCCCACCACGGTCACGCGGTTGCCCTTCGCCACACTGTGGACGATCGAATCGAATATCGCATTCACGGCCTCGCCCGCGGCGCTCTTGGTGAGGTTGCCGGCTTTCGCCGCGGCCTCAACGAGATCCGCCTTGGTGACAACGGATGCCATGCGTTCTCCCAGTCATCCCGACCCGAGGACGTCGGGATCGTCCTTCCGTTCTAGTCCGCGGTGCTGGCGCGCCGCGCAAACGAGCGTGCATCATAGCCACACAATTCCGCGAACACAATCCGTTTGGAGAAATTTTTTTGACGCCGCGCGAAAAATTTTTCCGCGCGTTGCGCAAACGCTTCACGCCGCGGGAAAAATCTTTTTGCGCCGCGCCGTTGCGCGTTCCGCACTTGACAGCGCCGCTTTCTTTTGGATGCCGCCGCGATGCGTCACCGCGCCGCGAAACGCCGAGCCGACGAGCGCCGCATATTTCTCCAGCGCGCCCGACAGCGGAGCGCGCTGCGGAGCGCGCCACGCCTTGCGCCGGCGCGCGAGCTCCCGCGCTGCAACGCCGAGCGTGATCGTTCCGGCGGCCGCATCGATGCGGATGCGATCGGCATCGCGCACCAGCCCGATCGGGCCGCCCGACGCAGCCTCGGGCGAAACGTACCCGACCATCATGCCGCGCGTCGCGCCGGAAAAACGCCCGTCGGTGACGAGCGCGACTTTCTCGCCCATGCCCTGGCCGTAGAGGAGCGCGGTGACGCCGAGCATCTCGCGCATCCCGGGGCCGCCCTTCGGACCTTCGTTGCGGATCACCAGCACTTCTCCGGCCCGGTAGGCGCGCCGCCGCACGACGTCCGCGCACGCTTCTTCGCTGTCGAATACGCGCGCGGGCCCCTCGAAGCCGAGCGATTTCAGCCCCGCGACCTTGATCAGGGCCCCATCCGGCGCGAGGCTGCCCTTCAGGACCACGATGCCGCCGCTTTGCAGCAACGGTTGCTTGCGCACTACCGCGCCGTCCGCCCCCGGATGGCCTTTGAGCTCGTGCTCCAGCGTCGTGCCGAACAGCGTAAGGCAGTCGCCGTGCAGCACCCCGCGGCGCAGCAGCTCCTTCAGCACCGTGTAGACGCCGCCGACCTCGTGCAGGTCGCGCGCGAGAAACCTTCCGCCGGGCTGCATGTCCGCGAGCAACGGCGTGCGGCTCGCTACGCGCGCGAAATCATCGAGGTCGAAGCGAATGCCGGCTTCGTGCGCGATTGCTGGAATGTGCAGCCCCGCGTTCGTCGAGCCGCCGGTTGCGGCGACCGCGGCACACGCGTTCTCGATCGACTTGCGTGTGACGAGCTCGCGCGGCAGCGGCCCGCCGCGCTTGAGAACCTCCATGACCGTGCGGCCCGCCTCGCGCGCCTGCCCGGATCGCTCGGGCGCGACCGCCGGCATCGTCGCCGAGCCGGGCAGCGCGAGCCCGAGCGTCTCCGAGACCATCGCCATCGTATTGGCGGTGAATTGCCCGGGGCACGACCCCAGCGTCGGAAGGCAGGCGCGCTCGAGCTCGTCGAGCTCCTCCCTGCTGACGGTGCCCGCGTACACCCCGCCGACCGCCTCGTAGGCGTCGAGGACCGTGACATCCCGGCCCCGCCAGCGCCCGGGAAGCGCCGCCCCACCATATAGGAACACCGACGGCAGGTTCAGGCGCGTGATCGCCATCATCATCCCGGGCAGCGTCTTGTCGCACCCGGCCAGCGCCACCAGCGCATCGTAGGCGTGGCCGCGCGCCACCGCCTCCACGCCGTCGGCGATCAGCTCGCGCGAGACGAGCGAGAAGCGCATGCCGCCATGGTTCATCGACATCGAATCGGCGACCGAGATCGACGCGAAGTCGAACGGCACGCCGCCGCTCTCGCGGACCGCGACGCAGGCTTCGCGAGCGAACGCGCCGAGCAACGCGTTGCACGGCGTCACGCGCCCGTCGGTCGACGCGACACCGACGAACGGCAGCGCCAGTTCCGCGTCGGACAGTCCGAGTGCGCGCAGGAACGCCCGGTGCGGCGCGCGATCGATGCCTTCCACCGTAACCCGCGACGGCAGGATCGGGATCGTTCGCCTGCGATTCGATTGCCGCGCGCTCATCGGTAGGCACATTGTGCCAGCACCGCAGGCGCGTAGAATCCGGCGGCACTCACCGTCCCGCTGGAGCAACCTTATGGCGCGTCCCGTTGCTTTGCTCGTTTCACTGGTCCTGACTCTTCTGGCCGCGGCGAGCGCGCACGCACAGACCTACCCGGCACGGCCGGTGAAGATCATCGTTCCGTTCGCCGTCGGCGGGCCTGCCGACATCTATGCCCGTTTTCTAGGAGCGAAGCTGCAGGACGCGCTCGGGCAGCCGTTCGTGGTGGAAAACCGGCCGGGCGCCGGTGCGGTCGTCGGCAGCGACGCAGTGGCGAAGTCCGCACCCGACGGCTACACGCTGCTGATGATGTCGAACACGCACACCGTCAACGAGACGCTCATTCCGAAGAAGCCCTACGAGCTGATGCGCGATCTCGCGCCGATCAACGGCGTGAACTATTCCGATCTGCTGATGGTGGTGCATCCCTCGGTGCCCGCAAGCAACCTGAAGGAATTCCTCGCTCTCGCCAAAGCGAAACCAAAGGAGCTGAACTACGCGTCTTCCGGGCCGGGGACGCCGTACCACATGGCCGGCGAGCTTTTCAAGGCGATGGCGGGCGTCGACATCGTGCATGTGCCCTACAAAGGCAGCGACGGGGCGCGCACCGGCATCCTCGGCGGCCAGGTGCACATGATGATCGACGCGATCACGACGATGGCGCCGAACGTGAGTGCAGGAAAGCTGAAGGCGCTCGGCACCACGGGGAAATCGCGCTCTACCGTGCTGCCGGACGTGCCGACGGTGTCCGAAGCAGGCGTTCCGGGATACGAAGCCGGCATCTGGCTTGGCCTGATGGCGCCCGTCGCAACGCCGAAGCCGATCCTCGAGCGCCTCAACGCCGAAGTCGGCAGGATCATCCAGGCGCCGGAGGTGAAGGAGAACTGGATGAAGCAGGGCGCTGCGCCGATGAGCATGACGCTCGAGCAGTTCGACAAGTTCCTGCGCGACGAGATCGTGAAGTGGGCCAAGGTGGTGAAAGTCTCGGGAGCGAAAGTCGATTGATGCGGTGGCTCGCTTTCGCTGCGGCGCTTGCCGTGTCACTGGCCGCCAATGCCCAGGAATGGCCGGCGCGTCCGGTGCGCATGGTCGTCGGCTTCGGTGCTGGAGGCGGAACCGATATCCTGGCGCGGATCCTCTCCGGACCGCTCGGCGACCTGCTCGGTCAGCCGGTGGTGGTCGAGAATCGTCCCGGAGCCGGCGGAACGATCGCGGCGCAACAGGTTGCAATCGCGCCGGCCGACGGCTACACCGCGTTTCTGCTCAATAACGGCCACGCCGTAGGCGCGGTGATGTACAAGTCGCTGCCGTACGACGCCGCGGCCGATTTCCAGCCGGTGACGATGGTCGCGACGATGCCGCTCGTCATCGTCGCCGGACCGAAGGCGCCGTACGCCGATCTGCGAGCGCTGATCGCCGCCGCCAGGCAGAGTCCGGGCAAGCTCAATTTCGCCAGCGTCGGCGTCGGCAGCACGCAGCAGTTTGCAGGCGAGCTGCTGCTGCAGCTCGCAGGAGTGAATCTGGTGCACGTCCCCTACAAGGGAACGCCGAACGCGATCGCCGCGATCCAGAGCGGCGAAGCCCACCTGCTGGTCGAGGTCGCGGCGTCGGTGCTCGGACTGGTACGCGGCAGCGCATTGAAGGCGCTTGCGGTTACTTCGGCGCAGCGGTTCCCCGCGGCGCCGGAAATCCCGACCGTGGCCGAGGCCGGCATCGCGGGATACGACG
>Ga0070698_100008339_pt1 | contig 11200 bp, 7 predicted proteins | sample KBSK1502metaG_FD_65477 | JGI IMG/M metagenome (GOLD analysis project Ga0070698, IMG submission 65477) | Corn, switchgrass and miscanthus rhizosphere microbial communities from Kellogg Biological Station, Michigan, USA - KBS K1-50-2 metaG | ecosystem: Host-associated > Plants > Roots >...
AGCGCCGCGCGCGGCAGCGGGGTGCCGTCCCAGCCCAGCACGTCGGCCTTCTCCGGTTCGGCGAGGGTGACGTAGACCAGCCGCGCGCCGTCACCGGTGGCCGCCAGGGCGAGCTTCGCGGCGGTGCCGGCCTCCGCCACCGTGAGCGGTGCCAGGGGGTGACGGGCGGACATTCCGGCAGAACGTGGGGTGGTGACTGTCATCAGCCAGGCTCCATCTAACGGCGGGGGACCACTGCCGTAGATGCCCGTACGGCGTCCGCCTGACACCTCGCCCGTTTTACGGCATCTCGGGCAACTCGGCCACCTCGTCGTGCCGGGCCGCGTCGGCTACCTCGGCCTGCGCCGCGGCGAGTTCGGGCGCCGCCTGGCGGCGGGTCCCGAGCGCGAGGTACCCGGCCACGACCGCGGTGCCGGCGACCATCGCCAGCGCGCTGACCCCGAGCGACACCCGCAGCCCGACCGCCGCGCCGAGCAGGCCGACCGTGAACCCGCTGCCGATGCGCAGCCCGTTGGCGGCCACGCCGTAGAGGCCGACCACCTGGCCGCGTTTCTCTCGCGGCGCGAGCAACTGCACCACGGTCTGCGTGATCGACATCGCGGCCAGGCTGGCGACCCCGCCGACGACGAGCAGCAGCGCCGCGACGACGTAGTTGTGGCTGACCGCGAACAGCGCCGAGGACAGCCCGTAGACCACGGTGGACCACATCGCGGCGCGCACGGACAGCCGCAGCCAGCCGGTGCCCTCGAGCAGCAGCCCGCCGAGCACCCCGCCGAGGCCGTTGGCGAACAGCAGCACGCCGTAGGCGGTGCCGCCGCTGGCCCCGCCCGTGCTGACAACCCCCATGCTGGTGGCGATCGCCGGCATGGCCGTCTGTATCGCGGAACCGACGAAGAACGAGCCGAGCCCCGCGAGGACGATCATCGCGACGATCACCCGGTCCTTGCTGACCTCGCGGAACACCCGCATCGCGGCGAGCGCGCCCACCCGCTGCTTCGGGATCGTGCCGCCGCGCGTGTGGCCGGTGTACTTGGTGCGCGCCATGAGCACGGTCAGCGGCAGGTAGATCGCGATGTTGCAGAAGATGCCGCGTTCCGGCCCGAGCCCGAGCAGCAGCGCCGACCCGACGACCGGCCCGAACAGGATGCCCAGCGACCGCGCGGTCGAATTCAGCCTGATGGCGCTTGGTAGGTCGGCGGGGCCGACGAAGTCTTCCAGCATGAGCTGCTCGGCGGGCATCCAGATCGCGCCCGCCATGCCGTGCAGGATCAGCAGCACGCAGGCGTTCCAGACCCGCAGCGTCCCGGTGGCGAACAGCAGCCCCCAGCACGCCGACACGGACATGAACAGCAGCTGCGCGCCCTGGATGAGCTTGCGGCAGTCGTGCCGGTCGGCGAGCGCACCGAAGTACGGCGACAGCACCAGGAACGGCAGCCAGTGGCTGAACACCTCGAAGCCGGTGAGCGCGGGGGAGTGGAACTTCTCCCACAGCACCCAGTACGTGATGACGTGCTCGACGTTGTCGGCCATCATCGCGAGCGCGCCGCCGAGCAGGTAGACCCGGCACGAGGGGTTGCGGAGCGCCGCGAACTTCGTCGGCTGACCCACGTCGTCGAGGGGGACGTGAGTCGGAACCCCGCAGGCAGCACACATTTCCGGATAATTGTAAAGCGGAACTAACGAACGCCCCCGGTGTTGAGGCCTCAGGTGCTGAGACCTAGCTCACGCGCGATGAGCATGCGCTGCACCTCGGACGTGCCCTCGCCGATCTCGAGGATCTTCGCGTCCCGGTAGAACCGCCCGACGGGAAACTCGTTCATGAACCCGTACCCGCCGAAGACCTGCGTCGCGTCCCGCGCGTTGTCCATCGCCGCGTCGGAGCCGGTCAGCTTGGCGATCGCCGCCTCCTTCTTGAACGGCTCCCCGGCCAGCATCCGCGCGGCCGCGTGATACCAGGCCAGCCGCGCGTTGTGGGCGCGGGTCTCCATGTCGGCGATCTTGAACTGCAGCGCCTGGAACCTGCCGATGGGACCGCCGAAGGCCTTTCTATCCCGAACGTACGCGACCGACTCATCCACGCACCCCTGCGCCAGCCCGGTGGCCAGCGCCGCGACGGCGACCCGCCCTTCGTCCAGCGTCGCCAGGAACTGGGCGTACCCCCGGCCGCGCTCGCCCAGCAGGTTCGCCTCCGGCACCCGGCACCCGTCGAACGACAGCTCGTGCGTGTCGGACGCCGACCAGCCGACCTTGGAGTATTTCCGCGCCACGGTGAGGCCTGGCGTACCCGATGGCACCAGGATCGTGGAGATCTCCGGCTTGCCGTTGCTCGTCGTCCCGGTGATCGCCGCGACGGCGATCACGCCGGTGATGTCGGTGCCGGAGTTGGTGATGAACGACTTCGTCCCGTCGATGACCCAGTGCCCGTCCTCTAGTCTCGCCTTGGTGCGCATGGCGCCGGCCACGTCCGTGCCGCCGCCCGGCTCCGTCAGCCCGAACGCGGCCAGCATCTCACCGGCGCAGAGGCGCGGCAGCCACTCCCGCTTCTGTTCCTCGGTGCCGTACCGGTAGATCGGCATGATGCCGAGGCTCACGCCGGCCTCCAGCGTGATCGCGACCGAGGAGTCGACGCGGCCGAGTTCCTCCAGGGCGAGGCAGAGCGCGAAGTAGTCGCCGCCCATCCCGCCGTACTCCTCGCCGACCGGCAGCCCGAACAGCCCCATCCGGCCCATCCGCGCCACGATGTCGTAGGGGAACTCGCCGCGCTCGTACAGCTCGCCGATCACCGGCGCGACAACGTCGCGGGCGAACTCCTCGACGGACTTGCGCAGCTCCTCGTGCTCCTCGTCGAGCCGGAAACCGATCACGCCGCCCTCAACTCCTCTCGTCCCCATCATCCTGGATCGTTAGTGCCCCTCTGGGGTACCTAACGATCCATCATCTTCCGGCGCGGCCTCGATGACCGCCAGCCGGGCGTCCATCGCGACCTGCTGGCCGGCCCTGGCGGCCACCTCCGCCACGGTGCCGGCCACCGGCGCGGTCACCGTGTGCTCCATCTTCATCGCCTCCACCACGGCGACCGGCTGCCCCGCGGACACCGTGTCGCCGGGGGCGACGTGCACGGCGAGCACGGTCCCCGGCATGGGCGACCGCACGATCCCGTCGCCGCCGGCGGCTCGCCCGCCGCGCACGGGCGCGGCCTCTTCCTCGATCAGCGCCCACGCGTGCCCGCCGCGCCCCAGCCAGACCGTGGCCCCGTCGACGGCGTAGGCGAACCGGAGCACCCGCCCCCCGTAGGTGACCAGCAGGTCGGTGCCGCCCGCCTCGGCGTCGCCGAACTCGGCGCGGGCCGCTACGGGGTCTTGGCCGCCCACCGTGACCTCGGCGCCTGCCGACGCCAGCCCCCGGACGCGGACCTCGGCCACGGCTCCCGGTCCGCCCGTCCCGGGGCCGGCCGCGAAGCGGAACTTTGTCCACGCCGGTCCGGCGACCCGCCACCCGTCGGGGATGTCCCACGGATCGACGACGCCCGCCGTTGGCTCCCGCGTGAGCAACCGGGCTAGCGCGGCGGCGGCAAGCACCTCGTCATTGGCGGTGTGGCTCACAGCGCCAATAGATTCGCGCCTGTGGCCCACACCGCTAATCCGCTGGGCGTCGGCGGGCGGCGCCAGGCGGTCGGCGACGCGTTCGGCCAGGGTGGTGTCCAGGTGGCCGGCCTGGACGTCGGGGTCGGCCAGCAGCGTCCGCAGGAACGCGATGTTGGTGGTGACGCCGAGCACGGCGGTGCCTGCGAGGGCGGCGTCGAGGCGGCGCAGCGCCGTGGGCCGGTCCGGGCCCCAGGCCGCGACCTTGGCGAGCATCGGGTCGTAAGCGCTGGTGACGGTCATGCCTTCAGCCAGGCCCGAGTCAACGCGAACGCCCTCGGAAACTGGCTCGCGCAGCGCGAGGACGGTTCCGCCGGTGGGCAGGAAGCCGCGCGCCGGGTCCTCGGCGTAGACGCGGGCCTCGACCGCGTGCCCGGCCGGCGTGGCCGGCCGGGCCACCGCCAGGCGTTCGCCCGCGGCCACCCGGAGCTGCCACTCGACCAGGTCCAGCCCGTAGACGAGCTCGGTGACCGGGTGCTCGACCTGGAGCCTGGTGTTCATCTCCATGAAGTAGAACTCGTCGGGGGAGTCGCCGGGCACGATGAACTCGACCGTGCCCGCCCCGGTGTAGCCGACGCTGCGCGCCGCCTCCACCGCGGCGCCGCCCATCGCCTCGCGGCGCATCGCGTCGAGCAGCGGCGACGGGGCCTCCTCGATGATCTTCTGGTGGCGCCGCTGCAGGCTGCACTCGCGCTCGCCGAGGTGCGTCACGGTGCCGTGGGTGTCCGCGAGGATCTGGATCTCGATGTGCCTGGGGCTGGTGATGTACCGCTCGATCAGCAGCGTGTCGTCGCCGAACGCGGCGCGGGCCTCGCGCCGGGCCGCCGCGAGCGCGGCGGGCAGTTCACCGCGGGAGCCGACCACGCGCATGCCCTTGCCGCCCCCTCCGGCGGAGGGTTTGACGAGGAGGGGAAACACGGGCCCGTTCAGACTGATAATGAGCTCTTCATCGGACATGCCGGGCTTTCCTGTGCCCGGTACCACCGGAACGCCGGCCGCGGCCACCGTCGCCTTCGCGGCGATCTTGTCGCCCATCGCCTCGATCGCGCCGGGCGGCGGGCCGACGAACACCAGGCCCGCGGCCGCGCAGGCGCGGGCGAAGGCGGCGTTCTCCGCGAGGAAGCCGTAGCCGGGATGCACGGCTTCCGCCCCGGTGGCCCGTGCGGCCGCGATGATCGCGTCGATGTTCAGGTAACTGGCGGCGGCGGGCGGCGGGCCGATCCGCACCGCCTCGCCGGCCGCGCGGACGTGCGGGGCGCCGGCGTCGGCGTCGCTGTAGACCGCGACGCTGGCGATGCCGAGCCGGTCGAGGGTGCGGATGATCCGGACGGCGATCTCGCCGCGGTTGGCGATCAGGACCTTACTGAAGGTGTCTCTCAGCACGGGCGTCCCCTCACATCCGGAAGACGCCGTAGCCGGCCGGCTCGAGCGGGGCGTTGGCGGCCGCGGACAGCGCGAGCCCGAGGACCCGGCGGGTGCCGGCCGGGTCGATGACCCCGTCGTCCCACAGCCGGGCGGTTGAGTAGTACGGGTTGCCCTCGTGCTCGTACTGCTCGCGGACGTCGGCCTCGTCGCTGCCGACGGTGGCCAGCACGCTCGCGGCCTGGTCGCCGCCCATGACGGAGATGCGGGCGTTCGGCCACATCCACAGGAATCGTGGCGAGTAGGCGCGGCCGCACATCGCGTAGTTGCCCGCGCCGAACGAGCCGCCGATGATCACCGTGAGCTTCGGGACCCGCGCGCAGGCGACGGCGGTGACCATCTTGGCGCCGTGCTTGGCGATGCCGCCCGCCTCGTATTGCCTGCCGACCATGAAGCCGGTGATGTTCTGCAGGAAGATCAGGGGAATCTTCCGCTGGTCGCACAGCTCGATGAAGTGGGCGCCCTTCAGCGCGGACTCGCTGAACAGGATGCCGTTGTTGGCGATGATGCCGACGGGATGGCCGTGCACACGGGCGAAGCCGGTGACGAGGGTGGGGCCGTACTCCTTCTTGAACTCGGCGAGCCGGCTGCCGTCAGCGATCCTGGCGATGACCTCGCGCACGTCGTAGGGGGTGCGCAGGTCCTCAGGGACGACGCCGTAGATCTCGTCCGGGTCGTACAGCGGCGCCTCTGGCGGCTGGACGTCCCAGGGGCGCGGGGTGAGCGGGCCGAGCGTGGCGACGATGCTCCTGACGATGCGCAGCGCGTCGGTGTCATCCTCGGCGAGATGGTCGGTCACGCCCGAGACGCGCGAATGCAGGTCGCCGCCGCCGAGCTCCTCGGCGGTGACCACCTCGCCGGTGGCGGCCTTCACCAGCGGCGGGCCGCCGAGGAAGATGGTGCCCTGGTTCCTGACGATCACGGCCTCGTCGCTCATCGCGGGGACGTAGGCGCCGCCGGCGGTGCAGGAGCCGAGCACCGCGGCGATCTGCGGGATGCCCCGTTTCGACATCGTCGCCTGGTTGTAGAAGATGCGGCCGAAGTGCTCGCGGTCCGGGAACACCTCGTCCTGCCTGGGCAGGAACGCGCCGCCCGAGTCGACGAGGTAGACACACGGCAGGTTGTTGTGCAGCGCCACCTCCTGGGCGCGCAGGTGCTTCTTGACCGTCATCGGGTAATAGGTGCCGCCCTTGACGGTCGCGTCGTTGGCGACGATGACGCACTCGCGGCCTTCGACGCGGCCGACCCCGGTGATGATGCCCGCCGCCGGCGCGTCGCCGTCGTACATGCCGTCAGCGGCGAGCGGGCTGAGTTCGAGGAACGGCGAGCCGGGGTCGGTCAGCGTGTCCACCCGGTCGCGCGGCAGCAGCTTGCCGCGGCTGACGTGGCGGTCGCGGGCGCGGTCCGAGCCGCCGCGTGCCGCTACCTCGAGCTTGGCTCTGAGTTCCGCCGCGAGCGCGCTGTTGGCCGCGTGGTTGCGTTTGAACGCTTCGCTCGCGGTGTCCGCGCTGGATCGCAGCGGCGTCACCGACATCATGACAACGAATCCTAGGTGGTCGCCAGGGGACGTTCGCTGCGGCCGCTCGTCGTCCCCGGGGATGACGGCCGTTTTCAGCCCAGCGGCCGACGACACGGCGGACCTTCTCCGGGGACGATGGTCCCATGAGGCAGTTCTACGGCAGGTTCCGTGACCTGATCGGCGAGGCGGCCCGGTTCGCCGTGGTCGGGCTGGTCGGCGTGGTCATCACCGACGGCGGCGCCAATCTGCTGCGGTACGAAGCCGGGCTGGACCGCTTCACCGCGGTGGCGATTGCCACGCTCGCCGCGGTGGCGGTCAGCTTCGTGGCCAGCCGCTACTGGACGTTCCGGCACCGTGAACGCGGCGGGCTCGGCCGGGAAACGGTGCTGTTCTGCGTGGCCAACGGGATCGGCGTCGCCATTTCCGAAGGCTGCGTGTGGCTGGCCTCCGCGTTCGGGTGGGAAGGCAAGCTCTCGTACAACATCGCGCTGGCCGGCGGAATCGCCCTCGCGACGCTGTTCCGCTACTGGTCCTACAAGAAATGGGTCTGGCCCGCGTCTCCCCGGCCCGCGTTCCCCGGGTACTCAGTTGTTGCTGAGCAGGCGCGCGAACGGTCCCTTGTCGTCGGCGGCGTCCTCGACAGCGACGCCGTGCCGCAGCGCCCATCCGTCGACCGCCTCGAGGCTGACGCGCCACAGGCCGTCGGTGGCCCCGCGGGCAGCCTTGCTCCCGGCCGGGACATGCTCGTCGAGCAGGTGCAGGTGGTGGTCTGACTCCAGGTCGGTGTCCTTGGCGTACTCCTTGCCGAGCAGGCCAAGGCTGAACCAGACATACCTGGCAAGCGTGGTCGAAAGGGTGTCTTTCGGCCACACTGAACGCTTTCTTAAAGATTTCACCCAGGGTGAGATCTCGAGAGGGTGATTCCCTCTCACCCCGACTCGGGTGATGGTCACGTTACTGGCACGTTCCGGGTCACGGCACGGGGGGAGGCGAGAGTTGACGTCGTCGAAGCCGCGCGGGGGCCGCGCCTCAGACCCCATTCTGCGGTCAAAAATCACCGCGCCCGCCCTGCCCTCGTGGCTCGTGTCGCGGCCCCGCCTGGAGAGGCAGATCGCTCAGGGTGCTGAAGGACCGCTCACGTCGATCACCGGGCCGCCGGGAGCCGGCAAGACGATCGCGGCCGCTTCGTGGGCCGCGGGGCACGGGTCAGGGCCAGTCGCCTGGGTCACGATCGACGGGTACGACAACAAGCCCGAGGTCTTCTGGTCATACGTGGTGGCGGCGCTCCGTCAGGCTGGAGTGGCCGTCAGCCGTGCGGCCTCGTCGCTGGCGCACGGGGAAATGGCCGGTCACGTGTTCCTGCTCCAGCTGGCCTCCGCGCTGGCCGGTCACGAGCCGGCCGTGACGCTGGTGCTCGACGACTTTCATCTCCTGACCGACGGCGCGGTGCTATCCGGGCTGACGTACGTGATGAAGAACGCCAGACCGGGCCTCCGGCTGGTCGTCACGTCGCGGATGGACCCGCCGCTGCCACTGCACCAGTACCGGCTGACCGGGGACCTGACCGAGATCCGGGCCGACGACCTCGCGTTCAGCGTTTCTGAGGTCGCCTCGCTCATGGTGCAGCATGACGTCACATTGTCACCACGCGTGCTGGAATACCTCACGGAAACAGGGGAGGGCTGGGCGGCCGGATTGCGGATGGCGGCGATGTCGATGGCCGGCCATCCCGATCCAGAGCAGTTCGTGAAGAACCTCAACGCGGAGGACAGCGCGGTGGCGGGGTACCTCGTGGAAGAGGTGCTCAACGTACAGCCGGAGGACGTGCGGGAGCTTCTGCTGTACGCGAGCGTTCTCGAGCAGGTGAACGCGGATATCGCGGGCGCGCTCCTCGACCGCGCTGAGATGGCTCGCACGCTTGAGGCCCTCGCCAGGGAGAATTCCTTTGTGCAGCCGGTCGGGGACGGCTGGTACCGATTCCACTCGATGTTCAGGGAAGTCCTGCGCCTGAAGCTGCGGCGCGAGAGCCCTGACATCGTGGCCAGCCTGCACCGGAAGGCCGCCCGCTGGTATCAGCAGCAGGGCATGCTCGCCGAGGCCGTCCGCTCCGCGGCGAATACCGGGGACTGGGCGCTCGCGGCAGCCGTCATGGTGGACGAGCTCGCCATCGTGCAGCTGATGGGGCCGGATCACGGCGATCTGCCGGCCGACGGATTCCGCGCCGTTCCCGAAGGAGATGTGTCGCCGCAGTTCCTGCTGGCCGTCAGCGCGGTCGCGCTGTCGGAGTCAGGCGACCAGGCGGCCGAGGCCCCGCTCAGGTCCGCGGAAGAAATTCTCGGCCGGCTTCCTGAGGACCACGATGCCCTCTCCCGGTTCGCGGTCTGCACGCTCCGGTCGAGCATAGCGTTCCGCCGCGGCAGCCTCGATGTCCTGGACGACGCGACGGCCACGGCAGAGCGGCTGCTGGACCAGATCCCGCAGGCGGTGCTGGCACGGCACCAGCACGCGGTTGCGCAGGTCTTGTCGGGCCGGGGTGCCGTCGAGCTATGGTCAGGGAATCCCGGCGCAGCCGCGGGCCTTTTCCGCCGGGCGGCAGGCTTGCTCGAGGACGCGATCCAGGGCCTCGACCCTGGCCGCCCTGAGCTGCAGGCCCGCCGTAACGAGCTGGCGGCCTGCCGCGGGTACCTGGCCCTGACCGAGGCCCTGCGGGGCCGCCTGAACATAGCCGAGGAGATCGCCAGCTCTGGGACGGCCGTGGTCGGTGACCGCCGGGCCAGGCAGCCGGATCCCGCATCGGCCCTCGCACTCGCGTTCGTTCGCCTGGAACACGGCGATCTCAGCTCATCCCGTGCCCGGCTCAAGGTCGCGGACGCGGCGCTCCACGCTCATCCCGACAGGCTGGCCAGCGCTGTCGGCAGCCTGGTCGCGGCGCGCGGCAGCCTCGCGGAAGGCCGCACGCGTACGGTCCTTGACACGATCGAGCGCGCCCGCTCCGGCCGGTCGCTGCCGCCGTTGCTCGACCAGGTGCTGGCCCTCACGGAGCTCCAGGCTCATGCGGCTTCCGGAAACGGCCAGGCAGCTCTCGAGGTGGCACGTCGCGTCGGATCTCAGTCCGCGCTGGACGCGCGGGTCGCGGTCAGCCGCGCCTGGCTGGCGGCCGGCGACGCGGCGGCGGCGCGCCGCACGCTGGCGGCGGCGCTGGAGACCTCATCAGGCGAGGAATCCGAGCGGGTACGGCTCGAGGCGTGGCTCGCCGACGCGCTGCTCAGCTTCCGCGGCGGCGATGAGGCGCAGGGCCTCAGATCACTGAAGAAGGCGCTAACGCTGGGCGAGGCGGAGAAACGTCAGCTCCCGTTCGCCATGGAGCGCAGCTGGCTGCGACCGGTGCTGGTGCGCCATCCTGAGCTTGCCAGCGCGCACCGTCAGCTGCTCGGTCCCGGCCTGGTAACGCCAGGCGCCATCCCGGCACCACGGGAGGCACCTGACCGCGGTGCCCCGGTGGTCGTCGAGCAGCTCAGCAGCCGGGAACGAGATGTGCTGCGGCACGTCGGCGAGATGCTCGACACGACGGACATCGCCGCGGAGATGTACATCTCGGTCCACACGGTGAAGACACACCTGAAGAGCATCTTCCGCAAGCTGGGCGTGTCCGATCGTCGGGAAGCGGTCCGCCGGGCGAGACAGCTCAACCTGCTCTTACGCCTCGCTTTCACTCGCGCATACTCCAGGGGGCCGTTCGATCGCCTCTTCACGGGTCCGCACGCCGAGCTTCCGGTAGATCGCGCGCCGGTGGGTCTTGACCGTATTCCCTGAAAGATAGAGCTCCCTGGCGATCTCGCTGACAGACATCGACGTGCGCAGCAAGTTCAGGACTGCCTGCTCTCGACCGGTCAGCGGCTCGGCCAGCGGTGGCGCCGCCACGGTGAGCCCTCGCTCCAGCGCGCCGAGCCGCGCCAGCAGCGCGTCGGCGCCATCAGGCAATGCCGTCAGCACATTCCTGACCTCGGCCAGGACGGTCGCCGCTGCCGGACGGTCGTCCATCGCCAGCAGCACTTGCGCCAGCCGGAGCTGACTCTCGACGCTGACCCACGGAGTCAGCAGCACCCACCGCCGGCGTCGGTAGATGGCGTACTCGAACTCAGCCCGAGCCTCCTCTAGGCGCCCTTGCCGCGAATGGACCGTCCCGAGAGCCGTCAGGATGAAGGAGCTCGGCGGCCGCCTGATGAGGCCCCTGCCATTCATGATCCTGGCCGCTTCCTCCGCCAGCTGCTGGGCCCGCGTGAGCTCGCCCTCGTCGGCTGTCCTGACGGCGGCGACGCTGAGCGCGATCATCCTGGTCCGCGGTCGTGACACTCCGGCCGCGAGCGCTCGCTCGAGCACTGGCATCGCGTCCGGATCCCCCGTCAGGTGCAGGCCGAAGCCCAGCAGGGCACGCGTGTAGGAGTACCACGGCGAAGCCGGGTCGTCTTCCAGCCCGGCTGCCGTGATCCCGTCTTCGACCATCTGCCTGACGCCGGCGAATCCGAAGGTCGCGCGCAGCATCGCCGCCGACGACGCGAAAGAGCGCATCCCGTCGGGAAGACCGTCGGCGTCAGCCTGCCCGTTGACGTCGGCGGCC
>Ga0070698_100008340_pt1 | contig 11199 bp, 8 predicted proteins | sample KBSK1502metaG_FD_65477 | JGI IMG/M metagenome (GOLD analysis project Ga0070698, IMG submission 65477) | Corn, switchgrass and miscanthus rhizosphere microbial communities from Kellogg Biological Station, Michigan, USA - KBS K1-50-2 metaG | ecosystem: Host-associated > Plants > Roots >...
GGGACTCCGCGTGACACCGGCGCATCTTGCCGGGCACTTCGAGGTTCTGCAACAACGGGCTCGATCGCTTCGACTGCGGGACCTGATTCCGGCACTGCAACGCGGAGCGGTGCCGCCGCAGACGGTCGTGGTGACGTTCGATGACGGGTACGCCGACAATCTCGAGAACGCCCGCCCGCTGATGGAGCGGTACGATATTCCGGCAACTTTCTTCCTGGTATCGGGCAATTTGGCAAGTGGGGACCCGTTCTGGTGGGATGAAGTGGAGCGGGTGTTTCTGTATCCGGGAACTCTGCCGACCCGCCTTTCCCTGGAGATCGCGGGCGTCGTTCAGGAGTGGGACCTCGGAGAGGCAAGCCACTATCCCGAGGAGGTCGCCATCCTGCACAACGGCTGGAGGGCAGGTCAGAGCGCACCCTCCACTCGGCAGTCAGTCTACTACTCGGTCTGGGATATGCTCCGTCCCCTGGCGGCCGGCCCTCGGCGCGCAGCGATCGAGCAACTGGTGAGCTGGGCCGGAAGCCGTGCGGCAGGCCGCCATGAAGCCCGCCTCCTTTCCCCCTCCGAGGCTCGGAGCCTGGGAGGCAGCGACCTGGTCGAGATCGGCGCCCACTCGGTAACCCATCCCATGCTCGACACGTTGCCGCCGGCGCGACAGCAGCTGGAAATCGAGCAGAGCAAGGCGAACTTGGAGGAGATGATCGGAGAACCGGTGACGAGCTTCGCCTATCCCCACGGTGCGCACACCGCCGAGACGGCGGCACTGGTGCGAAACGCCGGATACCACTGCGCCTGCTCGACGGTCGCGGCCGCCGTCCGGCCCGGTACCGATCCCTACCGGCTCCCCCGGATGCACGTCGAGGATTGGGACGGGGAGGGATTTGCGCGCCGGTTGTCGAGCTGGTTCGAAGGCACGCTGTGACGCTCCCGATCGGCGGTTTCTTCGGACTCGAATCGGGAAGCGGGACCGGCGCCTACCATGACGGCGCCCTCGCCCTATCATTAGGCCGCGCGTGCCTCAATCTCGTGGTCCAGCACCTCCAACCAGCGAAGATCCACGTTCCGTACTATTCCTGCGATGCGCTGTTGGCGCCCATTCGGCACAACCGGGTTCCCCTCGAGTTCTACGAGCTCAACGCCGAGCTGGAGCCGCGCGCGCGGTTGAACCTGGGCCCGAATGAGTACGTGGTGTACATCAACTATTTCGGTGTCAAGCAGGCGGCTTCCAGACGCCTGGCGGCCCTGTATCCCGGCAGGCTCATCGTCGACAACGCGCAGGCGTTCTTTGTGCGGGAGCCCGTCGGACTGTGCTCCTTCAACTCGGCCCGCAAGTTCTTCGGCGTGGCCGACGGAGCATACTTGTATTTCCCCGGCATGGACCTGCCGGCGCTCGAGAGAAATACTCTGGCGCGCCAGGATCACCTGGTCGAGCGGATGGCGGGCAACGTCGAGTTCGCCTACCGGCGGTTTCTGGAATACGAGCGTGGGCTGAATTGTGATATCAAGCGGCCCTCGCTGTTCTCGGAGGAGCTCCTGGCACGCGTGGACTACCAGGGGGCGTCCGAGAGGCGCAAGGCAAACTACGAGGTGTACCAGCGTGACTTCGGGAGGATCAACCGGCTGCAGATAGAGCGGCACGACGACGACGTGCCTCTGTGCTATCCGCTGCTGCTGGACCGGGAAGTGCCCAAAGCAGCGCTGCATGAGCGCGGCATCTTCGTGCCGACATTCTGGGCGGATGTGACCGACCGGCCGGAGTCGGGGTTTGCGTTCGAACGACAAGTCACCCGAGACCTGCTGCCGCTGCCGCTGGATCAGCGCTACGATGCGACGGATTGCCGCAGGGTGATCGACGAGGTCAGGCGGCTGGTAGGGGGTTGAGAGGAGCTCAGGACCGGGGGTGTCCTACCACCGGCGGGGTCCCGTCTCGAGCAACCCGAGCAGGTACTTGCCATATCCGCTGTGTTTGATGGGATCCGCCAGGCGGGCCAGCCGATTGGCATCGATGAAACCCAGCCGGAATGCCAGCTCCTCGGGGCTGGCCACCTTGAGCCCCTGCCGCTTCTCGATTGCTTCGATGAAGCTCGACGCCTCCTGGAGTGCTTCGTGGGTTCCCGTGTCCAGCCAGGCCATCCCGCGGCCGAGCAGCTCGATACTGAGCTGCCGCCGTTTCAGGTACTCCAGATTCACCGCGGTGATCTCATACTCGCCTCGGGCTGACGGAGCGAGACCGGCGGCGATATCGACCACCTGATTGTCGTAGAAATACAGGCCGGTCACCGCGTAGGGCGAACGGGGATGCGCCGGCTTCTCTTCGATCCCGGTTACCTGCCCTTCCGCGTCGAGCTCCGCGACCCCGTACCGCTCCGGATCCCGCACCCGATACCCGAACACCGTCGCGCCCGCATCGCGGCGCCCGGCCGCTTCGAGGATCCCGGACAGCCCCTGCCCGAACAGGATGTTGTCGCCGAGCACCAGGGTCACCGGACCGGGTCCGATGAACTCACGCCCGACTACGAAGGCCCGGGCGATGCCGTCCGGCGTGCTCTGCGCAGCGTACTGGAACGAGAGTCCCCAATCGTCGCCGGACCCGAGCAGGCGTTCGAAGTGGGGAAGGTCTCGCGGCGTGGAAATCACCAGAATGTCGCGAATGCCGGACAGCATGAGGGTCGAGAGCGGGTAGTAGACCATCGGCTTGTCGTACACCGGGAGCAGCTGCTTGTTCATCACCCGGGTGAGCGGGTAGAGTCGCGTGCCGCTCCCGCCGGCGAGAATGATCCCTTTGCGAATCATGCGTCCGTCCCCAGTCTCTCGCCCCCATAACGACCGCCGCGAATGCGGCCCCACCATGCCTCGTGCTCCAGGTACCACGCCACCGTCTTCGCGAGGCCCGTTTCGAAGGACTCGTGTGGGCGCCAGCCGAGCTCGCGCTCGATCCTGACGGGGTCGACCGCGTAGCGGCGGTCGTGCCCGGGCCGATCCGCCACGAAGCTGATCTGGCCCCGGTAGCTCTCGCCGTCGGGCCGGGGGCGCACCGTATCCAGGAGGCTCATCACCTGCTCGACCACCGCGATATTCGGTCGCTCATTACGCCCTCCGATATTGTATCGCGTTCCGGGGACGCCGCCCTCCAGCACGCTGAGCAGGGCGCGGACATGGTCGTCCACGTAGAGCCAGTCGCGCACATTCCCGCCATCACCGTACACCGGCACCGGCTTCCCTTCGAGCGCACAGAGCATGACGTGGGGTATGAGCTTCTCCGGAAACTGGTAGGGACCGTAGTTGTTGGAGCAGTTCGTCACCAGCACCGGCAGTCCGAAGGTGTGGTACCAGGCCAGCGCGAGATGATCGGAAGCCGCCTTGCTGGCCGAATACGGTGACCGGGGAGCATAGGGTGACGCTTCCGTGAAGCTCCCGTCCTCACCGAGGCTGCCGTAGACCTCGTCGGTCGAGACGTGCAGGAACCGGAAACGGGCCCGGTCGTCTGCCGGAAGCGAGCGCCAGTACCCGCGTGCCGCTTCGAGCAGGACGAAGGTTCCGGCAATGTTGGTGTCGATGAAAGCGGTGGGGCGGTCGATGCCGCGGTCCACATGGGTTTCCGCCGCGAGGTGCAGCACCGCATCGGGCTGGTACTCGGCGAACACGCGGGCGACCTCCGCCGGGTCCCGAATATCCACCTTTTCGAAGCCGTAGCGCGAGGTCGCCGACACCTCGTCCAGCGATTCGAGGCTCCCGGCGTAGGTAAGGCAATCCAGGTTCACGACGTGCGCGTCGGTCTCCCGCAGCAGCCAGCGCACCACGGCCGACCCGATGAAGCCGGCACCGCCGGTGACCAGCACCGTTCCGTTCGGGGAGCGGAAACCCGGCTCTGTCATCCGAGCGCCTCGTAGACCTCGCTGGGGCGGACCGGACCCAGACGCCGGGCGATCGCCGGTCCCTGGTCGAGCGCAAATCGCACCAGGCCGGCCACCTCCTCCACTGCCGCTTCGTCGACGGCCGTGCCGGTCGGCAGCACGACGACTCGCCCGGCCACGAGATCGGTCACCGGCAGGCCCATGGCCGTCCCGGGAGCAAGCGAGCGATAGGGCTCCGCCCGATGACAGCCCGGAGAGAAATATCGCCGGGCAACGACTCCTTCGGCCACAAGCAGCTTGACGAGCTGATCGCGCGTCAGGCCGGCGTCCCCGCTCAGCTCGAGGACGATGTACTGGTAGTTACAGGATTCGCGCTCATCGTATTCGCAGTACTGCACGCCAGCGATCCCGGCGAGGGCCTTCCGGTACGCATGGTAGTTCCGCCGATTGATCGCGATGAAGTCGTCGAGTCCCTCGAGGCACGTCAAGCCCATGATGGCCGACGCCTCGTTCATCTTGCCGTTGATGCCGAGGCCGGCGACCTCGTCGTACCCGGAGATGCCGAAGTTCCGCATGCTTCGAAGACCCGCCGCCAGCGCGTCGTCGTCGGTCACCACGGCACCTCCCTCGAAGGCATTCAGGAGCTTGGTGGCGTGAAAGCTGAACACCTCGGCGTCGCCGAAGCCCCCGATGGGCCTGCCGCGCCAGGTGCAGGCGACCGCGTGAGATGAGTCGAACACGAGCCGGAGCCCGTGACGGCGAGCAATCGCGGTGAGCTCGTCGATCGGTGCCGGGCGGCCCCAGACGTGCACCGCGAGTATTCCGGTGGTTCGGGGCGTGATGAGCGCCTCGATCTTCGCCGGGTCGATATTGTGGGTGCGCTCGTCGATGTCGCAGAAGACCGGGGTGATGTGCTGCCATTGCAGCGCGTGTGCCGTCGCGATGAAGGTGAACGCCGGCACGATCACCTCACCGGCGAGTCCGCAGGCCCGGGCGACGATCTCGAGGCCCACCGTGGCGTTCACCATGGCTACGCAGTGGCGCACACCGGCCCTCGCCGCCAGGCGCTCTTCGAACTCAAGCACGTACGGGCCGTCGTTGGTCAGCCAGCGGCGCTCCAGCATGTCCTCGAGCCGCGCGAACAACCGGCTGCGATCACCCAGGTTGGGCCGGCCCACGAGCAGCCGGTCGGGAAACGCCGCCGGTCCTCCGAAGATCGCGAGATCTTCCAGGCGTCGCTTCACGAAACGCCCGCCGATCCGGCGCGCCGGTAGGCGGGGAAGTACCCGGGCGCGTCGGGATCGACTCCGGTGCGCCGGCACAGGAGTGCGTACGTCGCGGGGTCGTATACCTCGCGTAACGCCGTCAACTGGTAGCGGTCGGCGCCGAAGCGCTGCTTGGACCGCGAGATGGGATCGTCCGGATGGGCACCGCCACCCAGGTTGAGCAAGCGGACGCCCAGGTCCCGCAAGCGCTCGACCGCGTGCCAGATGAGCACCGCGGTGTACGGTTTCCCGTGGACGCCCGCGGCCAGCAAGAGCAGGTCAGCCGCATCCGGTGTGTATCCATACATGTGGACCGCTTCGATGCCGTCCGGCCCGTCGAGTCCGATCAGCAGGACCTGCCGGGCGGCGCAGTAGGCCTCCAGGGAAGCGGGAGTCCAGCGCAGAGACGCGGGAAGAGCACGCTCGGCGAATTCTGCGTAGGTCTCCCGCAGATGCCGAGTCAGCCGCTCGTGATCCGTGGTCATGCGCGGGGACAACTCATCGTATTTTCGGAGCTCCCGCCGGCGGTTCTGGTCCATCTGTCGCAGGAGAAGTTCGGCCGGCAGGCGCAGATCGAGGGCAAACAAGCAGTTATAGGCCTCGGCTCCAGTGGGCCAAGGCTCGGGGCAGAAGAACGGATTGAGACCGATATAGCCTGTGACGTACCCGGCCTGCCTGGTGAAGCTCTCCCAGCCGGCACGGAGGCGTTCGGGATCCCCCCCGCCTGCGAATCCCGAAACGCCCGGTGGCGTTGCGATATCATGGAACTCGTCGAAGGGCCGGACCATGAGGGCGCAGACCAGCCGGTCACCCGCCTCGTCGAAGCGCCACAGGAAGGTGTCCATCCCGGTCGTGAGGGACATCGCGTGGCAATGTTCCCACGTGTGGGTAAAACCGTGGGGTATACCCTCGAGCGCCCGCTCCCATTCGTCGCGCCCGGACAGGGGCACCAGGACTCCGGCCACCTCAGACGCCGTGACCCGGTGAGCCAGCTGCCACCGCGGCATATGCTCCGCGACCAAAAAGACCAACCGGGTCGAACTCGGCGCGGAGCCCCGCGCGCTCGAACGCCTCGGCGTATTCCGCGGCGGTGAACAGACCCATCGCGTGACGCTCGGTAAACGATTCGACGCCCTTGGGCGTGCCGACCAAATGGTGGATGTCTACAATGGCGATGTTGTCGACGGGCGGGGGACTGGTGTACATCCAGGCGATCTTGAGGTCCGGCTGGTCCACCACGTTGAGGGTGACGCGGTCGGTCCAGTACTGCTCCGGCGAGAAGTACGGCTCCAGGAAGACAACGCCCCTCGTCTCGAGGTGGTCCCGGAATCGCTCGACCGTCCGCCGGAGGTTCGCGGCGGTCCGCACATAGGCAATGGCACTGAACAGGCACGTGATCACATCGTACCGGCGGCCGGTATCCATGACGGCCATGTCTTGCTGGTAAAGGGCAGCGTCGCCGAGTCGGTCCCGCGCGATGGCGAGAAGGTCCGGATTCAAGTCGAGGCCCTCGACCTCATACCATTGCCGCAAGACCTGGAGATGCTTCCCCGTGCCGCAGCCCACGTCGAGGAGACTCCTGGCCCCGGGTCGGAGAAGCTGAATCCTTTCGTGCAGTGACCGCGCGGCAGTTTCATAGTCTCGTGATCCATAGAGCGCGTCGTAGAAGCGAGCGGAGCGGCCGTACATCAAGCCTCCCGGTGCGTAGCGGACGATCTGATCAGGTGCAACTCAGGAGAATTCGCCCGCGCGATAGGCGGGGAAGTATTCGTTCGGGCGCCCTGCCGCCAGCAGCCGGTATGCCTGGGGATCAAGAATGCGGCCGCAAAGCCAAGCGGTTCGTTCGGCGGTTGCCCAGCCTCGCTTGAAGTCGCCCAGCCCGTCCGCGTCTTGCTCAGTCACTCCCGCGCCACCGCCGAGATCGAGAAACGTAAGACCAATCCCCTTCAGATAACGGATCGCGGAATCGACCATGGCATAGGTGGCACTCAGCTCATATCCTCGCGCACTCGAGGCACTCAGGTGATAGTAACCATACTCCCCATGGGTTGCCCACAACGACATCGCCACGGTCTCGTTGCCCGAGACAGCCCGGGCCACGTGCATGCCGGGCACCGCAAACAAGGCTGCAAATGAGGCGCGCGAGAACGCCCGGAGACCTTGAATCGTGTGCCGTGCCGCGAGTGCGGCGTAGAGCTGGCTCCACTGGTCCAGTAACTCTGCCCGTGCCGGCGCGACGTCCGTTTCCAGCCGACGTGCCGCCGCACGTACCATGGTCCTATGGCCCGCCCTCGTGGGACCGGTCCACCCCTCGAGCTCTGCGACATAATGGGTTTTGAACCGCCGGATATGATCCCGAAAGATGCGGCGCAGCTCCGCTTCACCAGGCGCGCCCAGGGGATCGGGTACCGCCGTGAATGTCACCCAGGTTTTGCCGGAGGTCTGCAAGTCGTCCAGAAGCGAGTCCCAATGCCCGCAGGCCATGAGCGGATAACACCCCGCGGCGTCCAGCCGATCGGTGCCCGGAATCGCCCGCTCGAGGGCCCAGGCAGCCGCCCGTGCCAGGGGGCGTGGCGTGCCCCACTCGGACAGAGATGCCGCGTAGGACGCGTGCAGATACCCGGTGGAGGTTGCGGGTTGCATGGAGGCCGATCGTGTCTGATACCTGGACGCCTGGCTTGCATAAAGTACCGCCGGTCCACTCGGCGGGGCCAGCCTCGACTAACACCTGATTCCGGGAGGTCCCGCGCCACCTATCCGCCTGTGTCGAAAGAATTTAGCGGGCCAATTCGGAATCCGCTCGCCTCCGGAATTCACGGCTCGCGTGTTGCATTCCCGTGGCAGCGGCCAACCTGAGTAAGTTTGTTGTCGAGGATCAGGACCGCGCGCCGGGGTCGAAAAAGGTTCGAGGGAGGCACCGTTTTGCCATGAGCGAGTTGATTCGCCTGCGTTCCGGTGCCACGCTGCCCCGGACCATTGCCGACTACGACAAGGGCCGCCCGGCGGCCCGTTGGCGCTCCCTCCGCTCGTTCTGCTACGCGCCCTTTCTGAGCATGGACTTCGACGCCACCGGTGCGATCCGGCTGTGTAACCATTCCCACTCGGAGATCGGCCGGGTCTCGGAGGACGTTTCGGTGATCGACGTCTGGCGCGGCGAGCTCTACCGGCGGTACCGGGCCGAGATGGCCGCCTACATCGTGGATGAGCACAACTGCCGGCATTGCGTCCGGCAGTGCGCCGCCGGTTCCGGCAGCCACGTGTTCGCGGTTGAACAGTTCGACGGCGGCGCCAACGACGATCCCGCGCCGCCCTACCCCAAGCGGCTGATCTTCCGCTTGAACAGTACCTGCAACCTCGCCTGCATCATGTGCGATGGCATGACCTCGTCCCGCATCCGGAAGGAGCGGGATCGCCTGCCGCCCACTCCGTCGATGTACGGCGAGCGCTTCTTCAAGGACATGGAGGAGATCCTCCCCCACGTGGAACACATTGAGTTCTACGGCGGCGAGCCGTTCCTGGTGAAGGAGCACCTTCGCATCTTCGAGATCCTGGAGCGGGTCAAGGCCCGCTGCACCATCTACGTCAATACCAACACGGTGTCCCTGCACCCGAGCGCCAAGCGCTTCCTCGAGAAACTCAATTTCAAGACGGTCGCGGTCTCGATGGACGCCGTGGACGGCGAGCTGCACAACGAAATCCGGGTCGGCCTCAAGAGCGAGCTCTTCTTCAAGAATATCGAATACCTCCTGGAGCTCCGGGGCCGGAAGGGTCTTGCCGTGATGCTCAACGTCACCGAGCACCGCAAGAACTGGTTCGAGCTGCCCGAGGTCTTCCGCTTCGCGGAGCGCAAGCGCATCTACCTCCACATCAACACCTGCATCCACCCGCATAACGTCACGCTGTACACGCTGCCATCCGACCAGTTGCGCTACGTCCTGGCCCATCTCGAGAGCCAGCGCGAGGCGCTTCTGGCCGAGTACCCGAAGCTTTCCAACCTGCCGAACTACGACTTCCTGCTGTCGCTGATCCGGAGCGAGCTGACCTCGCGCGGCGCCGACTGGGCGCCCGTGCTCACGAATCTCAACCTCGCCAGCGATGGCCTGCTCGCCGCTCCCCGCCCCGGGAAGGCCCCGTTCGAGACGCCGGCTAAGATGCTCCGCGAGGCGGATCGGATCGTGCGTTCCCTTGATGGGGCGACCGCCGGGAGGATGCTGGCCGACATCCTGGATCGATCAGGCCGGCTCCCCGACGCGTCCGCCTGGCAACCCGTGGTGACGCGGATCTCCGAGATTCTCGCGGCTTCGCCGGCCGGCGCGTAGCGATGGAGTCAGGCCCCGCCGGCGATGGGAGGCCTGTTCTCCTCGGGGCCGCCGCGCTCGTTGCGGGGGTACTTTCCGGCCTGATCCTCTTGGCGCGGCCATGGGGAATCGGGCATTTCGCAGGTCTCGTCTTTGGCGCCCTCACGGTGGTGGCCGCTCTCAAGGCCTGGAGGACCGGCAGCCGTCGCGACGCCGGGTTGGCCCTGCTCGCGCTCTCGCTGCTGGTCGGGGCGTTCCTCCTCAGGGTCGCGGGAACTCCGCCACTCACGCGATTCCGGCTGGTCCAGACCGCGGCGATCCTCGGGTACGGCGCCCTCCTCGGCGGATGGCTTCTGGTTCGAATGGGTGGCTACAAGCCGGGACGGGCTGCGCTGCTCGGCTCGGCCGCGGCCCTGGGGATCCTGGCCGCCGACAGAATCCTCGGACTGGGAGCGCCGGACGATCGCATCCCCGCACGGAAGGATTGGCCCGATTCCACTGACCGGCATCCGCGCTTAGGGAGGGTGCCCCGTCCGTACGCCGACTTCAAGACCTACTATCGCGACAACCATCAGGGATACTTGCCCGAAGAAGACCTGCGGGCCAACACATGGGAGCTCGACTCCCAATGGGGCAGCAGGGCCGAGCTCTTGCTTCCGCCGGACAACCCGACCCTCATCAGGGTGGCGATCAAGAAAGGGAACCCGGATTCGGCCTGGACCGTGCAGCTGACCCAGTCCCGGTTCGCGATCAAGCCGCGGATGCCGTACTACATCACCTTCCGGGCGCGGGCGGACCATCCTCGGAAGGCCGTCATCACATTCGCCCAGCACCACCCTCCCTGGGCCGAGTTGGGGCTCCATCATGAGCTCAATCTCACCAGGGAGTGGCAGGAATTCCGGGAAGTATTCCTTGCGCGGCGGGCGGATACCAATGCGATGATCGACTTCCATCTGGGGGGGAGCGAGATCCCGGTCGAGATCGCTGACGTCACGCTGCACGGTCCGCCATCGGGGCAACCGGTGAGGCCCTCCCTCGCCGCCAAGCGCTTTTTCATCCGGCACCAGCGCAACGCATTGGGCTGCCGGGACCGGGACTATGCCAGTCCCCCGCCGAAACAGATGGTCCGGATTCTGGCGCTCGGCGATGGGTTCACGTCCGGCATCGGGGTGCACGAGAAGGACACCTTCACGAAGCAGCTCGAACGCGAGCTGAACGGACAATCCCGGACATCGCAGCCCGCCGGCTACGAGGTGATCAATTGCGGCGTGTCCGGGTACGGCACCCACGAGCAGCGCCTCTTTTTCGAATTGTTTGCGACGAAGTACCAGCCGGACATCGTGCTGGTGACGATGGCCTGGAACGACGACCGGTTTTACTGGGAGGACAGCCGTCGGGAGTTGTTCCGGCGCGGCCCGCGCGGCATCGCACAACTCTCCTCGGTGGCCCGCAAGATCGACGCAAGCGAGCGCCTGTGGCGCTCCTATGACTACCGCCGGTCGGTCCAGGATCTCCTGGCACTCGACAAGGCGGCCCGGGCGCAGGGGGCCAGGTTAATCGTTGCCGTCTCCCGCCATGGTCCGGCCGGTCTGGGTGATTCGCTCCTTGCCACGGTGCGCAGGGGGATCAAAGGATCGGCGATTCCTCTGCTCGACCTGGGAGCGCCCGCCGCCGCGGATTCGGGCAAGGGGAACCTGAATGAGCCCCCGGGACCGGCGGCCCACCGGGCCGCGGCCCTCGAGCTGGTGCGCTGGCTGCGGCAGGATATCCTCCCGGGCCCGG
>Ga0070698_100008341_pt1 | contig 11198 bp, 8 predicted proteins | sample KBSK1502metaG_FD_65477 | JGI IMG/M metagenome (GOLD analysis project Ga0070698, IMG submission 65477) | Corn, switchgrass and miscanthus rhizosphere microbial communities from Kellogg Biological Station, Michigan, USA - KBS K1-50-2 metaG | ecosystem: Host-associated > Plants > Roots >...
CTGATGGCAGCTTTGACCTCCGGCTCTTTTTCAGGAGGGAAGTGGTCTTCCTTCTTCTTTGGGTTGTTGATCATATAGCCCGTGAACAGGAAGATCAGGTCATTTCCTTTGCGGGGCTTTTCTGGTATTTCAACGCGACCCTTCTTAAGGTCGCGTGTTGAAACAGTGATTTCCTTTTGATTGCGCCTCACTTCCTCATTGATTGCGCTAATGCCAGCCTGAACAAACTCACGTCGTAGATCCAGTGAACGCAGCATTTCAAGTTGCCCAAGTGAGGATTGCAAAAAAAATTGATTGCGTCGCGACGCAGTTAGCGCTTTGCGGTAGGCGCGCGTTACTTGTGGGATAATGTCGGCGGTCAGAACCCGTAATTCTGCTAGAGAGATCAAAGTCCAGTAATCTGCCATCGGATCCTGTGCCTTACTTTCCAGCGCAAAGATCAACGCTCCGCGCAGTTCAGGCAGGATTTCGCGCACCCAGGTGATATCTGGATCAGGTTCCTTCTTGTTGTCATATTTATCCGCCAGATGAACGAGGAGCGTTCCCAGCGAGAGCGCGTTGACACCGGCGAAGTTATCTTTGGTATTCAGGTCGAGCCGATAACCTCTTAAGTATGTTTCGAAAGACTTGATCAGCCAGTGGTAGGACTCGAAGGCGGTCTTGAGACGCAGTTCCTTTTCGCGGATCCACTTCCAGGACTCATGCCACATTTCCTTGTAGATGCGTCCAAGATAGGCGACTGCTTCGAAATCGTTGGGCACATCTGCCAGCAGCCCTTCAATCTTGACAATGGCATCGTCCACGCGACCAAGACGATTAAGGTGGAAAGCTTCTTCACGTCTGAAGGTCAGGTTGCGTGAATTCACTTCCAGTCCCTTGCGGTACTGGCTTAGTGCAAGTTCGTTGCGTCCCATGCTTGCCAGTGCCCTGCCAGCCTCGCCAATGGCCTCTTCTTTGATGAGGGGGTTCTTGATCTCTTCTGTTAATAAAAGTATGTCACCGATCCGTTTTTGTCGTTGGGCGATGGTGACACGTTGTTTCCATTCGTTGTATTCGCGCCAAAAACCGGTTGCCAGCGGAGTGCGCAGAGTCCTTCGATCTGGTTCCACCAGGCCGGTCAACAAATTGTATATGGGGCTATGGACGCGCTCAGGCTCAGAGGCCCAGGTGGCACGGCAGGCACGATTAAAAACTGCCTTGTCTTTTTCCAAAAATTCCGGGTCTGGCACACCATCGGGGGTAATGTGATAAGGCATGGTGCGCACATTGAACACATCAAATGGCATGTAGGCGCGTCCTGCCTGGATGTGAACGATGCCGCGTTTACGGAATGCATGCCTGATTCCCAGTTCATAGAATACATTGGCATTATCGATGCTCATATCTGCGATACAAAGATCAGCCAGCAGCAACTCCTGGAACATATCCGTCAGAATATCGCCACTCGCGCTTTCCTCGTCCGCACGGAAGGGTTCAAAGCCAGCCATCTCAAGCACGGGCTTGATCAACTGCGCATAAATCGCATTGAAATCATAGAGCGATCCATCGCCGCCTTTCTTTTTCCCAAAAGGCATGATCACAAATGCGTGCGGATGCATCTCCGGTCTGATCGGACCTGAGCCTTTTTCCGACTCATCAGCGATCTCCAGCATCTTGACCTGAGAATTGGTGGGCGTAGGTTCCTGGATAACGACCGTTTTTGAGATAACAGGCGCTTCCTGTTGTTTTTCCGGAGATACTGCCTGTGATGTTTGAGAGGGTATTGTAGATGGTTGCATGGCTTTTTCTTCCTTCTTCCTTCCAGACTGACTTTGCGAATCCATGAACGCTCCGCTCAACCTTTTACATCTTCTGTTTTGGGAAAACGGGAAAGAATTTCATTGAGTTCTTCCTTGGTGGTGTCTCTGCCAATGTGAACGTGGGCATACTCCTTTGCAATATCTGCAAGGGAGGATGTGAAAGACGAGGCCTTCTCCACGACGCCTTCCACCATTTCGACGGCCGCCCTACTCATGGCCGCCAGTTCCTGCTGGACAACTTCGGACGAGGCTTCCTCGGCTAGCGAGCCCAATGCAGCTTTGAAGGTCTCATCCACTGTTTCTTCGGCATCTGCAAGAGTCGCGCTGGTAAATTCCACGATGCTATCGCTCATGGCCTGTTTCGTGCGCTCGTCTGATTCTACAGACTCTTTGATTACTCGATTGACCAAGCTGGCTTCTTTTTCAAGATCCGAATCCTTAAGTGCTTCCTGCATCGATTTGATGTATTCTGTGTTTTGTGCCCACAATACATCCTCACACCCGCGCACCATTTTGTAAAACTCGGAAGGCGTGCGTTCTTCCATTTCCAGGTTATGCCAGTGATCGTAAAGGATTGTCAATTCCATAACAACTTTACTGAAATTTTTGATAATTGCATCCAGGTTGCGTATTTCCTGCCAGCCGATATATGCCGCAGCAAGGGAAGCTGTAAGAGCGACCAAAAGAGTTGTCTGGTCAAAGGCAGCTAAAAGGGCGCCTGCCGCGCCAAAGATCACAATATAAAATTGAAGCCGGAATCTTTCGGATTTGTATTGGTTTACTTTCTTGTTGTGCCAACTTAGTTGGTCTTCCAGCCGAAATTTGAAATACTCCTCACCAGTCAAATCGCCAAAGCCTTCATCACTGTTTGGGTTTTCTGGTAAATAGTATGGAGGGATTGGACCGCTATATGTTTCGAAAGCAAATTCCCCGCCCATTCCGCGATATACCTGTCTTTGGATTTCGTTAAGTCTTTTTTCCAGATACGAGCGGCGGGAGTTCTTCTTCTGCAGAATTGTGCGATAGAAATATATTTCCTTCAGAATCTCTTCCGCGCCCGCGCGTGTGATAAGGAAATCGCCATTTGAGAAGCCTCGCGTAGCAATAGCCGCTAGTGATGATGCAAGGATTGGCGTGGTAACAAGCAAAACTCTAATAGCCAGGCCAACGAGGCCAGAACTTTCACGTGGGAACAGTTGGGAAAGAATCGCAAACAGGGTCGCCACAACACCGAGAACAAGAATCCATCGGCGCATAGTATAGTACAGGCTTCTTCCTCTGAGTGCCGATTTATCCAGATGGGCAAAGCGCGTCCATGCGATATTAAGAATCGGTGTATTTTTTTGTGATCCCGTTTCCATGGATGACTCCTTCGTGTTCGAGCTTATGGGTGAATTATTCAACATAATGGATCCTGATCTAGCGCGCCACGAACCAGGCCGCGACGACACCTTCTGTCCCGGTTGGGTCTTTGACTTTGAGCCACTGATCGTTCTTCCCGATCTTTGCCTCTCCATTTGGTTCTGTTACTGTGAATTCAGTTCCAATAGGTACTCGTTTGATAAGCGTCGCATCGCTGACAATGGGTTGTTTGCGAAGCGCGACCGCTTCTGCGGTGGCTTTTACTTTTAGTGGTCCACCTGTCACAGCGCCAGTGGATGAAGTAGTGGCGGCGGCTTGTTGCGCAGTCGTACCACCCGCGTATTTGACATACCAGGCCGCCACGAAACCTTCCTTGCTGGCAGCATCGCGCACTTTAAGCCATTGACCCGTCACACCAACTTTTGGAATGACCTGATTGGCCGGTTCAACCGAAGCCAGTTGTTCGTTGATGGGAACACGCCGAATCAAAGTTTCGGGGGCAATGACAGCCTGTGAACGGAAGGAGAGTTCTTCGGTTGGCAGGAATATTAATGCGCCCGCTGGCAATGGCTTCGCGGCCGCGCTGGATGTATTGGCAGTTGCAGGTTTGGAGGCAGATGTACTCGCGACAACGGAAGCAGGTTTCGTCGTGGAAGGAGCCGGGGGCTGTCCCTTTTTATCCGAAACGTACCAGGCAGCAACGTATCCCTGATCACCTTTTGGATCCTGTACATTGATCCATTGGCCGTTGACTCCCAGCTTGGCTTTGGCGGTGGCCTTTGGCTCAAGGCAGGTGAGTTCGGTTCCCAGCACCATGCGCTTCCAAAGAAAACCGCTGACCGATGGGTCGGCGCGCAAAGCCAGATCATCTTCGGCGGCATAGAGTGTGAATTTATCGGCGGGGAGCGGAACTTTGGTCACTTTGGGAGGCTCAGGTGGCGTGGCGCTGTAAGAGTCGAACCAAAGGACACCGCTGATCTCAGATTCGAGTTTGGCACCATTATATTTATAGCGCGTGGTGAGTAGAACTTCTTTATCAGGGCCATCGCCACTGTATTTATACGGATCATACAGAACGTAATCGTTCCCTTTTTTTTCCTTGACCAATACAAAGTGAGTTTGAATGCCGGTCTGTTTATTCCAATCCACCTGCAGGATGACGGGTTTTCCGGCAGCCACCGCCGCATCGATCTGTGAAATGGGAGCGGGGAAACTTTCACAAGGTTGCATATCGCGATATGCACAATTCGGCCAGATATACGGCAGAACGCTGGGAATAAAAAACGCTCCTTGAAAGCCGCCGGCATTTTTCATCTTTTCGTTGACTGTTTCAGGAGTTTCATTATAGCCAATGCCGTTCAGCATCATCGTGACCGACGTCATCAAACATCCCCAGCCGCCGATCGTCTCAGATGAATTTCCCAGTTTGGCGCTCTTCCACTTTTCATCGTTTTGATAAAGGTTTTGTGTCTTGAACACTGCCTGCCTCCATTGCTGAATTGGCTTAATAGTAATTTTCGGGTTCAATCGGTAGGACTTAAGTACTAGCGATTTGATTTTACTTCAAAATGGACTCTGACCGAAATTATACTTTTGTTCATTGTCTTCGCCTAAATTTATACGACTTTTGACACGATTCAGGCTGGACGTTTAGCGGATTCTGTTTCGTTGGTTTTTGAAAAATGGATGATATTTCCACCTCAAATAAATAAACACGCGATCACGAAATTAGTCGCGACAATTTATGGGCTGTCAGTGTCTCAATTGCTGTTTTCGGCCAGGCCCGCCGAGTCCCACCAGCGGGAGAGGTGCTGCTCTGGTCGGTGTGGGTGATCGGCGTAATGCGAGATATCGTTGAAGAGCATTAACCGGGCGCGCACCGCGTCTTTGAAATCAAGGATATTGAGGCAGGCGGGTGCCTGGTCGAGCCGGTCGCGATAGCCGCGCGCGTCGAAGCCCAGCAGGCTGCTGATGATGAGTCTAAGGGTGGCTTTGTGAGAAACCACCAGCACATTTTTATCTTCATGGTTGACCACGATCTCGCGGATGACAGGCAAAGCGCGCGCCAGTACGCTGATGCCAGATTCGCCTCCCTTTGGCGCAAAAGTAAACGGGTCCGATTCCCAGGCTGTATATTCTTCGTTGAAGCGTTCTTCCACTTCCTTGCGGGTCAGGCCCTCCCAGTGTCCATGACTGATCTCGCGTAATCCATCGTACGAAGTTGGCGACAGTCCATGAACCCTGGCAATGATGGCGGCTGTCTCAACTGTGCGGTCCAGCGGGCTGCTATAGATGGCAGAGATATTGTCATCTGCGAGGCGCACTGCCAAATGTTCCACCTGGCCGCGGCCTTCATCTGAAAGATATACATTTGCCGCGCCGGAAAAGCGATCTTCTGCTGTGAGGGGTGTTGCGCCATGCCGTACAAGATAGAGACGGGTTGTCATGGAAGACCTGCCTTGAAGGATTATTAATTTATTTTAACATATCTGTCAAAAAATTCTATCGTCCTTTGCATGGCAGTGCTGAAATAATTCGAGATATTATGGTTATCTCCGTCATATTTATATAGTTCCACATATTGCTCGGCTTCAAGCATCTGATAATAGAGCAGCTCTGAAAATTCCAGTGGCACATCTTCATCAGCAGTGCCGTGATGAAGTTGTATCGGACCTGATAGATCCGCCAGGTACGAGTTTGCTGAAATCGAACTCCAGAATTCGGGGTTCTCTTCGGGGGAACCAAAAGTATCTATCAGGGTAGTGCGCCAGGAGCCCGGCCGCGGTGTGGAAGGAGGGGATGTTCCTCGTCGCCAGCGCGTTAGCAGGTCTGGATACGAAGCGACGACTCCAGCCCATATTACTCCTGCTTTGATATCGCCTGTGATCACCATTGAGCGTAGCGTGATGTATCCGCCCATGGAATGTCCCCACATGCCGATGCGATTCGGGTCTGCATCCGCATGCCGCTTCATGGAAGCCACTGCATTAAGGACATCGACCGTATAATCTGGCCTGCTGTAGGCACCGCCTGCCTCACCTTCTGAATTTCCGTGACCGCGATAATCTGAACGGAAAACGATGTAACCGCTGCGCGCGATCAGGTCTACATAGGCGATGTAGCGTTCGGTCGTGACGTAGACATCCGGCGGAATGAATCCATGATTGAAGATGATGACGGGCCAACCCGTGGACGGTTTTTCTCCATTGGGAATTGTCATCAGAGCGTAGATCTTCAAGCCTTCAGAGAGATAGGAGACCAGGTAACGGCTATAGTTCACGCCGGGGTCCAATACGCTTTCGACCACAATATCACTTCCTGGATATTGGCGCGCTCGCATGGCGTCGATCTGCAGCGGAAACGGAACAGCTGTATTTGCCGGGATTGGTGTAGATGTAGGCACTTCCGTAGGCGGTAGGGTAGGCAGCAAAGTGGCTGTGGAAACTGGAACCTCTGTAAATGTGGGCGCAGATGTGGCCGGGCTGCTGCCACAGGCACTGGCGATAAATGAGAAAATGACCAGCATTGACCAAAAAAACAGTGATTTTTTCATTGTGAAATCCTCTTGGACTGTCGGAACGAATGCACCATTCTAGCGTGGAAAGCTTACACAGTGCCGCATAATTATTTAGACTTGAAGTAAATCATATCCTACAATTCAATCCAAAAAGTTTAGTAAATAATGAGACAAGCGGTAGAGCAATTTTAGATTATGTGTAAATTGTACAGCCGCGTTCTTCGAGTTGTACGAACCATTCTGGCATTGACTGAAACCTGTTCCAGCGCAGATCAAGTTTCTCCAGGTTTTTTAGGTTTGCCGTGCTTGCAGGCAGCGAGGAAAGTTTGTTCGCTCGTAGATCCAGAAATCTGAGCTTTTTCAGATTACCGATCGACTCTGGAAGAAATGTCAAATTGTTGAAACGTAGATCAAGATCATTGAGGCTGGAGAGGCCACTGAGCGAATCTGGAACCGATTCGATCTGGTTACTTTGTAACATTAGCTTTTTAAGATTTTTCAATTTGCCAATGGTTTCAGGGATCGAGTCCAATTGATTGTCTATCAGGTGCAGTTCCCGAAGCGCCGTCAATTCGCCAATTGAGTTTGGAAGCGATTTAAGTTGATTGTTGTAGAGTCTTAATTCTATTAATTTGGTTAATTTTCCAATATCCTCAGGCAGCGCGGACAACTGGTTGTCGGTGATGTTCAGATAAATAAGTTCCTGTAAACTTTCAAGTGCAATCGCAACTGAAGTCAGATGATTATTGCTGAGATAAAGAAATTTGAGATTTACAAGTTTTGCAAGTGAACGCGGCAGAACCGTGAGCTTATTGTGACCAGCATCCAGCATTCGAAGTTTTGTAAGGTTTCCAATGCTTTCGGGAAGCGCATCAAATTTGTTGCCTGCCAAATTTAGCACTTCAAGATCCGTTAATCGCCAAATACTTTCTGGAACCCCGGTCAATTGATTCTTATATACGCTCAGCGATTTGAGACCCGTGTGTTGACCTATCTCCTCTGGAAGTGTGGAAAGATTCTTGTCGTCCAGGTTTAGTTCCTGGATATCATCCAGGTCATTAATAGAATACGTGGTTTTGCCCGGTTTGGATTGATGCTCCATGTGGTGAATTGTAGCGCAAAACAAACCGCCTGCTCTCACTGAGAAGGCGGTGCTGAGATTGTTCAAAGTATTTCAGTAAACCCTGCGCTACGGCGTTACAGAGAGTATGTTTGTTATCTTATGAATTATTCTTTGCCGTTGTTGTTACAGATTTTGTTACTATCTCCTGCAAAACCTGCATGTTCACGTCATCCAGCTTTTTGATGTACAGGCATGCTTTACCTGTTTTATATTTCCCAAGTCTTTCGAGCAGGCTGCCATATTCATCAAAGCCGGAATGAATATAAAGCGTCAGGTTCTGTTTGCGCGGCGAAAAGCCTGCCAGAAAAAAATCACCTGCGCGCCCACTCTTATATTCATAATGGTAATCGCCAAAACCGATGATACTCGTACCCCACATTTTCGGCTCATTATTTGTAGCAGTTTTCATCATGTCCAGAAGCTTGTAGCAATCTTTTCTTTTATCTTCGGGGAAGCCCTCAAGAAATTCATCAACACTTGCATCATTGACTTTGGTTTTTAAGTCAGCCATGAGCGGAGGCTCCCTTCTATAATAATGGATTCTTGGAGTTAAAAAAATTATAGCACATTTGTTTTATGTGAAAAAGTTATTTAGTTTGCTCCCTGCGCCATCCTCGGCGCAGGACTTATTAAGAACGCCGCCAGGGACTGCGGCTGGGCTGTTTAGAAATAATACTTTCGCCCTATAAATAACGTAGCCACCATTTTGTTGAATTGTTTTCCTTATATCTTTGATACCACTTGCAAAGCGGATATAACAACACGATCAGCAGGATCCAGACTATATAAACCGCCTCGATCCGAAGCCCGAAGCTGCTCAATGTTCCAGAGGCGATTGCCCTGGCTGTCAATATGTACTCTCTCCAATCGCGGCCCGCGAAAACCAGCGCGAGCATGGCAAAGGCGTGGATAAAATAAAGATGCAGAATATAAAAGAAGAATGGTACCCTGCCAAAGACCACAATTGGATTTGTAGTTCTGGGCTGCATCCTTTCACTCAACGCCAGGAAGATCAGCGGAGGCCCGATGGTCATTAATAGGAAGTGTAATGAAGGAGGGTATTTGGTTGTATTTAGAAATGACATGATCGTAAACAGGGAAGAGCCTTGCGTGGACCACGGCCCTGGCTCGCCATATAAGTTGAATCCACGCAGGGCCAGAAATAGCGAAACCGCGCCCAGCCCGATCAATACCAACCAGCGTCTTCTTCTTTGTTCGTCAAAATCCTTTGTGTAAAATGTTCCAAACATATATCCCAGCGCCATCAGTCCCAGCCAGGGTAGGATCGGATAGAAAAGGCTGATGGTGGTGTCGCCCAGGCGAAACGCATTTGGCTGATGCAACGCATACCATAGGAGATCGCGAAATGATGTTCCATTAACTGTAATTGGGTCCAACAGGTTGTGCCCGAATACGAGAATTATTCCAATTGCAAATATCATCTTTAGGGGCAGGAATATCAGAACCGATAATATTATCAGGCTGACGCCAATTGCCCAAATGACTTGCAGGATACAAAAACTGAAAGTGACATCAAACGTCCATGCGAAATTGATAATGGTTAGCTCGGCAATAAGGAGCCAGATGCCGCGCGTAAACAAGTACCATGAAAGCTGGCTGATCCTTGTCTTATTCGATCCATATAGAAATGCAGATGTGCCAGTGAGGAAGACGAAAACAGGCGCGCAGAAATGTGTGATCCAGCGCGTGAAAAACAGCAGGGGAGTGGTGGTGGCAAGATTTGTCGGTTCTGAATACCAGGTGCCCAACGCAAAATACATGCGGACGTGATCGAGCGCCATGATGAGCATGACGGTACCGCGCAGAAGGTCAATGGAGGTGATCCTTTGAGTCTGACTGCGCGTCTTCAACGCTCCGCGTTGCATCGAATGATCAGGATTCTGCTTCGGCCAACCTGGTCTTTAGAAATACCCACGGAGCACCAAAGGTTACCCAGAAAGTTGCCAACGCATAACGGAAATAACGCAATGCATACCCGGCAATGGTTTCATCTGCGGCGATCATGGCGAAAACGATATCCAGCCCGAAGTAGATCAGGAGCAGGCCGATGATCCCGAGCACATAACTGAGGACGCGTTTACCCCAATTTTCGGCAGGTCGAAAATTAGCCTGGGAGCGCATCAATGCATAGCCTGTGATCGAACCGAACAGTGCCCCAGCCAGCGTGAAAGAGTGACTGATCGAACGCGCCTCAGTTGAATAACTGCTCCACGAGGCAGGATCCGGCGTCCCTGAAATAATGGAGCGGATCAGTATGCCCAAAACGATAACAACTCCAGAAGCAACAAATCCAATGGCGATTTGGGCAGATAATGTTTTTGATCGCGCCCAGGTCGCAATCTGGTCTGAACGTGTGGCAGCGATCCACAAAACGATCCCACCGATGAGCCAGCCGAATAATACGTCGTGCAGGAAATGAACGCCCAAATATAAGCGTGATAGTCCGATGAAGAAAAGAATGATGAATATTACAACCCGGAACCATGTTTGTTTTGCGCGGTAAGCAAGATAGCCGCCAATGGCAAGTGAGTCGCTGGCATGCGAAGACGGGATTCCGTATGAAGCTTCTTCTGCCAGGCCCCTAACGCCTCCGATCCAGTATGGGCGCGGCTGATGGAGGAGGAGCTTGAACGATGCTGCGACCACGTCAACGGCGATGAGGATCAGCAATGCACGGATACCCAGACGTTTGTCGAGGGCCCAATAGATGAAAGGGGCAACGACCAGATAAAATTCGACACGACCAAAGAAGCTGAAGAAGTTCATCAAACCATCGAGGGATGGGCTTAAAGTTTGCAATGCCTGGATCAGGCTGATGCTGAGCTGCTGTAGAGCGTCCATGAGAATCTCCTCCTTGCGGCAAATTGTGTGCAGTGGGAATACTATATTACATCTCACCGCCAATTTCAAGCCCCAACTTATTTGATTTTAGCGAAAATTTCAGTGCTCTTGACTTATTGAGGCGATATACACACTGGCGCGTCAAAAACCAAAATATTGTGTTTTATTATTTTCTATCTTTCAAGGGCCGGATGTTTATAGATGGCTGCCAGCCCGATCACTGCACCCAATGTAAGGATGCCCGGAGCCAGAACGGGATTCGCTCCCTCTAGTGTCGCGCGGATCAATTCCCAGGTCGTGGAGTTTGCGGCGATCTCCAATCGAAATGCGAAATTATTTAGCATGTGCTCATAGAAGCCGATCAGGCTGCAGACTGCGATCAGGATCATGGACCACTGCATGGCTGTTATCGTTCCGCGGCTCGGGCGAAAATATGCAAAGGCTAAAGTAATGAGCCCCAGCGCGGATAATGCAATGGGGAGAAATTGTATGGTCTCACTCCAGTGACTGAGGAAAGTTAACTCAGTCACTGGAG
>Ga0070698_100008343_pt1 | contig 11196 bp, 10 predicted proteins | sample KBSK1502metaG_FD_65477 | JGI IMG/M metagenome (GOLD analysis project Ga0070698, IMG submission 65477) | Corn, switchgrass and miscanthus rhizosphere microbial communities from Kellogg Biological Station, Michigan, USA - KBS K1-50-2 metaG | ecosystem: Host-associated > Plants > Roots >...
TGACGTACTCCTCTGGCCGGCGGCTCCAGGCCTCGACCTTTTGCCACGCGGGAGCCGCAAATGCGTACAGATATCGGCAGGAGGAGTCCACAACATCCCAGGAATTGAAATCGCGCGCCCAGCGATCCATTTGCCTCGCAGTCACTTTTTCAGCGTCCCCGATCAATGCAGCGAGAATCCGCGCTTCGTGAATCCCCGAAGCCCACAGCTCCCCTGCCAATTGGTGATCTTTGCGAATGCGTCGCGCCAGCGCGTGCAAGATCGGTGCGGAAATTCCTTGTGCTTTGGGAACGTTCACGCCGAAGTAAGACATTTTTTCTCGCACTGCGGGATTCGCCAGCGCTTTCAACTCACGCAGCACCACGTTTCTGGTCCATCGCTCCGGCGGCCGAGGCTTTGCGTTGCTAGAACGTTTTGTCGGAGTCGAGCAGGATCGTAACCGGGCCTTCATTCACCAGCTCCACGGACATCATCGCCTGAAAAACGCCTGTCGCCACGGGGACGCCCAGCGCGCGCAGCGCCGCATTGAATTCTTCGTACAGCGCTGCGGCTTTCTCCGGCGGCGCCGCTGCCAGAAAACTGGGGCGCCTTTGCCCACGCGCGTCCCCATAAAGGGTGAATTGTGACACGACCAGCGCGCCGCCCTTCACATCCAGCAGCGAGCGATTCATTTTTCCCTGGTCGTCTTCGAAAAGCCGCAGATTTGCGACCTTTTCTGCCATCGACGCGGCCACTGCGGAGTCATCCTCGCGGCCGACACCGAGCAAAATCATCAGACCCGGGCCGATCTCGCCGGTTGCGCGTCCTTCTACGGTCACGCGCGCCCGACTCACACGTTGCACCACTGCACGCATCGAAATCGGAGGCTATTCTGCCCGCTTTGGCTTCGCGGTCTTCCGGGGCAGCATTTCCGGGAGCTCCGCGACGTTGTACGCAAACACGGACAGCACTTGCGCGCCTTCGGTCAAATCATCCCAGCGCACGCGATCCAGCGTGTCCGCCTGGGAGTGGTGCGTCTGATCGTAGTCGACATTGTCTTGCACGCACCAGAACGCCGGCACCCCTTCATCGTCAAAGGGAACGTGATCCGATCCGCCTTCGCTACGCAGGCTCGGCTCAGAGAGTCCGATGTCTTTCGCTTTTGCCAGCGGATACAGCACATGATCCATGGTTTCACGCGCGGCGTAATTGGTCATCAGTCCGACGGTGAATACTTTCCCTGTACCGCTATCGTGGATGAGCACACCCGAGATCTTGCCAAGTTCATCCTTATGAGCTTTCACGTAGGCCTTCGAACCATTCAGGCCCTGTTCTTCGCCGCTGAACAAAATGAATCGGATGGTACGCTTGGGTTTGACGCCGACTTTCTGCAGCGCGCGAGCGGCTTCGAGCACCGCCATTGATCCTGTACCGTTATCGGTCGCGCCTGTGCCCAGATCCCAGGAATCGAGATGTCCCCCGATGATGACAACTTCGTCGGGCTTTTCGGTACCGCGAATTTCGGCGACGGTGTTGTACACCTGCATGGATTTGTCGCTGAAGGAATTCTGCATGTTCAGTTCGACTTCCGCGGAACCGCTATCGAGCAATCTCCATAGCAGCGCGTGATTTTCTCGTGTAAGCGAAGCGGTGGGGGTCTTGCCCTCTTTGTAATCGCGATTCACGGTGCCGATGTTGAGCAGGCCGTACCACTTGTCGGGCGGCATCAGGATTGCCACCGCACCTTCATTGTCGAGCGCCCTCATCATCGCCCGCAGCGTTCGAATGTACTCGTCTAAATTGGCGGCGTCCGCAAGGGGTTTGGGCAAAGCAAGCGGTATGGACATTCTGTCGTACGGCGTGAGCAAGGGATTTTGCGGCGGGACCAGATCCGCCGGGCCACCCACCAGCACTACTGCGCCCTTGAGCTTCCCTTTGTACTGTTCGAAGTCCTCGGGCTTGTCCGCTTTGATTCCGATCACTCGGCCGCGCACGGTGCCCCTGGTGGGCGGCGACCAACCGTAAGGTGCCACGGTGAGTTGTTGCTCCACGGGAGCAACGATACGTGCCGTCGAGAGGCCCCGCGTCCATGCCTTCTCGATGGTCCAAGGCTCGAGGTGCACGTTGGACAAGCCTGCAGCTTTGAATTGCTGTTCTGTCCAGTGACTGGCTTGATCCAACTTCGCCGAGCCAGTGAGTCTCGGTCCGATGCGATCCGCAAGGTAGGTGAGGTTGGCCTTGAGCTCCGGGACATCGGCTTTGACTTGACTCAGAATCTTCTCGTCGAGATCGGCGATAGGAACGGGCTTCGGCGGATCATCTTTCTTCGCTTCGCCGTCCTCGTTGGTTGCAGGCTGATATTCCAAAGGTCTTCTCGGCAGCATCCCGGGCAGTTGCGCGGTGTTGTAGGCCCACGCAGCGAGGAGTTGCGCGCCCTGATTCAGGTCATCTTTCCAGACTTTGTCAAAGGTGTCCGATTGACTGTGGTGCGTCAGACGATATTCCGCGAAGCTCTGCATACAATAAAATCCAGGCACCCCAACTTCATCGAAGGAAAGATGATCGGTTCCAAAGGAGCGCGAAGTGCTGGGTTCGAGGAGTTTCAGCTCATGGAGAGGCGCGAGCACCTGGTCCACGAGCTCGCGGTCCTGATAGTTGTCGTGCAATCCCAGTGTGAGAACGCGGCCCGTCCCGGTGTCGTGCACCAGAACTCCCGAGACCTTTTCCAATTCATTCTTGTGCGCTTCGACGTATTTTTTCGACCCAACGAGCCCTTCCTCCTCACCGCTGAAGAGCACAAATCGGATGGTGCGCTTGGGCTTGAGATTGAGCTTTGCCAAGGCCCGCGCCGCCTCCAGCACGGCCACCGATCCGGTGCCGTTGTCGGTGGAGCCGGTGCCGAGATCCCAAGAATCGAGATGCGCGCCAAGGATCACGACTTCGTCAGGCTTCTCGGTTCCGCGAATTTCCGCCACAGTGTTGTAGACATCGACCGGGCTGTCGCTGAACGAATTCGTGATCTCGAGCTCCACTTGCACCGGTCCATGTTTCAGCAGGCGCCAGATCATCCGGTATCCCTCGCCGGTTATGAAAGCGTTTGGCATCGGTCCAATATCAAACTTCTCTCCGCCGACGCCGGTCATGTTGAGTAGGCCATGCGGCTTTTCGGAGTCTCGCAGCACGGCGGCAACGCCTTCCTGTTTGAAAAACTCGTTGCGGGCGCGGCTGAGCGCAATCTGGGCAGCAAACGGCGATGGCGCCGGCGGCTCGCCCATTCTTGCAGGCGGCTCCTGCATCGGGCGCATCACAGCGAGATTGGGGTCGCCCGGCTTGGGCGGGGAGAGACTCACCGGCTCCGTATAAATCACAATGGCACCCTTGAGCTTTCCGCGAAACTTCGCGAAGTCTTCTTTTTTCTTGGCGTCGAAATAAACCACAGGACCTTGCACCACCCCCGGGGTGTTGGGCGACCAGCCGGCGGCCGCAATCGTCAGAGGGTGCTCGGCCGGGCTGACCATGCGAGCGCGAGCGGTGCCGCGTGTCCAGGAATGCGCGATGGTCCAGGATTCCAGGTGCACATTGGTCGCGCCATACTGCGCGAACTTGTCTCTCGTCCATTCATTGGCTTGTTTGAGCTGCGGCGATCCGGTGAGTCGCGGCCCGATGTTGTCTGAGATGTATTCGAGATTGCCCATCGCTTCACTGTGCTCGCGAATTTCGCTAAGAATCTGCGCATTGGCGGCCGCGAATGGGCTCTTCTCCGCGGGCGAAGGTCGCGCCGAACCGCCACGCACGCCGATAAACACGAGCACGCAAAGAAACGCAAGCACAGCCATTCGACGTGAAGTCATCCGATCTCCTCTAATTGCTTCGTCAAGATATTTTGTGGGTTGCAACCTCAGCCGCGACATGGAAGGCCGCGGATGATCGGGCTTCGCCCCTGCAGCATTCTCGATGCCTTAGACGGACGAAAACGCCCTACGCGTTTCGCGGACGTTTCTTTCGCGGCGTCCGCGCGACGCGCACACGGCGACGCGGCGCAGGCTGGCACCTGGGACAAAAATAGCTGCTCCGCCCCGCGACAATCGCCCGCCGAATGGTTGCCCCGCAGCGGTAGCAACGCTTTCCTTCTCGCCCGTAGGCTCGATGGTGGCGCTGATACTCCCCCGGCTCGCCGTTGGCGTCAAGAAAATCAGAGATCGATGAGCCGCGCATGACGATCGCTTTTTGCAACGTGTCTTTCAGGACTTTGCGCAGTGTTTCCGCCTGCTTGGCGCTGAGCTGTGCGCCTAAGCGCGACGGATGAACCTTGGCGCGCCACAAACTCTCGTCCGCGTAAATATTCCCCACACCGCGCAGCACTGTTTGATCCAGCAGCAGCGCCTTGATTCGCGCGTGCCGCGAGCGAATCCTCCCGGCAAATTCCTCTAGGCTAACCTCCAAAGGATCGGCTCCGAAATCTGTCAATTCTTGAGCGAGCGGCGCCTCGGCGAGATAGGCAATGCGGCCAAAGCGCCGGGGGTCGGTGTAGCGTAGTTCGCGTCCGTCGTCCAACTGCAAACACACGTGAGTGTGCTTCGCGCAAGGCTGATCGGCGGCGCAGGGTGCGAGTTGTCCGGTCATGCCCAAATGCACAAGCAACGAGGCTGGGGCGGCGTCGCCATTCGCGGGAGGGCGGTCGGAGATCGAAGCGGGTGATAAACGCAAGAGCATAAATTTTCCGTAGCGGTCCACGGCCTCAATGCGCCGGCCGGGAAGATGCTGCTCGAGCGCTGCGGGATCGTCGATGAAATCGGTCTTGCCGAGGGTGACAGACAGAATGCGCCGGCCAAGAATGGTTAGGCGCAATCCTCGCGCGACTGTCTCGACTTCTGGGAGCTCCGGCATGTCTTCCTGTATTTGGTTTCTCGAACTCTCGCGGCTGTTTCGCTTTACTTCTTGGCTTGATCGATAAGCGCGAAAACGCGAACCGCGCCACCCGATCCGCCCTCCAGTTTGATCGGGGCCACGATCAAAAATGCGTCCGCTTCCGGCAGCTCACTCAAGTCCGCCAAATTCTCTAAATGATACAACCCAGAGCCAAGCGCGAGATGATGCACGGCAAAGTCCGTCGAAGCGCCGTAGTCCGCGCTCAGCGTATCGCAACCGAGCCCGCTGACTTTTCGCTCGATTAAGAATTTCACGGCATCGACAGCGAACCCCGGGAAATGCATGCGGCCCTGGGCATCTTGATTGCGATACTTCTGCGCGTCCGGCCAGCGAGCGGCCCAGCCCGTTCGCAGCAACACGATCGATCCTTCGGGAATGCGCCCGTGCGCTTTTTCCCATTCTTCGACGCGCGCCGCGGTGAGCCGGTAATCAGCGTCGCGCGCCCCCGCAGCGCGGACGTCCAAGACCACGGCAGGTCCGAAGAATTGTTTGACGGGAATTTGATCGAGCGGGGTTTTGCCTGGCGGAAAATGAATCGGGGCGTCGAGATGTGTGCCGTAATGCTCCAGCATCCAGAAGCTGCGAGTGAAATAGCCGTTCTTTTCCACGCTGGCGTTCACTTGCGCTTCAAACCACCGAGTGTCGCCGGGCCAGGGCACGAGTTTGTCGTTGATCGCGTAACTCAAGTCGACTACGCGCGTTTTTCCAGAGGAAATGTTGGCGAGGAGATCGTCGTGGCGCGGAATCTGAGAGAACACGGTCATGGAGGCAACGGAAAGGATGCCGACTGCCAAGATCCAGTATCGCGCGGATGGACCCATTGCAACCTCCGAGCACTCAGTACACGCTAAGCGGTCCGACGGGAATACCTCGCTTGCGAAAAGGGTGAGCCACGGTGAGGTACATCTGGATTACGGCAGCGGAATTCCCGGCGTGGCCACAATTCCCGCCATCTTCAATATTTCCTGATACTCGACATCGGTGATGGTAGAAATCAGCAGCCGCACATTTTTCAAGAGCTTCATCTTCCTGAGGGCGGGGTTGGCGCGCAACTCTGCCAGCGGAATTTGCCTTGGCAAGCGCTCGAAGGCGCGCAGATCAGCGACCAGATTCTTGCCCTTGTGGTCGTGTGGGTCGGGGTAGGGGTCGCGAGTCACTTCGGCGATGGAGTACAGCGAACGCTCCGGGGCGGAATGGTAGCAAAGTACCCGGTCGCCCTTGCGGACTTGTTTGAGCGCGCGGATGGCATCGGGTTTTCCCGCAGCTCCGTGCCACATTTCCTTGCCTTTTACGAAGAGCGTGTCCCAGTGGTAGTGATGCGGGTCGGCACTGAAAATCCAGTAGTGACGTTGCGCGGTTTGAATCGCCATCGAGGCTTCGAGTCGGCACTATACACGGCGCAGGCTAAAAATCGAAACAAAATGTGTCACTTGCGCTATTTTTCGAAGTCGGTGCCGTAGCGAGAGGCTAAGGCGCCAAGCTTGTCTGGGTTTGCTGGGCCGACCAGAACCATGTCACTCATTTCCTCGAAGAAATGCTCGACCCCGGCGGGCTGGGCCAAGATGAGCATGCGGGCCGGGGACTTTGCTATGTTATTGAAAGTATGATGGATATGACGAGGGCCGAAGACCAACGAACCGGTCAGCCCATGCAGGTTTTGCTCTCCGACGGTAAACTCATACTCGCCTTCCAGGACGTAGAAGGTTTCGTCTTCGCGGCTGTGACAGTGCATCGGCGGTCCAGCACCGGGTGGGGTCCAGCCCTCCATGATGGCGTAGAGCCCGGCGGTTTCGGCTCCGCTCAGCTTGATAAACCCTGTCTCCGCAATGATTTGCAGGTGCTTGCCCTCGCCGGGAAGGACCAACTTAGGTGCGCGAGGTGCCCTTTGCTCTTTTTCACCCAATGTCGACATAAAGGTCATCGCCACGCACCTCGATGGCGTAGCGATCTACTCCTACGGTGGGATTCTGGCTCACCTTGCCGGTGGTGACGTCATACTGCCAGCCATGCCACGGGCAGGTGACCACGCTGCCCTCCAGGACGCCGTCTCCCAGGGGTCCGCCACGGTGCAAACAGGTGTTGCTGATGGCATGGAACTGGCCGCGAACGTTGGCGACAGCGATTGCCTTGCCCTCAATGCTCACTTCGCGGATGGTTCCCGGGGGAATATCGGTGGCGGCGGCTGCCCGAACAAAGGCCATTTATGCTCCTCAGTTTGATGCTTCGCCGGCGAGGCGGGCATTGCGTGAGACCCGCAGGCGACGTCGGCGCGGAGTATAGTCCGCAGCGTCATTGGAGTCAAAAACACGATAGGTAGGGTAGGGTGAGGTGGGCCGCTTCTTTCCCTCGCCTGACTTTGCCAACGTGCTTCGGCGATAAGTTCGTCCGCGCAGCAGCTTTTGATTTAGCTAATCCGCCGGCTCATTTTGCTCGATGAAGCTGATGACCAGGCGACTGAACTCAGCGGGCTTCTCAAGGTACATGAGATGCCCAACATCCTTGACGACCAAGCGATGCGCCCTCGGTATTCCTGCTTCGATTGCTCCGGCGTGGGCGTGAACATCAGGGATGTCGGCGTCACCAACAAGAATCAGAGTGGGGACACGGATTTCGTGCAAGCGGGGCAACGCGGGTTTAGGGCGGAGTTCAAGTTCGCGATGTGTGAGATCTTGAGGACTCGCGGAGAGCAGGTCGGCCATGCGCTTCTTGGCGGCGTCATTTCCGGGCGGGATCAGGTACTTGTCTTTGGAGGCTGCCACAATCGCACCTTGCACGTCGCCCTTTTCCAAGGGCTTGTCTAAAGCTTCGCCGCGATCAAAAAAGTGCTGAGAGTACGGCATCCCGCCGACCACAGCGCCCACGAGCACAAGCTGTTGCACGATCTCCGGATGGTCGAGGATGAAATTAATGGATATTTCGCCGCCCTGAGAGCTTCCCACGACAGCCGCATGTCTCACTTTCAGATGGCGCAAGAGGTTGGCGAGGTCGTCTGTCGCCAAATGCCATGTATTCGATACGGGTGAGCGCCCATATCCGCGACGGTCATAGCGGATGGTATGAAAGTGTTTGCAGAACTCCGGCCACACGTCGTTCCAGACGGCGGAATCAAGGACGCCATCATGAACGAGCACCACGGTTTGTGCCGCTGTGCCGCATTCCTCATAGTAAATTTTTGATCCGTCGACTTGGAGGAACGAACCCGGGCCGGACGGAGGTGTACTGGTGGCTTGCGGCCAAGCTGGAGAACCCAACAGGAAGGTCGAGAGCAGTGCAGCGCGTAAGAAGACTCCGCATGGATTCTTCATTGTTGATTGGGCTGGGCCGGTGCGGTTTCGCCAGTGCCGAGATATTTGGCGAAGAACTCGACCATGGTCACGGTCGACTTGATGCGATTGGGGGTCTTGCGAAAACCGTGCCCCTCGTCGGGAAAGAGCACGTACTCCACGGGTACGCCGCGATCTTTTAGGCTCTTGACGATCTGTTCGGCTTCGATCACCGGAACGTTGGTGTCGTTCGCTCCGTGTTGAACCATCATCGCCGCCTTTATGCGATCTAGTTTGTAAATCGGCGAAAGACTTTTGAGCATATCGGCCTGGGTCGCCGGATCGCCGTACTCCACGGTAGAAATCGCGGCCATCCAAGGCTCGGTGTGCTGGAAGAACGTCGCGAAGTTCACGATGCCAAACAGATCTACTCCGGCCGCAAACAGGTCCGGAAATTCGGTCACGCCCGCCATCGTCATGTAGCCGCCGTAGCTGCCGCCGGTGATGCCGATTCTCTTGGGATCGGCGATGCCATTCGAAACGAGATAGTCGACGCACGACTTGATGTCCTTCACGCCGTTAACGCGCAGTGCGCCGTTATCGAGATTCACGAATCGCTTGCCGAAGCCGCTCGAGCCGCGAACGTTAGGCGCGAAAACTCCGATGCCTTGCGACAATAGGGCCTGATAGTCACTTCGGAAGGCAGGGTGTTCCTGGCCTTCCGGCCCGCCGTGGAAGCTGACTACGTACGGCGCAGTCCCGTGCTGCCCGGTGGGGCGATAAAGCCAGCCGCTGAGTTCAAGGCCATCGTGAGCTTTGAACTTTACAAGCTCGGGGCGCGTCAGTTCCGCGAGCTCCACGCCGGCATGCGGACTGAACGTGAGTTGGCGCAGTTTGTGAGTTGGAACATCCATGATCCAGATGTCGGCAGGAGCGCGTGCGCCGGCGATGGTCATGGCGAGCTGTTTGGCGTCTTGAGAAAATGTGAGGCCGCCCACCAATTCCGCGGGCAGCTCCGGCCCCGGTATGATTTTGGCGGAGGGCAATTCCGCGAACGACAGCTCGTTCTTTCCCCCAACGTTCCAAACCAGCACGGCCAAAGTTCCTTGCTCGGTGAGCAGAAAGTCATCGAGCTCGGCATCCTTGCGCTCGGCGAGCACCTCGATCGGACCGGGCTTGTTATTCTGGTCCAAACGCACGCGAGCGAAGGCGGCAAGATCCTGGTCTTTGTTCGAATCCAAATAGATCGTCCGCGCATCCGGCGCGATCCATCCGTGGAACTGTCCCGGCCCTTCATGGGGCGTGAGCAGGACTTCTTTGCGCGTTTGCAGATCAAGGAGAAAAAGGTCGTTGTTACCGCGGCTGATCAGCCGGTAGATCAGTGCGAACCGGCCGTCGCGGCTCACGTCATGCAGACGGTTGATGCCATCGCCTTGCTGTAACAAATCCGCTTTTCCGCTCAAGGGATCGACGAGGTATGGATCGATCGCAGCAGCGTCCCGCACGTTCGAGCCCATCTTTAAGAAACGTCCGTCATGCGTCCAGCCCCAAAAAGAGTTGTTGTCTTTGCCGCCGGATGTGAGCCGCCGGAGAGCTGTGCCGTCGGGGCGAACAACATAGATTTGCGTGTTCATGCCGCCGCCCGGAGCCAAGGAAAATGCCAACGCGTTACTATCCACGGGCGACCACTCGACGCTGTTTACCGGATCATTGCCCATGGTGACCAATTGAGGATAGCCGCCTTCACTCGGCACGATCCAAATCTGTGGAATGCCATTTAGATCGGAAACGAACGCAACGCGCTTGCCATCGGGAGAAAAACTCGCGGAAGAGGCCCGCCCGATTCGAGCCATTTTCGCTACGCTGGCTGCCAAATCATCGGGCTTCTTGGCGGATTCCTGGGCGGCTGCGCGTGCCGGGATCAACATCAGGACAGATGCGATCATGCAGAATGTGCGCAACATAATCCGCTCCTGTGGTTCATGCTTCTTCTGCGGCCGGGCAAATTATATAGGGTCGCGGCCTTCGTGGCATTCGTTTAACGTCGAAAGCCGGATAGATTCGACCATTGCGCTGGCTTAAAGTGGAAATTCAGCCCTGCCGCAAAAGGGCAGGACGAAAACCATGTCTTCTATTCAAAAACGAATGGACGCGATCGATTGGAATGCGGCGGAGGATTCGCTGTCCGCGCGCGGATACGCGGTCACCCCTTCGATTCTCACGCCCGACGAGTGCGAAGGCATCATTGCGTTGTATAGCGATGCGTCTCGCTTCCGCAGCCACATCATCATGGAACGTTATCGGTTCGGCGTAGGTGACTACAAGTATTTCGATCATCCTTTACCGGAAACAGTCGGAAGCCTGCGGACCAGCGCCTATCCACATCTGGCGAAAGTCGCGAATCGGTGGGCAAAAGAACTCGGCGAGTCGCGCTCGCCATTTCCGCAGGATCATTCAGCTTTCTTGAAGACCTGTCATCAAGCGGGGCAAACAAAACCTACGCCGCTCGTGCTTCATTACGAAGCTGGCGGGTACAACTGCCTGCACCAGGACATCTATGGCCACGTCGCGTTTCCGTTGCAGATGGTGTTCATACTCGGACAGCAGGGGCGAGATTGGGGGGGCGGCGAATTCCTCCTGGTGGAACAGCAACCACGGGCTCAGTCCAAAGCGGAAGTAGTCGCGGCGGACAAAGGTCAGGCGATTATTTTTACGACGCGCTATCGCCCGGTGAAAGGATCGCGCGGCTACTACCGAGTGAATCTACGGCATGGCGTCAGCCGCGTACATCGCGGGACGCGCTACACGCTGGGCATAATCTTCCACGACGCGAAGTAGTTGGTGACCGACGTAAATATAGCGCGGTCTTCCGTACCAAGGGTTCGTCCTGGCGGCTGCAGGCAAATTCAAATCTCGGGCCGTGCCATCCTCTTATTGTTGAGTTTTGCAGGGCCGCGCTGAACCAAGCCGCTGAGAAATTTGTGACCGACCGAGCCGGCCATATTTAAGTGGCGCCCATAAGGCT
>Ga0070698_100008347_pt1 | contig 11194 bp, 6 predicted proteins | sample KBSK1502metaG_FD_65477 | JGI IMG/M metagenome (GOLD analysis project Ga0070698, IMG submission 65477) | Corn, switchgrass and miscanthus rhizosphere microbial communities from Kellogg Biological Station, Michigan, USA - KBS K1-50-2 metaG | ecosystem: Host-associated > Plants > Roots >...
ACCGCCTCTGGCAAAGGCGATTCGGATCTGATCCATCGGTCATCGATCGCGTCATCCTGCTCAGCGCACAACCGCACACCGTCATCGGCGTCATGCCTGCGTCGTTCGATTTCACCGCCGGCACCGAGGAGCTGTGGATTCCCGCGGCCTTCACGCCAGAGCAACGCGCCCAGCACGACGAACACTACCTCACGGTGTACGGACGACTCCGGCCCGGCGTGACCAGGGAAGCGTCGCAGTCGATGCTGATCGCAGCGCAGCGGGTGTTGAACGAGCGATACCGGAACGAAAACGGCAGCCGGCTGGTGGACGTCCAGCCCATGATGCAGCAGTTCGTCGGCAACGCGCGAGAACAGCTCTTCCTGATTCTGGGCGCGGTGGTTCTGGTGCTGCTCATCGCCTGCGCCAACGTGGCCAACCTGCTGCTGGCCCGTGGCGCCGCGCGTGCGCGGGAGCTGGCCATTCGCGCGTCGATCGGCGCGGGGCGCGCCCGCATTGTGCGCCAGCTGCTCAGCGAAAGCCTGGCGCTGGCCGGGTCCGCGGCGGTGCTGGGCGTGGCGGTCGCCTGGGTGGTGATTCGTACCCTGGTCGCTGCGGCGCCGCCCGGTGTGCCCCGGCTCGAGCTGGCACGCGTGGACCCCGCGACGCTTGGCTTCGCGCTGGCTCTGGCACTCGGCTCGACCCTGTTGTTCGGGCTGGCCCCCGCCCTCCGCACCGCGCGCACCGATCTCCAGAGTGTCCTGCGAACCGGGCAGATTCGCCAGGCCGGCTCGCGGCGAGACTGGCTCCGGCAAGGGCTGGTCTCGGCGGAAGTGGCGCTCGCGCTGATTCTGATGGTGGGGGCTGCCCTCCTGGTGCGGACCGCCGTTCACCTGCAACGGCTCGACCCCGGGTTCGATCCCAAGGGGCTGGTCTCGGCGCGCATCGCCCTTCCCGCCGAGAGCTATCCCACCCCCGAGTCGGCGCGGCTCGCCTTCGAAACCGTGCTCCAGCACCTCATTGTCTCGCCCGGCGTGAAACGGGCGGCCCTCTCCACCCAGGTTCCCATGGGGCCCGGTGGCGGCAGCAATGGGCTCGTCCCTGAGGGGAAGACCCCCGGGCCGGAGAGCGCGGTGGATGCCCGGATGCGGCTGGTGTCGCCGGGATACGTCGGTACCATGGGGCTTCGGCTCAAGAGCGGTCGGGACCTCGCGCCGGAGGACCGGACCGGCACGCCCCGCGTCATGCTGGTGAACGAAACGCTGGCCCGGCTGCTCTTTCCCGGCCTGGACCCGCTGGGCAAGCGGGTGCTCTGCTGCGAGGGGTCGGCCACCGATCCGCGCTGGAAGACCATCGTCGGTGTGGTGGGCGACACTCGCTCGGGCGGCCCCGACCAGCCGGCGGTCGCCGAATTCTTCATGCCGCTTGCTCAGTCACCCGATGCGGCGTGGGGCTGGATCAACCGCACCCTGAGCGTGGTCGCGCGCGCCGACGGCGATCCGCTGGCACTCGCCCCCGCGATGCGCGAGTCGCTTCGGCGGGTGGATCCCTCGCTCCCGCTCTATCGAGTCGAAACGATGGAGGCATCGCTCACCAACGCGCTCAGCCCGTCGCGATTCCGCACCGCGCTGCTTGGCTCGCTTGCCGTGATCGGTCTGCTGCTCGCGCTGGTCGGCATCTACGGCGTGGTGTCGTACCTGGTCACTCGGCGCCGCACCGAAATCGGCGTGCGGATGGCGCTGGGTGCCTCGGGTCGAGACGTATTGAAGCTGGTGGTAGGACAGGGACTCCGGCCGGTGCTGGTCGGCACGGCCGTGGGCGTCGTCGGTGCTGTCGCGGCGTCCCGGCTGCTGGCGGCGTGGCTGCGGGGCGTGTCCCCCAACGACCCGCTCACCCTTGGAGCCGCCGTCGTCGCGCTCGTGGCCGTGGCGGCACTGGCGAGCTTCGTTCCGGCTCGTCGGGCCACGCGCGTCGATGCCCTGGAGGCGATCAAGGCGGAGTAAGCCGTGACCAGTGACCCGTAACCCGCAACCCGTAAACAGCCGCTCACTGGTTACCGGTCACCGGTCACTGGTCACACCCTCACCAGAAGTCCGCGTTTCTCCAGGACCCTCAGTATCCCATACCACACGACCACGAACGCGACCGCGAACCCGAGCGACGCGTTCCGCGGCGAGAGCCAGGACGCAAGCACGCTCCGGTAGACCGCCTGCTGCAGCGAGACGCTCTCGCCGCCCAGAGGCACGTGAATCATTCCGAGCAGGCGCGCCATGACACCCGACCCCACGAACGCGACTATCGGGTTCTTGCCGTAAGTGATGAACGGCGCCGCCCAGCGCTTGAAACCCCGCGCGTCGATGAGCCACGCGCACGTCGCGAGGGTCATGGCGGCGACTCCGGCAGTGAACAGGACGTAGGAGCTGGTCCAGAGGTTCTTGTTGATCGGAAACAGCCAATTCCACATCAAGCCGGCTACCGCGTCGATCCCGCCGGCGGCAAACAGGCCGTTGATCCGTTCGGAAAGTGGCCACGCTGACCCGAGCTGGCGGCCGGCGAGTACACCCAGCAGGCAGGTGCCGATCGCCGGCAGGGTCGAGAGCAGTCCTTCGGGATCCCAGGTCTTCGATTGCTTCCAGAGGTGCCCGCCGAACACCACGCGGTCGATCCAGGCGGACAGGGTGTCCCCCGGAACATCGAGGGTCGGTGAGGCAACTCCGGGCGGCGCCACCAGCGCCTGTAGCGCCCAGTACCCGAGCAGGAGCACCGCGACCATGCCCGCGACCGCCCGGCTCGATCGGCCGCGCGAGAGCAGGGCCGCCGCGATGTAACAGACCCCGATGCGCTGCAGTACCCCGGGGAACCGGAGCTCGGTGATGCGCTCCAGCGGGAAGAACGGGAATGCCTGCAGCAACAGGCCGAGGAGGATTATCAGCCCGCCCCGGCGGAGGATGGCCAGCGTGACGGCGCCGGGCGGATCACCCCGCGCGACCCTCGTCTCCAACGACAAATGGGTAGTGATCCCTACCACGAAGACGAAGAACGGAAAGATCAGATCGGTTGGGGTCCAGCCATGCCATTCGGCATGCGCCAGGGGAGGGTAGATCGCGTCCCAGGTGCCCGGATTATTCACCAGCAGCATGCCGGCGATGGTCATGCCCCGGAAGGCGTCGAGCGCGTCGATCCGTGGTATCTTCATTCCATACGGCGCCTGGATTGGTCCCGGCAGAAGATACCGCCGGCGCCGCCTGTGCAAACTCCGCAGCAGTCCCCCTCTCCCAGCCGTAGTTCGAAGAGGGCACGGGGCGGACCGGAAACCTCGCCCGCGCGCCACGCGTCGGTTCTAGAGGGTCGCATGGAACGAACGCTCGAAGCCATCTTCGCCTTTTTGTTCAAATACCCCCTCCACCTCTACCGGCGGGGGGACATTTCCTTCGCGCCGGCATTCCCACCTGCATTGATCGCGGGCACCGCGGTGCTGGCACTGGTATCCCTGACCATCATGCTGCGCCGGATACGCACTCCGACGCCGCGGCGTGACCGCGCCGTCCTCGGGGTGCTCCGGGTGACCGCCTTCGGGTTGCTCGGAATATGCCTGCTTCGGCCGGTGCTGCTGCTCTCCAGCGCAGTGCCGCAGCGCAACGTGCTCGGGATCCTGCTGGACGATTCCCGCAGCATGCAGCTGTCGGATCTCGAGGGTGGCTCGCGCCTCGACTTGGTGCGGCGGGTCTTCGGCGACTCGGCCGGGGCCATCACCCAGCGCCTGGGTGAGAAATTCGTCCTGCGGTTTTTCCGGTTCGCGGCCGACGCCGGTCCGCTCTCCGGCGCCGCGGCGCTCAAGGGCTCTGGAACCCGCACCGATCTGGCCGCCGCGCTCGAGGCCGCTCGCCACGAGCTTGCCGGGGTGCCGCTCGCCGGGCTGGTGGTGGTGACCGATGGTGCCGACAACGTCGGCACCGATCTGGCCGCGCCACTCATGGCGCTCAAGGCTCGGCGGGTGCCGGTGTACACCGTGGGGGTTGGCCGCGAGCGGTTTGCCCGAGATCTGGCCATCGAGCGGGTGTCGCTCCCGGCGAGCGCACTCGCCGGGGCGGGCGTCCTGGCCGAAGTGGTGCTCCGGGTGCGCGGGCTGACTCGGCAAACCGTGATGGTGACGGCGGAAGACGAAGGACGAGTCGTGGCTCAGCGCGAAGTGCCCCTGCCCGACGCGGGCGATGTCACCGTGGCCCGGCTCTCGCTGCCCCCGCTGCCTCCCGGTTCCCGCCGGTTCACCTTCCGGGTGCGGCCGGCTCCGGACGAGATCGTCACCGAGAACAACGAGCTTCGAACCGTCCTCCGGGTTCGGCCGGGTCCCGAGCGGGTGATGTACATCGAGGGTGAGCCGCGGCCCGAATTTGCCTTTCTGCGCCGGGCCGTTGCGGGAGACAGCGGCATCCAAGTAGTAGCCCTGCTGCAAAGCGCCAAAGGCAAGTTTCTCCGCCTGGGCGTAAAGGACAGCGTCGAGCTGGCCGGCGGCTTTCCCAGCCGGCGGGAAGACCTGTTCCGCTATCGAGGGCTGATCCTCGGCAGCCTCGAGGCGGCGTTCTTCACGGGAGATCAGCTGCGGATGCTGGCGGACTTCGTGAGCAAGCGGGGCGGCGGTCTGATCGTGATGGGCGGACGGTCGGCGCTTGCGGAGGGCGGCTTTGCCGGAACGCCGCTGGCCGAGGTGCTGCCGGTGGCGCTTGACGGGATCACACCCGCCGCCGCCGACGGTCCCGCGACGGAGCTGTCGGTGCGGGTGACGCCCGCCGGGCTGGTGCATCCGGCGCTGCAGCTCGGGCCCACCGAGGTCGCCGGCGCCAGGTGGGACTCGCTGCCGCCGCTCACCACCGTCAACCGGTTCGGGTCGCTCAAGCCGGGCGCGACCGCGCTGCTCACGGGGAAGGCTCCGGACGGAGCGGGTTCGGTTCCGGTGCTCTCGGTGCAGCGGTTTGGGAAGGGAACGGTCGCGCTGGTCGGCGTCCAGGACACCTGGCTCTGGCAGATGCACGCCGACATCCCGCTCGAGGACCAGACCTACGAATCGTTCTGGCGTCAGCTGATCCGCTGGTCCCTCGCGGCGGTGCCGGAGCGGGTCGAGGTCGTCGCCACGCCCAGCCGAGTGGGGCCGGGTGAGCCGGTGCTGCTCCACGCGCGGGTGGCCGATGCGGCGTTTCTCGAATCCAACGACGCCGTCGTCACCGCCCGGGTGACCGCACCGTCCGGGCGCACCTTCGATGTGCCGATGAGCTGGACCCTCAAGGAGGACGGGGCATACCAGGGACGCTTCGTCGCGGAGGAAGAGGGGATGTACCAGGTGGAGGCCCAGGCCGTGACCCATGCGGACACGATCCGGGCGGCGCCGGCAGCCCTGCTGGCCGACGATCACGGCGCCGATGTGGAGCAGCCGGAGCTCCGCTCGCCGCTGCTGCGGCGGATCGCATCGGAGACGGGCGGCCGATACTACCCCCTGTCCGACGCGAGCCGCCTGGAAGACGACGTGGGGTTCACCGAGAGCGGCGTGACGGTCAAGGAATCGCGCGATCTGTGGGATATGCCGGCTCTGTTCTTCCTGCTGGTCCTGCTGCTGGGGGCCGAGTGGGGTTACCGCCGCCGGCGGGGGCTGGCATGATCGCGATCGGCCTCGCCGCCCTGCTGGCCGTCGCGCCGCAGCAACCGGCCGCGGGCGCCACCCACGTGTTGCTGGTCACCGGACTCTCCGGGGAGCCGCGGTTCGCGACGGCGTTTCACGCCGCCGCGGCGTCGATCTACGACGCGGCCAAGTCGCGCTGGATCGCCTCCGACTCCAGCCTGGTGTTTCTGGCCGAGGATCCCGCCAAGGACCCGGCGCGCATCACCGGACGCGCCACGCGGGAGGCTCTTGCCGCGGCGCTCCTCAAGCTGGGAACAAGGTCGGCGCCTGGAGACGTGGTGCTCATCGTGCTCATCGGTCACGGAAGCGGCCAGGGCGCCGATTCGCGATTCAACCTTCCCGGCCCCGACGCGACCGCCGCCGATTTCGCCACCTGGCTCATTCCCCTGGCGGGGCGGACGGTGGCGCTGGTGAACGCCTCCAGCGGCAGCGGAGACTTCGTGGCGCTGCTCTCGGCCAAGGATCGGATCGTGGTCACCGCCACCAAGAGCGCGATGGAGCGGAACGAGATCACCTTCTTCGAGCATTTCGCCAAGGCCATCACCTCTGAGGCGGGTGACGCGGACCGCGACGGCCGGGTAACGCTGCTGGAAGCCTTCGGCTTCGCCCGGCGCGAAGTGGCCAAGGGCTACCAGACCAAAAACCTGCTCGCCACCGAGCACGCCATCCTGGATGACGACGGCGACGGCAAGGGCACCGCCGAGCCCGGCGCCACCGGCGACGGCGCGCTGGCGCGGACGGTCGCCTTCGGTGTCGCAGCGTTGCCGAGCGATCCGCGCGTGACGGCGCTGGTGACCGAGCGGCGAGCGCTCGAGGCCCAGGTCGACGCGCTGCGGCGCCGCAAGAGCAGCATGGACTCGACCGCGTATGAGCGCGAGCTGGAGCGGCTCCTGGTGGAGATCGCCACGAAGTCGGCCGCGATCCGGGCCGTGACCGGGCCAAAGCCGTGAAGCGGGCCCGGACGCTGGGCCTCTTTGCCCTGACGGCGGGGATCGTCGCCTGCGCTCAGGCGCAGCAGGACACCGCGCGCCCACCGAGCCTGGTGTCGCTCGGCGAGGCGCTGGTGCTGCGCGGCAAACTGACCGAGGCGGACTCGGTCTTTCGCCTCGCGGTGACGCGCGCGGTGCCGGAGCGGCGGAGCGCGCTCGCCGCCCGGGCGGAGCTCGCCTCGCGCCGCGGCAACGCGGCGGAAGCCGCCCGGCTCGCCGGGAGCATCGCCGATGAATTCGAGCGCGACGGCGCCCGCTGGTCGGCCGCAGACCTGGTCGCCGCAGGACGGGCCTACGTGGTGCTGGGCCGTGACGACGCGCAGTCCCTTCGTGCGGCGCTCCGTGCCTTCGACGCCGCCGTGTCGGCCGACTCCAACCTGATCGAGCCCAGGATTCGGCTCGGCGACCTCTTCCTCGACAAGTACAACGCCCCCGACGCCAGGGCCAGCTACCGCGAGGCCCTGCGGCTCGAGCCGAAGAATCCGCGGGCCCTCCTTGGTATGGCGGAGGTGTTGTCCTTCGAGGGCAGTCCCGGAACGACGGCGGCGGTGCGCGCCAGCCTCGCCGCGAACCCGGCCTTGGCGCCGGCGCATGCGCTGCTGGCTCGGCAGCACCTGGATGCGGAGCAATACGACTCCGCCGCCATCGCGGCGGGACGAGCGCTGGCGGCCGACTCCTCGTCGCTCGAGGCTTGGGCGATGCTGGGCGCCACCGCCTGGCTGCGGGACGATTCCACCGCCTTCGCGCGGGCGCGCGCCGGCGCGGCGTCGGTGAATCCGCGGCCGGCGGAGTTCTACGCCGATATCGCGGAGGCGGTCTCGCGGCACCGGCGCTACGCCGAGTCGGAGCGGTTCGGCCGCGAGGCGGTGGCGCTCGATTCGGCGTCGTCCCGGGCGCTCGGTGTGCTGGGCATCAACGAGCTTCGGCTGGGGAAGATCGACGACGGCCGCGCGCACCTAACCCGCGCGTTCGAGCGCGACCCGTTCCACGTCTGGTACAAGAACACCCTCGACCTGCTGGACGAGCTGCAGAAGTTCCGCACCGTCTCCACCCGGCGCTTTCAGATCGTGGCCCCCGCCGCCGAAGTGGACCTGCTTGCCGCCTACCTGGGCCCATTGCTCGAAGAGGCCTACGATTCGCTCGCGGCGCGCTACGAGTACCAGCCTACCACGCCCATTCGGATCGAGCTGTACCGCCGCCACGCCGATTTTTCGGTGCGCACGGTGGGCCTGGCCGGGCTCGGCGCGCTGGGCGTGAGCTTCGGCACCGTGCTGGTGATGGACGCGCCCTCCGCCCGCGACCCGGGCTCGTTCAACTGGGGCAGCACTGCGTGGCACGAGCTGGCGCACACCTTCACCCTGGGGCTCTCGGCGCACCGGGTGCCGCGGTGGTTTTCCGAAGGCCTCTCCGTGCTGGAGGAACGCCGGGCCCGGCCGGGCTGGGGCGCCGATCCCGCGCCGGAATTCCTCGCGGCGTTCAAGGCGGGCGGGCTACTTCCCGTGAGCCGGCTCAACGACGGGTTCGTCCGTCCCTCGCACCCGGCGGAGCTCGGCTTCAGCTACTACCAGGCCTCGCTGCTTTGCGAGATGATCGAGGCCCGCTGGGGCCGGCCCGCGCTGGTCAAGATGTTGCAGGCGTATCGCGACGGGCAGGACACGCCGGGCGTCTTTGCCTCAGTGCTCCAGACCACGCCCAACGCGCTCGCGGAGCAGTTCTCGACCTGGTTCCGGCAGCGATTTGCAACCACCCTCGCCTCGATCGCGCCCTGGACCGGTAACGGCCCCGCGACGGGCGCGTTCGCCAGCACCTTGGCGGAGGCCCACTCGCTGCTGGAGCAGAAGCGCGCCGCCGAGGCCAAGGCGGCATTTGAGCGGGCCGAGGCGATGTTTCCAGACTACGCGGGACCGGACGCACCGTCGCTGGGTCTGGCCCGGCTGGCGCGGGACCGGGGGGACAAGGCGGCGGCGGTCGCGGCATTGGCGCGACACACGGCACTCGACGAATCCGCGTTCTCGGCCAACGCGCTGGAGGCTTCGTTGCGCGAGGAGCTGGGCGATGTGAAGGGCGCGGCGGCGGCCCTGGAGCGGATCCTGTGGATCGCGCCGTACGACCCCGCGCTGCACGCCCGGCTCGCCGATCTGGCGGATCGGCTCGATGATCGGGCCAGGGCCCTCCGGGAGCGTCGCGCGGTCGTGCGGCTCGCGCCCTCCGATCTGCTGGAAGCGCGGTACCAGCTGGCGCGGGCGCTGGCCCGCGCCGGTGACCCGGCGGCGGCACGGCGCGAGATTCTGCAGGTGCTGGAAGCGGCGCCGGGATTCGAGAAGGCGCAAGGGCTCTTGCTCGAGCTCAGGAAGCAGCCCCAGGGAGGGATGCCATGAAACGCAGGCGACTCCTGCTGTCGCTACTCGGGCTGGCCGCGGTGCCGCTCCTGCTGCTGGCACAGCGTCGAGGATTCGGCGGCGTCACCGTCGACGATCTGCCGCCGAACGCGAAGTACGACGGCCGGTTCACCTATGCCCGGATCAAGTACGGCATGGGCGGCGGGGAGTTCCGGTATCGGGGGTATCCGCCCTGGCTGCACGATTTCCCCGACGCGGACCGCCACTTTCCGAAGATCGTGCAGGAGCTGACCTCGCTCGTGGTCCGCCCCGATGAGAGTGTCATCCTGTCGGCGGACGATCCCGAGCTCATGAAGTTTCCCTTCGCCTACATCTGCGAAGCGGGGTACTGGTTGCCGAGCGATGCCGAAATCGCAGGGACCCGGAACTACCTGCTCAAAGGCGGGTTCCTGCTCTTCGACGACTTCGATGGGAGTGACTGGTACAACTTCGAAACCCAGATCAAGCGGATACTGCCCGGGGCGATCATCATGCCGCTCACGGCCGCGCACCCGATCTTCGATTCGTTCTACCGGATCACCACCCTCGAGAAGTTCACCGACATCACCAACGGCGGCAGCCAGGGTGAGTTCTACGGTATCTTCGAGGACAACGATCCCACCAAGCGGATGATGGCGATCGTGAACTACAACTACGACGTGAGCGAGTACTGGGAATTCTCGGCCACGGGGCTGGTCCCGATCGACCTCACCAACGAAGCCTACAAGCTCGGCGTGAACTACCTCATCTACGCTTTTTCCCACTGATCGGAAAGGACGCCGCGTGACGCTCGCTTCCTCACCCAGAGAGCTCGACCACCTCGACGACGGCACGCTGGCCGAGCGGCTCTCGCAGGCCCGCGGTCGCATCCAGGACGAGCTCAGGAAGATCATCGTGGGGCAGGACGCCGTAATCGAGCAGTCGCTGGTGGCGCTCCTGGCCGGCGGGAACTGCCTGATCGTGGGCGTGCCCGGCCTGGCCAAGACGCTGCTGGTGCATTCTCTCGCCCGTGCGCTCGATCTGAAATTCTCGCGGATCCAGTTCACGCCCGACCTCATGCCGTCGGACGTGACCGGCACGGACGTCATCCAGGACGATCCCGCCACCGGCCGGCGCCACCTGGTCTTCATGCGGGGCCCGGTGTTCGCCAACGTCGTGCTGGCCGACGAGATCAACCGGACACCGCCCAAGACCCAGGCCGCGCTCCTCGAAGCCATGCAGGAGCACCGGGTCACCGTCATGGGCAAGACCTACGAGCTGGAGCCGCCGTTCTTCGTCTTCGCCACCCAGAACCCGATCGAGCTCGAAGGCACCTACCCCTTGCCCGAGGCGCAGCTTGACCGGTTCCTGTTCGAGGTGGTGATGAGTTATTCGCCGGAGGTGGAAGAGCGGCAGATCGTGCGCGCTACCACCCAGGCGCCGCCCGAGGCGATCCGGCCGGTGGTGTCCCGCGAGGAGATCCTCGCGTTCCAGCGCCTGGTGCGCCGGGTGCCGGTGGCGGATCCGATCGTGGACTATGCGGTCAAGCTGGGCCGGCTCTCCCGGCCCGCGGAGCCCGGCGCCCCCGACTTCATCAAACAGTTCGTGTCGTATGGCGTGAGCGTGCGCGCGGCCCAGGCGCTGGTGCTCGGATCCAAGGCCCGAGCGCTGCTGCAGGGTCGGGCCCACGTCGGCTTCGAGGACATTCGCGCGCTGGCGCCATCGGTGTTCCGGCATCGCCTCCTGCTCAACTTCCAGGCTCAGTCGGAGCGGGTGACCACCGATCAGCTCAGTGAGAAGCTGCTGGCCACCGTCCCGGTGCCGCGGTCGGGGATGTAGTAGCATGACCGCGTCCGCGCCCGCCGGCTTTCTCGACCCCGCGCTGCTTGCGCGGATCGGCGATCTCGCCCTGCTGGCGCGCAACGTCGTGGATGGCTTCATGCACGGACTGCATCGGTCCCGTCGGGTCGGGCTCTCGCTCGACTTCGCCGAGCATCGGGCCTATCAGCCCGGCGATGACATCCGGCGCATCGACTGGCGGGTGTACGGCCGCACCGACCGCTATTACGTCAAGGAGTACGAGGCCGACACCAACGCGGGTGTGACGTTCGCACTGGACGCCTCGGGCTCGATGGACTTCGGCACCGGTCCGGTCACCAAGTTCGACTACGGCCGCTTTCTCGTGGCGTCGCTGGCCT